>WNFR01033988.1_pt1 | contig 10016 bp, 8 predicted proteins | sample 5400221 | NCBI WGS metagenome assembly WNFR01 (sample SAMN13153357, study PRJNA577476) | soil metagenome | isolation source: 40 cm soil under Madrone tree | place: USA:California | collected 2016-06-14 | reverse complement strand
GAGCGGATTTCGGTGAGCGATTTAGCCATTTGCGTCAGCCATTTTGGGAGTGTACTCAGAAATGAAAATCGGCCGGCAGCGCGACGATGTCCGGTTCGGAGAAGGGATTAAACGGGAGGAGCAAATGACAAGCAAAGCCGGGCCGCGGCTGCGCGCCGTACTGACGATCTGCCTTGCCGCGACAGGCATTCTGCCTGCGACAAATGCGATGGCGGGCTTCGTCGAGGTCTTTCATGCCGATTCGCTTGCCGGCCCGATGCGCGAACTCAAGAAGGCATTCGAAGAAAAGAACAAGGATGTCACCATCAATCTGACATCTGGGGTCTCAAAGCAGCTGGCCGAGCGCATCCTTAAAGGGGAAACCTGCGACGTCTTTGCCCCGTCGTCGACGGCCGTGGTCGATGAAGACCTGATGAACAAGAAAGTTGCGGGTTCTGATCGCGACGCCGCGTCGTGGTATGTGATCTTCTCGGGCAATGAGATGGTCGTCATCACCGGGAAAGGAAACCCGCTCGGAATCCGGCAAGTTGCCGACCTCGCCAAGCCCGAAGTCAAATTTGTCCGTGTAACGGCCGCGAAGGATCTCGCCACCGGCCGCAGCATCGAATTTCTGAAGCGAGCTGCCGCACTTGAAGGCAAGCCGGAGCTGGCACAGACAATCCTAGACGCAAGCGTTGTCGACCCATCCAAACCGACGTCCGTGCCCGAAACCGTGCGTGCCGTCCGCGAAGGCAACGCAAGCGCTGCTGTGGTTTACTATTCGGCAGCCGTCGCCGCGCGCAACGACGTTGAAATCATCCGCTTCCCGGCGAGCGTCAACATGAGCGATTCGATCCAGAATGCGGCACTGGTCCCGGGAACGGCAAAAAACCCCCAGGAAGCGAATGATTTCGTGCGGTTCCTGCTGACGGCCGAAGCGCAAACTATTCTGAAGGAGACCGGTCAGCCCCCGATTGTCCCCGCGATCCGGAAAGGCGATGTGCCCGCGGATTTGCAAAACTGAAAATGACGATCTCTGCGCTCACGAAAATCCTCCCACCGCGATCGCGACCAACCCCGCCAATGCGAGCGCTATCAGATACGCGGCCACGTTAGAGTCCTCAATTCGTCATTGCCGGGCTTGACCCGGCAATCCATCTAGAAAATGCATTTTCACGAAGATTGATGGATGCCCGGATCAAGTCCGGGCATGACGAAATTAAACGCAGCACGACATGAATTGAATGTGCGGCATGATCGTGTATCACGCGACCATTTCAGGCGCGAACCTTATCCTTAAGCGCGATCCGCATGGCAGATCGTCGCGGCAGGGCCGCGTGCGACGTGGACTGGCCACGCCGCGTACCGGCACGTTCGCGCGTGCCGGCTAATAGAGCATGATCCGGACCCAAAGGGCCGCGTTAGCGCAAAGTGTGGCGCGGTTTTCCGGGGAGATCACACTCAACCATAAAGGCTCGGACGGCAGCTCGGCTGAAGACACGCTGGGCGTGACAGGGAGGATGTGGTGTCTCGCTATGCGGCCACCGTCCGATTCAAAGATTTTCCGGAATCAAAAAGCCCGCGACCGGTTTCCGGCGCGGGCTTAATTCTTGCGATGTTGAACATATGCCGGTGATTTGCCCGACGTGTCAAATCTTTTCGAAGAACGGTTTTGCCGGCAATGCAAGGATACCCACGCCTTGAAATCAGGTCGAGGAATCAGCGGGGAACTCACAGCAAGGTACCGCATTGATGGTCGGGAGGAATTCTTTGGATGCCTATCGCCATGGCAAGGTGCGACGCAAAGCTGTGCGCGAGTTTGACGATCCGCCGATCGCAAACCATGAATTATCTTGATTGCCGACTAAAAACCGCGAATGTCCTACGCAAGGGCTTAACCGATTCAATTGATCTCCAGCATCAAAGAATTTCATGACCGAAGCCAATCGCGCAAAAGCCAGAAAACCCAAAAACATGGTGCTTCGGCTGCTCGGCCCGGGACTGGTAACCGGCGCCGCTGACGATGACCCGTCGGGCATTGCCACTTATTCGCAAGCCGGAGCGCAATTCGGTTACGGTTTGCTTTGGACGGTGTTTCTGACAACGCCGTTCATGATCGCGATCCAGTTGGTGAGTGCGCGGATCGGCCGGGTGACCGGCAAGGGTCTCGCCGCCAATGTGATGGAACTGGCGCCTCGCTGGCTGGTGCTGGCGCTTGTCTTTCTTCTGGTCGCTGCGAACACAGCCAACATCGCCGCCGATATCGCGGCGATGGGAGAATCTCTCTCGCTGGTTATTGGCGGCCTCAACCACGAACATGCGTTGATTTTCGCGTCGGCATCGACCTTGCTGCAGGTCTTTGTACCGTATCGCCGCTATGCGCCGGTGCTCAAATTCCTGACACTCACGCTGTTCGCCTATGTCGCAACTGCACTGACCGTGAACATTCCCTGGAGCGCAGCCTTATTGGCCGCAATCTGGCCCAAGCCCGCGATCAATGCAGATTATTTCCTGATGGTCGTGGCGGTTCTGGGCACCACGATAAGCCCTTACCTGTTTTTCTGGCAGGCTTCGCAGGAAGTCGAGGAAATGAGTCAGGGCAAGGTCCGCCGTCCGCTTCGGGAGCTCACCAGAGGCGGCTATCCGGAGATCGACCGAATCAAGATCGATACCATCGTTGGCATGATCTTCTCCAACGCGATCGCCTTCTTCATCATTCTGACGACCGCCGCTGTCTTGAATACCCACGGCGTCATCAACATCAATTCAGCGGCCCAAGCGGCCGAAGCGTTACGACCACTGGCAGGCAATTTTACTTTCTTGCTTTTCGCTCTCGGCATTATCGGTACCGGCATGCTGGCGATCCCGGTGCTGGCCGGCTCGGCTGCCTATGGCGTGTCCGAAGCATTCGGATGGCGCGCGACGCTGGAAGCCAAGGCTCCGGACGCCATCGGATTCTACACCATCATCGCAGCCGCTACCGTGATCGGATTCGGGCTTGGCTTTACCGGGATAACCGCCATTCACATGCTGGTGTGGAGTGCCGTTCTCAACGGTATTGTCGCCGTTCCGATCATGGCAATGATGATGGTGATCGTCTCAAACTCCAAATTGATGGGACGGTTCAGAGCCAAGTCCTGGCTGATCGCGTTGGGCTGGATCGGCACCGCCCTGATGGGTTTGGCTGTGATGGCGTTGTTTTGGTCATTCTTCGCCGGGTAGACTCCACGCTGCCTGCGTCTGTGGTATCTCACCCAGTTCGGTCGTGAGGTCTAGATCGCAACCAGCCGCCCGATCTCGACGACCTGATCGCTGGGGAGGCTGAAGAAGTCGCTGACATGTACAGCGTTGCGCTCCATCAGAGCGAACAATTCTTCCTGCCAGGCTGGCAGGCCCATGCCATCTTCGCGGCGGACAACCGTCTCGCGGCCGACATAATAGGTGATATCGTCGAGGTCGACCGTGCAGCCCAGCGATTTGCTGGTCGTCAGCAGTTCTGGAATATGCGGACGTTCCATGAAGCCGTAATGCGCTTCCGCGCGCCAGAAATTCTCCGCGACTTTCTCGATGGTGAGGCGGTCGCGAGGAGCGACCCACGGCACCGACTGGATTTCCACGCGCAGTGCAACCAGGTGTTCGTGTAGCGCGCGGTTATGCTTGACATGCCAGACCATCACCGGCGGCGTATCCCGCTCGGTCCGGGTCAGGAACACGGCGGTGCCGGGGACCCGCGGCACCTTTCTTGCGACGATTCCGGCCATGAATTCCGGGATCGGGATCAGGGCTGCATTCAGCCGCATGGCGACAGCGGTGACGCCGCGATGCCATGTCCACATCAAGCCATAGACGGCGATCGCCAGGATCAGCGGGACATATCCGCCCTCGGCGATCTTGGTGAGATTGGCAAGGAAGAAGGCGCTATCGATGACAAGAAAGAAGCCCGCGACTGTGCCGGCAGCCAGCAGGCTCCAGCCCCAGATCTCGCGCATCGCAATGAACAGCAGCGCCGACGTTATCAGCATCGTCAATGAAACGGCGATGCCGTAGGCGGATGCCAGATTGCCGGACTTGCCGAACCCGATGGTCAGCCCGACGGTGACGATCATCAGCAACCAGTTGACGACGCCGACGTAGATCTGCCCGTAGCCCTCCGATGAGGTCTGCTTGATCCGCAGTCTTGGCAGCCAGCCAAGCTGGATTGCTTGCCGTGTCATCGAGAACGCCCCGGTAATGATCGATTGGCTGGCAATGATCGTCGCTGCCGTCGCCAGCACGATCATCGGCAGCAGCAGAACCCCGGGGCAGAGCCGAAAGAAAATATTGCCGTCGGTGGGAGCGCCTTCCAGCACGAGCGCCGCCTGTCCGGCATAGTTCAGGATCAAGCTTGGAAACACGATCGCAAACCAGGCGAGTTTGATCGGTCCCCTGCCGAAATGACCCATATCGGCATAGAGCGCCTCGGCGCCGGTGACGCAGAGAAACACCGCGCCCAGCACCAGGAAGCCTGTTGCTCCATGCGAGAACAGGTAGGACAGACCGTAGAAAGGATTGAGCGCGGCGAACACTGAAGGGTGTTGCACAATGCCCGAAATCCCCATCAGCGCGATGGCGACGAACCAGACAAGCATCACCGGGCCAAACAAGTGACCGATCCTTGCCGTTCCCTGTGACTGGATTGCAAACAGCGCGACCAGAATCGCAACGGCGGCGGGCACGACATAGGGCTGCATGGTCGGCCGCCGCCGCTTCTTCACGCCCAACAAGGCCATCAAGGCGAGGATGCCGCCCTCGCCGTCATTGTCGACGCGCATGGCAAATGAGACATACTTCACGGTGGTGATGATGAAGAGCGTCCACAGCACCAGCGACAGCGTGCCCAGGACAACGCTGGCGTCGGGAGATTTTTCGGCGGCGCCAAGAATGGTCTTGAAGGTATAAAGCGGACTGGTCCCGATATCCCCGAAGACGACGCCAAGCGCCGACAGGGCAACAATGGGCAGCTTGCCGTGACGAGACTGTCGCAAGGCGTCGCCGGCATCAGCTATCGGATTTTCTCTCAATGTGCCGTCCCATGCAGAGATCAATTGTCGGTCGACAGGCGAAGGGCTTCGGGACAATCGTATGATGCCCCGGCCCGCACAAACCGGCTGCCGCCCTCCATGATCACTTTCTTGAGACGCGCCTCACCGGCTTGCGCACCGAGCGCAAGGCCAACCTCCTGCGCGAGCGAGGCCGGCGTGCAAACCACAGTCGATGCGGCATAAAACACTGCACCGAACGGGTTGAGGTTGTCTTCGAGCTTGTCGTGGGCGAACGGCTCGACGATCATCCAGGTGCCGTCCGGCGCCAGCGCCTTGCCGACGTGACGCGCGGCGCCCGCCGGGTCGCCCATGTCGTGAAGGCAATCGAAGAAGCAGATCAGGTCAAATCCCTTGGCCGGGAAATCCTTGGCCGCGCCGGTCTCGAACGAGATCCGGTCGCCGACGCCGGCTTCACGGGCGGATTTCCGCGCCGCTTCGATCGAGGCCGGATGATAATCGTAGCCGAAGAATTTCGAATTGGGGAAGGCCCTCGCCATCAGAATGGTGGAAGCGCCATGTCCGCATCCGACATCCGCAACACTGCAACCATGTTGCAGCTTCGCCACGACTCCTTCCAGCGCAGGCAACCATTCGTTGACAAGATGATGATTGTAGGCGGGGCGGAATATGCGCTGGGTACCGCAGAACAGGCAGCCATTATGTTCGTGCCAGGCCAGCGCGCCATCGGATTTGAACGCGTTGACGATCTTCGGCACATCATGGAACAGGCCGCTTGCGATATCGAAAAAGCCCGCCATGAAAAACGGACTCTCGTCATCTGCAAAAACCATGGCCTGCTCCGGCGCCAGCGAGAACTTTTGAGCTGTCTTGTCGTAGGTGAGATAGCCCTGGGCTGCCTGCGCCGACAGCCATTCGCGCACCAGGCGTTCCGACGTGCCGGTTTTCCTGGCAAGCGCAGTTGAATCGATCGGTCCCGACTGCGTCATTGCCTTGTAGAAGCCGAGCTGATCGCCGACATGAACCAGTACCGCATTGGTGAGGGCGCCGAGATCTCCCAACATGCGGCCGACAAAAGCGTTGAGTTTTTCCCGATCAATCGCGGGTTGTGCGGACATGGCCATTGTTGCCTCCCTCTGTCTGGTGAGACTGTTTGCGCCAACAGATTATAGACCCCTCCACGTTCCCGCGCAGCCAGAACAACGCTCATTCGACGACCTCGTCGGCCACCGCCAGCAGGGTCTGCGGAAACACAAGGTCGAATTTTCGCGCGGTCTGAAGGTTGACAACGAGCTGGTATTTGGTGGGTGCCTGCGCCGGCAGCTCGGACGGCCTTTCCCCGCGCAGCACGCGGTCGACATAGTCCGCCGTCTGGTGGAACGCAGCGAACGTATCGGGACCATAGGCCATCAGGCCGCCGTCGATCGCGAGTTGCCGGTAGGTGTAAACCGCGGGCAATCTGAAACGCTCAACCAGCCCGACGATTGCGACGCCGTTCGAAGCGTTGAACGGATCGGCCGGGATGATGACACTTGCACCCGTATTGGCGGCAAGTGCCGCCAGCACGGTTTCCACTTCGGCCATGTCGCGCGTCGGCGCGAGTTTGATCAGGGTGCCGAGCCCCGGCTGTCCTTCGAAAAACCTGAAGTAGAAATCGGCGGTGCCTGGATTGAACAACAGGGTTGTCTGCGCGACGCCTGGGGAGACCTGCTTCAAGAGCTCGAACCACTTTCCAATCAGCGGCGGCTCAAAAAAGATAAAACCGGTCAAGTTGCCGCCCGGACGCGACATTCGCTCGATATAGCCCAACCCGACCGGGTCGGCGGTCAGATTGAAGACGACCGGAATGGTACGCGTTGCCTTATGCAGTTCGCCGGTCACCGCCGTGCCGTTGCCAACGATGATATCGGGAGCCGAGGCGACGAGCCTGGGAACGATGTCGCGAATCCGCGCGATGCTGCCGCCGGCCCACCAGGTTTCAAGCTTGGCGGTGTCGCCATCAATCCAGCCGCGCTCCTTCAGTCCGGCAACGAGCGCGTCATAACGCCCGACACCCTCGGGATCGCCCTCTTTCACGCCCATCAATATCGCGATCCGGCGAGGGCGGCCCGGCTGCTGCGCCTTCGTTATCGCTGGCCGACAAACGGAGAAGATCGCCGCGCCGCCGGCGGCAGCGATGAACTCGCGCCGTCTCATTCGACCACGCCGTCGGCCCGCGCCAGGATTGCACTGGGAAACCTGATGCCGAGCGTTGCCGCGGTTTTCTGATTGATGGTCAGCTCAAAACGCGTAGGCCGTTCCATCGGCAAGTCCGCCGGCCGAGCGCCCCTGATAACCTTGTCGACATAGTAGGCGATCCGCCGCATCGCGTCGGCCGGATTCGGACCGTAGGTGAGGAGCAATCCATCCTTCGCCCAATCCGACCAATTGCCCGCCATGATGATCCGGTTCTTGGCGCCGAACTCAACGATCTTTTGCCGCTGCTGCAGCAACAGCCGGGTCGAGACAATGATCAGACCCTCCGCGCGTTCGCGCGTTGCGGCATCGAACGCTCCGTCGAAATCCCCAGGCTGCTTCACCTCAAGCGATTGCAGTCCCACGTTACGTGCGATCGCGGCCCGCTGGGTCTCGCGGAATTCAGGATCGGCATGATTCGGATTCCACAGCACCGCCACGCGCGAAATCTCCGGCACCGCCTCCTTCAGAAGTTCGAGCACTTTGCCTGCCAGCTCGTCATAGATCAGCGTAATCCCCGTGACGTTGGCGCCGGGTCGTCCGACGCTCGCCACCAGCCCGCTCTGCACCGGATCGTTGCTGACCAGCGCGACGATCGGAATAGAATTCGTGGCGTGCTTGGCGTGCGGCGCGACGTCACCGCCATAGGCGAAGATCAGATCGGGTTTGAGCTGCACCAGCTCCGCGGCGAGCGCCGGAAGACGCTCGCTTTTGCCGTCGGCGTAACGATATTCGATCGTGATGGTTTTTCCATCGACGTAACCGAGCGCCTGTAGGCCCTCAATCAAGGGTGCGACGGGGTCGATCTGCGGTGAGTTGAACAGCAGGGCGCCGATGCGAGGAATCTTACCCGGCGTTTGCTGCGCGAACGCGTGAAGCGGGGCTGTGAGCGCGGTCGCTCCGAGCGCGGCGATAAATCGGCGACGACCTTCCATTGTCTTATACCGGCTGACGGCCTCGACCAGGTCCACTCTACACGTTTCCATGCGTTCCGGAAACGGCCCACATCCGGCAGACACATCGGGGTGAGATGTGAGGCAGTTCACACTGCTGCGTCGCATTTCGAGCTAATCGAACGCCACAAGCTTTTTGCGGCATCGAACACCACGGAGGTTTCCGATGAAGCGCCTGATGATTTCTGCACTCGCGGCGATCGCCCTGTTCGCCGCCGCCACCACCATGCTGCGGTCGCACACGCCCGCGCCCGACCGTGCTGCCGGATTTTCGGACGCGATGTCGTTGCAGGAGATGCACAGCGCGTCCAGGGTCAACAAGCTTCCGATCGAGGAGTTTGAGGATCGGTCGCTGGTTTTTTCAAGGACGAAGCAATAGAAGCCCCGTTCAAAAGGCGGGCGTGCGCTGCGCAGCTAGCGATCTCGCCTACCCGATCACTTCGTCCGCGCGGGCGATCAGGGTCGATGGCAGTTCGAGCCCGAGCGTCTTGGCGGCCTTCAGGTTGACGATCAGCTGGAATTTGGTGGGCAGATAGAACGGGATGTCGCCCGGTTTGGTCCCGCCCAAGATCTGATGCACGTCATTGGCAAGACGCTGAGCGAGTTCGCCGAGATCCGGCGCGTATGTCATCAGTCCGCCGAGGTCGACGTAGTCGCGGTAGGGATAAATGGTGGGGAGGCGGTATTTCTGGGCCAGTTCGACGACCAAGGCACGATGCGCGAAAAAGCTGCCGCCCTCGCCAACCATGGCAGCATCGAATTGCTGTTGCGCCGTCTCGGCAAAGGTGCGGCGGAGTTGCGCGTCATTTACTTCGGGAAGGAAATTCCAGGTCAGCGCGATTCCCAGGCGCTGTCCTGCTTCGCGAAGCGACAATCCCGGCGTGCTGTCCGGCGCGCCACGCAACGACACCAGGTAAGCGACCTTGGCAATCGAGGGTATCGCTTCCTTCAAGATTTGCAGGCGCTTGGCGGGGATTTCGATGCCTGCGTCGTTGCTGACGCCGGTAAAGTTGCCGCCGGGATGCGCGAGATTCGCGATCAATCCCGCCGCGATCGGATCCCCTACGATCGCGACGATCGGTATCGTGGCGGTGGCCGCCGCGAACGCTTTGACGAGATCGTTCTGGTTTGAGACGATTACGTCCGGCTTGCTGCTCACCACCGCGGCAGCGAGCGCCGCAAAGCGCTCGGAGCGGCCCTCGGCGGAATAGCGCTCGACGACGAGATTGACCCCTTCGGTGTGGCCGAGCCCGCGCAACGTTTCGTAGAACCGCCGCACCCAGAACGGGCCGGCGGTCTCGGTCAGCTGGTCGGCAGGGATGCCGGAATGAACGAACGCGACGCGCTGTTTCTGGGGTTGTTGCGCCCCCGCAGCGCGCGGCCAAAGATAAGATGTGGCCGCTCCGCCGATGCCTGCGATGAACTCGCGCCGCTTCATTGCCCTGCCCCTGCCGAACCAGCCTAGCATAGTTCGGGCCGGGACACTTCGCGTAGCGAGATTTTTGCAGGGTTGCCTGGGCTATGCGCCGGCATGACGGCGCTTGGCTGAGCAGGTCTCCCTTACGCCGCGGCGGCGTGCCTGCGCGGGCTCACGACGTGCTCTTTGAGCACCGTATCGGTGGCGTCCACTTCGACCAGCGATACGTCATAGCTCCAGAGATCGGCGAGGTGCTGAAGCACGCGCTTCGCCTCGACCTCGTTGAGCTGGGCTCCTTTCACCACGGCATGTCGCAGCATCAAGCGACGATCGCCTGCAAGATCGACATCGACGACTTCGATGTTGGGATCGATGTACCCGACGTCGTACTGC
>WNFR01031318.1_pt1 | contig 10016 bp, 9 predicted proteins | sample 5400221 | NCBI WGS metagenome assembly WNFR01 (sample SAMN13153357, study PRJNA577476) | soil metagenome | isolation source: 40 cm soil under Madrone tree | place: USA:California | collected 2016-06-14 | reverse complement strand
TGGAAATGGGGGTCGTAGGCCTGGTATTGTGGATTATTTGGGTTTCGGCCTTACTTTGGTCCGGTTGGCGTATCATCAGGCAGCTTCGCCAAACCGTTTATTTCCCGATTGGATTCGCGATTTGGTGGTACGCAGTTGTTCTTCTGGTATTGCTGATGTATTTCGGCATTGTGGCCTATCAGAACTTCGTCAATAACGCGTACCTATGGTTGTTGATAGGAATGCTGTTCCGTTTGCCCAAACTAGCGCAGATGCCGCAACCCATACCCATGGACAGGCACGCACGCGGCATGGCGCGCTGGCAACTTGTTTTGGACAAAAATAATCCTGCTCTCCGGCAACCCTAGCTGAGTTGACTGGGGGAGCTGAAATCCTTGCTGTACCGAAACTTCTTTGGCGAAGCATTGACGTAAACGCAGCCGTTCTGTTTTTAAGGAGCAGGCCATGAATTTTATAAAGCGGCGCGAGGCGCTGATTTTTATTGTCTTTGCGCTGATCGCCGCACCATTTTCAGCAGCCGCGCAGACGGTCACTCCGAACCAGCAACTCGCCCGCGAAATTTACAAGGAACTTGTTGAAATTAACACTGTCACGCCGACAGGAGACACGTCCAAGGCGGCGGAGGCTATGGCCGCGAGGCTGCGTGCGGCGGGCTATTCCGGCGCCGACGTCCAGGTGTTCAGCCCCGCGCCGCGCAAAGGGAATCTTGTGGCGCGGCTGCACGGGGCTGGCGCGCGCAAGCCGATTTTATTGATGGCTCATCTCGATGTGGTGGAAGCGAGACGCGAGGATTGGTCGGTTGACCCATTCAAACTTCTCGAAAAGGACGGCTACTTCTATGCGCGCGGTTCCGGGGACGATAAATTCATGGCCGCGACGTTTGTCGCAAATCTGATCCGCTATAAACAGGAAGGCTATAAACCTGATCGCGACATTATTTTGCTGCTTGAGACGGACGAGGAAATTCTTGACCTGAATGCGGTCGGCGTCCAGTGGGTCCTCAAAAATCATCGTGACCTGATTGATGCGGAATTTGCGTTGAACGAAGGAGGAGGCATCGGACTTAAAAATGGCAAGGCCATTCGAAACAGTCTGCAGACCAGCGAAAAAGTTCCAGTGAATTACAGTTTTGAAGTGAAAAATTCGGGCGGACACAGTTCGCTGCCGACCAGGGACAACGCCATCTACCATCTGGCCGAAGGTCTTGCGCGACTCTCCAAGTACGATTTCCCTGTTGTCTTGAACGAAACCACCCGCGCGTGGCTCGAGCAAGCCGCCCCACTCGAGGATCCACAAACTGGTGCGGCCATGAACTCTGTGGCCTCCGGGCGGCCCGACCCTGCGGCGCTCGCTCGGCTGTCCGCAATGCCTGCTTACAACGCGCAACTTCGCACCACGTGCGTAGCGACGATGCTCGCGGCCGGTCATGCGTTTAACGCCTTGCCGCAAACGGCGCAGGCCACTGTCAATTGCCGGGTCTTGCCGGGCGAACCGGTCGAGGAAGTTGAGAAGACTCTCGTCCGCGTGGTGGACGACAATCAGATTTCGGTGACTCCCACATGGACACATGTTTACAGCAAACCATCGCCGCTCAAGCCGGAGATCGTGCAGGCCGTGCAGAAAGTGACAGCGGAATTCTGGCCGGGCATTCCCGTGATTCCGACGATGAGCACCGGCGCCACCGACGGCAGCTTCCTGCGCAATGCCGGCATTCCCACGTATGGCACTTCCGGACTCGCGGGCGACATCGATGACGTACGCTCCCATGGCAAGGACGAGCGCATTCTCGTCAAATCGTTCAACGATGGACAGGAATATTTGTACCGGCTGGTAAAAGTCTTATCGTCGGGGAAGTAAGTGGACTACATCAAAAGCCTGAATGTGTTCTGGTCGGCCAGACCCCGCATTTGATCCTCTGTCACAGTGAGCCGCACATCCAACTCGTTTCCGGACGATTTAATGACCATGCCGTCCAGAACTTTTGCCAGGTCGGGATTGTCCTGAGCTGACTGATGTCGTTGGGCAAGCATGCTCGCTTCCAGCAATTGGGAAAGTACAATCGCATCCTTGGGTGATCCCGAATCCACTTTGAAATCGAATTGCATCTCCTCTGAACCCTTCACGCTGATCGATAGCTGTTTTAATTTCACGACCACATCATTGGCTTGTGGAAATTTCATCACTTCAGGAACTAAATGTTGAACAGCCGTCCGAGCCTGCGCGGCGTCAAGAACGCTCCAGAAAACAGCTTGACCGTTCACCTGACTTATCAAAGTCATCAGGTCCGCGTTTCCAGAAAGATTCGGCTGTTTTTGCGCGCGAATTTCGAGTATTCGTTGCAGCCCCTCGAGTGGGCCGACGGCCACTGTCCTATTATCGATCAGTGAAAAATATCCCTCAGGCATGCCCAGATCAGGTTGTGCCGCGTATATTTCATACGACCCGGCCGGAATTGGGGACACGCCATGGGAATCCAAAAACATTTTGATCGCTCCGACGTCAAATTGTCCCACCCCAATCGCGACAATGTGCGTACTGCCGGAAATCGGCACTTGGGCCCAGGCCACCTGCTCTATGTAGGGATGTTGCTCCGGTGGTTGATCTCCCTCCGGTGGCACTCCCTCCGGCTGCACTCCTTCCGGTTGCGCTCCCTGCGTGGCCTCTAGAAGTTGCTCAAGTCCGAGAACGTCGTTCGGCACTAATTGCGCCTGGAACTGGGGAAACCAGGCAAACTGCCGCGACCCGCTCAAATCAGCGTATTTCAACTCCGTGACGTCCTTGGGAAACATGCTGATAATAGATGAATCGAGCGGCGTGTTAGCGTGCAGTCCGGGACAAATGGCCAGACCGAGCAGGAAAAAAATCATCAAAATTCGGCTGCTGGCCAAAAAATTAATCGAACGCATACTTGGAACCTCCGCGGCCCCACTGTCAGGACCATGGCCAGGCTCTTGTTTATCTTACCAGCCTCGCAAAAAAAGTTCTCAATCGAAGTGTCGTGAAACTTCAATCGAGATTTATTTAAGGATTGGGTGCTGGATTGAAATTGCAATGCGCGAACTATCTCCGAGAGGTCAGGTGCGCGCGCTTGCCGTCAGCCGCGCCACGTATTCGCGCATGGCCGCGCCGAATGCCTGTTCCAGTTTCTGAGCGATCGGACCGGGTGCGCCCGGGTATTTGTGCCCGGCGATCTCGCATACTCCCAGCAAACTTCGGTTGGTCGAAGTGATAAAAACTTCGTCGGCCGAGAAAAGATCTTCCGGTGTCAACGTCTGCTCGATCATCGGGACTCCGCAATGAGGAGCAATCTCAAGCAACACGCTGCGCGTTACGCCTTCGAGGCATCCGGATGACAGCGGCGGCGTCGAAACCGTGCCATTCTTGACAGCGAAGATATTCGCGGTCGTGCATTCGGCAACTTCTCCGCGTTCGTTGAGCAGCACAACTTCACTCCAGCCCGCCTTCTGCGCTTCGGCCAGGTGCCAGACATTGTTGAGCCAGGACGTGACTTTCACGCCGGCCAGCGGCGAAGCCGCATGTCGTCCGTGCGCGCCAATGGTAAGGCGTGCCAGCTCCGGATGGGCCGGCAATCCGGCCGTGCACAAAATTAAATCCACTTCCGGCATGGATTCATCGCTCTGCCAGGCGCCGACGCGGTTATAGATCATATAAATTCGAGCGGTGCCTTCCACGACCTGGTTGGCTTTTAAAAGTTCGCTCAACTGCCGCCGCACTTGCGCGGGATCGAACGGAAAAGGAATCCGGGTTCTGCCGGCGTCTTTTTCGAGGCGGCGCCAGTGGCGTTCAAAGGCAAAGGCTTCACCCTGAAAAATCCGCATCGTAGTGAACAGGCCCCACCCGCTCAGCAAGCCGCCTTGCCCTGGAGAAAGACGAACCTGTTCGATGGGGACCAGCCGGTCGTTGTGGAACACATGGCGATGGATCACTTGAACCTCATGCCCGAATTTTCCGCAATTCGCCCGAACATTCTAACTCAGCTGTGTCCCGGGAACGCCATTCTGCTGAATCGTGTTTCGCGGCCGCCAATCGGGAGATTGGCGTTCCTGGGTATACAGGAGTCGAAAAACTTGATGACAAATGATGGCAGAATCGAAAACGGCGCCATGAAAAATCATCCAGCGGAAATGCGGTCTTCGGCGACTTCCACTTCACTCACGCCGCGAAAAGAAAAAAGCAGCTTGATTAAATATTTCGGCGGATCCTGCGAAGTTTGACGCAGGACGTGACCTACCGCCGCGTTGACCGCGGCATGGAACAGGACACTGCCAACCTGGAGGCCTTCCAGATTGACGCGAACGGATTGGCCTGGCTGAAACGCTGCCATACGCTCTCCCGACCAAATTGTGGTCCCCGGAAAGAAGAATTGCAACCTGCAACGGCTTGTGAGCGAAGGCGTCGCGCGATAACATCAGCGACGCGCTCAATTTGAGTATCACCTTGTGTATGACTGTCGAGAAGGAGGATGCCATGCGCTTTCGCAAAATTTGCAGTCGAGGATTCCGTTTCCTCGGAGCTGCTGCAAGCCTTTCACTGCTCTTCGGCTGCTCAAACTCACCAAGTTCTCCTGACGGCGCCCTGCGCTCTTTTTCCGCCGACCGCCTCCTCGGCCACATCCGCACACTTTCTTCGGATGAATTTGAAGGCCGCGGCCTTGGCTCGAAAGGCGAGCAACTTACTATCAAATATCTCGAGGACCAATACCGCGCATCCGGTCTCGAACCCGGGAACCCCGACGGAACCTATCTGCAAAGCGTGCCGCTGGTGAGTATCACGCCGGACAAGGGAATGAAAATGATGTTGTCGGGCGTAACGGAGTCCTCTTCCGTCGATGCCGACATGGTGTTTGTGGGCTACGGCGTACAGGCGCCCGAATTCCAGTGGGATGATTTTAAGGGTGTGGATGTGAAGGGCAAAGTTATCGTGGTGTTGATCAACGATCCGCCCGTGCCTGATCCATCCGATCCCGCGAAGCTCGACCCTAAAACATTTGGCGGCTCGGCCATGACTTATTACGGTCGATGGACATACAAATTCGAGAAGGCGGCCCAGCTGGGCGCGGTGGGATGCGTGATCATTCACCAGACCGACCGCGCGGGATATCCCTGGGAAGTCGTGCGCAATAGCTGGAGCGCGACACAATTTGACCTGGCGTCGCCGGACAAAAATATGGGGCGTCTGGCTGTTGAAAGCTGGATCACAAAAGATTTTGCGAATAAACTTTTCCAACTCGGCGGCCAGGATCTGGACAAGTTGATCGTGGCTGCCGCCAGCCGCGCATTCAAGCCCGTTCCGCTTGGCATTCACGAGAAATTGACGATTCATAATTCCCTGCAAACGATCGATTCGCATAATGTGATCGCGAAATTGGCTGGAAGCGATCCGGAACTGAAAAATACTTACGTTATATACACCGCGCACTGGGATCACTTTGGAATCGGACCCGAAGTGAACGGCGACAAGATTTATCACGGCGCTGTGGACAACGCCTCCGGATCGGCAGCGCTACTGGAAATAGCGCGCGCCTACAAACAACTCCGCCGGCCACCGCCTCGAACGATTCTGTTCCTTTCCGTCACGGGAGAAGAGCAAGGTTTGCTCGGCTCACAATATTACGCGGAGCATCCGTTTTATCCGCTGGCACGCACGGCGGCAAATATCAATATGGATGGCATGGACGTTCACGGAATGACGCGAGATATCGTGCAGATCGGCCGCGGCGTTTCCACACTTGACGAAATTATTGATGCGGTTGCCCGAGAACAGGGCCGCGTCGTCAAGATGGATCCCGAACCCGAAAAGGGCTATTACTATCGCTCCGACCATTTCGAATTTGCCAAGCAAGGAGTCCCTGCTTTCGATCCCAACGAAGGATTTGATTTTATCGGCAAGCCTGCGGGATGGGGTCTGGAGGCCCGGCGCAAGTACACGGCAGAGAATTACCACAAGCCGTCGGACACGATCAAACCAGATTGGGAATTGAGCGGCGCCGTTCAGGACTGCCAGCTTTTTTTTCTGGTCGGCTATCGCATTGCCAATGATCCCCGCATGCCCGTATGGAAACCTGGCGCGGAATTCAAAGCGATTCGTGATGCTTCCCTGCGCTCCGCCGGGATCAATCCATAAGACTGAGAACAGTGGAGTTATGCCCAGAACGCAGAGGGCGTACTGCAGTTCCACTAACGCGGGTGCCGCGCAGGGGTACACTTTACGCTACAAGCTTAAAAGGATGTTGACAGGACAGCCGCTTCTTTCTACTCTTATGGCGCAGCCCTCTTGGAGGTTTTCTGTGCGCACATTGATCAAGGCCAGCGTTCTAGTAGTACTGAGCACCATGCTCGTCGGAATTCCCGTAATGGCAATGCCGGCGAACCCTCCTTCGGCTCCGCTCGGCTCGGTTATGCAGGCGGATCGCGCGCACCAGGGCGTTGACTTCGCTTCTGGTGGCGCTACGATTTACGACGGCGATCGCCTGGAAACCCAGGACGACGGAATTTTGCGAGCACGGCTGGGCAAATCCCAGTTGTACATGCAGCAAAGCACGCTCGCCGAAGTACACAGTCTTTCAAACGGTTATTCGGCCAACCTGCTGCACGGAACCGTAGTGGCTTCCTCGCCCGAAGGGCAGACCTTTCAATTGCTGGCTAACGGCGCGACAGTTCGTCCCGCGAGCGCGCACGCAACGGTAGCTCGAGTCACCTGGGTGAGTGCCAACGAACTTCTGCTGACCAGCAATCTTGGTGCAATTCAGGTCACCTACGAAGGCGATATCAAGACGATTGAACCCGGCAGCTCCGTTCGAATGGAAATCAAAACCGAAGAGGCATCATCATCGCCGGGACCGCAGGGTGCACCCGCCCACGGTGGCCACAGTCGCGCTATTTATTTCGTTGTCGTTGCCGCCGCTGTCGGAACAGGCATCGGAATCTGGCGCGCGACGGTGAGCAGCAACTAATTTTCCTGAGTCTTTCGAAAATTAATTTAAATTCCCCGAAGCGCTGCCTGGCTCCGGGGATTTTTTTTGTTACACGCGCGTCGTTACGCGTCATCGCGCGTGTCATTGCGCGCGATTCATCGACTTCTCAATCCCGTCCAGGAGCGCCATTGTAGGTACGCAGCTGGCGGCGCTCGATTCAGGTTCGCGCCCTTCGCGGATGGCGCTCACAAATTCGACATCCTGGCGGTCGAAGGCGGCTACCCCGTCCAGGGGCACCTCTTTCCCTTCACTGTCGGTCATTGAGTCGCGGTAGACCTTGTAGGTCTCCTCTTCGCCAATGTAGCGATAGAAGCCCCCGAACGGCCCTCTGTTATTGAATGACAGCGCCATGCTGATCACAGGCCCCTTCTTTGAGCGCATACCGATGGTCATGTCCATGGGAATGCCCAGCTCGGGATGATCCGGCCCTTTCTGTCCCCAGACTTCCAGATTCGGATCATTCTGCACCCAGTACGCTAAATCAACTGAATGGCACCCATGATGCCACAATAAATTATCCACCCAGGATCGCGCGGCGCCATGCATATTGAGATTTGTTCTGCGGAAAAAATAGGTTTCGACAACCATGTGCTGCAGGTGAAATTTTCCTTCGAGGATCCGGCGGCGAATTTCGCGATGTGGCGATGAAAATCTGCGGGTGTGAGTCACCATGCATATTTTCCCCGTTTTATTTGCCACTTCCAGCATGCGCTTGGCATCGGGCAGATTCAGGCTCATGGGAATCTCGACCTGCACGTGCTTGCCCTTGTTCAAGGCCAGAATTGTCTGGTCAGGGTGCATACTGCTTGGGGTTGTCAGGATCACTGCGTCAACGCCAGGCCGGTCAATGCATTCTTCGAGATTGGTCGATTGAAATGGGATCTTCCATTTTTCCGCGAAGGCCTTGCCACCCTCATCAGTGCGGCTATTGATGGAAATTACCTGGACGCCCTCGAGTTTCTGCAACGCCTTCATGTGAATTTCGCCCATCGCGCCGGTCCCAGCGAGACAAATCTTCATCAACTTTCTCCTCAATAATTTCTCTGTTCTAAATTGTTCGTTGTCATTCAGAACGAAGTGGGGAATCTCTCTCGGTGTGAATGCTAGTGAAAGAGGGATTCCTCGGCACGCAGCGTGCCTCGGAATGACCGGCTTTTGAAGTTTTCTGCAAACTGCTCAGTCTGTGTGCTCGTTCGCTCAGGCAAAATCAAAACCACACAGGCTGTCCTTCATCTCGTTCAGGATAAAAAGCCTGTGCTACCCGTTACCGGGAGGCGCTTGTTCTTTCGCTCTCCGGCTTGGCGGCAGCTCCACGAAGCCGTCGCAATTCGGCATGAAATACGATTACGCTCATCCACATTCCCAGCGGGTGCGCACCCGCCTCCACAAGTGGATGGACTTTTCCGTTCCTGAATTTTTCGATGTCTTCGTCCTGTAAAGTTTCCAGTACTTTCGCGTCCTGCAGGGGCAGCCCGTATTCGGCCGCTACTCCCGGGATATCGTTAATCAGGCGGACACGCAAGTTTTGCTTAAATCTTAAATCGTAGAGAATCTTGTTCAACTTGTATGCGGTTGGCGACGGGTGCTTGTAAAATTCGTAGCCCTCCGAACCCTTGAATGTGTATGTTGCCGCGGCCTTAGCGCCTTCCTCGGACGTTTTGCCGGTTCTCTTGTCCGGCAGAAAACGCATTACGGCATGGCCATGATGCCAGGTGGGCTGGTAGGTGATTAGTTCGCCGGGCTGATTGCCCATGGCGCCAAAAAGAATCATCCATGACAGCATCTCGGTATTTCCCACCAGATCCAACTGTTCCGAAGTCAGATTCACGAGGGCTTCGTGATTTCCTTTTTCCATTTGTGCAATGGCCCAGTAATCGAAGGCAAAATCGGGCTTCGGATACTTCCACGTTCCCGGAAAATGAGACATTCCTCCGCTGGCGATGATGGCCACGCGTTCCGGGCGGTCGGCGATAACCTTGGCGATCGCCTTTCCGAGTTCAGCGCATCGCCGCGGAGTCGGCAGGGGCGGCAAGTAGGCATTCACAAAAATCGGGACGACGGGGATCTTGCGATCCTCGAGCACCCACTCGTACACCGCCGCGAAGGCGTGTCCCAGGACAGCGTCCTGCGAATAAGCCATATCGAAACCGGCATTCACAAGTTTGTCGAGCAAATCCTCGGCAAATCCCTGGTGAATCGGCAGGTCATAATTTTTTCGCGCAAATTCCGCACGCGATCTTTCCCCGGCAAGAATCGCAAAAGTTGGAACCGAGGTGAGAAAAAAAGTTTCCATGTGATCGTTGCCGATCACGAGAGCCACGTCCGGCTTGGCCTCATCGAGGTCCTTGCCCAGCAGGCGCATCGCGGCGATGTCGGCATCGAGTTGTGCGGGATCTTCACTCGGCGGCCGCACGAACAACTGCGGCGCATGAACGGTACCCATGGCTGCTACGAGTTTTCCCATGATGATTACCTCATTTCGGTGAAATCATGCCTTGCCCCAGCATACTCCACCGGTACGCAATTTGAGCAAAAGCTTAATTTCGAGGCAGCCGCTGGTCAGGGTTCCACACTCTTGACAGCGGTTGCGGCCGCGGATACTTGTTGGCCTTTGGATGGCAAGGGCATCGCTATCAATCCAACTGCCATGATGGCCGCAAGAAACGCCAGCGTCGCGCTGCCGTAAAACACCACGGTCCACGTGCCGGACTTTTCAAACATGCGCGCGGCCAGCCAGCCCGCCAGAATCGCAGCCATGCCCTTGGAGCTGTACAGAAAAGAATAGTTGGAGCTGGCATTGCGCCCGCCAAAAAAATCCGCTGACGCCGCCGGAAAAATTGAATAAATTTCGCCCCAGGTAAAAATCACGAGAGCCATGCACACCACAAACCCAACGGGGGAATTGCGTCCCAGCCGCAGAACGCTCAACAGCGCGAGAGCTTGCAGGGAAAACGCGATCATCATGGTCTTTTCGCGTCCTATCTGATCAGAAACCCAGCCCCAGAAAATTCGGCCGCTGCCG
>WNFR01016158.1_pt1 | contig 10016 bp, 11 predicted proteins | sample 5400221 | NCBI WGS metagenome assembly WNFR01 (sample SAMN13153357, study PRJNA577476) | soil metagenome | isolation source: 40 cm soil under Madrone tree | place: USA:California | collected 2016-06-14 | reverse complement strand
TTTGTTTACGAAGACAAGATTTTCGGCGGCTCGGTGCCGCAACAATTTCGGCCGGCGATTGAAAAGGGCATCATCGAAGCCGCTTCGCATGGCGCCATCGCGGGTTACCCGCTGGTCGATTTCAAAGTGCAACTGATCGACGGCTCGTATCACAACGTCGCCTCTGACGAGCACAGTTTCCGAGCCGCGGGCCGCAAAGCGTTTCGCAACGCGATGGAAAAGGTAAAGCGCGCGTTGCTCGAGCCGATCATGGACGTCGAGATTGACGCGCCCCAGGAATGCAGCGGTGACATCATGGGCGATCTCAATTCCCGGCGCGGCCGGGTGCAGGGCATGGACACGCGCGGCAAACAGCAAGTGGTAAAAGCGCAGGTGCCGATGGCTGAGATGCTCAACTATCAATCGACGCTGAACTCGATCACCGCGGCGCGTGGAACTTTCCACATGCAGTTTTCCCATTACGATCCAGTGCCCAGCCAGATTGCGCAGAAGATCATTCAGCAGGCGAAGGACGAAGGACGGATTCGGGTGGCGGAAGAGGACTGATCTTTTAGGTTATCCCAGATGGCAACACGTCGAGAACAAATCCGAAATCGTGCGATTGAGATTATCCGGTCAGAACCCTCCGGTGTTCGGTATTCCATGCTGGTCAATCGCATTCATGAAGAATTTCCCGAAATTCCCATTAATACAATTCATGGGAACGTTTGGAATCTTGATGTCCTTTTTCCTTTGAAGATTACCAAGCCTGCTCGGGGCGTATTTGTTGCTGCGGAGTATCAGGAGAAGCACGCCGAACCTGAGCCTGCCATTGTCGAAGAAGAGGTTAAGGAAGCTGCCCTCGGAGAAGACCAATTCTATGAGCCGTTCGCAGATTGGTTAAAAAATGAGCTTGAGGAATGTACCAAGACCATAGCGTTGGGCGGTAACCGATTCAGAGATAAATGGGGAACACCGGACGTTATTGGCATCCGTGAGCCAGGCCGTAGTGATATCATCAAGTCGCCTACCGAAATAGTCTCAGCGGAATTAAAAATCGACAAGTTTTCATTAATTGTTGCGTTCGGTCAGGCCTGCGCTTACAAACTATTCTCGCACCGCTCCTATATTGTTATTCCTCGTGACTCCTCTGAAGAAGACATAGCTCGCCTAGACTGTCCTTTGTAGGACTCTTGGGGTTGGTCTTATTCTTTTTAACGCGGCGAATCCCAGCGCTCCACAATTCGAGATACGCGTCCGAGCGGCGAAGCACGAGCCAGATATGTTCTATGTTAACCGATACATGAAACTCGTCGAAAAGGAACTGTTCTCTTAAACGCCCCATTTACCGAACCGTAATCCTACGCGTCTCAACATCCACTACCGGCACAATATTAGACATCAAGCAAGTCGAAGAACTGTTGATTCCTCAAAACCCGCCTGACGAACGATGCTTTCAGTGTGGGCTTCGGCATTATGCGGCTTTCTTTTCCGCTGGCCGTACACTCCGTTCAATTTTCGGCAGTAGGGTCTGTTTGGCTAGCTTCAGGTCGTAATGACTCTGAAGGTTCATCCAGAATTCGGGAGTCATGTTGAAGTATACTGCTAGTCTTAAGGCGGTATCAGGCGTGATTGCGCGTTTTCCCTGGACGATATCGCTAACTCGCCGAACTGGCACGTTGAGATCGCGAGCTAACCTGCTTTGGCTGATTCCGAGAGGCTTAATGAACTCCATCAACAAGATTTCGCCCGGAGTAATCGGTGTAAGTTTACGCGCCATGTTTTCACCTCAATGGTAGTCAACTATCTCAACATCTTCAGCGTTCCCTTCAACCCAACGGAAACAAATGCGAAACTGATCGTTAATGCGAATACCATGCTGACCGGCACGGTCCCCTTTCAACAATTCCAGATGATTCCCCGGCGGATTTCGCAGGTCTTGCAGCGTATGCCCTGAATGAATCATTTCTAGCTTTCGCCGAGCCACCCGATTAATTGCGCGAAACCGTTTCGATGGCTGATCGGCAAAAAGCCTTTGGGTCTCCGCACATCGAAAGCTTGCAATCATAATAATATTGAGCTTGTGATGCGTCCAGAGTTTTTAGTGCATCATCGAAATTTGAGAACCGCTGGATTCGTGAACATGGAAGCTGCCGTTTCTTAGAGCGCGAATAGCCTGCTCGGGTTTCAGGTTCGCAAACTTCGGCGACATACGCGGGAGTTATACGGCGATTTTCAATTCTTCTATGACTGGAGTCTCCGCCGTAAAGGGATCTTCAGGGATCTCTTCGTTATCCTTCAACAGGCCTTGCAGGTGACATGCTATTGCGTCGTGAGCCATCTCACGCGCTTCATCGAGAGTACGACCGTAGGTGACAATCCCGGGCAGCACCGGAACAATCACCTGAAAGCCGCCTTCCTAAGCGGCTCGTAGATGACTCTATAGCCGTGTTCTGCCAAAGGGATTCACCTCTCCAGTTATCACGAAGTCTAGCAGTTCGATGAAAACTGTCAATGACGGAAAAATGGCAAAGGTAAGACTCTTACTCCTGAGCGGTAAGAGATGCGCGACGCGGGGTTTGTTCTGGGATAGCGGTCTAAACCCTCTCCCCCCACCCTCTCCAGTCTGATCTCCACAATCAACCCTCCGTCTTTCGCGTTGGTGGCTTTGATCGTTCCGTGATGCAGATGCACTGCGCGGGCGGCGATTGACAGGCCCAGACCAGTCCCTCCCGTCTTGCGATCGCGATCGTCTTCCACGCGATAGAAGGGCCGGAAGATCTCACGAATAGATTCTTCCGGCACGCCCTTGCCGTGATCGCGCACGCTGATCACCGCAAATCGATCGGGGTTAACCGGGTCGCGAGTTAACGAAATTTCGACCTGAGTTCCCTCGGCGGTATAACGCACGGCGTTGCGCACCACGTTTTCGATAGCGCTTCTGACAAGTTCAAATACACCAGTCATCACCAGCGGTTCGTTGTTGATTACCAGCACCGATCGCTCGCGCCCGCGGGCTTCAAAGTCAGCGTCCTCGGCCACGCCTGCGACCAAAGCCGAGAGATCGATCTCGGGGTTGTCCAGTTGATCGGTTCCCGTCTCAACGCGCGACAGCGCCAGTAGTTGTCCGATCATTTCATTAAGACGTTCAGCCTCTCTGCCGATCCGATCCAGAGCAGAGGCGGCCAAAGGGCCGGCTGACCGGCGGGCCAGCCCCAGAGCGACTCCGTGACGCGCCAAGGGTGAGCGCAGCTCATGAGAGATGTCACCCAGTAGTCGGCGCTGGGCCCCGACCAGCGATTCGATGCGGCCGGCCATTATATTGAAGTCACGACCAAGCTTTCCGATTTCATCGCGCCGCTTCAGCAGTCTTTGATCTACCCGTGCACCCAGATTACCCGCCGACAGTTGATGCGTGGCGCCGCGCAGTTGAACGATTGGAGTAGACAGGTAGCTGGCAAGCCAGAAGCAGAACAATCCGCCGACCAGGAGGACCGGCAAAAAACTTCTCGCGATTATCCGCAGACCAAAGGCCAGCGATCCAGGTTCTCCGAGTCGCGGAGGCGGGCCAGGAAAATCCGGCTTCGGCAGCACACCTGCCAGAACATAAGTAGCACCCTGCGGTCCGCGGATCAGGTGAGCAGCAAACGGACGCGGCTGCTGAGGTAAAAAATAAAACACGTAAGGCGATTGTTCCGTGACGCGGCTGATTGCGTTCAAAACACCTTCGGGTACCGTTCGTCCTGAGACTTCGTTCCCCATGCTGTCGAAAAGCACGGCGTTGATGTTCGACACATGCTCAACTCGTTCCAGATATGAAGCTAACGCCGTCTTGCCATCTCTTTCAAAAATTTCCACGGCAGATTGCGCATAGACACTAAACATCGGGGCCATCGGACTCTGGCGGGAGAACTGCGAACGACGCTCAATGAAAATACCGGTAACGAATGAAGCAATATTAACCACCACCATTACCAACCCGAACCATATGAAGATTTTCAGAAAGAGACTGCGCATAAGGGCTAATCAATCTTTGGGTAGCGTCTTAATTCCCTGCCATGACAATGATGAAGTCGGTACGGGGAGCGGTAGCGACCGGGTCGCGATTGAAGGTCCAGTCGAGTCTGCCTGGACAATGACCTGGTCGCTACCGCTCCCGGTACTGACCTCACTCAACTCTCGGGCTCGGGCGAAGCGTAGATATAACCGACGCTTCGCACGGTTTTAATTCGCTCGAGGCCATTGACCGTGTGGCCCAACTTTTTGCGCAGGTTGCTTACGTGCGTGTCGATGCTTCGATCGAACGGTGAGAGGTCCCGGTGCAACACGTCTTTGACCAGCTCTTCTCGCTCCACTATGCGACCCGGCGCGCGCAAGAGTTTTTCCAGCAATGAGTATTCAACCGCAGTAAGCTCGATCGGTTGGCCCCCACGACGAACCGCGCGCGTCCGTTTGTCCATTTCGATATCACCGACGATGACGACCTCCGGCGCGGGCGTCTGGTCCGGCTCAGCATAAGAGCGACGCAGAACTGCATTAATTCGCGCCACCAGTTCCATCGGATTGAACGGCTTAGGCAAGTAATCGTCGGCGCCGATCTGCAGACCAATGATGCGATTTACATCATCGCCCCGGGCCGTCAGCATTACCACCGGCAGAGACGACTGGGCCCGAATCTGCCGCAGAACTTCAAAGCCGTTCAATCCGGGTAACATATAATCCAGCACCACCAGCACGTGATCGCCCGAAAGCGCGCGGACCACTCCATCAGGACCCTGGTGTACCGCCTCGACTTTGTAGCCTTCGGGTTCAAGGTACTCGGCGACCAATTCGCACAGTTCAATATCATCGTCGACTACCAGGATTTGCTGCATAGCCGGTCCGGCTTCGGAGTCTGATCCTGACGTTTTCACCAGACCCATCTTAATTACGATCTCCTTTTTGTAAAGCTCATCATTCGATGAAGGTCTGATCTTTGCAATAGTTTGCAAACGCTTGACGAACTCTTCACGTCCCGATGCATCAACTCACGTCTAAGATGCGTAACCACAGTAAGCCGTAATCCGAGCGGTTGTTTATGAAGGAAATTGGTTCAAAGGAGAAAGAGATGAAACTCAACTGGAAGAAATCAAGCGTGGTCATCGCCGTCGCCGGCGCGCTCTTATTGACAGTCGCCGCGGTGGCATCTTCACACGGACACAGGACGCAGGGTCCGCCGCGCGGAGGCGGCTTTCGCGGCGGGCCTGGGCCAGGCGATGGCTTGGGACCTCTTCGCGATCTGAATCTAACCGACGATCAGAAGACCGAGATCAAGAAGATCACGGACAGCTTTGAAGAAAGCAACAAAGTACTTTTTGATCAAATGCGCGCCTTGCACGGAGCCGAACCAGATCCGGTCAGCGGTACCTTCGACGAGGCAGCGGTGCGCGCGGCAGCAGAAGCGCGGGCCAAGGTCCAAGTGGAGATCGAAGTTTCCCACGCGAAGATGATGTCGCAAATTGCGGGTGTCTTGACGGCTGAACAGAAGACTCAGCTCGCCGCTAAGCGCCAACAGTTTGAACGTAAGGGACCGCCGCCTCCGCCTCCGGGCGCTGCGCCACCACAACCTTAGGAACGCAGTTTGATCTGCGGCGCAGGTTATCAACTTGCGCGACGCGAACCGGCGCCGGCTGGAAGGAGCGCGAGCTGTGGGGGCGCTCCTTTCGTTGGGCCGGTTTTTTTTAGTTCGCCCCATTTCTCCTTCACAAATCTGCTTCACAAAACTTCACATTCGATTGACCCACTCTTTGCGTCGCATCCTGCTGCTCCAGCGTCTTACTAAACAATTCGGGATTCATAATGTAATAGGCACCCGAAGCTCATTTGAGAAGCGCCGGTGCTTGTGGCGCCGGCGCTTCAGGCAGCGACTTCGAAAAGCTCTAAGACTGAGTCGCTGCCGTTTGTTAAATAACACGGAGGTTATTATGAAAAACTTTGCTCTCCTATTTTTTCTCCTGATCATTCTGCTGATCAGCTATGCGCCAGTATTGGCGCAAAACGACAAGAAGCCGGAGTTCTTTGCCGGCTATTCATTTGAAAGTGTTAACACAGGTATTAGCAGTAGCGACTTTACTTCGACGACGACCAGTCTTGATAATCGCTTTAGAGTTAACGGCCTTAATCTGTCGGCCGCCGATTATTTCACCAACCGCCTCGGCGTGGCCGCGGATTTTTCCGCCCACTTCAACAGTCGCAGCGATACGTTTGGCAGTACTGCCAGCCAGTCCAAGTTTTCTCTTTACAACATCACCGGTGGGCCGCAGCTGAGATTTCCGAGCAGCAGCAAACTCACGCCGTTCGCACACGCATTCGCCGGCATAGCGCGGCGGAATTTAACCGAGACATTTACCGGCGGGACGGCCAATTTTACGGACCACAATACAAGCTTCACGATGAATCTTGGGGGCGGCGTGGACTATAAGCTCAACGGCCGCTTCGCCTGGCGCATCGCGCAGTTCGACTACAATCCGATCTTTCTTCGCAATCGCACTCTTAACACGGTGACTTTTCCGAGCCGCACCTTAAACGGCTTTCGGTTCTCAACCGGAATCGTCATTAAGTAATCCATCTTCTCGGTTTGGGTAGCGCAGACTGCCAGGCTGTGCCAGCCGGCAGCTTACGCTACCGAAAATTTGAGCACCTAGCTACAAAGGAGACCAACAATGAAGGCACCACAATCACTCTTCCTGGCGTTGACGATTATCGCCGCCAGTGCCGGCCTGGCCGCCGCGCAGGTCACTAGCGACATTAAGCCAGGGGTTTCGCGACAGACAACCAACTCAGCGGCCGAACCGGACAACGATCTTGTCAATGAAATCTTTTCGCCGATCACCGAGCGCTTGAATCTGACCGCCAGTCAAAAGTTTCGCATCGCAAATATAGCCACGGCCACGATGCTCCAGGCGGAACCGCTTTTTCAGGAGCTTGATGACCTGGATGACCAGCTTTCCGAAGCCGCATTTACCGGCCGACTGGAGGAGTCAACAATCAAACAGGTTTCGGAAAAGCAGGCGAACGTGCTCAGTCAGATTATCTCGATGAAGGCGCGCGCGAAGATGAGCTTCTATCGAGTTCTCACCGCTGAACAGCGGGCAGTAGTAGCCGATCAGTTTCGCACACGTGGCACTGAAGGCAGCCTTGGATCAATTAGTAATTAAGTTCGTAACAACCCGAAGGAGGCTGAGATGACAGACTGGATCGCATGGACGGCGGCTCTGCTGCGATTTTTGACGATCGCGGGGAGAGCTTTGCTAAGCGCTTTACAGATCCCGTTGTCATGATCCGTGGTGGCGGCTGGTTTTTAAAAAGAGCGGGGTGACCAAACGTGTCTGACAGGAAAACGATCTTGCTGGTCGATCATGAGCAGGATGTTCGCAGCGTCCTGGGACGGAAGTTGAATACGGACTACGAAGTTCTGTTTGCTGAAGACGGTGTACAGGCGGTTCGTGTTTATGAGACTTATGCGAAGCGCATTGCCGCCATTGTCATCGACCTGCGTTTACCGAAGCTGAACGGCCTGGCGGTTACACAATGGGTACATCACATATTTCCCAATCTGCCTGTTATCGTCGCCGGCAACGTCATCGATCTCGACGTCAAAGAACTCCTTACAGATCCCGCAGTCCGTTTCATTCTAAAACCACTGCGCCTCTCCGAGCTCACGAAACTATTGCATGAAACAGTAGGCGGACCAGCGCCGGCTAACACCGCCGGTTGATTTGCGGTGGTTAGAACCGCAATCTTGATCGCGTCATCAAAGAGCGTATTATGCAAAGAGTTTCGCAGATGATTGATGTTCCGAAGACAACCCTTGATGATGAAACTCGCTGGACTGCTTCTCTTCGCACTCGTTCTAACTCTCTATCCGGGTTGCCGATCCTCGAATCAAAATAGCCAGCACAAGCTGTTGGTTTACACACCGCACGGTCAGGACATGTTGCGCGACTTTGTAGCGCGTTACAAACAGCTACATCCGGAAGTTGACGTCCAATTTCTGGATATGGGATCGCGCGAAGTGCTCGAGCGGCTCCGCGCCGAGCGCAATCGTCCGCAAGCCGATCTCTGGTGGGGTGCGGCCCACACGACCTTTCAGACCGCGGCTGATGAAAATCTGCTCCAGCCTTATCGGCCTTCGTGGGCCGACAAAGTTCCCGACTTTGCCCGCGACAGTCAGGATCGCTGGTACGGCACGTACGAAACTCCGGAAGTAATCGTTTACAACAGCGAAGCCGTGCGGGCTGAGGACGCCCCAAAGGATTGGGACGATGTACTGGATCCAAAATGGAAAGACAAGGTTTTGATCCGTAATCCGAACCCTTCGGACTCCATGCGGGCCATCTTCGGCGCAATGATCTGGCGGTATTACAAAGACTCTAACTCGCCTGAGCGAGGTTATGACTGGCTGCGAAAGCTGGACGCCAACGTTCATGAATACACAGCTGATGGAACTTTGCTAATGCAGAAGTTGGCGCGCCAGGAAGGCGTAGTGAGCCTGTGGGACTTGCCCGACGCGCGTCTCTATCAGGAGCAAAAGAAACTGCCGGTTGCTTATAACATCCCGGCCAGCGGCACGCCGGTCGTAATCGACGCGATCGCTCTCGTGCGCGGCGCGCCCCACGAGGCAGAGGCAAAACGCTTCTATGAATTCGTCACCACCTCCGAAAGCCTGATTCACTCGGGGCGCAACTACTATCGTCTGCCCGTGCGCCGGGACATCGATCGGACCCAGCTACCCGAGTGGATGAACGCGTCCTTCACGCGCATGCCGCTGGATTGGGAGTTGCTACGCAAGCAAGGGAATGAGTGGCTGCGTTACTGGGACACCGAGATCCGCGGGCGGGGAAAGTAGAAGTTGGGGCAACGGATCGCGGACATCCTGTCCGCCTGAGCGCGCAGCGCGAACCACGCTCAAAATAATTCCGCGAGATCTGAGCGTGCTTCGCCCGGCTGGCGGACAGGGATGTCCGCGATCCGTCTAAGGTAGATTGTCGCGCTGCAGTATTAGCCACAAATTTCTTCAAGTTATCCTCTTGATGGCTCCTCTCCTGTAACCGAAATCCACCTATCTTCGTCTAAATTAACGTGGCAGAGTACCGCTCACGCTAATCAAAGAAACCTAAAGGATCATTCGGATGGGACGTTTGTTATTGATTCTCGTGTTCTGTGCCGGCGTCGCGCTCGGCCAACAGGGCGCGGGCACACTTAAGGGCCAGGTCTCGGACGAATTCGGCGGCGTCATCGTCGGCGCTACCGTAGTCGCGGTTAATGCCAGTGGCGTCGGGAAGACTGTCACAACTAATGGCGAAGGCAATTTTGTCCTCAACGGCCTCGCGCCCGGCAGGTACACGATCAGAGTAACGGCGATTGGGTTTGCTAACTTCGAGAAGGCAGATGTCGAATCGATTGCCGGACGCAGTGAACAGCTCAACGTAACTTTGAAAGTTACCATCGAACAGCAGAAGGTGACCGTGGCCGTCGATAGCGCGGGCGTGAGCACCGAACCCGAGAATAACCTCGGCGCCACCGTAATCAAAGGAACGGACCTCGAGTCTCTGCCTGACGATCCAGACGATCTCGTCGCGGCTTTGCAGGCGCTGGCCGGACCCGCTGTGGGTCCAAACGGTGGTCAGATTTACATTGATGGCTTTACCGGCGGCGCGATGCCGCCGTTGTCTTCGATTCGCGAGATTCGCATTAACGCGAACCCGTTTTCGGCTGAATATGATCGGCCAGGCTTTGGACGCATTGAGATTCTCACCAAGCCGGGCACGGACCGCTTTCGCGGCCAGGCTTCCTTCGGCTTTAACAATCAGGCACTAAACGCTCGCAATCCCTTCGCTCCTACGCGCGCGCCGTACCTGTCACGACAATACGGCGGCAATTTGAGCGGTCCCATCTCCAAAAAGAAAGCTTCATTCTTTATTGATTTCGAGAAGCGCGACATTAACGACGATGCCGTGATCAATGGCTCCATTCTTGACGCAAATCTGAATGTCATT
>WNFR01012322.1_pt1 | contig 10016 bp, 6 predicted proteins | sample 5400221 | NCBI WGS metagenome assembly WNFR01 (sample SAMN13153357, study PRJNA577476) | soil metagenome | isolation source: 40 cm soil under Madrone tree | place: USA:California | collected 2016-06-14 | reverse complement strand
TCCTCAACGTGGGACAGAAGCTCATCAACATGCTTCAAGCTCAGTTTGCGGTTGTCACTGTGAGTGGTCCGAAGCTCGAGTATTTGATCAGCACAGATACTGGAAAAACTATCGTGACGCTGGTGAACACAGACATCACTGGCGCGACCTGGAATGGCACGTTGTCGTTTCCACAGCCTGCTTCGGGCAGTTACTCGGTCCAGGAATGGACCAGCGACACCTCGGTCGCGAGTTCACTTCAAAATGGACAGGTTGTCGTGAACGCGACCGTGCCCGCATTCGACGTTCGAGTTTACGTTCTCAGTGCTCCTTGAGTAACGCCTGTGCTCCGAAGACCGAAAATCCCTCAGCCTGAGCTGCGCCACCCGCTCGTATGCGTCAGCAGCGCATATTCAGAACAACGAAGCTCGGGATGGATCAAACGCGCGTTACTGAATTTCTGGGTGGAGGCGCCCGCACACGATGTCTGGCTCTATGGCAAGGAGACTGCCGGTTTAAGGTGAGACCGTGACCACTGCGGCCAGCCAGCACTGTCACGATCGAGAACAGCTGGATTCACAACATAGACGAGATCGAGATGGCTATCGGACAGAATTCCTTGAGTTCAGGGCAATTTTCTCGAGTGGGTCTCCAGGAAGCGCAACGCGAGCACTTGCCCCCGCCCAATGCGATCTTCGGGAACGGCGAGAACAGTGCCATCCAGGCGGACCTCGATTCTTTACCTCGGGGCGCGGGCTGAGTTACAACGAGTTCGATACTCGCGATGAAGCCGTGCGAGGATGAAGTTTGTTTTAGAGACCAACGACGAGGATCGCGACGATGTCCGATTTGATCCTGCTAGCTAAGAGAGTTCTAGATCTAGCAGCCGCGCTTCTCTGTTTGGTGGTCCTTCGCATTGCCCATCGCAATCTTAGGGCATGCTGATTTGGCTCCGCATTAGGTCGCCGGTGCTGTATCGAGTCATTCGTCCAGGACTAAACGGTCAGCCATTTCTTATCTACAAATTCAGGACGATGAGAGGTCGCAGATGCGGCGAGCGGATCACACAGCTCGGCCGCATCCTGCGCAAGACAAGTCTTGACTCGTCGCCGTAGCTGCTCAATGTTTTAATCGGCGACATGAGTCTTGGTGGTTCGCGTATCGTTACGGACCGAATACCCGCAGCAAGCTCAGGCTGAGGGATTTCGTCTTCGGAGCACGGGCGATTCACTCAAGGAGCACTGAGAACGTAAACCCGAACGTCGAATGCCGGCACGGTCGCGTTCACCACAACCTGTCCATTTTGAAGTGAACTCGCGACCGAGGTGTCGCTGGTCCATTCCTCGACTGAGTAGCTGCCCGAAGGTTGTGGAAACGACAACGTGCCGTTCCAGGTCGCGCCGGTGATGTCTGTGTTCACCAGCGTCACGATAGTTTTTCCAGTATCTGTGCTGATCAAATACTCGAGCTTCGGAAACGACAACGTGCCGTTCCAGGTCGCGCCGGTGATGTCTGTGTTCACCAGCGTCACGATAGTTTTTCCAGTATCTGTGCTGATCAAATACTCGAGCTTCGGACCACTCACAGTGACTACCGCAAACTGGGATTGAAGCATGTTGATCAACTTCTGCCCCACGTTGAGGATTGCCGTATTGCCAGAATTCGCCAGAAAATCCGGCGTGGTCACATAGACGGCTCCTGAGCCGTAGACATTCTTGGTCACAATAGGGTTGCCTGCTGTCTGCGCAACAACTGAGGCCGTCGTCGGCGTGACGACCGTGTAGTTATACGATGATTCGCTGATAAGGCTACCATCCGGAATCCACGTCTCCGAGCTGGAGCTTCCCTTTGTGGCGGTCAGGTTCACGCCGGCAAGGGCCTGGGAGTTCGTGCTCATCTGCTTGGCGTTAAGCACCAGGATTCCTCCCTGGTTGACGTATTGAGTTAGAGCGCTGAGGAACGTATCGCTTACGGGCACCCCGGTAGCGAGCACGATAGCCTTGTAGCGCTGCATAGCGGCAAGCGAAGCTTGATTCGTAATGACATCGAAGGTCTCGCCCCAAGCGCTGTTGCCAAACGGCTCCCAGGGGCGGGGATCGGCGCCGTTGGCAAGAGCCTGCCGATAAGCACTCTGAGTCGCCGAGATGTTAATCGACCCATCCGCGTTGAGCACCTTCGGCGCACCAGATGGCAGAGTTCCCCATGAATTGTAGTTTGGGTACACGAGACTGAGCAGATTGGTAAACAGGGTGTCACCTTGCGTATAGCCGTTGGCCCAGTACCACTTGCTGTTCCCTTGCATCCATTCGCCAAACTTGGGCTCAAGCCCTGAATAGTGCTCCTGCATCAGAGCCATCGAAACGAAGGGCGTTCCGCGATTGGGATGGCGCGTGACGGCGAAGTTGTAAAACGCCTGCACAGTTTCCCCTAGCGGATTGAGAGTCTGGCCGCTGGCAGCACCGGTAGTGTAGTCAGCAGCCTCGTTGTGGATGATGTTCGCCCCGGCCATGTATGCAATATACATGTCTCGCTTAAACGTAGACGTGGACCATCCAGTGACCAAGTTCCCGTTGGAGTAAACAGTCGCCCCATTGTTCCAGTAGCGCCAGGTAGAAAGATCAATACCCCAATCCTTTCCGCCATGTTGGAAGGCAGCACCGCGAAGGATCGCCAAGCCCGGCGCTATGCCGCTCATCTCGTCTTCGTTTCGTTCAAGCAATGCGGCGTCCGTGCCCATATCAAATGCGTAGGGCGTGCTGAATGCAAAGCTGCTCACGGTCAACCACTTATAGCCGCGCTGCTGGGCCGTTTGGCTTAAGTATGGGCTCAATTGCTTTGTGTTGAGGTAATAGTTCGTCCAAGTGCTATAAGCCTGCGAGTCGGACAATCCCGCCATGCTCGGGCGGCCATTTGCCCAACATCCTCCACCTTGATCGAACTCCGGCATCCCCAAGCGCCAGACCTTCGATCCAAGTTGCAGCGTGTAGTTGGCCAAGAGCGTGCTGGCGTTGGAGTCGAGGGACGAAGAATAGCACGAGGAGACGTTAGCCTCTGCCGGTATCGCGAAATAAGCGAAGGCCGGAGGGGGGGTATTGCCAGTCAGAAATTGCGACTCGCTGGCGGTGAGAACCGGATGGAACGTGGCACCGTTCAAAAGGCCTTGACTCATCCGTTGCTGAGCCGTCGCACCGGCATCACCGTACATTTCACTCATCATTGTAAACCACGGCGCTGGTGCTGCCGAGGTCGGGGGCGCGGTCGGGGGCGCGGTCACGGTCACGTTGGTGGACGCGCTCTTGCTCGAGTCCGCAGTGCTGGTCGCAGTTACGGTGACCGTGCCCGCTGTACTTGGCGCCGTAAAAAGTCCGCTGCTGGTGATGCTTCCCGCGGAGGCGGTCCACGTCACGGATGTGTTGCTGGTGGTGCCTTGGACGGTGTCCGTGAATTGAATCGTTTGACCAGTTTGTACACTCGGATTTGTCGGTGAGAGCGTCACTCCCGTAACGCTGGTCGAGGTAGGCTGCGTGGCGATGCCAGAAAGAGCGACCTCGCTCGGCGAACTCGCGGTATTGTTTGCAAGCATCACACTGCCAGGATCGGACCCTCCCGCTGTCGGAGAAAATGTTACTTTGAAGCTGCTGCTCTGACCGGGAGGAAGGCTGAGCGGAAGGGCCAGTCCGGAGATGCTGAAACCAGTGCCATTTACGCTGGCCTGCGTGATGTTCAGCGTTGCCGTCCCGGTGCTAGTCACCGTCACTTGTTGCGACTGGCTGCTACCGACATTGACTGCGAAGCTCGCACTAGTCGGATTTAACGCAACTCCAGGTGAGGTTGGGGTTGGCGAGGATGATGAGGCGATGCCCGTACCTGTGACGGCTATAGTCTTCATTCCTCCAGACGTCCGGTCCAAGCTAAAGGAAAGGTTCCCCGAAAAAGTTTTGGCCGAGTCCGGCCGAAAGGTTACCTGGAACGTAGCGCTGCTCCCGGCCGCCAAACTGGCCGGAAGAGAAGGTCCCGCGAGGACAAATTCTGGGAGGCTGGCGACCGCTTGAAGAATTGTTATACGCTGACGACCTGTATTTGTCAGCGTAACCGTCGCGGTACCTGCGGTGTTGACACTCACCGCCCCGAAATTCAGAGAAGCAGGATTTGCACTTAACCCAGCGGTAGCACTTGTCGTAATGCCGCAGCCAAAACTAAATATCAGGCTGAATGCAAACAGCAATCCCATCTTCGCCAGTCGCATAAAAATCCTCCAGGTTTGCGTCAGCGCGGGTGGGGACGCGCCAAAGTAGGCACTGAAAACTTCAAAAAAGAGGGTAGGAAGAGCAGCGGCCCAATACTACTGGTACCAAGGCCAGATTTAGACCAATGTGAAAATCCTGTCCGGAAGGGGAGACAGTACAAGGGCTCTTTTCACTTGCTGTACTTGATGCAAATCTAAACCGACGTTGACTGTTTGCAGCCTTTCTCGAAGGCCAGAAAATGGTCAAGCGCTACCCTCCATTTCTGGCCGCAGAAAAGCCGAAGAGAATCAGATATGAGCAGTCAACCCGATATGGCCATAAATCCCCGGCCCCGAGTTGTTCATGTTGTGACTTCGGATCTTGCGGTCGCCCTGATGCGAGGACAGCTGCAGTTTCTTCAGCAACAAGGTTTTGATGTCACTCTAATTTCTTCTCCGGGAAAGTGGCTTGACACCGTGGGCCAAACAGAGCATGTGCGGATCATCGGCGTGCCTATGGCACGAGAGATTGCGCCCCTGAAAGATTTTGTGTCACTCTGCCGTTTGTGGTGGATCATGCGAGCGCTTCACCCGGACATCACCAATGTTGGCACGCCCAAAGCCGGATTACTGGCGGGCTGTGCCGCTTGGCTCACCGGGGTGCCGTACCGGTTCTACACCCTACGCGGTTTGCGGTTCGAAACCGCAAGCGGTCCGAGGCGGCGACTTTTAGTATTTGCCGAGCGCATGGCTTGTCGTCTCGCTCATCGAGTTATATGTGTCAGCGAGAGTCTCCGTGACAGGGCCATCTCTTCCGGACTCGCAACTCGGCAACGAACGGTGGTATTCGGATCTGGAAGCAGTAACGGGGTGGATGCTTCGCGCTATGTGCCTACGCCAGACGTGCTGAGACGAGCCGCCGAATTGCGATGCAAATTGAGCATTCCCCCTTCAGCACCGATTGTCGGCTTTGTTGGGCGTTTGACTAACGACAAGGGCGTTCCTGAGCTGGTGGAGGGTTTTTCTCGCCTGGGCCAGAAATTTCCTGATCTACGGCTCCTGCTGCTCGGCCCATTCGAGGCGGAAGATGCTCTTAGTTTGAAGACGCGAAAACGCTTAGAAGCGCATCCGCGCATAATTCTCACTGGAAGGGTCGATGATACGGCTGCTTATTATGCGCTGATGGATGTTTTGGTTCTGCCAAGTCACCGAGAGGGCTTTCCAAATGTTGTTTTGGAGGCTTATGCCGCGGGGAAACCAGTGGTGGCCGCCCGAGCGACCGGCATTGTAGATGCCGTTACGGACGGAGAAACTGGCCTGCTTTTTGCCATCGGTGATGTAGCAGCTCTCGTCCGTTGCCTGCAAAGGCTCCTTAACAATAAAGTCATGGCCAGTAAGCTTGCAGCTGCTGGGCAGAATTTGGTCAAACGTGAGTTCCGCCAAGACATGGTCTGGAATGCTTTGAATGAAGAGTATCGGCGGCTCCTGCAAACGCGAGCTCCATCGCAGCCCGTGTTCTCTGTGACGGAGCAACGTTCAGATTTTGTAAAGACGAATGAATAACGATCTACAAAGGATGCTGAAGAGAATCCTGGATGTCATCGCTGCGAGCGCCGGTTTGGTTCTTCTTTGCCCCGTGCTCGCACTGGTTGCCGCCTGCATCTGGCTGAGCATGGGTCGCCCCACGCTCTTCCGGCAGACACGGGCCGGATACAGAGGAAAAGCGTTCAGGGTATTTAAGTTCAGAACGATGAGGGACGCCTACGATCCAGAGGGGCGGCCCTTATCGGACAAGGCGCGGATCACGTGGCTCGGCCGCCTCCTGCGCAAGACCAGTACTGACGAGTTGCCGCAGCTGATCAACGTTTTGAGAGGAGAGATGAGCTTGGTCGGCCCGCGCCCGCTGCTGCTTCAATACCTGAAGCTCTACACTCCGGAGCAGGCTCGTCGTCATGAAGTTCAGCCCGGGATTACCGGCTTGGCTCAAATTAAAGGTCGTAACACGTTGAGCTGGGACGAGAGATTCGCTCTAGACGTTTGGTACGTCGATCACCAAAGCCTGCTTCTGGATCTGCGAATCTTACTGCGGACGGCTGTCAGCTTGATACGACGTAACACCGTCAGCAAAGACGGCGATCTCGACGTGCCCGCGTTCACAGGAAGTGTGTCCGCGGACTAGGCGCACCGTGGCGTACTTTCCGAACCACAGCGCTTTTCGACAGACATCGGGTCATGCGAATCATGAATGTGCTACTCACCTGTGCTGGCCGGCGCAGCTACTTGGTCAAATTCTTCCAGGAGCCGCTCCAGCACTGAGCGGATAAAGCCGATGTCTCGGCTCAAAAGATTAGTCCGTCTATTGAAGACTCGCCAACTGGGATTGATCCTGAAGGTGCTGCGGCAGAAGGTCTACTCAGGTTCCAATTTTTTCTGCCTTCGCCGGGATTTAACAGAGTCGTTTGAGGCTCCGACAGCGAAGATATCCCTAACCGTTCGCCCGATCCAAAAAAGCGAAGCCGAAAATCTGTTCGATGCTACCGCGCCTGGACTCTCTGCTGCCGAAGTCATCGATAGGACGGGGAGAATGGAACTCTTTCAGACTGGGATTCCGCTGTGCTATGTCGCAATCGACCAGAACGGAGACCCATGTTATGCCCAGTGGCTAATGAGTTCGGTCGATAATGAACGGATTCAGAAATATTTCCGCGGCACATTTCCAGTTTTAGCACCAGATGAGGCGCTGCTTGAGGGTGCATTCACTCCCGAGAGCCATCGTGGGAAGGGGATCATGCCGCGGGCCATGGCCCTCATCGCAGAAGGGGCGAGGAATTTGGGAGCGCGCTATGTCATCACGTTTGTGGCTGAAGAAAACATACCTTCCCTGAAGGGCTGTAAGCGAGCTGGCTTTGTGCCATACATGCTACGTAAAACGAAGTGGCGATTGCTCCGGCCACGGGTCACCTTTTTGCCTCTCCCGCAACGACAACCCTATTCCCGCGAAGGCGAACTCGTCTAGGGCTGGCGGATACAGGAGCACCCCAGCGAAGTGAACGCGCGAGGAAATAAGACACGAGAGCAACCCGCGTCTCGTGGAGGCCGATCTCGTTGAGGAGTGCCTCCAGCGAGACGAAATAGCGAGCGCGAAGATCAAGACGCTATCGTCAGAAAGCTGTCGGTAAGCACAATGGATCTCGTCACATCAAAACTCCAGGTTCTAGATGCAACTGACCCAGACGATTCCTCGCTCTGGGAGGAGCTTGTGGACCGGGCACCAATCCCGGACGTGTACTACCGTCCCGGGTACGCCCTTGCCAACGAAGTCGTGGACCACGGTAAAGCGATCGCACTGCTTCTAACCGACCGGAATATAGAAGTGCTTGTTCCGTTGCTGCTCCGCGCGATTTCGGACCTGCCTTTCGCCGCTGGTCAGCCCGGCTTCGATGCTGTGACTCCCTATGGCTACGGGGGCTTAGTACTCCTCTCTGAAAGAGGACAGCCATCCGATTTGGATGTGCCTGCCTTGCTGGATGCCCTCCAACATTGGTGCAACGAGTGTTCTGTAATTAGCTGTCACATTCGACTGCATCCTTTGCTGGAACAGACGCAGTGGTTGGACGCGACTCGGTTTCAGGATCACATGGCCTCGCTTTGCTTCCGCTCTCTCACGACTGGAATTGACTTATCAAAGTGGGACAGCGCTAACCAACGCATAGCCGAAATGAACGAAAACCGGCGATCAAGACTTAATTTTGCACGACGTCACCTGCGTGTACTGTGGAGCGGCTCTGGAATCCCGATGGCCGAGGCTCTGAGACTCTTCCGTCAGGTTTATGAACATCGAATGGGACAGGTGCATGCTAGCCCTTATTACTATTTCCCGGAAGAGTACTACACGGCGCTGAGCGAGCGAACCAACCTCGGCGTGGCATTAGCATGGCTTGGCGAGGAGTTGGTCGGGGGACAGCTGTTCCTGGCTGATCGACAGTTTGCACACTACCACCTCGGTGGCGCCAATGAAAAAGGCCTGAAATTCAATGCTTCCACATTGCTCATTAACGCGGGCGCAGAGTGGGCCCGGGAACATGGATGCAGACTGCTGCACCTTGGGGGCGGTGGCGACGGCGTCTTCGGATACAAGAGGAGTTACGGTGGGCCAATTTTCCGGTATCACACTCTAGATATGATCTCGGAGAAATCAGCTTACACGAACCTGGTTGAGACACGCCTCCATTGCAAAGCCCTACCTCCACCTCGCCAAGACTTTTTTCCTGAGTATCGGGCATGAGGCAGGTCACCGCCTCCACGTGGCGATTGGCGCTCTGAGAAATACGGCTGTAAAGATCATGTACAGAATACGACCCCTTGTGGAGCACGACCTTGCCGACGTGGCACAACTCTACTCGAAAATCTACATGGACACGATGCGCTCATCGTTAGACGTTCTGCAATCGTACTTTCGCGAGGTACTACTCCAGAATCCTTGGTGTGACATGAACCTGCCATCTTGGGTCTACGAGGACCACGGGAGAATTGTCGGCGTCATCGGGATTATTCCCCGCCGCATGTCGTTCGAGGGAAAGCCACTCCGCATGGCGGTCGGCTGCTCGCTCTTCGTGGATCCCGAATACCGAAATACGCTGGCTGGTCTTTATCTGATGCAGAAATTCATGGCGGGTCCACAGGATGTCACACTGGTCGATGGTCCGAGCAGGATTGTACAAAGGATTTGGCAAACGCTAGGCGGTGAGGTTTTGCCTTTTCACAACCTACGCTGGTTGCGGCCGCTGAGGCCTGCACGGACGATTTTGGGTCTGTACGCGTCGCGCTCTCATTCGGGCAAATCCGGGATGAGCACGCGTTCCCGGGTGGGATTCTATTTGGGAGGCCTGCTCTGCGACTGCGTTGATCTTGCCATCATGCACCTAGTTCGACGCCCGAAACCGCCGGCTGCCGATCTGCAGGCACAGCCGCTCGATGCCCCGATTCTTCTCTCGTGCCTGTCCGAATTCAGGCAACACTATCGTTTTCGCCCGGAATATGACCTCCGCGAACTGCACTGGCTGCTAGATCAACTAGAGAGGAAAAAGAGGTATGGGCCATTACAAAAGGTTGTGATTCGATGCGCGCGAAGAGGGATTGTTGGGTGGTACCTGTATTACCTGAACTCGACAGAGTTTTGCGAGGTGCTCCAGATCGGAGCGCGAGCGGACTCAATCGAAGAGGTGCTGAATCACCTCTTTGATCACGCACGACGTCGGGGCGCGGCTGCCCTTCACGGGCGAGTGGAACCAAGACTTGTGCAAGCACTTTCCGATCAGGGTTGCATCTTCCACGGCCGGGCTTCCAATATCCTCTTCCACACCCGGAACCCCGAGGCAAGGGCAGCCGTGCTTGCCGGTGATGGGCTTCTGACCCGGGTCGAAGGTGAGTGGTGGTTGCGTTTTACGGGAGAAACGCTCGATAAGAACTAGGCACGGGCCCCGGTCCAAACTATCGACTCTCAAAACGGTGGGGGCTTTTCCTACAGGTAGCTGGGAAATTCAAGTGCATCCTGTACACGCTAAACTGCAACGCCTTGCGGACCGGCGAGTACCGTTCATAACATCGACGGGAATCGAATATGTCGCTTTGGCTCAAGAGCCGAGTTCCGTTGCCCAGCAATGTAACGCACGACTAGAAGATTCGCTGTGACCTACGGCTCCATCCCCCCACAGACCATGATGAGCGCACACCAGAGGAGTGTCGACAAATATTTCAAGGCCGCGGCAAAGCAGTGGGACGAAATCTATGAACTGGATACCTTGTACGCTCG
>WNFR01011056.1_pt1 | contig 10016 bp, 6 predicted proteins | sample 5400221 | NCBI WGS metagenome assembly WNFR01 (sample SAMN13153357, study PRJNA577476) | soil metagenome | isolation source: 40 cm soil under Madrone tree | place: USA:California | collected 2016-06-14 | reverse complement strand
ACACTTGGGATGACGGTCGCGGCAAGATTGCGCAGAAAGAGGAAGATGACCATCACCACCAGGGCCACCGTCAGCATCAACTCGAACTGCACATCGTTGACCGATGCGCGAATCGTCTGAGTGCGGTCGATCAGGATTTGAGCCTTGACAGCCGCGGGCATGGAAGCCTGCAGTTGCGGCAAGACCGCCTTGATGCGATCGGCCACGCTGATGATGTTGGCCCCGGGCTGGCGCTGAATATTGAGCAGAACCGCGGGCGTGGTATTCACCCATGCCGCTTGCTTTACGTTTTCAGCGGCGTCTATGGCAGTGGCTACGTCCGACAAGCGCACCGGTGCGCCGTTCCGATAGGCGATGATCACGCTGTTATATTGCTGGCTCGAAAGCAGCTGGTCGTTGTCGCCGATAGTGAACGATTGCCGCGGACCATCGATCACTCCCTTGGCCTGGTCGACGTTGGCGGCGGCAAGCGCGGCGCGCACATCTTCGAGGCCCAACTGGTAGGAAGCCAGAGCCGTGGGATTGGCTTGGATACGAACTGCCGGCTTCTGCCCTCCGCTGATCGAAACCAGGCCTACTCCCGGAAGCTGCGAGATTTTCTGCGCCAGCGCCGTCTCGGCCATGTCCTCGATGCGCGACAAAGGCAGCGAATCCGAGGTTAGCGCCAGCGTGAGGATGGGTGCATCGGCTGGGTTCACCTTGTTGTAAATCGGAGGATTCGGAAGATTTTGCGGCAGGTATGTGGTCGCGGCATTAATCGCGGCCTGTACCTGCTGTTCCTCGACGTCGATGTTCTGATCGAGAGCGAACTGCAAAGTGATCAGCGAACTGCCGAACGAGCTCGTCGAGGTCATCTGGTTCAGTCCGGGGACTTGTCCGAACTGCCGCTCCAATGGAGCAGTGACCGAAGACGCCATCACATCGGGAGCGGCGCCGGGGTAGAAAGTCATGACCTGGATAGTCGGATAGTCCACCTGAGGCAGGGCGGAGACCGGCAATTGCCGGTAGGCGACGAATCCGACGAGCATCACGGCCGCCATCAATAAAGAGGTGGCGACTGGCCGCAGAATGAAAAGGCGAGAGGGATTCATGACGTCGGAACTGGTTTTGCTGGCTGTGTGGTCGATTGCGAAGCGCTGGGGCTTCCGGTACCGTTGCGAGTTTCAACTTTCGCGCCGTTCTGCAGCTTGTCTTGGCCGTCGATGACGACGACCTCCCCGACTTGCAGGCCGCTGCCAATCGCGCTTTGATTGGATTGCGTGAGCGCGACGGTTACGGGGCGCGCCTCGACCGTCTTGTCAGTTTTCACGACATAAACAAAATTTCCCTGCGGTCCTTTTTGCACGGCCACGCTCGGAACGATCGTGCTGTTCTTGCGCACATCGAGAAGCAGCCGGATGTTGACGAACTGATTTGGGAAGAGCACGCCATCCTTGTTGTCGAAGATGGCCTTCAGGCGGTCCGTGCCCGTCGTCTGATCAATTTGGTTGTCGATGGTCAACAATGTGCCGGTAGCCAACTTGGTCTGGTCGTCGCGACTGAACGCGTCAACCTTCAGAGTTCCCTGTTTCATGCGTTGCACGACCACGGGCAGAGTGTCTTCCGGCAAAGTGAAGATGACCGAGATCGGCTGCAATTGTGTGATGACCAACATGGGGTTCGCATCGGTGGCATGGACGATGTTGCCGACGTCAACCAACCGCAAGCCGATACGGCCATTTACCGGAGCCGTGATGTGGCAATATGCGATCTGAAGTTTCGCGTTTTCGATCGATGCCTGGTCGGCCCGAACCGCGCCTTCCAATTGATCCGCCGTCGACTTTTGCGTGTCCACCTGCTGCTGCGACATCGCGCCGGATTCCTGCAGCAGATCTTTGAAGCGCTGATAGTTTAGTTGCGCGTCGCGGAGTGAGGCCTGATCTTTAAACAACTGCGCTTGCGCCTGCGCGAGTTGCACCTCGAAAGGACGCGGATCGATCAACACCAGCAGGTCGCCCTTGTTGACCTGCTGCCCTTCGCGGAAATTAACCTGGATAAGTTGGCCGTCCACCCGGCTCTTTACGCTTACCGTGTTGTAGGCGGTTACCGAGCCTAGTCCGGTCAGGTACACCGGCATGTCCTGGGAGACAGCGGACGCAACCGCAACCGGTGTGGCGCGGGTCGTGCCTGCCAGGGCTTGTTGGCTCTTCGCGGAATTGGCGCTCTGGCAGCCGCCAAAAGCTAGCAGCAGAAGTAAAATCGCGCCGAGCTGCATCCAGTGCCAGTTCAGATTTCTATTCATGTTTCTGACCGTTGAAGAGCTGCGCAAAGAAGTGCCGCACAAATCGTAAGTAAGTTCGTTGCCGAATCAATTCGATCATTTGCCGTTTGCATTCACCCGCGAATTGTCTGGCCGCCACACAGAAACCAGTAGATGACCATACTCTTCTAAGAAGATGGCTCCGGATAGAAAAAGATGGTAAAGGTTTGTAAATCATAGATTCCGCGGTAGAAACAGAGATCTGTGTTGGGCTACTGCTGCACGGCCTGAACCAGCGCCGGCCTCACCTGTTCTCGTTGAATTTCAGAGGCGTCCCACGCGCCGCCCAGAGCCTTCACCAGGAAAACGGAAGTGGTCATTTGTTGGCCGAGCAACTGCGTTGCCAGGCGTTCGTTACTAAGCAGCGTGGATTGTGCGGTAATCACATCGAGGTATGTGGTGACACCGCCGACATAACGGTTGTTGGCGATGTCGAGCGCGCGGCGCGAATCGGCGACCGCTGCCTGCTGAGTTTTCGCAGCCTGGTCAAGCAGCGCCAGGCCGGAGAGCCCATCCTCGACCTGCTGAAATGCAACCAGGACAGATTCGCGATAATTGGCGACCGATTCGTCATAGGCAGCGCGAGTGGCCGCCAGGTTTGCACGATTGCGGCCGCCATTAAAAATCGGCTGCAGCAGATCGCCTCCCAGCGACCAGAAAGCGCTTGGAGCGCTGACTAGTGTGGCGATGTCGCGGCTTTCCCATCCGCCACTTCCACTCAGCGTGATGTGCGGATAAAACGCGGCCACCGCTAAACCGACTTGCGCATTTTCGAACGCCATCTGGCGCTCGCTGGTTGCAACATCAGGCCGGCGCTCAAGAATCTCCGATGGAACGCCGGTGGGAATCGCTGGAGGGGCGGCGTCGAGCGGCACCTCAGCCATGCTGAAGACTGAGGCGGACTTTCCCGTCAGCACGGCGATGGCGTGCTCGAATTGTGCCCGCTGCTGCAGCACGAGCGAGAGCTGCGTCGCAGTCGAATCCAGCAACGCGGCCTGCTGCGCGACTTCCAGCCCATTCGCGACTCCGCCTTCATGACGATGGTTGACCAGGTCCAATCCTTTTTGCTGGATTTCAACCGACTGCCGCACCACTCCCGCTTCGCGATCAAGTTCGCGCAGGTTGAAATAGTCAGCGGCGAGTTCGGCGCTCAACACCAGGCGCACATTTTCCAGGTCGGCGGCGGTCCCCTGCAGCGAAGCGTTAGCCGCTTCAAGATTGCGGCGAACGCGTCCGAATAAATCAAGCTCGTAGCTAACGGAAAATGGGACGGTAAAAACGTTCTGAGTAACTGGCGCAGTCGCGGTCGTGCTGCCCAAAACCGGACGATTGCCGGAAATACGCTGGCGCTGCCCATTCGGATCGGCGCTGAGCACCGGAAAGTACGCCGATGATGCGATTCGCGCTTGCGATCGCGCCTGCGAGAGACGGTCCTCAGCGGCAGCCAGCGACTGGCTTGCCTGAATCAGTTCTCGCTCCAGCCGGTCGAGTTCCGCGTCATGAAATATCTGCCACCATGCGCCCTTAGGAATTGCGTCTTTTGGAGCCGCCGTCTGCCACGGCCCCGCGCCTTTCCACGCATCGGGAACCTGCGCGGCGGGGCGCTTATACCCTGGCCCCACCGTGCAGGCCACCGTGATTACTAATGTACAGACCGCGAGCAATCCGACGGCCCGCAAGACGGTGTTGATAGCGAGCAATCCCCTCACGAGCGCTTATCTCCGGCATTCGGCGCGGCGACGTGCACCTTCTGTCCTTCCTCGAGTGAGTCGGACGGATTGATGATGATCCGATCGCTGACCTCGAGGCCGCCAAGAATTTCAAGCGTAGCTCCGAAGTCGCGCCCAATGCTGATCGGGCGCAAATGCACCGTGTTGTCCTTGTCGACGACCGCGACCCTCGGCCCCTCGGCGCGAAACAGCATGGCGTTCACCGGGATCGTAATCCTCGGAACAGAAGTCCCGGTCGCAAAATGCACCTGGCCGAAAGAACCGGGCAGCAGCTTGCCATCTTTGTTGGGAACATCCACTTCCGTATTCAGAGTGCGCGTAGCGGGATCGATGGCATCGGCGGTGCGAGCCACGGTTCCCATAAATTTCTGGCCGGGAAATTCCTGGAGCGTGACATTCGCCTTCATCCCCGCTTTCATATTCGGCGCATACGCCTGCGGAACGCTGACGTAAACCCGAAGTGGATCGACGCGCGCGATATCGAACAGCTCTTTGCCAGTCAGCCCGGCCCCGGAATTAATGAGAACCCCCGGATCCACATTGCGCCGGGTAAGCACGCCGGAAAAAGGAGCGTACACGTTCTTGAAAGATTCGAGTTGTTCGAGGCGGCGAACATTCGCGTCCGCCGCTGCAAGATTGGCTTGCGCCTGCTGATAGCCACTCGCTTGCTGGTCGGCTTCTTGCTGCGAAACCGAGTCGGTCTTGCGTAGATTCGCCCAGCGGTCAGCCGAAATCTTCGCCAACCCCAGCGCCGACCTTACCTGCTCGCGGCTGGCTCGCGCCTGCGAGAGCTCCTGGTCGATTTCCGGAGTGTCGATCGCGGCCAGCAGTTCACCCTTCTTAATCTTGCTTCCAATATCCTTGTACCAGCGCAACAGGTAACCGTTGGTTCGGGCAAAAATGGGGGACTCTTCAAACGCCTGCAAATTTCCGGGCAAGACAAGCTCGTCGTTTCCGGGCTCGGCCTGGGGTTGCACGACGGCGACGGTCGGAATCGAGACGGTTTCGGTTTCTTTCGCAAGCGCGTCAGATTCGCTCTTTCTGTTGAGAAAAGTAACTACGCCTGCGGTGATCATAACGAGTAGCACGGCGCCAACCAGAATCTTTGCCCGCCCTGCCGGAGCGGGACCCGGATCGCGAGGCCGACCCTTCTCTGGGCCGACGTACTGCGTCTCGTTCTGCTGCGTCGTTACAGGCGGCGATTGTACTGGCATGATTGCGGTCTCCAACAAATTCTCTATATTGCTCTTCTTTACTCTTGCTCTGGCAGCAGCCGCGCTTGGCGGCGGCCATGAATAATCGTAAATACACTCGGCACAAAAAATAAGGTGGCCACCGTTGCGAAGAGCAGGCCGCCAATCACGGCACGGCCCAGCGGCGCGTTTTGCTCACCGCCCTCTCCGAAGCCCAATGCCATCGGCAGCATGCCGATAATCATGGCGAGGGCTGTCATTAACACGGGCCGCATGCGGGTGTAGCCCGCTTCGATCGCTGCTTGAAGCGCGGGCACTCCAGTGTCCATACGGTCGCGAGCAAACGAAACCATCAGAATCGAATTCGCGGTCGCCACCCCCATGCACATTACCGCACCCGTCAGCGACGGAACGTTGAGCGTAGTACGTGTAATCAGAAGGAACCAACAGATCCCAGCCAGCGCTCCCGGCAGCGCGGTAATAATGATAAAGGGATCGAGCCACGACTGAAAGTTGACCACAATCAGCAAATAGACGAGCACAATCGCTCCCACAAGGCCAAGGCCCAGGCCGATGAACGAGGATTGCATTGTCTGGACCTGCCCGCGAACCACGATGCGGGTTCCGCGCGGCAGATGGTCCTGGAATGGCTTCAGCGCCTTCATGACGTCCGACGCGACTCCGCCCAGATCGCGCCCCTGGGTGCTGGCATACACATCGATGACGGGCTGCACGTTGTAATGGTTGACCACTGCGGGACGCGCTACCGGCGTGAGTTGAGCCAGATTGCCTAGCACTTGTGGAGCCTGCGCATTCGCATTCGTCACCGGCGTGTTCATCAGGTCCTGCACCGACGTCATACGATACTGCGGGCTCTGAACCGCGATGGAATAAGTAACGCCGTTCTTTGTATTAAGCCAAAAATTGGGAGCTGTCTGGAAGCTTCCACTCAAGCTGATCAGCACGCTTTGCGCGACATCGCGAGCATTCAGCCCCACCTGATTGATGCGCGTGCGGTCCATGTCCAGATGGAGAGTGGGTAGATTCATCATCTGCTGCACGTGCACGTCCGCGGTGCCGGGAATCTGGCGCACCTGATTTGCGATCTTCTGCGCGATGTCGTAGTTCGTGCTCATATCGGCGCCCATGATCTGGATGTCGACCGGCGCGGGCAATCCAAAATTAAGAATTTGCGACACGATATCGGCGGGCTGGAAAAAGAATTCCACCCCTGGGAAGCGGGCAGGAAGTTCGCGGCGCAACCGGCGGACATACCGTGCCGTCGGATGATGATGTTCTGGATTCAGCGAAATTAGAATCTCGGCGTCACTCGACCCAATCACCCCCGAACTGCTGTAGGAGAGATTCAAGCCCGAGTACGGGACGCCGATATTGTCGAGCATGGTCTGCAACTCTTCCTTCGGAATCTCACTGCGCAGCACTTGTTCCACTTCATCACACAGACGCGCGGTCTCTTCCACCCGCAAGCCGGAGTGGGCACGGAGGTGCAAACGAATCAGGCCCGCATCCACTTGCGGGAAGAAATCCTGTCCTAGAAAAAACACCAGCCCCAGCGACAAAACGCAGAAAACCACAAAGCCGATGGCAAATAATCCCCGGTTTTCGAGCGTGTTTTCCAGCAGGTGCTGGTAGCCGCGGCGAAATCTTTCAAAGCCGCGTTCGAATCTTCGCTGGAATTTCGCGAGAAAGTTTGTCGGCTCGGCGGGACGGTGCTCGTGCCCGCGCATGATAAACATCACCATGGTCGGGATCAGGGTTCGAGAAAGCAGATACGACGCCAGCATGGCAAAGGACACCGCTTCCGCCAGCGGAACAAAAAGAAACTTCGCGACCCCGGTCAGAAAGAACATGGGCACAAACACAATGCAGATACACAGCGTCGATACCAGCGCGGGCACGGCAATCTGTTGCGCGCCATCGAGGATGGCCTGCTTCATCTCCTTGCCCATGGCCAGATTGCGCTCGATGTTTTCGATCTCCACCGTCGCGTCATCCACCAGGATTCCGACAGCGAGCGCCAGTCCTCCGAGAGTCATGATGTTGATGGTCTCGCCGAGCGCGCTCAGCAGAATCACGGAGACGAAGATGGACAGAGGGATCGAGATCGAGATGATTATCGTGGGACGCCAATCGCCCAGGAAGAGCAGGATCATGGTGGCGGTAAGACAGGCGGCGATCAGGCCTTCCCGCACGACTCCCGCAATCGAAGCGCGCACGAAAAGCGACTGATCAAACAGAGCCTTGATGCTAAGTTCGGGCGGCAAAGACTGTGCCGCCAGCGGCACAATCGCCTTCACCGCATTGACGACCGTCAGCGTGGAAGATCCGCCCAGTTTGAAGATCGACATCAGCACGCCGCGGACGCCGTCCTGCCGCACTATATTGGTTTGCGGCGCAAATCCATCCCGCACGTGCGCAATGTCACGCAGATAAAGCGTCGATGAGTTCGAAGTTTTCACCGGCAGATCGTTCAGTTCCGCGACGGTCTGCGGCGTGCCGTTCATCTCCACGTTGTACTCGGTTGGCCCGATCTTCGTGGTACCTGCGGGCAGAATCAAGTTCTGCGCGGCCACCGCATTGACGATGTCCGCGGGCGCCAAACCGTACTGCTGCAGCTTGGCGGAATCGAGGTCTACCTGTACCTGGCGCGGCTTTCCGCCGTAAGGATAGGGAAGGGCCGCACCCTGAACCGTGGCCAACGAGGTGCGCAGAAAATTGTTCCCGAGATCGAATAATTGCTGCTCCGGAAGCGTCTTGCTGCTCAATCCCAGTTGCACAATTGGTGTCGAGGAGGCCGTGTAAGTGATGACCAGCGGCGGAGTCGTGCCCGGGGGCAAGCCGCGCAGCACGGTCTGGCAGATCGCTGTGACTTGCGTCAGCGCCACGGAAATGTTGGCGGAAGGCCGGAAGAATATCTTGATCACGGCGATTCCGTTCAGCGACTGCGATTCCTGGTGTTCGATGTCACTGACGGTGATGGTGAATCCGCGCTCGGAATTGGCCACAATGCGGTCCGCCATCTCGCTCGGTGCGAGGCCCGTGTAATTCCATATCACGCTGACGACGGGAATGTTGATTTCGGGGAAAATGTCGACTGGGGTGCGGATGACGGTCACAGAAAAGAGAATAATGATGAGCAGGGCCATCACCACGAACGTATAAGGGCGACGAAGCGCTAATGCGACGATCCACATAGGGCTGACAAAAACTAGACTGGCGAAAAATGGTAACGCTGAAACCGAATACTAGCGGAAATCGATGCTGCCAAAAGCCGCGGCCCCCCGGCCTACGGACTTGCAAATCAGATTCAAAACAGTACGTTTCGGATTTAAATTATATTAGACTTCAGCCATGGCTCAAAATCATACCCGGCGCGCCGAGGCCCAGAACCGAAACAATGGGAACGGAATCAACGCGACCGGCGAGAAGCGACCGCCGGGGCGGCCACGCAGCGAGGAATCGCGCCAGTCCATCCTGCGCAGCACTTTAGCGACATGAGCCTGCAGATGAGGCGGCTGATTCGCATCTTCCGGTCTAGGCGCGGCAAGGTCGTTGCGGCGCTCCTCGCCGGAGGACAATCGGATCCGGAGCTGATCGAGGCCTTTCGCGACCGATTCCTGTGGCCGAGACGCAAACAGGCCTATCAAACTTTGCAGCGCGGAATCGACCGCGGCGAACTACCCGCCGGCAGCGACCTCGACCTCGTCCTCGACTCGCTCTATGGGCCGATCTACATGCGCTTTTTGATTCGGCACGACAAGCTCGACGAACAGTTCGCCGACGAAATTTGCGGGTTGGTGCTGAATGGCTTGAAACGCGAGAGCGATCGCAAGCCCTAAGCCCTTTGCCTGCTGAAATTTACCGTTCAGCTGCCAAATCCAACCGATGCCTGATCGGCCTTGCATGAAGCAGCAGTTGAGGCTAAAATCGAAATACGACCGAAACAGTCGGAATTTTATCCGACCAGATAGGTCGGCATTCGCCAGCATGCTGAAACTGACGAAAAAAGCGGACTACGGACTCATGGCCATGAAACATCTGGCCGAGCACGTTGACCAAGGAGCCTGCAGCGCCAAGGACGTGGCCGAGGCCTACGGGATCCCGCAGGAAGCGCTGGCGAAGATCCTGCAACGGCTGGCGAAGGTTGGTTTGGTGCGGTCCCAGCATGGTACGCACGGCGGTTACACGCTGACGCGGGATCCGAAGATGATTTCCGCTTTCGAAGTGATCAAGGCCATTGACGGCCCGCTATTCATTACGTCGTGCGTGACGGTTCGCGGCGAATGCGATCAGACCGATCGGTGCACGATTCGCGAGCCGCTGCGAAAAGTGAATGAAAGCATCGAGCAGGTGCTGAAGAACATCAAAATTTCGCAGATGAAGGAAGAGCCGGAAGTTGTCGGTGTAGATAAGCCTGAGACCAGGAAGCTCGAGACCAGGAAGCCGGCGGAACTGGTAACGATTTCGTAATTTACGCGAGTAGGCTTTTTTGAAGGAGACAGGTAATCATGAGTACGGATGTGAAGACGGCGACCCCAACCAGTCAGGACATCGGACAGCGCACGTCCCCCAACGGCGTCAAGCTGCCCATTTACATGGATAATCACGCGACCTCGCCGATGGATCCGCGGGTTCTCGAAGAAATGCTGCCCTACTTCATGGAGAAATTCGGCAACTCCGCCAGCCGTAATCACCCGTTTGGATGGGCGGCGGAAGAAGCGGTCGAATTGTCGCGAGAGCGTGTCGCAAAGCTGATCGGCGCGAGTGCGAAAG
>WNFR01018052.1_pt1 | contig 10017 bp, 14 predicted proteins | sample 5400221 | NCBI WGS metagenome assembly WNFR01 (sample SAMN13153357, study PRJNA577476) | soil metagenome | isolation source: 40 cm soil under Madrone tree | place: USA:California | collected 2016-06-14 | reverse complement strand
GGATCGCTACTCTGGCCTGCACCGGGCCGGCGGTGATCGGGGTGATTGCAGCCGTCACCTTCCGCATTCCGTATCCGGTTCTCTTCTTCGCCGGCCCCTGCTGCCACGATGCAGCCGGTACAGCGGCCGTTTCGTCAGGCGGTCGACGCGACTGGTGCCGCACTGCTCGGCGCCGGTTTCGCGGTCCTGCTGGCCATCACCACCTGTGAGCAGCCCAGCCGGTCAGTCGAGACGATCGCCGCCGATCTCAACGGCAAGGTGACAAGGTGCATCTTGCCGGATCGAAACCAAACAGGTAAATCGCGGCAGGGCCGTCCACGACACCCTGTAAAACTGCTTGCAGAAGATTTTCCCGCCAACGGCCGGATTGGTGAGCGAACTCGTCGATCTGCTTTGGCTGGGGACGACGTCGCGATTGCCGCCAGATTTCCGTTATCGCCCGTGGTCGCTAACTGGAACTACACCCGAGCCATTGCCGACAGCTCTGTGGAACCAAAGTTCGGTCAGCCCGCAGCCTTGTTCGCGTGGAATACCGACAGACGTCCGCCGGCACATTTACGCGCAGCGCGGCGGCGAACCGGTAGCCGCGGCCGAATTCGGTACGGATGACATCGCGGTCGGCGCCGAGCGCCTTGCGCAATGCGAAGACCTGAACCTTGAGGTTGTGTTCCGACACCACGATGCCCGGCCACACCCGGCCGAGCAGCTCGTCCTTAGTGACCAGCGATCCGTCAGCCTTCAGCAAGACCAGCAGGACGTCGAAGGCGCGCGTTCCGAGCTCTATCGGCACGCCATCGGCGATTAATTGCCGCTGGCGCAGCAGCACGCGGAATCGGCCGAACCGGATGACGGCGTCGCGGCCGCCATTCACCCCCTGTTGCTTGATGTTTGATGGACCCGATTCATGTACCCACCCCAGCGGGGGTTGTCGCGTGATCAATTGCCTCATGACGCCTCGCCTCCGTGCGATTTCCCCTTTGGCCTGGAATCTGTCTGCGACCAATTGCGGGCAGAGCGCTGTCAGAGCCCGCTTCGGTATCGGTACTGACGGGACCAACAAGGGGCCCGCAAATTTCATTCGCCGCTGTCCTCTAGCCGCGTGGTGTTGCTGGTGCGGCCGAGCTCGTCGTAGCCGCGACGGTTACTGATGAAGACCAGCGCCATTAGCCCGATGCCCAGCGCGAGCGTGATGATGACCCCGAATCCCATCGCGATCCAACCGGCAGGACTGATGTCCGAATCGCCGATGCCCGTCCACAAGGTGACAACCACGACACCGACTACCAAAACCAGCGCGACGGCGATCACCACCGCGGCGGAATTGCCCGCGAACAATAGGTTTTGCATGCCGATCAAGCGAGCTGAGGCGGAGAGTGCTCGGCCCCACGATGGTTTGGGTCCTTGCCCCAGAGATTGCGGCGCCGGTTCTAAACGCTGGAGATCGACCATGACCACTTCTCCTATCGGCGTGCAATACAATATGCATACGCTAACCCCCAAAATGCATACAATATGCTCGAACCGTGGAATAATGTATGGATTGGACCCCTACGCTAAGTGACCGCCAGGGCCCGGTCTACCGGCGCATCGTCGAGGCATTGACCGAAGACATTGCGGTCGGACGCCTGCATCGTGGACAGCAGTTGTCGACGCATCGCGCTCTGGCAAAAGCCCTTGGCGTCGATCTCACAACGGTGACGAGGGCGTACACCGAAGCTCGACGATGCGGTCTCACCGAGGCACGCGTGGGACAAGGCACATTTGTTGCGGAAAGTATCGCGCACATACGCCATGCCACCCGCCCGCGGGATGAGTTCGACCTTTCGATGAACCTCCCCCCGCAACCGATTGAGGCCGATTTGGAAGGACGGATCATCCGCGGTATCGCCGCTCTCCAGCGAGAGGTTGGGTTTTCGGCCCATCTCAATTACCGGGAGCCCGGAGGCAGCGCCGCCGAACGTGACATTGCGGCAACTTGGCTGCGTTCGCGCGTAGCCAATGCGCATGGCGACCGGCTCGTGATCTGCCCGGGCACTCAGAACGCGCTGTTCAATCTGCTCGTCGTGCTGACAAGTCCGGGAGATGTCGTCCTAACGGAAGCGCTGACCTATCCGGGAATCAAAACCGCGGCGGCGTATACCGGCGTTCGCCTGATCGGGCTACCGATGGACGAGGTGGGCATACTTCCCGATGCGCTCAATTCGGCCTGTCGCGATCATGCTCCGAAGGCGGTCTACCTGATACTAACGATCCACAATCCCACGACGGCGACGATGCCGCTGTCGCGGCGCGAGGAGGTTGCCGAGATCCTTCGCGCCAATGACGTGCTCGTGTTGGAAGACGATGCCTACGGACTGCTCGACCCAATGGCCGTGCCGCTTGCTGTGCTCGTTCCCGAGCGCGCATACCTCGCGTCGAGCCTTTCCAAGTGCATTGCGCCGGGCCTGCGCGTGTCCTTTCTTCTGACACCCGATCAGGAGTCTGCTGGATTGGTTGCGGCCGCGTTGCGTGCGACGGTCCAAATGTCGGCGTTTCTGATGGTAGCGCTGGTCGCACGATGGCTTGCTGACGGTAGCGCCGACGCAATGATCGATGCGATCCGAGGCGAAGCGGCGGCGCGACAAAGACTCGCCGCGGATGTGCTTGCCGGACACGCGTTTTGTAGCCATCCTAACGGGCACCACATTTGGATGACTTTGCCGCGCGGCTGGGGCCGCACGGAATTTGCATCTCACGTTCAGCGACTGGGGCTCGCCATTGTTACAGCCGAGACCTTCAGTGTCACGGAAGCACAGCCGCAGGCGATTAGGGTTTCGCTCGGCGCGGCGAGCAGCCGCTCTGAACTGGTCCAGGGACTGCAAATCCTTGCCGCAGCATTGCGCTCGTCGGCGGCCGTGACACGCGTGGTATAGCTTAAATATAGCCGCAAAATTGCGCTAGTGCTGGGCGCTGCGCTCAGCCGCGGGACGAACTCACACGTGAGAGATCGGAGCCGGCTCATGAACGATCTCGTCGGTGTTACCGTCGTGCTGATGCCGTAGCCGCTCCAAAAGATTCCCGAACGAGATGGGTATCGCTGCTGCGCCTCCTTGCCAATGAGGCGGAACAGATCCCCGGCCTGCCGGTAGTCGTCATTGCCTTCCCGATGGTTGTAGCGCGCCGCATCACCGGAGAGCTTGAGCGGCGGCTCGTCAAGCGGTGATCCTCAACGGACCGATGCCATAGAGCTCGTAATGGCCCCAGTCGGGCTCGAAGGCGCACCATCAGGACCAGGTGCCGCACACAGATGTGACATAGCTCTCCGTGCTCGTTCTCGTGGTCGGCAAATATCGCGGAGCCTGCGGCAACCAAACTGGAATCGAACGGCGAGGATATTGGTACCCCTCTCAGCGCGTCCGGTGTTGCGAAATGCGGCGGGTCTTGCTGCCGCGAGAAATTAAGACGAGAAATTAAGAGTTGTGAGTCTCTATCATGCGCGTTCAAGGGAGGCGCCAATCGCGTTAGTGGTCCCGCGGCAAGGCGGCGTTGGCACATGCGCAGAGCCGCGATGAAACACAACCGACCGGTGGTGTACGGCTCGGCGGTCATCGCTTGGACATTGCCGCGCTTTGCGCGTGCCTGCCGCAAATCGCAGGCTCGGTAGTAGCAGCTGAGACCCCGCCTTCCTTCCACTGCGCACACGACACGGCCGACAACGCAATAACCTCGCACGCGGAGACTTATTGCCGCGAAGGACACTACTCGGAAGCTGTTCGGCCACGCTCGGCGTTCTCGGCAAGCTTCAACGCCCGCTCCAAATGGTCTTCAATCTTTGGCAGGGTCTGTCGCGCGAAAGCCTTGAGGTCCGGATCCGTCCCGTTCTGAATCTCGTTCTGGAAGAGCGCGGTGTTGCCCTTCTGATACTCAACTTGGCCATTCACATAGTCACGGTCGAATACGACGCCGTGCTCGGCCTTCAGCGTAGCGATCATAGTGTCGTATGCGCCGTGTAACAGGGTGTCCGGCGGCGGCATGATTCCCTTGCGCTTCAAGATCGTATTCAGTGCGTCAACGACCGGTATGTGCGTGACCACCATCAGATGGGCATAGTCGCGGACCGCCGCGTTTTCGGCATCTTTCTCACCCAGACGTCCCGAGGCCACTTGGAACGGCGCACCGAGATTCGCCTCGGCAATGAACTGGTAATCGATCGGACTGAGCGTTGAAGATGCCGGGGACGCATCCGCCGTGGCACTGGCATCCTGCGCATTGCCCATGTTGGTGACGAAGGTAAACGACAGCAGAGCGAGGGTAACACCGAAGCGCGCATTATACCCCATTGAACATGCTCCATTCGTTGGTCGTGTGGACACTACGATTGAAACTACGCTGCGAATCGCGAAATGACCCTTCCGGTATTGCCGTAATCGGCCCTGTCTTGCGCGATTCCGCAGTTCGAGCGCAAACCTCGGATCGAACCCGCGCAACGCGGATACCGTAAACGGCCTGCAGGAGGCCACTGGCGGCCATTCCCGAGAACAAGGCCGCGGAGGGCGGCTCTACGGCACTTCTGAAAGTCACCACGGCGCTCATGACGCTGCCCTCCCCTATTGGTCGACTGTACCTGGCGGATCAGAGGCCCAGCGAAGGGATGGACCCCGCCGAGCAAGCTCTAGTGCGTCCGCCTGGACTTGCATGCTCAGCTTTAGCCAGCGCTCCGCTCGACCGGAGCCGTCGGACCAAAGTGTGGCGATCGCGAGATAGGTCCTGTAGCGACCAAGGCCGCGGCAAGACCTGCACCGACGCTCCAGCGGCTGGTACACCGCTTCCCAGATTTCTGGGGCACCATTTTGTTACGACCGAGCTTGCCGGCGTGACGCCTTCACCGACTGTCGTTGAGACCAGCATCGACCGCCGCGAGCAGACCGAGGGCTGACCAGTCAAGGCCTTCCCAGCCGCGAGCCGCCATCCCGACGAGGCGATCGTGGACGAGGCTCGCAGCAGGCATGGGCACGGCCGCGCGTTCGGCTTCGGCCAGCGCGAGCCGCAGGTCCTTGATGGCGAGCGGCACAGCCATTCCTGGGGGGCTGTATCTCTCATTGACAATCTTCCCGCCGTAAGTCTTGTGGACTCGGGAATCAAACAACGAATTCGTCAGCACATCGTAAGCGAGGTGACGACCGACCCCGCCTTTTCGCAAAAGCGCCAACACCTCGCCCATGCACTCGAGCGTCGTTGCGGTAAGCACATTTGCGGCGAGCTTCACAAGGTTCGCCAATGCGGCGTCTTCCCCAATAATGAACAATCGCTGCCCGAGGCGCTCGAGCAGCGGACGTACCTTTTCCAGCGCCGTGGGCGGGCCTGCGGCGAGGACGAAGAGCTTTCGGGCCCGTGCGAAGTCCGGATTCCCAAGCACCGGCGCGGCGACGTAATCCTGACGACGGCGCGCATGCTCCTCGGCGACCCGGCGGGACAGGGGCGGGCTGACCGTGCTCGTGGAAATGTGGACCGCATTCGGGGCGAGAACTCCCGCCAACCCCTCAGGCCCGAGCGCGACGGCATCAGAAGGTGAGGCGGGTGCCGACGGTGCCTGAAATCGGCGCGACTGGGCTGCAGGTGCGGAGTTGTTGGCGCCCCGGCCTGCCCGATAAACACCGAGGAGATCGGCGAGAAGGTGTCGAAGATGTAGTGCTTCGCGTCGAGCGCGTTTTCGATCTAGCCGAAAATCTGCAGGTTATTGGTAACCTGATAGCCTCAGCGGCAAATCCCCGGGGTTACCGCGCCACCGCGCCACTGAGTGCCCGGCGCTGGCTTCACCGCGCCGCTCCTTATTCGACGATGATTTGCCCGCGCTATCGTGCTTGCTCGTATCGACTCCGCCAATACACATCGACGCTCCTAGCCCGTCTTATTCATGACGTGGGCGGATTTGGGCTGGCGGATGTAGCATAAGCGACTGACACAGCGTAGAAATTGGGTGTCGAAGCCATTCCGCGCCGAGATCTGAGGCTGCCACACCCGCTATGACCGACGATAGCTTGCTGCCGTTCTGCTTTCCACCCATTGGGCGCAAAAAGGTTACCGCCGCCTTCGATGGGGGCCGGCTCTCCTCCGATGGCGGGGTGATGCTGCTCGCCCAGGCGGAGCGGCGGCTGGGCCTTGCCGAACGGCTCGCCGCAGTGATCCCGGACGGGCGCGATCAGAGCCGGGTCACTCATCTGTTGCCCGATATCCTGCGCGCCCGCATTTTCGCGATCGCCTGCGGCTACGAGGATGCCGACGACCTCGACCGGCTGCGCCTGGATCCGGCCTTCAAGCTTGCCTGCGGCCGGCTGCCCGACACCGGCGTCGATCTGTGCTCGCAGCCCACCGTCTCGCGCTGGGAGAACGCGCCATCCCTGCGCGACCTTGTTCGCCTGATGGGGGTGATGGTCGATCTCTATTGCGCCAGCTACTCCGCCCCGCCAGTGGCGGTGACGCTCGACCCCCGCCTTCGCGAGGGCAGGCTATCGACGACACCGTGGATGTCGTCCACGGCCACCAGCAGCTTTCGTTCTTCAATGCGCATTACGATGAGCGCTGCTTTCTGCCGATCCACATCTACGACACCGCGACCGCCCGGCCGGTCGCGGTCATCCTGCGCCCCGGCAAGACGCCCTCGGGCAAGGAGGTGCGCGGCCATCTACGCCACCTCGTCCGCCGCCTCCGCAAACACTGGCCGCACACCCACCTGACCATTCGCGGCGACGGCCATTACAGCCGCCCGGAGGTGATGGCGTGGTGCGAAGAAAACGGCATCGATTTCGTCTTCGGTCTGCCCGGCAATGCGATACTGGCTGGTGCCGTCGAGGCGGCCGCCGACGAGATCCGCACCCGCCGTGCCCTCGACCAGAAGCCCGCCTTGCGCGGCTTCGCCGAGACCCGCTACCAGGCCAAGTCCTGGAACAAGGAGCGCCGCGCCTGTGCCCGCATCGAAGCGACAACAAAGGGGCTCGACATTCGCTTCGTCGTCACCAGCCTCCACACCGGCTCGGCCGAGCATGTCTATGAGACCCTCTACTGCGCCCGCGGCCAGGCCGAGAACCTGATCAAGCTGCACAAAGCTCAGCTCGCCTCCGACCGCACCAGCTGCCGCCGCCCGCTCGCCAACCAGATGCGGCTGATCCTGCACACCGCCGCCTACTGGCTGACCCTAACCGTGCGCGACACCATTCCTGCAACCCACGCGCTCGCCCCCGCCGAGTTCGCCACCATCCGCCTGCGTCTGCTCAAGCTCGGCACCCGGGTTATTGAAACCGCCTCCCGCGTCCGCCTCGCCTTTGCCGCGGCTTGCCCGGATGCCGCACTCTTCCGCCACATCGCGGCGGCCCTGATGCCAGCCGGACCATGAACCGCGGGGCCACCCTCGCTCCGTCCAACCCGTTCCGCAAACCTCCAACGCCTACCCGACAAATCACATCCAGCGGCGAAACAGACGCCACCCACAAACACGTCTAAAATCCCGACGTGTTCTCCACCACTCATGCTCTCTCAGTCTCGTGAATAAGATGGGTTAGTTCATCACATTCTTGCAGCGCACTGGCCCACCCTTCGTTCATTCCAGTTGTGCCCGTTGGGAGCGGGTCGGGCGAATGGCGTGCGATATAGTTCGGGCGGTATAGGCCACCCACATCATTGTTTAGCGTAGTACGGAAGTAGCCGCTTGCGGCGCGTGCTTTCGCAATTACATCCTTCACGAGAGCTTCGCCCGTCGGATAGTTATAGTGCCAACTGGCCCCAGCACCGAGGATAAACACTGTCGGATTGTTGAACATGGTGCGTTACTCCACCGCCGCACGCGACAATACTCTAGATGCGCGCGATTTTCCAGAAGCGATGTTATCCGACAGCAGGCTGTAAGCGCAATATAGAGATGACACCCCTCTGCAAGATAGAGGTGACACTTCCCTGGGTTCTGGGGTCCCGGGAGGTGCGCCGTGGTGGCGGTGTTGTCGATGAGCAAGCAGGAGTTCAGCCGTCTTGAGGTGCTATTGCGGGTTCAGTCGGGTCGCCTGCGTGTCAGTGACGCCGGTGTGCTGATCGGCTTACAGCGGCGTCAGGTGTTTCGTCTGTTGCGCGGCCTCAAGCGGGACGGTGCCGCGAGCCTGCTTTCCAAGCACCGAGGCAAACCTAGCAACCATCGGCTACCCGCTGAGGTTCGCACCCTCGCGCTATCGATCGTGCGCGAGCGCTATCCCGACTTTGGCCCAAGCTTGGCAGCGGAGAAGCTGGCAGAGCATCACGGTTGCTCGGTGTCACGCGAGACCTTGCGCGGTTGGATGATTGCGGATGGGCTGTGGCAGGACCGTCGGCATCGTCTCCCCTCGCCGCATCAGCCGCGCCGGCGGCGCGACTGCCTTGGCGAATTGGTGCAGATCGACGGCTCGGAGCACGCCTGGTTCGAGGACCGCGGTGCGCCGTGCACGCTGCTGGCTTTTGTGGATGACGCGACGAGCCGGTTGATGCAGCTGCGGTTTGTCGCCTCGGAATCGGCGTTCGATTACTTCCGGGCGACGCGCGCCTATCTGGAGGAGCATGGCAAACCGGTGGCGTTCTACAGCGACAAGCACGGCATCTTCCGGGTGAACAGCAAGGACGCTGCCGGCGGTGACGGTGTGACCCAGTTTGCTCGCGCGCTGTTGGCGCTGAACATCGACATCATCTGTGCCAACAGCCCGCAGGCGAAGAGCCTGCCCCTGCGAAAGCGGGGGGACGCATCGAACGCGCGTTTGGCACGTTGCAGGACCGAATGGTCAAGAGCCTGCCCCCGCGAAGGCGGGGGAGCTGCGGCTGGCGGGGGTATCCCCGGGTCAAGCCCGAGGACCGGTTGCCGCGGCGAACGCATGGCTGCCCGGGTTCATCACCGCCTACAACACGCGCTTCGGCCGTGATCCCGCCAATGCCAAGGACCTGCATCGGTCGCTGGCACCAGCCGATGATCTGGACGAGATCCTGGCGTGGCGGGAGGAGCGTACGGTGACGCGCAATCTGACCCTGCACTACGACCGGATGATGCTGCTCCTGGATCCCACGCCCCTGGCCCGCGGCTTGGCGCGCAAGAAGGTGGAGGTGGTGAACTACCCGGACGGGCGGTTCGCGGTTCAGTTCAACGGAACGGCACTCGGTTTCAAGGTGTTCGACAAGATCCAGACAGTGCAGCCCGGCGCGATCGTCGACAACAAGCGGCTGTCGGCTGTGCTGGAGCACATCAAGGCACAGCAAGCCACCTATCCGGCGCATCAGCAGCGCGGGCACATGGCGCGACGGCGACCGCCAAACAACCTCGAGGCACCGGATCTGCCGTCGAAGGGCCGGGCTCCACGCCACGGTGCTGCCGCGGCTCCGGCCTGAGGCCGCGGACCGGATGGCGGGCCGATCGCTGCTGCCTCCCTTATATTTCGTTACGTAACGGAATTGCCGCCCGCCAAGCCGGCCACCACCGCGCCGGGGCCCGGGTACGGCTAGGGGGTTTTTGAGGGATCGGGAGATCTACCCCGATGCTTGAGGAGAGGGTGCTTGGCAACCGCGGAGTGGCGGGAGCCGGCCAATTCCGATCGGCTCCCGGTCCATCGGAGTGAGTCTCCAACCGGCTATTCCTCGGCGGGTTGCTCCCCAGCAGAGCCCGCTTCCGCTTCACCGGTCACCGACAATAGTAGCTCAATCCCGATCCGGCGAGTGCCATCAAATGCGCTGCTCAACCGTACTGCAAGGGATGCCGTCCAGCATTTGGCTGGATGCCGGGTCGCGCTTGGCTCCACCGCAAACGGGGGTGTCATTTCTACTTTGCACCCCGGGTGACATTTCTACCTTGCGCCGACACAGGCTGTAGATCACCGATAGAAACGTCACCGGCCTCACCGACTTTCAGGCGACGCGCGAGTACCTCGAGGCACATGGCAAGCCGGTCGCGTTCTACAGCGACAAGCACGGCGTCTTCCGGGTCAACAGCGCAGGCGCGGTCGCGGGCGACGGCATGACCCAGTTCGGGCGCTCCCTGCA
>WNFR01010062.1_pt1 | contig 10017 bp, 13 predicted proteins | sample 5400221 | NCBI WGS metagenome assembly WNFR01 (sample SAMN13153357, study PRJNA577476) | soil metagenome | isolation source: 40 cm soil under Madrone tree | place: USA:California | collected 2016-06-14 | reverse complement strand
ATCTTGATCCTTTCTTTCGGCGGCCTCGGCGGCCACGCCCTACCAATTCTTGCTTCGAAATTAGCTCAAACAGTTTATCCACGCCAGGGTCGCGATGGCGTTTTGCCACCGTGTCGATCAATTGCTGTGACCGCCTGTTTTGTTCGAGACGTTGCTCGATTTCCGTGTGCGCCGTGCGGGCGCGCTGCAGATCGCTTTTGTTCACCACCACGATATCGGCCAGATCAAGCATCGCGATCTTTTGCAACTGGAGGCGGCTGCCATAGTCCGGATTCATTACCAACACGGTTTGATCAACAACCCCATGTTTTTGAAACGGCATTGCTTCCTGCCCAGTGCCTACGGTCTCGATAATGACGTAGTCGAAATCCGAGCTAGCAAGCAGCGCGAGGCAATCGCGCGTTGCGGGCGAAAGTCCGCCGGCTTGTCCGCGCGTAGCCATGCTGCGCATGAACACGCGATCGTCCTGCGAGTTGATCATGGTGGCCCGATCCCCCAGCAATGCTCCTTCGCCGATTACACTCGGATCGTGCGACAAAATAGCGATTCTTCCCTTCGGATTGTGATTTAGGAAACGCAGCACCAGCTCATCAATTAATGTCGTTTTGCCCGCACCACCGGGGCCGGTGAAACCAACCACTCGGGATGTTTGATGTTTGATGTTTGATGTTTGATGTCTTGCAAGTGACTTCGATGTTGAACGCTCGCCACGGCGGAGCCCGTCCACGGCGGAGGCGGGTTGGGCGTTGAGCGTTGGACGTTTTCTTCCAGTGGCATACGCGTCTTCGATCTCTGTCAGCTTGTGCGCTAGTTCCATGTCGGGTGTTTTCGCGCGCGGCCGCTTCCTTCGCGGTTTGCCATACCGGTGATGGACAAACTTCACCATCTCTTCGAGCGAGGTGCCGGCGAAAAAGACTTCGTCCACGCCTTTGCGTTTCATAGTTGCGGCATCGTTATGCGTGATAGTACCTCCGCCGCCGCCGAACACCGCGATGTCGTCTGCGCCTTTTTTGCGCAGAAGATCGACTACGGCTGCAAAGAACTCGATGTGCCCACCGTTATAACTGGAGATGCCAATAGCACGCACATCCTCCTGGATTGCCGCGCGCACGATATCGCCGACCGAGCGGTGGTAACCGAGATAAATCACTTCGATACCGTGCCGGATGAATTCCAGGTTGATCGTATTGATCGCGCTATCGTGCCCGTCGCAAATCGGGACAGCGGTCAGGATTCGAATCGGCGAAGCCATTTAAAGATCGAAAAACTAATGTTTCGACAGAATGAACACAATGCTCAGAATTGTTTTGCCACTCATTCGGTCAATTTTGCCTATTCTGTCTCACAATGTCTGATCTTGATTTTACTGGGAAAATAGTCCTGGTCACCGGCAGCTCGCGCGGGATCGGCGCGGAGATGATTAAGGCATTCGGCGCACACGGCGCGCACTGCGTTGTGAACTATGTCGCCGATGCGCAGGGACAAAACAAAACCGACGCAGAATCAGTCGCGAGAGAACTGAAAGAGCCGCTCTCGATTGAGTGCGACGTGACGCAGCCGGAACAGGTCGAGGCGATGATGAAGCAGATACAAGATCGATACGGCGGGTTCGACATTCTTGTGAACAATTCCGGGATCATTAACGACCGGACAATTAAGAAAATGTCGCTAGATGATTTCGAGAGCGTCGTTCGAGTTAATCTCACCGGCACATTTGTGGTTACACAAAAAGCTGCCGCTGTTTTGCGCAGCGGCGGCCGGATCATTAATATGTCATCCGTTAGCGGTCAAATGGGATTGTTCGGCCAAGCGAATTATTCATCGAGCAAAGCGGGAATTATCGCGCTTACGAAAGTTTCTGCCCGCGAATTTGCGCGGCAAAACATCACGGTAAACGCCATCGCCCCGGGTTTCATTGACGTCGGCATGAGTAAGGACGTGCCCCAGGAAGCGATGCAAAGCTTCATCAAACAAATTCCGCTCGGTCGCCTTGGTGATGTAAGTGAGATTGTAAACGCAGCACTTTTCCTCGCCTCCCCGATGGCTTCATATATCACTGGCCACGTCTTGAACGTTAACGGTGGATTCTACATGGGCTGATCCGCCTCCGCCAAGGCTACGGCGGACAAGTCAGCCCAACTTCTGCACCAGCAACCAAACCAAAGCCGACAGCATCGCTGCGAATGTCGATAAAACGAACGTCGCACGCTTCGTCTGCCGTATTTTGAAGGCGGGCTTCGGAATGTCGTCATGAATGTGACTGGCCTCGAACAGTTTCATCAGAGCAAAAGCCACGACGAAACCGACGGCGGCCCATTTCAGGCATCCCAAGAGTGTCTCAAGCATCCCGGCAGAAGTTAGCGCAGCCAAAAGCGACGCTCAAGCGGGACTCGCGCCATGCGTCATTCGTGGCAGGACGGGCTTAAGAAATCCCCAGCTGTCTATGCAGGCGAATTCGTTGGGTCGAAATGGATTGACTGCAATCCCACGGGTTGCTTAGGCTCGCCGCTATGACTACGAAAATTTTATCGCTAATTTTTGCAATCGCATTTGCAGGCGTTTGTATTGCACGGGCTCAGTCGCCCACTCCGGCCGAATCGCCTGCTCAATCACCCACGCCTGCAAAGCATCGCGCCAGCACGAAAACCCAGGCGACAGTGTCACCAGCTGCGTCCCCTGCCACTTCGCCCAAAGCGAAGCGCGGCTCCAAAAAAGCGGCGGCCACGGCAGCGGCAAGTCCAGCCGCATCAGCGTCGCCCGCTAAATTCAATCTGGGCGATTTATTCAAACCGAAAACTTCGGCGGCGGCAGCCAGCCCAGCGGCAGCGAGCCCCGCGAGCGGCGCGAGCACTGGGGCAGCCACGAAAGCGCCCGCACCGGGCGGTGGGCACGGTCTCGTCTGGGTCAATACGGAAACGCATGTTTACCACAGGGAAGGCTCGCGTTTTTACGGCACGACGAAGAAAGGTAAATACATGACCGAAGCCGAAGCGATCAAAGAAAGAAACAAAGCCGCCCGCGCGGGCCAGTAGGTCGAGCGAGAATCAACACTCTCCTGCCATACTTTGCACCGCATCGGCCAGCGTCTCGAACGTCGCGATTTTGATCTCAGGTCCATAATGGAATTGCGACAGGATATTGAGACCAATATCCTTGTGCGGATCGGGCATCACTCGCGTTACCGAGGCGACGCCTTTTTCGGCACATATGTCCATGACCTCGGCAATGTGACGCGCCGCTGCTGGATCAATTGCATCCAACCAGCGATAATCCGCGAGAACGCGGAACCCAGGCGCCACATCCTGTAAAAGCTCCCGGACGCGTTGCGCAGCTAGCTTCGCGTGCTCGGCTGTGACGCGATGCAAACCGCTGATCACCAGGAGACGTTTCGATCGATCAAGCTCAACTGCATACATTGTTCGTGATCACACGATGTGGCCGTGGCTGCAAGTCCGCCAGCTGATTGCCAGCAAATTGTCTGTTCTTCTCACGGAAAAACGAACGCGATTTCATTCATACGTGATCGGCACTCGAACCTGCGACACAGTTCCGGGTTTGAACCGCCATCTCCGAAAGGTCTCAGTGGTAACTTTATCTAGGATCCCGTTACCGGTGCTTTGCGCCATCATCGCATTCGTCACCTTCCCGCTCGTAGTATCGACAATCATGACGCAAATACCGTTTCCAGTAATATTGGCGTGCTTCGCTTGGTAGGGATACTCGGGCAAAGGAGCGCTCACTGCCATAGCTTTGGCAGCCGATAACGACAGGGAGGCTGGAGTCGGGAAGCTGGCTACCTGCGGTTGCACACTCGAAGCCGTTCGCCTTTTGACACGATGTCTCTTTTCTACTGGCGCGGCTGGCGTGGTCGCTTCTTCTGGAGTTGGGAGCGGTTCGACCACAGGTGCTGGCTTTTCACTCGATTCCCTTGCTGTAACTTCCCGGCTTCGCGCCGCCTTTTTCTTTTTGAGCTTGGGCGTGGGTGTCGCCTCACCGGTCTCCAGATGCTCCGGGAGATTTGCCGACGTCGCTTCCTGCGGCTGCGCTAAGGGGGCGCTAGCGAGCACAATCCCACTGCACACAGCGGTGAGAATCCCTCGGTGCACACGCATCGGAAAAATCTCCGCCGCGCATTGGCAGCGTCAACCTGCGCGTGTTCTGACCTGGGTTAACTCTGTTCGCAAAAGGAGGACTCATCTTTCGTCGGTTGTCTCCAAGGGTTTTCGCTTCTTTATTCTTTTCGTGACCGGGACCGACATTACCGTTTGGATCATCTCCGCGCTTCTGGCGATCGGCATCGGCTGGAGCAAATACGCGAAATGGAAAACCCGCAACAAGTTGGTGCGCGAACTGGCAGCCATGGGCCCGGAACGCCGGGAAAAAATGCTCAGTCGAATGCGCCCAGAGACGGCGATGGAAGCGCGGCAAGACTTAATGCGGCGATTTAACATAAGCTGACCTGCCTGTTCGCTCGTCGATGTCCTCCGCGCCTTTCGAAATGACCGTTTCAGTTCTGCCGGATGACATCGACGAGCAAAATCATGTGAACAACACCGTTTACCTGCGGTGGGTCCAAGATGTTGCCACTGCGCATTGGCAGGCGGTCGCCAGCCCGGAAGCACAAGAGAGCATCGGCTGGGTCGTTCTCCGACATGAAATTGACTACAAAACTCCCGCCGCGCTTGGGGACAAAATCGCATTGCGGACGTGGGTCGGCAAAGCCACTCGACTTACATTCGAACGGTTCACCGAAATCCGGCGTAACACTGATGGTCAGCTCTTTTCAAAGGCCCGGACGCTGTGGTGCCCGATCAATGCGCAAACCGCACGGCCGATGCGCGTGCCAGCGGAAGTGCGGGCACAGTTTTCCACCTGAGTTAGATCTCAACAAATTCCGCCGGCAACCGGGAAATTGCCGTTCCTTGAAAGTTGAACGTTGAGCGTTGAGCGTTGGGCATTGGAAATTTCATCTGCTGAGTCACGCCCGGTTATCGCTTGCTATTGCGCGACGTTTTTGAAACCGGAGACGTTGCATATCTACCGGCAGATCATTGCGCTGAGACGATGCGCTCCAGTGGTGATTGCGCAGAAACGGGAGCAAACCGAGCGCTTCCCTTTCGAGGCCGTCGAAATTGTTCCCAAACCCGCAACACATTTTCTGCGGCGTTTCTGGTTCAGGCAATTGCGTGATATGCCGTGGCAGATTTCGGGCGCCGAGCTTCGCGCGTTGCTGGATGTCTTGAGAAAGACTGACGCGCGCGTTTTGCACATTTACTTCGGCCAGATCGCCGTTCATCTGCTGCCGCTGATTCGCGCGTGGAACAATCCGTCGATCGTGTCCTTTCACGGCGCGGATGTCACAGTCGATATGAATAAGCCGGCCTATCGAGAGGCCACGCAAGAGATGCTCGCGGCAGTAAAGCTGGTTTTGGTCCGCTCGGAATCGCTGCGGCGCGCAGTGGCCGACCTCGGTTGCGACTCAAAAAAGATTGAGATCCAACGCACCGGGATTCCGCTGGAGGAATTTCCTTTTCACGAACGAAGCTTCCCGCAAAATAACGAGTGGCGATTGGTGCAAGCCGGGCGACTGATCGAGAAAAAGGGTCTGCCGGTTACCCTTCGCGCGTTCGCAGTTTTCCTGGATCAATATCCAAATGCGACGCTGACGATTGCCGGAGAAGGTCCGTTGCTCTGCGAACTTCAGAAGCTGGCGCGCGAACTAGATATCGACGCACGCGTTTCATTCACCGGCTTCATTTCGCAGGAGCAATTGTGCGAGATCTATTACCGGTCGCACATTTTCCTGCACCCGAGCCAGACTGGTCGTGACGGAAATCAGGAAGGTATTCCAAATTCGATGCTCGAAGCGATGGCCAGCGGTCTGCCGGTTTTCGCGACCGAACACGGCGGCATTCCCGAGGCAATCGAGAACGGCCTCAGCGGAGTGCTCGTGCCGGAGTGTGACGATTCCGCATTGGCACACGCGCTGCTCAACGCGGCGAAAGATCCAAACTTCCTGTCGCGCATCGCTGTCGCGGGCGCTGAGGTCGTTCGAAAAAACTTCGATCTCTACGTGCAAGCGCAGCGCCTCGAAGATATTTATGTGCGACTGATTGGATAAGGGGCGATTGAGCTAAAGCAGCATCTATTTTTTCGTCCAAGGCTGCGTCACGTTTTGGATGCGTGGCTTGCAGACATCCCTGACCAACACGAACGTCAAAGTGTTTGCGTTTGGCCGGCTAAACTTATAGACGCCAGGACCTCTGCAAGTCTTGGGGGTGGCCATTGAACGCCGGGTCTCTTGAACTGTGATAGTATCGCCTGAGAGCGTATAGGTGCCCCAGATCTGTCCCTTGGGCTTCGTAGACATAACGTGAAATGTACCGTCGGCATTGATTGTCCAGACAGTGCCGAGCGGGTTCGTCCACGTGCCGGCGAGCGCGGCTGGGCCGAATATGGGAGCGGTTGCACACGCGGCCATCAGCACTATCAAGGCGCCTGCAAAAATGATTCGAAGAGAATGTTGTAGTTTCATGGGCGGCATCCTGCCTTGCAGCAAGCTAACCAGTCAAGCGCAGATCTCAGTGGTTGCCAAAGAGTTGGCTCTCGACGTAGAAAGGCTCCGTGGACCAGACATCGCCGCCAATTCCTCCGACGCTTAAACCAAACTGGTGGAAGCGAAACTGGAAATGGTTCGTGCCGCTTGGCTGCTTCAGCATGGTTGTCTTGTTCGTCGGTTTCATTGCCGCAGTCGCTTTGATCGCATTCAGCGCAATGAAATCGACCGACGTTTACAAAGATGCTTTGGCCCGGGCCAAGGCGCACCCTGCCGTGATCGAAGCGCTTGGTTCCCCTATTACCGAGGGATTTCTTGTGTCGGGAAACACAAACGTCAACGGCGCGTCCGGTGAAGCAAACCTTTCAATTCCCATCTCCGGTCCGAAGGGCAAAGGAACGATTTACGTAGCGGCATCGAAGTCGCTGGGCCGGTGGAATTACTCGGGACTCATTATGGAAATCGCAAGAACACATCAGCGGATCGACCTGCTCGAGCGGCCCACGGCGCTGACTTCGCCTTAAACATTCTTGTGACGGCCGTGATAAATAAACTCTCCGTTAGCGCAATTCTTTTCGAAATTATCGGCGGAATTATTGGCGTTGGCGCTGGACTCTTTTCTCGGCTTCGCTCTCGGCGCGGCCCTGGCGGCAGCGTTTCACGTCTCCATTTTCGAGGGCGAGGCCGGTTATTTTGCCGTTGCAATTGCGCTGATCGTAGACCGAATCTTCCAGCTTCATTTGCGAGCCAATCCTATGAAAGCGAAGTAGCGCGCCTGGTCTGGGTGGCAAAACCCGGATTTCGCCGCGAAAGCCGGTGAGCAACCTACGCGCCCCGCTGGCCGGAGCGATTACCAGATTCGTCACAAACTAGATTATCAGGGCCGATAACCGCCGCGACCCGTTTACGTTTGCCGCGGCACGCGTAAGGTTCAGGCATGTCGATCTCAGAGGAGCAAGTTAAGAGTGCTTTGAAGTCGGTGAGATATCCGGGCTTCACTCGCGACATCGTGTCCTTCGGCTTAGTGAAGTCGATCCAGATCGAGGATGGCGAGGTGAAGGTGCAGCTCGCGCTGGCGACAAACGACCCAAATATTCCAGCATCGATAAAAAAAGATGCGGAACGAGCATTGCGCGCGATCGAAGGAGTGCGCAGCACGAAAGTTTTGATCGACATCCATGCACCACCGGGAGGCGCCGGTGCCGGCATGGCAGCGACGCAGCTTCCCGGAGTAAAGCACGTTATTGCGGTGGGAAGCGGTAAAGGCGGCGTCGGCAAATCGACCGTCGCTGCGAATCTCGCTGTCGCGCTGGAGCAAACCGGTGCCCGCGTGGGCCTGTGCGATTGCGACATTTATGGCCCGAGCATTTCGCTGATGTTCGGCACGCGCGAGCGGCCAACCGCAACGGAAGAAAACAAGATCGTGCCCATCGAGCAATACGGGTTGCGACTCATGTCGATGGGATTTCTGCTCGATGATACTTCGCCGGCGATCTTACGCGGGCCGATGGTGACCCGCTATACCCAGCAATTTTTGCGGCAGGTCGAATGGGGTGAGCTGGATTATCTCGTGCTCGATCTTCCTCCCGGCACTGGCGACATCCAGCTTACCATTGTGCAGACCGTTGCCCTTTCGGGAGCGATCATCGTCACTACACCACAAGAGGTTGCTCTGATCGACGCGCGCAAGGCTGCTACGATGTTCGACAAGGTCAACGTGCCCGTCCTCGGTTTAGTCGAGAATATGAGTTACTTCATGTCTCCGTCCGACGGCAAGCGCTACGACATCTTTGGAACCGGCGGCGGCGAACGCGAAGCCAGGCGATTGCGAGTTCCCCTGCTCGGTCAAATCCCGATCGATATTGCCACGCGCGAATCGGGCGATCGCGGGATACCTATCGTGGGCGAAGATCGACAATCGCCAGTGACTGCCGAGTTTGTAAGGATAGCGGAAACCATTCGTAAGACTTTGCCCTGACCAGGCGCCGCGCAACGTTGAGGCTAAACAAGCGTTAAATAAATAACGCAGTTTCGCCGTCGAATCTCATACGTCGATTGTGTTGACTAACTGCACGTTTTATGAAAGAAAGATCGGAGATGCCGTCTTCGGAAGAAGATCAAGCTCAATTCGTTAAGGATTCAGCGCTCTACAAGGAGTTCCTTGCCGAGCGTACGGAGATTTTGAAGCACAAGTGGATTGAAAGCGAAAAAGCCGGCAAAGACATCGGCTTTGAGAGAGCCTTGCTTGATTGGATCGTGAAACATCGCTCCAACTGGCGGGAGCGGCGAAGGAAGGAGGCGCGCACCGAAAAGTCCGCCTCCTAATTTTTTTCCTTTAACGCGATCCTGTGAGATCGCCAAGGAAACGCATGAACCAGACAAAACAGAATCCACCAGACGCCGTCCCCGTCATGGACGCGGAGGCAATTCGTCGTGCGCTTCGACGGATCGCGCACGAGATCACTGAGCGAAACGACCGGTCCGCCACAGGACGGATTCGCCGTGGCGAACTTGAGAAGGTTGTCCTCGCGGGAATTCCTTCGCGCGGTGTGGAGATCGCGCGGCGCATCGCCGCTTTCATTCGCGAGATCAAGAACGTTGACATTCAGACCGGCGTCATCGACGTGGCCATGCATCGCGATGATGTGGGAACTCGCCCGGAGTTGCCTGTGGTGCACGCGTCCGAACTTCCGCTGCCACTTGAGGACCGCACCGTCATCATTGTCGACGACGTTCTTTACACGGGACGCACAGTCCGCGCGGCCATGGACGCGATCAATTCATTCGGGCGTCCCGCCCGTATTCAGCTTGCCGTTTTAATTGATCGAGGCCATCGCGAATTGCCCATTCGCCCCGATTACGTCGGCAAGAATTTGCCAACCTTTTAATTGATCGAGGCCATCGCGAATTGCCCATTCGCCCCGATTACGTCGGCAAGAATTTGCCAACCGGGATGCGCGAACAAATTCAGGTGCATCTGCAAGAAACCGATAAGCAAGCCGACGCAGTGTGGCTGGAAAAGGAGTCATAATCAGGCGACGCGAATCCATTCTGGGGAGCGCAGGCTGCCAGCCTGCAGCATTCGGCAGCTTGCCGAATGCACCGGAGTTCGATTCACGTGTGATTGTCAATGCATGTTCGCGGCAAGCTGCCGCGAACTACAGGCCAGCGGCCTGTGCTCCCCAGAAAATCTCATGACTACGCGCTGGACACGCAAAGATCTGCTCGGGCTGCGTGAGCTTTCCGCAGATGAAATCAATTTCATTCTTGAAACAGCGGACGCGTTTAAGCAAGTCGGCACTCGCGAGATCAAAAAGGTCCCAGCCCTGCGCGGGAAAACGCTGGTGAACTTTTTTGTCGAACCCAGCACGCGGACACGCACCTCATTCGAGCTAGCCGCATTTCGCCTGAGCGCGGACGTGATCAATATCTCGACAACGACTTCCAGCCTCACCAAAGGC
>WNFR01026599.1_pt1 | contig 10018 bp, 7 predicted proteins | sample 5400221 | NCBI WGS metagenome assembly WNFR01 (sample SAMN13153357, study PRJNA577476) | soil metagenome | isolation source: 40 cm soil under Madrone tree | place: USA:California | collected 2016-06-14 | reverse complement strand
AGACGCTCGTCGAGCTCGTCGAGCAGGCGCGCATCTACCTCGTCGATCACGTCGCGATCGATCCCGCCGCGGCGGCGAAGTTCCTGACGCCCGAGATCGCGCCGGCGCTACGCGCGCTGCGCGACGGCTGCGCGGCGCTCGCCGAGTGGACGGTGCCCGCACTCGAGCGCACCTTTCAGGACGTGCTCGCGCAACACGGCCTGAAACTCGGGAAGCTCGCGCAGCCGGTGCGCGTCGCGGTGACGGGCACAACGGCGAGCCCGGGAATCTTCGAGGTGCTCGACGTCCTCGGCCGCGAGCGTACCGTCGCGCGCCTCGACAGCGCGCTGACGACCGTCCAATAATCTATACCTCCTCGGTGCGCGCTACGAGCGATGCGCGCGCGCTCCCGCCGCCTGCTCGATCTTCGCCCACGTGTCGCGCAGCGTGACCGTGCGATTGAAGACGAGCGCGCTGGGGCGCGAGTCGGGATCGACGCAGAAGTAGCCCTGGCGCTCGAACTGGACGCGCGTGCCCGGCGCGGCGCCGGCGAGACTCGGCTCGAGCTTCGCTTCCGTAAGGCGGTCGAGCGAATCGGGGTTCAAGAACGAGAGCCAATCGGCGTCCTTCCCGGCCTCGGGCTCCTCGGCCGTGAAGAGGCGATCGTAGAGCCGCACCTCGGCGTCGATCGCATGCGGCGCCGACACCCAATGCAGCGTGGCCTTCACCTTGCGGTTCGCCGCCGGCGAGCCGCTCTTGGTCTCGGGATCGTACGTGCAGCGCAGCTCGACGACCTCGCCGTTCGCGTCCTTCACGACGCCGATGCATTTGATGATGTACGCGTACCGCAGCCGCACCTCGCGTCCGGGCGCCAAGCGGAAGAACTTCGGCGGCGGCTCCTCGCGGAAGTCGTCGCGCTCGATGTAGAGGACGCGCGAGAACGGCAGGCGCCGCGTGCCAGCGCTCGCGTCCTCGGGGTTGTTGACGGCGTCCATCTCCTCGACCTGCTCCTCGGGGTAGTTCTCCAGCACGACGCGCAAAGGGCGCAGCACCGCCATCACGCGCGGCGCGCGCGCGTTCAGGTCGTCGCGAATCGAGTGCTCGAGCATGCCGATGTCGACGGTGCTGTCGCGCTTGGCGACGCCGATGCGCTCGCAGAAGTCGCGGATCGCCTCCGGCGTGTAGCCGCGGCGGCGCAGACCGCCGATCGTCGGCATGCGCGGATCGTCCCAGCCCGTCACGTAGCCGCCCTGCACGAGCTGCAAGAGCTTCCGCTTGCTCATCACGGTGTAGTTGAGATTGAGGCGCGCGAACTCGATCTGCTGCGGATGGCAGGGCACCGGCAGCTGATCGAGCACCCAGTCGTAGAGCGGGCGGTTGTTCTCGAACTCGAGCGTGCAGATCGAGTGCGTGATGCGCTCGGTCGCGTCGGAGAGGCAGTGCGTGAAGTCGTAAAGCGGGTAGATGCACCACGTGTCGCCGGTGCGGTGATGGGACACGCGGCGGATCCGATAGAGCGGCGGGTCGCGCATGAGGATGTTCGGTGACGCCATGTCGATCTTCGCCCGCAGCACATGCGCGCCGTCCGCGAACTCGCCGGCACGCATGCGCGCGAAGAGATCGAGGTTCTCCTCGACCGAACGGGTGCGGTACGGACTGTCGCGCCCCGGCTCGGTCAACGTGCCGCGGTACTCGCGGATCTCGTCGGCGGAGAGGCTGTCGACGTACGCCCTGCCCTGCTTGATGAGCTCGACGGCGTAATCGTAGAGCTGCTCGAAATAGTCGGAGGCGTAGAAGAGGTTCTTCCCCCAATCGAAGCCGAGCCAGCGCACGTCCTCTTGAATCGCGTCGACGTACTCGACGTCCTCGGTCGTGGGATTGGTGTCGTCGAAGCGCAGGTGGCAGACGCCGCCGAACTCGCGCGCGAGGCCGAAGTTCAGGCAGATGCTTTTCGCGTGGCCGATGTGGAGGTAGCCGTTCGGCTCCGGCGGGAAGCGCGTCACCGCGCGCGTGTGCTTCCCGGTGCGGATGTCCTCGGTGATGATCGTGCGAATGAAGTTCGAAACCGGAGTCGTCGGCGCGGCGGCGGTCGTCATCCTCGTCGCATCGTACACGAAGCCGCCCGCGCGGCAACGTCGCGCACGATCACGCGGCGAGCGGCATCAGCTCGATGACGGGGATCACGCGTGTCGTCTTCTTTTGATAGTCGGCGTACTGCGGCCAGATCGCGAGGAGCCGCGGCCAGATCGGCTTCGCCTCCTCGGGTGTCAGCGTGCGCGCGCGGTAGCGTCCGCTCTTCGACGACACCTCCGCCGTCACCTCGGGATGGACGACGAGATTGCGGTACCATCCCGGCGGCGTGTCGCTGCCGCCGAACGAGCCGACGATGTAGAGGCGTCCACCGTCCTCGACGTAGAGGAGCGGGATCGACCTCTCCCGTCCCGTCTTCCGCCCGCGCGTCGTCAGAAGCAGCGTGTTGCGATTCATGAACCCCGCGCCGCCGAGCACGCGATAGAGCGCCGAGTGCGCGCGGCTCATGGCGCGGACCGCCGTTACCATCCACGGATTCCATTCCATTCGAGCGTCCTCCCTTTCGCGCAAACGCGGTGCGCCGCCTGTACCACACGCGCGCCGCCAGACGTAGACCACGACGCGCGCGCGGCTAGGCGATGTTCGTTCACGTGGATTTTGACGCCGCACGCGACTCGTGTCAGAACCGGGTCGTGGAGTTGGGTGGGCGCGGAGTCGCGTCTCATATCGTATGACGCGAACGGTTCTCTTCTTCGGCGACAGCAACACGCGCGGCTACGGCGTCGGCCGCGAGATGCGGTTCGCCGCGCAGATCGAGGCGGCGCTCGCGCCCGTCGTCGGTGATCGCTGGCGCTTCGTCGTGAGCGGCGCGAGCAGCGACTTTCGCGAGATCCGCGACCGCCTGCACGGTGCCGTCGCGAAACACCGCCCCGACGTCCTCGTCTGGCAGTGTCCGACGGGACCAGCCGCGTACTTTGTCCAGTATCCCGCGTGGCTGCGGCCGATCCGCGCCATGTACAACTACGGCTTCAAGTGGCGCAAAGAATGGGGCATCCGCCGCGAGCAGCGACGCGCGGCGCCGGAGCGGAGCTCGCGCCGCGACGTCATGTACGACGGCCGCTACCTCGACGCCGTGTATCGGCTGCGACCGGCGACGTGGCCGATCACGCGTCACGCGAACGGGTGGCTCGCCGCGCGCTACGGCCTGCACGTCAAGGCAACGCTCGAGCGCTACCTCGAGTTGATGGCCCGCCGCCGCGACCAACTGCGGCGTGAGACCGACGCGTCGCTCCTGTTTCTCGGTCTCGTCCCGCACAACGACGATCTGTACCCGGGATTCGGCGCGCGGGTGGCCGCGTGGAGTCCAGAGTTGAAGCGGTTGCTGCATCAGCCCGACGAGGGCTCGACGTACGTCGATCTCTACCCGTCGCTCGCGGAGCATCCCACGCGCCATCTCCTGCACGACGGCGCGCACCTCGCGGTGAGCGGCCACCGCCGTGTCGCGGAGCTGGTCGTTCCCGTTCTCCTTCCGCTCCTCGCAGCGCGCGAGCGCAGCGATTGCGAGCGATCGTCCCACGCAGCTGCCTCCGACGGAGCGTTTTCTTGACCGCTCGTTTTCGGGCCGGTACACTTCCCCGCTGTCGTTCCCGGCCGTTCATCCGACCGGGAGCCGCGGTGAGGAGTGGGCAAATTGGTAAGCCACCTGACTCTGGATCAGGTTATTGCAGGTTCGAGTCCTGCCTCCTCAGCTCCGACGCGGCATCAGTAACGGCGAGGCGCCGCCCGGCGCCTCGCCGCGCTTCCGGGTTCTTGGTCCCATCGTCTAGCGGTTAGGACGGCGGCCTCTCACGTCGCAAACGGGGGTTCGATTCCCCCTGGGACCACTTGTTTCACGGCCCATCGCGCGGGTGCGATCAAGCAGCTGGCAAGGAAGGTCGCCGCGCGCGCTCACGGGCACACCAGGACGAAGATGATCGACAAGCCCATCGACGCGATCACGAAGGAGGACATCGACGCGCTCGCCGCAGCGGGTACGCGCGAGCGGCGCACGCTCGACTACAAGCAGGAACTTCCCGGAGGCTCGGACGAGCAGCGGAAGGAGTTCGTCCGGGACGCCTCGTCGTTCGCCAACACCGCAGGCGGCGATATCCTCTATGGGGTCGAGGACATCCGCGATGCGAACGGGAAACCAACCGGGACACCGAGGTTGGTCGGGCTCTCGAACTTCAACGAGGACGTCGAGAAGCTGCGCCTGGACCAAATGATCCGCACCGGGATCGCGCCGCGCCTGCCCGCCGTCGAGCTGCGGGCGATCGAGGGTTTCCCTGCTGGTCCGATTCCGCGCGGAACGAGTGGCGCGGATCGTCAACGGCGAAGCTCCGGTGCAGCTTGCGAAAGGACCGCGCACCGTGCTGCATCTCATTCCGGCGTCGGCCTTGACGGCGGCATCGTCAATCGAGGTTTCGGCCCTCCGCCGATTCCTCGGCGTTCTTCACCCGATCTCCGGGCTCGGCGTAAGCGAACGTTACAACCTCGATGGCTACATCACGTACTCGCACTCGGAGGGTAGTGATCAGGATTGCGCGGGGTACGTGCTCTTGATGCGCAACGGGATCATCGAGGCCGTCGACACGGGTCCCTACACGCAAACCGAGAAGGAAAGGCTAATTCGCAGTCACCAGTTCGACGAGGAACTGTTCCCCGCGTTCGACGCTTACCGTAAGGTCCAACTGGAACTCGGACTGAGCGACCCGACGTTCGTCCTCCTGACTCTCGTTGGTGTCGAGGGGTACAGGATGGCGGTCAGTGATATGGTGAAGTTCGCCCAGAGCCGCCTGTATCTAATTGACCGAGACGTGTTGGTCCTCCCCGACATCTTGATCGAGTCGCCTGCGAACGCAGCGTCCACCCCAGCATTGCTGCGGCCCGCGCTCGACGCCCTTTGGCAGGCGTCAGGCTACGCGCGGAGCGAGAACTACGGGGAGGATGGAACGTGGAGGCTACACAAGTAGGAGGTGTGACAGAAAAGAGTTGAGGGCACGATGTGCGGTGCAGGCACCCTGCGCGACTGTCTCGAACCGAGCCACGTCAGGCTCGAGGAAAGAGGTGCGTATGGGGAAAAACGTGCGTAACACACACGGAGCTCTTCGGAGCGCCGCCCTGGTAGTAGTCGGCTGGACCGCGTTTGGAGTCGGCATCTGTTTGGAGCCGTCGGCAGTGAAGATCGCGTTACTGACGGTCGCCAGGGTCCTGCCCCCAGCTCTTTGAACCAGGGGTGCGGCGTGCCGGTTCTGCTCCGTCGAGCGAGCCTGTCGGCGCCATTCGCCTGGTACGAAGACGCGAAGCGAGGAGCGAAGCTCAGATGGCAGAGTGGACACTGGCGGCGCATGGTGACTCACTTGAGCGTCGATGGGGCCGATCAGTCTTGGCCCGTGCCCCGCTCTATGAAGTGTTTTGGGCGACGCACGTCGTACCGCTGACGTATCGCATGGCGGATCCGAGCTGCATCTACCTCCGATCGGTAGTCAGAAAAGAACTCGAGAACCTCGCAACCTGGAACTATGCGATCTTCACGCACTTGGCAGCGTGCCACGAACAGCTCGAAGCGAGTGGCGAGCCGTTAACCGCCGCGACGATCTACAATTTCTACAGTCGACTGTACTCGGCAGGTGGAGCGGTGAGGCGCTTCCTCGCAGCGGTGCGAACTGTTCTTGTGAAGTACCAGGGGGAGGTCTTCGACAGAAAGGACTACGAGGCGCGCTTCGCCGCCCGCGGAGCTCTTGATCTTGCGACCAGGTTCACGGAAGCATTCGAGACAAGAACCAAGGACTACCGAGGGCAACAGGTCCATCACTGGGGCTTCCCAGTCATCGACCATCGCATTCCGCGCCGGGAGCACCTCGGTAAGTGGATCGGAAAAGGCTTGGGCGAGCTCGACTCGTTCCTGAAACTACCCGACGGGGAAAATCGACTTGGCGCCGAGTTCGTCGATGCGCGGGAACAAGCTTCCGCCGACCTTGGGTTTGTCGAGCACGTTGTTAACAACGTGTGGGCCATAACTCTGAAAGAGCTTGAAGAGATCAAGGAGCGAGACCGATACCACGCCGATCAACTGGTTGGGTCCAAATCGCTTCCGCCGACTCGACAACCCATCGTTGGGTCAGCCTCGATCACGTTTCGACTCCGACGTTCGCAGCTCGGCGACGGTTAGTAGCGCCTCGTCGCGCGCCGACGGATCGAGCCCCAACGCCTCACATGTCGGCGAGAACGCCATGATTGGCGTTCTCGCGTTCGCCCTCCCGGCAACTTGCCTCCGAGCTGCTCCTCCCCACTACTAAGCGTTGCGCCAAAGAGACTGTCGACGCACGTCGAGCGTGCGTCGTCGATTCGCTGCCAGAAGAAAACAGCACTCCCGCGCCACTTGCTTCTAGCTCGCATACTCCGGCCTCCCGGCCTTGCTCGGAAGGGCAAAGCCCTCCCGAGCGTTCGTCCTCAAGACGGGTTCAGAAACCCGTCGGCTCTTTCGTCGTCCGTCGCGGTCGGCACCACCCGTGCCGCGGGGAACGAGCAAAGGACTGTCCTGCCCTTTCGCTCGCCGCCACGCGCGTTCGCGCGCAGCGCTCCTACTCAAGCCTTCTCCCCTGCATGCAGCGTTTCAATCACCTCGCCGACAAGCGAGGCACCGAGAGCATCACTCGGCGGGCTGCAGCAGTTCCCAGGTTAGTGTTCCTCTTCGCGCTTACGGGACCACTTCACACTTCCTTGTCACTTCCGCGAGTTAGCGCGGTTTCTTATCGCTAACGACCGGGACCGGGCCGGTTCTCACTCGTATCGGCATCAACCGGCTGGAGCGATCTTGATTCGTTGACTGCTGTTGGTATACGCACCAACATGCGAGCGCAGCTCCTGCTTCGTGAGCGGAAGGAGCTCGAACAGGGCGGTTTCGTCGAACTAGTCCTCTGGAAGCTCCCGAGGCCAACAGGAGATCGACCGCACGGCTACAAGTACCGGCTCGCTTACGTGATCGGGAGAAAGTGCGTGCTGCGCTATGACAATGAGACAGGCAAGGGTGACCATCGACACATCGGCCGGCGCGCCGAACCGTATCGGTTCACGACGGTAGACGCTCTGCTGGACGACTTCATGCGCGACGTACGCGCGATCGGAAGGGTGCAATGAAGCGAACGGTGACGATCGAGATCTCGGGCCTGGAGCCCTCGATGAAGCGCTTTGCCAAAGCGTGGCGAACTGGCCGTCGAGTCGGCGACGTGATCAGCTTCGAATCCCCGGAGGTGCTGTTCCGACGCATCACACCGAAGCGCTGGACGGTGCTAACCGCACTGCAGTCGTCGGGCCCGCAATCGGTACGCGAGCTGGCGCGTCAGGTGCAGCGTGACGTCAAGAACGTCCATGGCGACGTACAAGCACTGATCGAGATCGGGCTCATTGAGCGCAAGGGCACCACAGTTCGCGTCCCCTTCGACGAGATTCGCGCTGCGTTCCGATTGACGCGCGCCGCCTGAACGTCCACGCCCGCGACGTCAACCTTTCGCCTCCGGTCAGCCTGTACCGGCAAGGATCGATGGCTCGGTAGATTTGAGCGCCTTGAAAATCCCGGTGATGACAGTCTCCTTGCCGACGAACAGCTCGTCCGGACCGCCGGCGTGCAGGTTGCTGAAGGGCGGCTCGTAAAGGGCGCCGGCCTCCATTACGCCGCGTGCGGTCAGCTGCTCGATGATCATCTCGATGAAACGGATCTGCGCTGGCGTGAGGCTTTGGTCCGAGAGAAGAACGGAGAACGCCGCCTGCGCCGCGGCGCGGTCCATCCCGACCATGCTGCGGACGAAATGCGCGAGTGACGCGGCTTCACTGCGCGCGAGAAGCCCCTGGAGCAACGTTTGCCCGTCCTCGCTGCCGATCTCGGCGAGAATCTTTTCCAGGCCTTCGAGATCGGTCTGGGTGAGCGGTTGGTTGGTGCGCAAGCGGCGAATCACGATGTGGTCGAGGTGATTCTTGAGAAATTCCTTGACCTTCTTTTCGTACTGGGCGCCGGTCATCTTCGGCATGTAGACCGCTGCTTCCTCCCTGACCCCCGTGAGCTGGTCCTCGAAGTCGGTGTACACGATCGTGCGCTTCTTCTTGTCGAGGAGGGGAACCAGGCCGCGGAGGCGCAGCCGTAGCTCTTCCAGGAGGTTCAGGTTGATCCCCTCCCAGAAGCTACTCTCCTGCATGGCGGCGAGATATCCGAGCTGCGCCTTCACCGCCGGGATAGTGTTCTTCTCCTCCAGCAGCATCGCGATCTCGACCATGCGCCGCCGGTGCTTTTCGAAGGTCGCTGCGTCGCCCTCCGCGTGCGCGAGCTGCATGCGCAGCGCGCTCAGGTCGAACAGCCGCGACTCGAGCTCGTCTTTCTCGATCTCGCTGGGCAGCTCGGCGACCTCACGTTGCAGGCGCTCCAGGTCGGCCTCGCTGAGCTGTTCCCACGCGTCCCGCTCCCGGAAGTGATCGACGGCTTCGAGGTGCATGCGCACGATGAAGTTCTCGCGGTTCATCGCCGCGACTTCTCGATGCAGCTCGTGGGCGAGCGATCCCTTCAACGTGCCGTCGCCGTCGAGCTCGGGTGTCGTCTGAACTTGGGCGAGGAGCTGCACCCGGGAACGGAAGAGCCGCGTGCCGAGCGGGACTGCATCGGTCGCCTCGATGCCCTTGGGATTCTCGCGGAAGAAGTCGAAGTTGAAGCAGAAGTCGAAGACGCGGAAGTCCTGCTTGTCGGCGCCGGGTCCGAATAGATCAGCGCAGAGACGCGTGCCGCGTCCGATCATTTGCCAGAACTTGATCTTCGAGTAGACGGGCTTGAAGAAGACCAGGTTCGCGACCTCCGGCACGTCGATGCCGGTGTCGAGCATGTCCACCGAGATCGCGATGTGCGGCGCCTTGTCTCTCTGAGAGAAGTCGTCGAGCAGTGTTTGTGGATACTTCGCGTAGGTGTCGATGATGCGTGCGAAGTGCCCGGCGTGGTGCGGGTAGTGGTGATTGAAGCGCTCCTCGATGAACCTTGCGTGCTCGTGGTTGCGGGCGAAGATGATCGTCTTCGCCAGCCGGTCGCCGCCTTCGACTTTGTGGCCGTGCTCCATCACGTACTGCAGCACCTTGTCGACGGTGTCCTTGTTGAAGAGCCAGCTGTTGATCGCCGCGGCGTTGATGCGGTCGGGAAGCGCGTCCGGCTCCACGTCGTCGCCCCAGTCCAGACTCTCCCACTGCTCCTTCTCTTCGTCGCTGAGCTCGTCGTAAACGATGCCCTGGCGGGGGAACTTCAAGTCGACCTGCTGCACGCGGGGCGGCACGAGAAAGCCGTCCGCGACCGCGGTCTCGAGCTCGTAAGCATCGGTGGGCACACCCGGCTCCAGATCGAAGAGCCGGTAGGTGCTGCGGTCGACTTGCTCGCGGGGCGTCGCCGTCAAGCCGACGAGGAGAGAGTCGAAGTAGCGGAAGATCGCGCCGTACTTTTGGTAGACCGAGCGATGCGCTTCGTCGATGATCACCAGATCGAAGTGGCCGACGCTGAAGCGCGCCTCGTCGCCCCTGGTTTCGTCGATCAGGCCCATCATGGTCGGATACGTGCAGACGTAGACGCGCCCGGTCTTCTCCTTCTCGGTGACGAGGTTGACCGGACTCGACTCCGGGAGATGCGTCTTGAAGGCGCCCACGGCCTGGTTCACCAGCGATAGACGGTCGGCTAAGAACAGCGCGCGCTTCACCCAACCCGCCCGCTGGAGCAAATCCACCAGCGCGATGGCGGTGCGGGTCTTGCCACTTCCGGTCGCCATCACCAGCAGTGCCTTGCGCCGCTTCAGCGCGAATTGCTCGGCGATGCTGCCAATGGCGCGCTTCTGGTAGTAGCGCTCGACGATCTGATCCTTCACCAGGGCGACGTCCAGCGGCTGGCGCTGCTCGCGGCGGCGGATCAGGGATGCGAGCTCGTCCTTCTTGTAGAATCCCGCAACCAAAC
>WNFR01020416.1_pt1 | contig 10018 bp, 7 predicted proteins | sample 5400221 | NCBI WGS metagenome assembly WNFR01 (sample SAMN13153357, study PRJNA577476) | soil metagenome | isolation source: 40 cm soil under Madrone tree | place: USA:California | collected 2016-06-14 | reverse complement strand
AATAATGTGTTGCCGCGCCGGGGCATTAGCCCGACCGTAAGGGAGGGCTCCATTACGGCGAATTTTGAGCCCTCCCTTACGGTCGGGCTAGTGCCCCGCGCACGTCAGCTCTTAGCAACACGCTATTAGGACACTAGGCGCAACTGCTTAGCGAGCTAGCGGAGTGGCGTTGTGCTAAACTTTCGCTCGCCTGATTCCGTTAATCGAGCCAACCGCTTTACGTGAGCAAAGCCATAAAACAAAGTGAGGGCAAGGTAACGCCGATGCGTCGGAGCCGTCGCACTGTACCCTGGCTTTTGGCAGGGACCGTGGCGGTCTTACTCGCCATCATCGTCGCTCAGCAACTTCTGAATCGGGGATCGCTGGTAATGCCCGAAACCGGCTCGGGCTCGGATACTCTGCTGCTTTACGCGCTCTCTTCTCTCAACTTTGCCGCATTTATCGTCTTCAGTTTCATCTTGCTGCGCAGCCTTTTGAAGCTGCGCCGCGAACGACGCGAGCGCCAACTCGGATCGAGAATTCAAACTCGCCTGCTCGTCTATTTTATCGGACTGAGTCTTTTGCCCATCGCGGCCATGGCAGCGTTCTCGTACCTGTTCCTCAACCGCTCGATTGAGAAGTGGATGGGCCGTCTGCCTGAGAACGTCGTCGAGCGAGTGCGCGAGCAACAACGCGAGAGTCTAGTGTCGCAGAACAGAAACTTGCGCGAAACGGCTATGCTGCTGGCGACTGCAATCAAAGCCAGGCCGCAATCTGAGTGGCAGTCGACGTTGGACCAGTTGGCAACAACCGGCGAGCTCTCAGCTATCGAGATCGTCTCGGAGTCGGGACAGGTCCTGGTTCACAGCGAAGCATCGGTGCCGCCGTCTCAACGTGATGAACTCAATGGAGTCTTGCAACGCGCCCGCGATCCCAACGCCCAGGCCGGCGAGTCACTGAGCGACGGTAAGGGTTTCGACCTAAGCGCTGTTCCCCTGGCCGGATCGCTGCGTTTGATCCTGGTGCCGCATCGTCTCGGCGACACGGATATCAACGACACGATTGCCGGCTCTCAACGCGAATACCAGCACTTGCTCCAAAGACAACGGAAGGTGCGGTTGTTGGGACTCTCAACCCTGGGACTCATGAGCTTGTTGTTGCTATTCGCCTCGACCTGGGTGGCTATCCACCTCGCTCGCGGTTTGGCCGCACCGATCAGATCGCTGGCGGAGGCTTCGAAGGAAGTCGCGCGCGGCAACCTGGCACACCGGGTTGATACGATCGCGGACGACGAGCTGGCGTTGCTGGCTGAATCATTCAATCAGATGACCGCCGAACTGGAAGAAAATCGCCGGCATATCGAAGACGGCGCGACGGCCCTCAAGGAAAAGAACCTGGCCCTGGAAGAGAGACGGAACTATATCGAGACGGTGCTCGAGTCGCTTTCCACTGGAGTAGTTTCGTTGGATCAAGATGATTGCGTTACGACCATAAACACGGCGGCAGTATCAATTTTAAAGCTGAGCGAGGCCCCGCCGGCCAGGGCCAAGCTGACCACTCTATTGAGTAGCGAGGATCGGGTGGCGCTCGAGCGCCTGATGCGCCGTGCGCGGCGCGCGGGCCGGGCGGCCGAGCAGAGCCAGTTAACGCGGAGCGCAGTGGGCGGTGCGATACCGGTGGCGTTGACGGCGACGGCGTTGAGAGGGCCTGCGGGCGATGGTCGCGGGGTGGTGCTCGTGATTGAAGATCTCTCCGAGTTATTGTCCGCGCAGCGCGCCGCGGCGTGGAGCGAAGTGGCACGACGGATCGCACACGAGATCAAGAACCCTCTGACTCCGATTCAGCTTTCCGCGGAACGAATCGCTCGCAACTTTCGAATTCGTGTTAACGGCGTCAATGGGTCAGAACCTGGAGCAGTAGCGACCGGGTCCAACGGTCCAAGTGAGACTTCAGACGCCGCAAGCAACGGCAACGGCACTAACGGCTTTGCCCTCACCGAAGAGAATCGTGAAGAGCTAACCCGAGTTGTCGAGGAGTGTACGAACTCAATCACGCGCGAAGTCGCGGGCCTGAAGGCTTTGGTGGACGAATTTTCCCGGTTCGCTCGCATGCCGCCTCCGCGCATGCAGCCTGGTGATCTGAACGAGGTCATTAGACAGACAGCCCAGCTATACGCGGAACGTTTGGATGGCGTCGAAATGCAATTGCTGTTGACGGATCAGTTACCGCCGGCGATGTTCGACACCGAACAGTTGAAACGAGTGTTCGTGAATTTGACTGACAACGCTCTGGAGGCGCTGGCCGATACTTCGCATGAACGCGGGCTGAGAATTACAACCAGGCACGACGCTGCGCGTGAGCTATTGGTAGCCACAGTTGAGGATACAGGCGAGGGCATTCCCGCCGGTGATTTCAAGCGACTCTTCCAGCCCTATTTTTCGACGCGCGGACGAGGAACCGGATTAGGTCTGGCCATCGTCTCGCGCATAGTCACTGAACACAGTGGGCGTGTTTATGCGGAAAGGAACGTGCCGCACGGCGCGAGAGTTGTGATTGAACTACCGGTAAGTAGTCAATCTATTTAATTGGTCCAATAGGTCCCATCCGATCCATTTGCTTCCTTATGGAATCGATCCTAATCGTTGACGACGAGCGCGGCATTCGCGAAACGCTGAGCGCGGTGCTGCGTGACGAAGGCTTCACCGCCGATACGGTCGGAACCGGCGAAGAATGTCTGAAAGCGATTGCGCTGCGCGCGTACGGCTGTGTCTTGCTCGATGTTTGGCTGCCGGGAATCAATGGCCTGGAAACACTGAGTCAGATGCGCGCGTCAAACTGCGATGCCGCGGTCGTGATTATCTCGGGGCACGGCAACGTCGAAACCGCGGTGCGCGCCACTAAACTCGGGGCCTTCGACTTTATTGAGAAGCCCCTGTCGATCGAAAAGACCGTGCTGACCGTCAGGAATGCTCTGCGGCAGAGACAACTCGAGCGCGCCAATGAAGAAATGTCGGCCGAGTTGAAGGCCGAATACGAAATGGTAGGCGAGTCGGTCGGTATGCGCGCGCTGCGGAAGCAGATCGCGGTGGTTGCTCCGACCGATGGCCGCGTTTTGATCTCGGGAGAGTCAGGGGCCGGCAAGGAGCTGGTGGCCCGCGCCATCCACGCTCAGTCTCGAAGAGCCGCCGCTCCTTTCATTGAAGTGAACTCGGCTGCGATTCCCGAGGAGTTGATCGAGTCGGAATTATTCGGCCACGTCAAAGGCTCGTTCACGGGCGCGACGGCCGCGAAGAAAGGGAAGTTCGAAATTGCCGATGGCGCCACGCTGTTTCTTGACGAAGTCTCAGACATGAGTGCGAACGTGCAGGCGAAAGTCTTGCGGGTCCTGGAAGAGCAACGCTTCGAACCCGTCGGCAGTAACACTCCCATCAGCGTTGACGTGCGGGTGATCGCGGCGACCAACAAACATCTGGATGAAGAGATCGAGAAGGGGACGTTCCGCAGCGATCTGTTCTTCCGCCTGAACGTAATTCCGTTTGAGGTGCCGCCGTTGCGCGATCGTCCGGAAGACGTGCCCTTGCTGATTGATCATTTCAATCATCGCTTCGCCAACGCCTACGGCAAGAAGGCAAAGCGTTTCGATCCCAAAGCAATCGAAGCGATGCAGCGCTATTCATGGCCGGGCAATGTTCGCGAGTTAAGAAACACGGTAGAGCGCGTAATGATCCTGCACCAGAAGGGCGGCGTAGGTGTTAAGGATCTGCCGGCTTTTGGCGATGAAGAACCGCCCGCCTCCTCCTACCGCTTTCCTTCCTTCAAAGAAGCCAGCGATGCCTATCATCGCGAATTCATTCAGCGCAAACTTGACGAAGCCGGCGGCAACGTTTCACGGGCGGCTGAGTTAATGGGCATCGATCGGAGTCATCTGTATCGGCGGATGCGGGCGTTGGGGCTTAGTGCGCGGGGATAGCAATATAGGACCGATACGACCTGTAGGACCTATATGCTAGAATCCTTCTGAGGCAATAATGGACTACACCACCAGAGAATTACTAAAACGCTACGCCAAGCTGGCTACCGGCCAACCGTTTGCCCCCGTCCTGCTTAATATTTTGGTTACTTCAGTGTGCGACATGCGTTGCACGCATTGTTTTTTTACCGACGAGCTCGATGATCGGCCCCGCAAGAAACTTCAGATGAAGACACAGGAGATCGATCGCATAGCGGAAACGCTGGGTGGCAATCTCGGTGTTTTGATACTCGCGGGCGGCGAACCGTTCACGCGTAAAGACCTGCCGGAAATCGTCAGTTCGTTTTATCGTCACAACAATCTCGAATCGGTTTATCTGATGTCGAACGGGCAGATTCAGAAGCGAATCTTTCCCGATGTCACGCGCATTCTGGAAGAGTGTCCCAACCTGAATGTCACGGTCGCGATGGGCATCGATGGGCTGCAGGCACAGCACGACAAGATTCGACAAAAGCCCGGATCGTGGACGATCGCTATTGAGACTGCCCGCGAATTGAAAGCGATGAAAAAGCAGTACCCGCGTCTCGATCTGCAGACCTGCACTTGCTTCATGCATTCAAATCAGGACACGATTTTTGATTGGTATGATTTTCTGAAGCACGATCTGCAACCGGACAAAGTTAACTTCAACTACATTCGTCCGCCTTCAGCGGATCCGATCGAGCTGGAAATCGATCATACTCGGTACGCCCAACTCGCGCAGTTGATCGACGACGATTCGCGGCACGCGGCGATCAAGAACAACTACGGTGGCAAGGCCGGCTACTTCAAAGCTGCGATCGACATTTACATGCATGGCCTGATCACCAAAACGCAGGAAACCCAAAAGGCCCAGTTGACTTGTTATGCAGGCACGGCTGGCGCCGTGATTTATGATGAAGGCACGCTGTCCTCCTGTGAAAATCTGGCGCCGATTGGAAACCTCCGCGACCACGATTGGAACTTCCAGGGTCTGTGGTTGTCCGACGCTATGAAGGCGCGCCGGAAACAGGCAGCGGACGGCTGCTTCTGCACGCACGAATCGAATTGCTATTACCCGTCTCTGCCTTTCAATCCGAAGCACTTGATCAAGATTAAGCGGCTGGAGCGCGAGATGAAGAAATCGCGCAGGGAATTCGATAAACAAACGCAGCCCCGGGCAGATGGGGTCACCGTTAACGTTTGACGAGCTATTTGGAAAAAGGGCGTTGCGGAGTACCGACTTCAGTCGGGTATTTTCTTTTAAGGCGAAAGACCCAACTAGAGTTGGTAATTTAAACACCACCCGGTTCGCGGCAGTCAATCCATGAATCCGAACGCTCCAAAAATTCTGATTATATCTTCGGATACCGGCGGCGGTCACCGCTCGGCCGCGGCCGCGATCGTGGCCGGAATTCAGAGTATTGTGGAAGGCGATTCGTACGCGATTCGCGTCGTCCGCGCGGTCGAAGACTCACATCACATCACGGCCAAGGCGGTGGCGCTTTACAACTGGCTGCTGCGCAACAAGCAGCACTGGATGAAATATCTCTACTGGGCCGTGAATCGTTTTCGTCCGGAGACGCGCGAGTTCTTTCAGTCGCGATGCATCGGCTTTGTGCGCGAACTCTTCGAACGCTGGTGCCCGCATATCGTGGTCAGCGTCCATCCTTTGACCCAGCACCTCTTCGCGCGAGTGCTCAAAGAATTGGGTCTGGCGGATCGGATTCCGCTGGTCACCGTGGTCACGGATCCTTATTACGGTTTTTGGAAGGGCTGGGCTTGCGACGATGTGCGACTGTACCTTTGCGCCACCGAAGAAGCCCGCCGGCAGTTGATCGACTATGGCATTGCCCCGGAACGAATCAAGGTTTCCGGCATGCCGGTGCATCCTAAGTTTTCGTTTCCCGGCGATAAGACCGCCCAACTTGCGCGCACCGCGCTGGGACTCGACGCAGACAAGTTCACCGTCTTTGTCAACGCCGGCTGGGAAGGCGGCGGCAATATTCCAAACATCTTTCGTGAGTTGGTGCGCGGCGAATTGGACATGCAAGCGATCTTTCTCGCCGGTAAGAACGAGGCCTTGAAAGCCGAGGTCGAAACCCTCGCTGCGGAAGCTAAGTTTCCCATCAAAGTTATCGGCTATTCTGACGAAGTCGAAAAACTGCTGGGCGCGGCCAATGTGATGATTTCGAAACTGGGCGGCTTGAGCACTTTCGAAGCCTTGAGTTGCCGCGTGCCAATCATCGCCGACGGGACCACCCAACCAATGCCGCAGGAAGCGAGCACCGTTAACCTGATCGTCAAGAGCGGCGCGGCCGTTCTGCTGCAACGAGCTTCGGATGTGGTCCCGGTAGTGCAGCGCATGATCAAAGACTCAACGCACTATGCGGCCATGCGCGCCGCCACCATCAGCGTGCACATTCCCAACGCCACGCGGCGGATCGTTGAAGAGATCACCGCGCTGATTCCAGTACCGGCGAATGCCGAAGAAAATCTGCCCGCCCCAGAGCAACTGGTTGAGACTGCGCTGGCGTGAGTGATGAGGTTAGTAGCGGGAGCGGTAGCGACCGGGTTATTGTCGTGGCAAACTCGACCGTGGCGCGGATTGAGACCCGGTCGCTACCGCTCCCGGTACTGACTGCATAACACTACTCCTTTCAATCTCGTCTTGACTGCCGCACACGCTTCGCGTTCTAATCCCCGTTTATCCAAGCTCTTAATTCCGAGCCGAAGTTAATGGCAGCGCATCAGGCCTGCCGCATAGGAGATTGTAGGCGCCGATGTGGCGTTCAATTATAATTCGCGCGACGATTTGGCCGACGAAGTGCGGCAGAAGATCGAAGCGCATGGACGCCGGGCCCGCTCGTTCAAAGTCTCCGTAATCGATCGTTTCGGCATGAAACATCTGACCAGGGAACTCGTCACTGAATGGGGCGGCATCGACATCCTGGTAAACAACGCGGCCATCAATCGCGGCGATAATTTCGCTACTACAACTGATCGTGCCTGGGACGAAGTAATAGATACCAATGTTGGCAGCCTGTTTGCGGTTACCAAGCCGATCTACAAGCAGATGATCCGGCAACGCAAGGGAAAGATCCTGAATATTACTTCGATTGGCGCAATGCGCGCGCTGCCGACGGCGGTTCACTACGCAACCTCCAAAGCCGCGATGATCGGCTTTACCAAATGCCTTTCGCGAGAGGCGGGCACCTTTGGCGTAAGCGTTAATGCAATCGCGGCGGGAATCTTCGATACCGACCTGGCGCAACAGCTACCAGAGAGGCTTTTGCAAATGCATGACTTCTGGGCGTCGAGCGGTCGTCTGGGTCGTCCGGCTGAATTGGCAGAGTACGCAGCCTTCATGGTCAGCGATCGCAACTCCTTCATGAATGGTGAAGTTGTGATTGTGGACGGCGGAGCGATTACTTAAGAAGATAAGGACTCGCGCTATGAAGGAACGCAGGCCAGTCGGTGAGTAGCGCGGCGACCAGGATCACCGACAAGCAAACATAGGCCGACCAGAAGAGCCAGAACAACAACGCCGTTCTCATTTCTTCGCGCGACCAGTGAGCCTCGTCATTCAGGTTTTGATTTCTCGATCTCATCCAGCCTCTTTTCCAAAGCCCGGATTCGTTTCGGAAGATCTCCCAGTTTCTTGAAAACCGCGATCGCGCGCCAGAACGCGCTTACTTCAAATGCCGGAGTGCCGACCAGTATCTCCCCGGGAGCGACATCGTTAGGCACGCCGCTCTGCGGATAAAGGATCGCATCGTCACCGACGTTGATATGACCACCGATGCCTACCTGTCCGGTGAGAATAACGCGATCACCCACGTGCGAACTGCCGGCCATTCCGACTTGCGCACATAGTAAAGCATCTTCGCCGACAACGCACGAGTGCCCGACCTGAATCAGGTTGTCGAGCTTGGCTCCGCGTTTGATCCGAGTTTCTCCGGTCGAAGCTCTGTCGATCGTAGTGCCGGCGCCAATCTCAACATCGTCTTCGATCACCACGCGCCCCGTCTGCGGAATTTTCAACCAACGCCGCTGTTCGTCTTTAGCAAAGCCGAAACCGTCACTGCCAATGACTGCGTTATTGTGAATGATCACGCGCCGGCCGACGACTGAATTCTCACGAATCGCCACGCCGGAATGAATGACTGAATCACTCCCGATAGTTACATTGTCTGCGATGGTTACGTTCGGATGGATCTGAACTCGATTTCCAATAATTGCGTCTGGCCCGATTACTACGTGGGCGCCGATGAAGATATCGTGAGCAACGTTTGCAGTTGGATCGATCACCGCCGAAGGGTGAACTCCCGGCCCAAGCAACTCCGGCGGGTGAAAGAGAATCAACGCGCGAGTAAACGCGAGATAGGGATCCTTTGCACGCAAAACGGCAATGTCTGAGCGGGGGACTTCCGTATCTTCGCCGACGTAGATCGCTGAAGCGCCAGTGCTGTTTACTCGTGAGGTGTAGCGGGGATTCGACAAAAAAGTTACCGAACCCAGCTGTGCTTGATCGAGTCCGGCGGCTCCTTTTATTTCTATATCCGCGTCGCTTGAGACAAAGCGAGCCCCGGTTTGCTCGGCAAGTTCGGAGAGTTTCATGAGCATTGTCCCTAGAACGCTCTTTCACCCTCTCCCTCTGGGAGAGGGTCGGGGAGAGGGTGTTGAGCCTTCGTAGTCCCTCTCCCCAGCCCTCTCCCAAAGGGAGAGGGAGCAGGAAAGACCAAGACCCTCGGATGACATTTAAGCGCACGAGCCACTAACTTTGCCCGCTCCATGCCCAACCGGACAAGATCGTTCTCGATGGCGGAGATCGTTGTGCGCGGAATTCCTGTGAGTTCGGCAAGCTGGTTTTGACTCAGCCCCTGCAACTCACGAATGATGCGCACAGACTCGCCGACTGATACCTCGATGCGTTTTTTCGCTGGACGGAATTCCTTCATATCCCTCATTGGTGTGCTCCTCAATATGCCACCTGCGCATTCTGGCTATGCAAAAGATGGACTGTCAAGCAAGTCAAATTGTCGGTAGCAAGCATGATTCTGTGGGATTGGATTCACTCCCGCGGTGTCTACGCCGCGCCTTGAGAGTTGGGAAGTCGAGATTCCCCAATCAACCGGTTTTGCCTAATTGCCTGGTGCAGCAATCTCGAGCTAGTGAAAAAAGCGTAGGCACCCAGAACCATACATATTAACGAGACGATTGTTTTGAGCCATGCCGGTCCCCGGAATCGTTCGTGAGGTAAAACTTTCGTAAGGAACCCCATAGCAAAGAAGACTGTGCCGTTAACAAATAAAAATACCGAACGGATTCGAAAGCGAATTTCCCTAAGGCCGGCCATTACTTGTTCGTGCTGGCTTGTCCGCAAAACTGCAAGTTCGGTTAGGTATCTGGCGCGTTCCTTCTCGGATCGTCCTCTCCACCATAAGGAAGCTTTTGAGAGTCGGGCATCGAGTCTTCTAGTGACGTAAACACTCAGAATATTGATTAAGACTCCGACAACAACAACACTTATCCACCAATATATTGAACTCAAGTTTGATAGAAAATTGTTCATCTCGATCGCAAGCCACAAGAAATGGAACTTGCGGCTTTATATCACCAACGCAGCGGCTTTGATAGTCTTTGTAGGTGCCAGTTTGATTGTGGCATGCGCATTCTGCGCATGATCTATCGGCGTGAGGTCCGGGCCCTTTTCGAACTGAGGACGGCACAAATTGTTTTACATCATGCTCACCGGATCAATCTCCACTGTGACTGAACGCAAGTCATTTCCGGCCTTTTCCATAGCTTGCAAGGCTGCATCAATCACAGCCCGCATTTGTTTCCGGCTACGCGATTTGATTAGCAATTGCACGCGATGCTCGCCGCGCAGACGCGCGAAAGGGGCGGGGGCCGGACCGAGTACGCGGCAAGCGTGATCGCGATTTGCTTCCACCAGAGAGTTTCGCAATTGATGCGCGATCGCGTTCGCTCGCGTCACGTCTTTATGCCGCACCAGCAGCAAAGCCAGCGCGACGAACGGAGGATAGC
>WNFR01009120.1_pt1 | contig 10018 bp, 9 predicted proteins | sample 5400221 | NCBI WGS metagenome assembly WNFR01 (sample SAMN13153357, study PRJNA577476) | soil metagenome | isolation source: 40 cm soil under Madrone tree | place: USA:California | collected 2016-06-14 | reverse complement strand
CCTCGACATGCTGAATCCGCTGCAATATGGAACGAACGTATCGGTAAAGATTTTCGCGGGAGCAGATTCGTTTGAAGCATCTGCGACTGTGGTGTATTCGCACCCGAATCTGGGCCTGGGAGTGGTGTTTCAGGACGCCAGTCAGGCTTCGCTCGCTACGCTGCAGAAGTGGCTGTTAGAAGTGATGGGTACGAGCGATCCAGCCAGAGAGAAGCGGTAACGTCAGGCATAGACGGAATGTCCGATAAAGTAACGCGAACCAAGGACAAACTTGTGCAGTCGTTTCCGTTGGCTCTGCATAGTGACGTGCGAATAGCACTTTCTCTACTTCCAGAAGACCACCACTCTCACCTCCGGTCGTTTTTCTCACTGCGTATCGGAGAGGAATTCCTTTCAATACCTCGCCGGATTTACTTCGACACACCCTTTGCCCAGTCGCTACGGCTAACTGACCGGCAATCGCAGTTGTTGGACTGCCTCTTCACAAGGCATGGTGACGGTTTCGTCCGTCAGAAGCGGCTTTCGCGAATAATTCATTCCCAAGATGCCTGGATTCCGTGCTTTGTGGTCCCGCTGGTCGGGGAATATGTTGTACAAATTCTCCAAGTCATCCAGGACAATTTATCGGCGCTCGACACATCGATTTACGCAAAGTTTGTCCGCGAAAATCCCGAATTTCTTGAACTAACCGAGAAAAGGGTAGTGAGCTATTGGGACTGCTACTACCGGTCGACTCCGAAAAAGGAATACCCCGGATTTGCAATCTTGGATTTCCTAAAGTCTCTCCCGGTAAGCGGGAACCATTCGTAGAGTTAAGGCGGTCGAAGTATCGTAGATGGCTCTGACGTTCGGCATCGAATCGGCGAACTCGACACTAATACATCGCTGGCAACCAACTGGGAATTTGGGCGGGGATGAAGTAAGGTTAAGAGTCGAGCGGAGTATCGGGAGGAAGATGTGGCGAATGATTCGTGTGGGCCAGAGACACCGTCAAGCGCACCGGTAGCGGCGGGGACGCGGATGGTGAAGTGCGTGAAGTTTGGCAAGGAGTTGCCGGGGCTGGACCGGGTGCCGTGGCGCGGGGAGCTGGGCAAAAAGGTATTTGAAAACGTGTCGAAAGACGCTTGGAAATTGTGGATCGAACATTCGAAGATGATCATGAACGAGTACCGGCTGAATCCGCTGGATCCGAATTCGCAGAAGATCATGGAAGAGCAGCTGGAACAGTTCTTTTTTGGAGAGGGCGCGAAGTTGCCGGAGGGGTATGTGGCGCCGAAGGCTAAAGGATAGAGACCAGAGGACCGGAGAGCAGAATACGAGAGATCAGAGACCAGAGATCAGTTTCGGAAAAACCAGTTGGTGTTGCCAGCCGACATACTAAGTGCGTGGGTTGAGGACTTTTCCGGTGATGGGGTGTTCTACCGGGAGAGTTGGGCGAATTTGGAGATGCAATTTGGAGTGGGCTTGGCGTAGGGCTTGCTCGGCGGCGGCTGGGCTTTCTGCTTTAGCAAAAATAAAACCTAAATAGGAAGAGCCTTCGGGCCAGGCGACGATTTGGTCGTGCAGGCGGGCGGTGATTTGTGCGTCGGTAATGTGCGGGGCTTGTTTGGCTTCGTCGAGGCCGTCTACTTTTTCGAAGATGCCGCTGGAGGGGACGGGGATCATCATTACGGCGGAGGCGGCGGGTTCGCGTTGCCAGGTGGAGATGTCTTCGCCGATGGCGTGGCGGAGGATTAGCTCTTCGAGGCTGATTGGATCGGATTGTTGAGGGGACACGAAGGCGAGTGAGGCGGCGCACATGCCGCCGATGGGGCGGGGAGCGACTTCGATGGGCCAGACGCCGCGGTCGTTGATGCGGAATTCAGCGTGGACCGGGCCGTGGGATAGGCCGAGGGCGCGGATGGATTGCGTGGCGGTTCGGAAAATTGCGGATTGTTGTTCGACGGAGAGGCGCGACGGCGTGACGTAGATAGTTTCTTCGAAGTATGGGCCCTCGAGCGGATCGGGCTTATCGAAGATGGCGAGGAGCTTTAGTTCCCCGTCGATGAGAATGCCTTCGACGGCGACTTCGACGCCGGGAATATATTCTTCCACCAGCGCTTCGCGGGACGGCGAAGCGCTTTTCATTTGCAGATCGGGGCGTTCAAGAAGCTGCGCGAGGCGGCGAGCGGCTTCGCGAAATTCGGCGTGAGAGTTGGCGCGCATGACGCCCTGACTGGCGGAGAGCGAAAGCGGTTTGAGTACGCAGGGGTATTGAATGGCCAGGAGCGATGGTTCGGGCAGCGGGACGAGGGGGGTAGTGCGAAACCATAGCGGCGTTGGCGGATCGAAGAGGCCAGCATCGCGGAAGACTTCGCGCATACGAAGTTTGTTGTGGCAAGCTTCGACGGCGGCGGGGTGATTGGCGCGAAGGCCGAGACCGCGTGCGGCGTACGCGGCGGCGACGGAGGGAGCGTCGCCTAGCGCAAGGACTGCGGCGAGCGGTTTGCCGCGAAGAGATTGGATGGCGGTTGCGGCGGCTTCTTCGGGATTAGCGAAGCGGGCGGCGATGGCGTGGTCGTTCCAGGGGTCGGTGAGTTCGTGGCAACGGTCGGTGACGTAGGCGAGTTGGACGTGGAGTTTGCGCGCGGCGGCTTCGAAGCTGCGGGTCTGGTAGCCGAGCTTGGAGGCGAAGAGGGCGACGGTTTTGGGTTGCACGGAATTCACTGGAGGAGTTTCACGCCTTCGGGTATTCGGCCCTCTAGGAAAGCTCGCTTGTGCTCTTGGTTGTTCAAGTTCATTTGGAACGCTTGCCAAGAGCCCTGTTCGTCTAGAACGGCCATCGTCCAGTCAGAATCGTGATCCCGATCGAATTGCCACAAAATATGGTGGCCGTTTTCGTTCGAGAATCCTTCCATGTCCTGCTGAAGGATGCCGCCGCTTGTGCCCCAGATTTGTCTTTGAACCGCATGCACACCGACCCAGCCATCAGCAACGTCCGTTCCGCTGAGCAATTGAAGAGCATAAATCACCTTTACACGTGGGAAGAACTCAGCAAGCCAACGAGCAGCGGATTCGGGCTTTTCATCCTTAACATCGTCGACGAACTCCGCTATCTCCTCCTCACCAAGACTTCCGGGAGCAACCAAGTCTCTCTCGATGAGTGCGATGTCTGATCCCTGTTTATGGCGGAGAACCAGTTGAGTCCAGTCAGACGCATCACCGGCTTCTAGACTCAATTCTTGCTCCGGAGGTATGTGAGAAGCCAACTCGGTTAGTGAGACCGCTACCTCGTTGGTTCCGAGAACCCTGATGCGGTATCCCACTTTTTGCCTCCATTAGAGAAAGTCCTCACTCTGGTTGCGGTCGCTGCTAAATCTCTGAAGTGGGACCAACTGGTCCGCGGTGGGCTCTGCTCAACAATACCAGGGCTCGCTTAAGTAGGGAGCGGGCTGCGGGGCCACGCCCGGGCGGAATTGGGCAGGGACGGTTTCTTGCAATCGCGCGGCGGCTTGCCAAATTTGCTCGAAAGTTTCGGAGCGCGATTCCCTTTTCTTTTCGGCGGCGGCAACGATTTGAGAAATATTTTCGGCGAGAGTATCCATTGCGGGATCGAAATGCTTCCACGGATAGACTAATTTTTCGGAATCGAAATCGGCAACGATGGCGGCGATGTCTGGAAGTTCGAGAAGGCGTGAGCGCGACGGGATGAGGAGGCGAATGGCGAGCTGAATGGCGGGGACGGATGCGACGAGATTGCGACCGGCGATGGTTTCGAGGAGGTCGAAATAGGTGGCGCGGGTGGTCCAGGGAGTGAACGGAACGAAAGTGGGCTGCAAAGTGAGGCCCGCGTCAGCGCAAAGATCGAGCGCGCGGAAGAAATCGGCACGAGTGTGGCCTTTTTCCAGTTTTAGCAAGACGTTGTCGTCGAGCGATTCGACGGCGCTGGTGACGAAAAGGCAGCCGGTGCGCGCGAGAGTTGCGAGTGCGTCGGCCTGGCGGAGGAGGTGTTCGACTTTTATGGTGGCGTCGTAGGTGAGTTGCGGAAATTCGGCGTGAAGAGCTTCAATGATGCGAGTGGCATGAGTGATGCCATTGAAAAAATCGGGATCGCCGAAAGTAACGTGTTGGGCACCGGCGGCGACTTGCTGGCGAATGTCGGCGAGAACATTTTCGAGAGGGACGATGCGGAACTGGCCGGCGTAAACGGGGACAATTGGGCAATGGCGGCAAAGGTGTTTGCAGCCGCGCGATGCTTCGGTGTAGCCGACGGTACGATGTTGGCCGCCGGGCATGACGACGTGAGCGTAGTTGCGGAGCGCGGGGAGATCGGTGCGATCGGGAATTTCGAACGCGAGGCGCGGGAGTTTTGCATCGAGTTTTGCATCGAGCGCGCTGGAATGCGTTGAAGAATTGCCAGACGAGAGCGCGTCGGCGAGCTGCGTGAGATCGGCTTCAAATTCTGGGCCGAGAATGGTTGAGAAGCCAGATTCGCGAAGGCGGGATTCGTTGAGCGGGGCGTAGAGGCCGCAGGCACATAGGTGCGCGTAAGGATTTTGCGCGCGGATTGCGGGAAGCCATTGTAATGCGAGGCGTGTGGCGGTGTGCATGGGTAGATAGAAGACGATCAGCGCGGCTTCGCGGAGCGCGGATTCGTCCAGCGATTGGCGGGAGAGATCGAAGCATAACACGGAGTGCCCGCGTTTGCGGAGCCATGCAGCGGGAGAGGCGAGGCCGAATGGCTGGCGGCCGAGTTCGTAAGTTGCGAGGAGGAGAATATTCACGGCGAAGCTAGTATAGCGTGGCAATCCGCATGAGTCGCGGCGAGAACGGCAGTAGTTCCGTGTTTTATGGAGTGCGGCAGCCGGGCCGACGCTGTTGAGATTTGCAATACGGCGCGAGCGCAAAAGCGGGAGCCGGGCTCCCGCACTCCATAACGGAGCAGCGCGCCGCCGAGTTCAGCTATGATAATAGGTTCAAGAGGGATGAAAGGACCGCGACATGGCAATCTCCGCTGCAAACTCTTTCCGAACGCGCGACAGACTGAATGTGGGCGCGCAGGCTTTTGAAATTCACCGGCTGGAATTTCTGGAAAAGCAGATTTCGGACAGCATGGCGCGGTTGCCGATTTCACTACGCATCCTGCTGGAAAATTTGCTGCGAAATGAAGATGGGCGGTTCGTCCGCGCGGAAGACATCAAGGCTCTGGCGGAGTGGAAGCCGGGCTGCGCGGAAAAAGAGATCGCGTTCATGCCGGCGCGAGTGCTGTTACAGGACTTTACCGGTGTACCGGCGGTAGTGGATCTGGCGGCGATGCGCGAAGCGGTCAAGAAGATGGGCGGGAACCCGAAGCGGATCAATCCGCTGTTCCCTGCCGAGCTGGTGATCGACCATTCAGTGCAAGTGGATAATTTTGGCAGCGTGAATGCATTTGGATTGAACGCGGCGCTGGAATTTCAGCGCAACGCCGAACGGTATGCGTTTTTGCGGTGGGGACAGACGGCGTTTCAGAATTTTAAGGTAGTGCCGCCGGAAACCGGAATTTGTCATCAGGTGAATTTGGAATATCTGGCGCGAGTAGTTTGCGGAGTGCAATCGGGCAATCGGCTGGAAGCGTATCCCGATTCCCTGGTGGGAACAGATTCGCACACCACGATGGTAAATGCGCTGGGAGTTTTTGGGTGGGGCGTGGGCGGAATTGAAGCAGAAGCGGCGATGCTGGGGCAGCCGAGTTCGATGCTGGTGCCAGCGGTGGTGGGATTCAAGCTGCGCGGAAAATTGCCGGAAGGTGCGACGGCAACGGATTTGGTGTTGACCGTAACGGAAATGCTGCGGAAGAAGGGCGTGGTCGGAAAATTTGTGGAATTTTATGGCAGCGGGCTTTCCAGCTTGAGCGTGCCAGACCGCGCGACGATTGCCAACATGGCGCCAGAATACGGCGCGACCATGGGATTTTTTCCGGTGGACAAAGAGACGCTAGCGTACTTGCATTTTACGGCGCGTCCGCAGGAGCAGATCGCGCTGGTGGAAGCGTACTGCAAGGAACAAGGATTGTTCCGCACAGATGAGACGCCCGATCCGGCGTTCAGCGATACGTTGGAACTGGATTTGGGAACGGTGGAGCCGACGCTGGCGGGGCCGAAGCGTCCGCAAGACCGCGTAGCGCTGCACGCTGCCAAGAGTTCGTTTACGAAATTGATTGAGGGAACACCGGCGAAGCACGCGAAGGTGCAGAACAACGGCGATTCGTTTGACTTGGCGAGTGGAGCGGTGGTGATTGCGGCGATCACCAGCTGTACAAATACGTCGAATCCATCACTAATGCTGGGCGCGGGATTGCTGGCGAAAAAAGCAGTGGAGCGCGGGTTGAGCGTGAAGCCGTGGGTAAAGACCAGTCTGGCACCGGGATCGAAAGTGGTGACGGACTATTTGTTGAAAGCCGGACTCACGCAATATTTGGACAAATTGAAATTTAACCTGGTCGGCTACGGCTGCACGACATGCATCGGAAACAGCGGACCGTTACCGGAAGCGATTGGCGCGGCGATCAAAGAAAATAATATGGTGGCGGTGGCGGTGCTGAGCGGCAACCGCAATTTTGAAGGGCGAATTCATCCGCTAGTGCGGGCGAATTATCTGGCGTCCCCGCCGCTGGTGGTGGCGTACGCGTTGGCGGGCAGCATGGACGTGGATTTGACGACCGAGCCGCTGGGAACGGATACCGCGGGCCAGCCCGTTTATTTGCGGGAGATTTGGCCAACGCCGCAGGAAGTGGAAGCGACGGTGCGGCAAGCGGTGACGCAAGAGCAGTACAAGAAACAGTACGCCGCGGTGTATGACGGCGACGAACATTGGAAAGGCATGGCGGTTCCGGCGGGCGATTTGTATGCGTGTGATGCGAAGTCAACGTACATCAAGCTGCCGCCGTATTTTGAAAATATGTCGAAGACCGCCGCGCCGCTGGCGGATATTCACAGCGCGCGGGTGTTGGCGGTGCTGGGCGACAGCATCACCACGGATCATATTTCTCCGGCGGGATCGATTGGAGCAGATTCTCCGGCTGGAAAATATTTAATTGCTAACGGCGTTAAGCCGCATGAGTTCAATTCGTACGGCGCGCGGCGCGGAAATCACGAGGTGATGGCGCGCGGAACGTTTGCAAATATTCGCTTGAAGAACCAGCTGGCGCCGGGGACCGAAGGCGGATGGACGACGTACCAGCCCGGCGGCGAGCAGCTGAGCATTTACGATGCTTCGGTGAAATATCGCGAGGCGGGCGTGCCGCTGATTATTCTTGCCGGGAAAGAGTACGGTTCGGGCTCGTCGCGGGACTGGGCGGCGAAAGGGCCGAAACTGCTGGGCGTCCGCGCGGTGATTGCGGAGAGCTACGAACGGATTCACCGCAGCAACCTGGTGGGCATGGGAATTTTGCCGTTGCAGTTCAGGGCCGGGGAGAGCCCCGCGTCGCTGGGATTGACGGGAAAAGAAACGTTTGAAATTACCGGTGTGACTGCGCTTACGCCGCGGATTGATATTCAGGTGGTGGCGAAGAGCGAAGATGGCAGCGCAAAGAAATTTGCAGTGCTGGCGAGGGTGGATACGCCGGAAGAGGTAGCCTATTACCAGAACGGCGGAATTTTGACTTACGTGCTGAGACAAATGATCTAGCTTGTCCCGACCGCAATCCACTAAATTAGCTGATACCAATCTCAGTCAAAACACGCTCTCCAGGCCACAGGGAGTAGGTTAGCCGGGCCAACAGACGAGTTGGCGGGTAAGACATTTCTCCGGCGCGCAGGAGAAAAAATTAAAGCACGATGGACGCAATATTCCTAGCGCGATGGAGAATGCGAATGATACGCAAGGGCTTGGATTCTGGGTCGTAGACAATAAAATAATTCGGATACGGTGGCACCAGCCAAAACCTGACCTGCAGAGGAGTTAGGTCCTGGCGCACCGCGCCAACCAACGGCGAGCCCGCGAGAAATTCGCACGCGAGATAGATTGCCCCCTCGACGCGATCTGCAGCCTTAGGATCATCCCGAGCAATGTAGCTCCAGACTTCGAAGAGATCGTCTACGGCTTGCGGCGTAAACTGACAGCGAGTCATGCCTGGCGATTGTCAGCTAGCCAGTCGCGCTTCTTTTTGTCCAGGGATTGGCGAACCTGGTCGGGATCGAGAAGTTCTCCCCGCTGCGCGGCAGCATACCCTTCGCCTATCTTCGCGCCGATTTCTGAACGATATTCAGCCAGCCAGGCCTCGTGCTCATGAAGCAAGGAAACCGCGCGTTCGACGAATTCGTCAACCGTCTGGTACGGTCCGCGCTGCACATCCTGCTCGATCAATTTTTCCAGCTCCGGGCGAAGGTGAATCGGCATAGATGTAGTCTACCGCATCTTGGCCGAGTGACAACCCCTCGCGGATGACGCATTTTCACCTGCGAGATCCGATGCGGCGATTGAAGAAAATGGCCGCGCGTTCTATGATGCGCGGGCGACGATGGAAAGTATCGGGCGCAAGTTGATTCATTTCATACCTGAAAGAGGTTGCCGTGAAATTGCGATGTTTGGTCCTCGCCACAATGATTACCGGTTTTGCTATCGGGACTCCGGGGCAGCAATCCGCGGCTCCAGAGATCGTAACCGCACTTAGAGCTGGGCACGTCGTGGATGTGGAAAATGGGCGAGTGCTGGAGAAGCAGGTAATTTTGCTGCGCGGGAAAAAAATTACAGCGATTGGCAGCGACGTAAAGATTCCGGCAGGGGCGATGGTGGTGGATCTTTCGACGAAAACCGTGCTGCCGGGGTTGATCGATTGCCATACGCATCTGGCCGACGGAGCGCAGAAAGAGAACGCCGATCCGACGTCACAGCTCAAGAAAACGGCATCGCAAGTGGTGTTGGAGTCGGCGGTGAATGCCCGAGTTACGCTGGAATCCGGATTTACCACGGTGCGCGACGCGGGAGTATATCGAGCTCTGAACGACGTGGCATTGCGGGATGCCATCAATAAGGGCTACATCGTGGGTCCCCGCATGTTTGTGGCCGGCGCGTACATCACGATCACTGGCGGCGCGGGAGCGATGACTGGCTACGCTCCGGACATAAAGCTTCCATGGGATTTGCATTATGGTGAAGCAAACAGCCCGTGGGAAGTACGACAGAAGGTTCGCCTGCTGGCACACGATGGAGTGGATCAGATCAAAGTGCTCTCGACGGGCGCGGTGTTGACGCATGGTAGCAACCCCAACTCGCTGGAGTTTACGCCGGAAGAATTGCAGGCCGCAGTCGATGAAGCGAGGAACTTCGGGCTGCGAGTGATGGTCCACGCTCACGCTACTGCGGGAATCAAGAACGCCATCCGCGCGGGAGCCGCGTCCATCGAACACGCGGAGTTGATCGACGACGAAGCGATTGCTCTGGCAAAAGACCACGGAACGTACCTGGACATGGACATCTACGACGAGGAGTGCATTCAGGGAGAGAGCAGGCCGGAGGATTTCCTGGAACACGACCGTGGTTTGGCGGAGGCTCAGCGGCGGAATTTCGCCAAGGCAGTGAAGGCCGGAGTGAAGATGGCGTTTGGTACCGATTCGGGTGTATGCCCGTACGAGTATTCGGTGCGGCAGTTTGCGTTCATGGTGAAATATGGAATGACACCGATGCAGGCGATCCAGTCGGCGACGATCGAAGCGGCCACGCTGATCGGGAAGCCTGAGCAGTTTGGCTCGATTCACGCGGGGAAGTTCGCGGATTTGATTGCGGTGGACGGCGATCCGATTGCGGATATCCGGCAACTAGAGCACGTGACGTTTGTGATGAAGGAAGCGTGGCCTACAAACAATAGATTCGAACCAATTGAACCTATTTTGCTGCGGCTGGGGCGGCAACGGGCTTTCTTACAACAAAGAAAAAGAGCGCGATGCCGAGGAGCACCGAGGCGGCGCTGGCGGCTTGAGCGTTGGACATACCGAAAAAAGAACGTGGGTTGATACGCACGATTTCGACGAGAAAGCGCGCGATGCCGGTGAATACCAGA
>WNFR01019500.1_pt1 | contig 10019 bp, 11 predicted proteins | sample 5400221 | NCBI WGS metagenome assembly WNFR01 (sample SAMN13153357, study PRJNA577476) | soil metagenome | isolation source: 40 cm soil under Madrone tree | place: USA:California | collected 2016-06-14 | reverse complement strand
CGCGAAAAGTAGCGCAAGGGACAATGAAGCGTGTGCGCGAAGCCGTTTTTGGCTGGGACAAGAAACGAAAAGAGATTGGCGCATCGGCGGCAAGAGCATAAGAATCAAGGATAAGAATTAACGCCGAGTTCGCCGAGTTCGTAGCACAGAGGGCACAGAGAAGAGTGGCCCGCCTCGGAAGGCGGCCCCTACAGAAGCAGAAAAAAGGAAAAAGAATAGAATGGCGACGCCGTACAAAATAAATATTCCGATGTATGAAGGGCCACTCGACCTTTTGCTGGACTTGATCCGCCAGCAGAAGATGAGTATCCACGATATTCAGATTTCCAAAATTACGGCGCAATACTTGGATTACCTGCACAAATTGGAAGAGCTGGATGTGGATGTGTCTTCGGAATTTATTTACATGGCGGCGACTTTGATTTACATCAAGTCGAAGATGCTGCTGCCGCCGGATCCTTTGGCGGGGCCGGAAGAAGCGGATGGCGATCCGCGAGCGGAATTGGTGCAACGGCTGGTGGAACACGAAAAATTCAAAAACGCGGCGCAGCTTTTGTATCAGAAACAGCAGATTGAAGAGAACGTATGGTCGAAGCCGGACAAATCGCTTTACAAGGACGAAGGAACCGAAGGCGTGAAAGTGTTCCAGCAAGTGCTGGAGCGGAAGAAGGAAGTTTCGCGAATCGAGTTGCGGCACGAAGAGTTTACCGTGGCGCAAATGGTGGCGGCGCTGCGGGCGCAGATCCTGGCGAGCGCGGAGAGTTCGGTGAATTTGATTCAGTTTTTCGAGGCTTGTCCTTCGCGGCACGCGATGATCGTAGCGTTTTTGGCGGTTTTGGAGATGGTGAAATTGCAGGCGGTGGCGCTGGTGCAAGAAAAACAGTTTGGGGATATTTTGGTGAAAAAGCACAAGATGTTTGATTTGGTTTTTGACGAGACGGGCGGATTCAAGCAGATCGACGAAGAGTACAAATAGGACGTAACTGGTGATTGGTGACTCGTGACTGGTGAAGAGAAAAGACTTAACACAGAGTTCACGGAGTTCAGGGCATAAAGGGCACAGAGAAGAAAAAACGCCGGCAAGGATGCCGGCGCTACCAAATGAAGAGGGCGCGAATTGCCTATGACAAACGAAGAGAGAAAAGCGGCACTCGAAGCGATTATTTATGCGGCGGATGAGCCGGCGACCCTGGAGCAATTGGCGAAAGCGCTGGGGGAAGAGAAACTGGCGGTGCAGGCTTCGCTGGATGAATTGGTGGCAAGCTATGCGACGGAAGAACGCGGGATCGAGATTCGCAGGGTAGCTGGCGGGTACAAACTGTTCACCAAGCCGCAGCAGCATGACGTGGTGCGGCGATTCATCAAGAGTTTGCGACCGCCATTGAGGCTGTCGATGCCGGCGCTGGAGACGCTAGCGGTGATTGCATACAAGCAGCCGGTGACTTCGCCGGAAATTTCGGAGATTCGCGGGGTGAATACTTCGGGGGTGATCAGCACGCTGCTGGACAAACATTTGATTACGACGGCGGGGCGGAAGGAAGTGATGGGGCGGCCGATTTTGTACAAGACGTCGAAAGAATTTTTGATGCGGTTTGGGTTGAGCGATTTGGAGGAGTTGCCGAGCTTGAAGGAGTTTGAGGCGCTGGCTCGGGAAGCGTTGGGGAGTGATGAAGGATTTGCGCCGGCGGAGAATGGGTTGACGGACGAACGAAGCATTGGGGGCGTCGCATCCGAAAGTGAGGCAGCAGGGGAGCATACGCACAACAGCGTGACGGAAGCCGTCGCCCACGTTGAAGAGGAGCTTGCGGAAGCAGAGGCTTTTCGTGAACACGAGGCACTGGCAACAGCGGAGGGTATGCCGTCCGGTGAACTGGATGAAGATCCGCCGCGTGCGGTGACATCGCCGAAGGTGGCCGCGGCCGGAGAATGAAGATGCAAATTGGAAAGTGGAAAATGGCAGAAGGCCAGCCCAGTTCGTGCTGCTCAAGTTAGTGTCCCAACGGCCAGCCCCGGAAGGCGAGCCCTACAGAAACAAGACGAAAAGGAACAATGGAAGAGAGACTGCAGAAGATTATTGCGCGGGCGGGGATTGCTTCGCGAAGGCATGCGGAGCTGCTGATTACCAGCGGACAGGTGCGCGTGAATGGGCACGTGGTGCGGGAGTTGGGGAGCAAAGCGGATGCGGCGAAGGACCGGATTGAGGCGGCGGGGCGAGTCGTCGAGGCGAAAGAGGGGCGGCGCGTTTACATTATTTTGAACAAGCCGCCGGAAGTGGTGTCGGCGATGGCGGACCCGGAAGGGCGAAAGACGCTGCGGAATTGTTTGCGCGGATTGCCGGAGAGAGTGTTTCCGGTGGGGAATCTGGAGTATGCGGCTTCGGGGCTGGTGTTTTTGACGAATGACGGGGACCTGGCGGCGGAGTTGCTGAAGCATTGGGCCAAGCTGGAGCAGGTTTACCAGGTAAAAGTGAAGGGGATGCTGACCTTGCCGGACCTGGAGCGGCTGGGAAAAGAGATTGGTGTTCGAATGCAGACGGTGCGGCAGCCGGATGCCACGCGGGGGCGAGCGGCGAATTTCTGGTACGAAGTGCGGATGAGAGATTCTAAAAAGGAAGAGCTACGGCGTTTGTTGTTCAAGGAAATGCATCCGCTGGAAAAGTTGAAACGCATCGGATTGGGGCCGCTGACGATTGAGGGGATTCCGCGGGGGAGATACCGGATGATTGAGCAGAAGGAAGCGGAGAAGTTGAAGAAGTTTGAGAAGACGGATGAGGGGCGCGGAGAAAAAGGAAAGGGGCATTCAACACCCCGACCAGGTCGGGGTGAACGCCGGGCACATAGAACGCGGGGAAGAGAGGATCGAGCGTGAAGTATTACATGATCGGAGAGGTGGAATGTGACGGGCATGGTGGAGCGGTGGGGTGGCCGGTACCTGGCGCGTACTCCTAAAGCTGAGAAGGTCGAGGGTCAGCGCGCGCCTCAGGGAATTATGGTGATTGTCGAATGGCCTTCCAAGGAAGTTGCGCTGGCATTTTATGATAGCGAAGAGTATAGGCCCTACCGCCAAAGCCGCCTTGCTGGCGCCAAAAATGAATTTCTGCTTGTAGCGGGCGAGGACGTCACCAATACAGCGCACATCGCGGAGTAGAGTTGGTTCCTGCCATGGCTTCCGAAAGACTACAGAAAATTATGGCCGCTTGCGGAATTGCGTCGCGGCGCAAGGCGGAGGAGATTATTGCGGCCGGGCGGGTGACGCTCAACGGAAAAGTGGTGACGGAGCAGGGGACAAAGGCTGATCCGGATGGTGATTTGTGTGGATGGGGTGCCGCTAAAGAAAAAGGAGCGGCTGCTGTATTTCATGCTGCACAAGCCGAAAGGTTATGTGACTACTGTGAGCGATCCCGAACGACGGCCGACGGTGATGGAGTTGATGAAGAATTGTCCGGAGCGGGTTTATCCGGTGGGGCGGCTGGATTATGCGAGCGAGGGATTGCTGTTAATGACGAATGATGGGGCGCTGGCGCAGAAATTGATGAAAGCGGGATCGCACGCGCCGAAGACGTATCTGGTGAAGATCAGCGGGAAGCCGGACGAGCGGGCGCTCGCACGATTGCGGGCGGGGATTGCGATTGAGTTGGAGGATGGGACGCGGGTGAAGACTTCGCCGGCGAAGATACGGTTGATGGAGGACGGGGGGAAAGGAAGTGGCGAGTGGCGAGTGGCGAGTGGCGAGAGGGACAACCCCTGGTATGAGGTGGTTTTGATCGAGGGGCGGAACCGGCAGATTCGGCGGATGTTTCAGAGCGTGGGTTTTTTGGTGGAGAAAATCAAGCGCGTGCAACTGGGGCCGCTGGTGCTGGATGTGGCGCCGGGAAAGTTTCGGGCGTTGACGGTGCGGGAAGTGGCGAAGTTGAAGAGTCTTTGAGAGTTAGAGAATGACTACCGCGAGCAGGCGGCGATTGGCGGCAAAACGGCTGAGGAAGTAAACTGGGAGAGATGACTCGCACGATTGAAGAGCTGATTCCGGATTACCTGCGCGGGCTGCCGGTCTACGTTCCGGGAAAACCTATTGAAGAAGTGGAACGCGAGCTGAAGATTCATGCGGTGAAGCTCGCTTCGAATGAGAACCCGCTGGGGCCTTCGCCGATGGCGATGGAAGCGGCCCGAAAAGCCCTGAGCGAATCGCACCGATATCCGGACGGAGGGACGCAGGCGATCCGGGAGATGCTTTCGGAAAAGACCGGAGTAGCTTTCGACGAAATCTTCGTGGGGCTGGGGTCAAGCGAGATTATTGACCTGGCGGCGCGAGTTTGTCTGCGCGCGGGCTTACAAGGGATCACGTCCTTTGGAAGCTACGCGCCGTTCTCGGTGGCCATCCGCGCGAGCGGAGCCGAACTTGTGCTGGTGCCGCAGAAAAACTATGCGTTTGACCTGGAAGCGATCCTGCGCGCCGTCACGCCGAAAACCGGAGTGATTTACATTGCCAATCCCAACAATCCGACGGGAACAGCGTTCGGCACGGCGGAGCTGGAGAGTTTTGTTGCGCGCGTGCCCGAAGGCGTGCTGGTGGTGCTGGATGAGGCGTACGTGCACTTCGCGCCGAGCCTGGACCGGCGCAAGTCCGAGGAGATTTACCGGCGACGCAAGAATGTGTTGATTCTTCGGACGTTTTCGAAGGTCTATGGGCTGGCGGGCTTGCGGATCGGCTTTGCGTTTGGGCGGCCGGAGTTGCTGGCGGCGATGAACAAGCTGAGGACACCGTTTAACACGTCCGGCGTGGCGCAAGCGGCGGCGCTGGCAGCGATGAATGACCGCGAGCATGTCGCGCGGTGCATCGAAACAAATGCCGTGGAGCGGAAACGGCTCAGCGAGGGTTTGGTGAAGCTGGGGTTCCATCCGGTGCCGAGCGAGGCGAACTTTGTATTTATTGTGGTGGGGCCGGATGCGAACACACTTTGCGATGACCTTTTGCACCTAGGCGTGATCGTGCGGCCGCTGGGATGGATGGGATTTCCTGAAGCGATGCGCATTTCGGTGGGGACGGCGGAAGAAAACGATAAGTGCTTGTCGGCTATGGCGCGGGTGATGGCGGGCAAAGGCGGGGACGCGCTGAAGCGCGCCCCTACACAGATGAAGAAGGACGAACTCGCGGCGCGATGAGAGTCACACTTCCCGAAGGCGCGAACTTTTCCAGGCACCCCGGCGCCGACGTGATTCTCGAACTCCTTAAAAAATTTAAGACGATTGCGGTGGTCGGGTTGTCTTCAAATCCGATGCGGTCGAGCTTTGGCGTGACGGAGTACATGCAGGGTGAGGGATACCGGATCATTCCGGTGAATCCGAATGAGAGGGAAGTGTTGGGGGAGAAGAGTTACGCGCAGCTGGAGGATGTGCCCGAGAAAATAGAGATCGTGAATATTTTTCGGCGTGCGGAGGAAGTTGCGCCGGTGGTGGAGAGCGCGATTCGAATCGGGGCGAAGGTGGTATGGATGCAATCGGGAATTGAGAACGAAAAGGCGGCGGAGAAGGCGCGGGCGGCGGGGTTGGCGGTGATTGAGGATGCATGCATATTGGTGGAGCATCGAAGGAGAGCGAGGGAACTGACACAATAGTGGATGGAAGACTGCGAATGACGTGGCACGATCTGGTGGTAACGAAGCTAAAAGCATGGTCAGGAAAAAAATACAGGTTCGACCGGTGCATACCTGGGGCCTGATGCTTTTGATGGCCACGACGCTGCTTATCTGCGGCCTGATCCTGATGCAGTTGTCGTTCACAAACCCACGTACTGCGCTTGGATGTACGCCTGAGATGCTTAAGACACCAGCCGTCTATCTAGAGCACATCGGGGATGAAGACAAGCCGATAAATTCCATAGTCATCGCCGCCAGCCGACCGAACGAACGAGAACTTGGCTGTGGGGCGCCTCGGTTGTGGTACCGTCCGGAAATCTTTCTGGTTAAGGACGAAGAACTCGAACACGTGAACAAACTGTTGAAAGGGAGTAAGCCCGGCGGCGAAGGAACAGCACAGCCGAGGGAGTTCCGGTACGTTCTAGTCTCGAAATTCGGAACAGTTGAATCCGGCATCCTCGACCAAACGCGGTCCAACGAGTTCTTCATAGCACTGGCGACATACTTTGGCCACCGCCAGCCAGAATTGCACGAACATCTAACTGTTACCTTCTGGTGGCTATTTCGCAAGTAGAGGCGGCCCGCGGATGTTTGCGCGGGCTTTCATTTTGGGGAAAAGAAAGGGATTTAACGCAGAGGAAGAGAAGAGGAGGCGCAGAGGGCACAGAGGAGTGGGCCGAGAATTTCAGCGAGGGAGGGGGAATACGAGAAGGTTGCGGTGACCGGTGATGACGCCGGCGATGGAGCGGCCGTCGGGGGAGATGGCGAAATCACGGAAGAGGTAGCCGCGAAGGACGGGGATGGGCGTGGGCTCGGAGACGGGAACTTCATGCGCGGGTGCGGCGGCGAGCGGGGGGAGTTCGATCCAGACGAGATCGCCGGATTTTTTCTCGATGGCGCGCTTCAGAAGAATGCGGGATTCGTCGGGCGACCAGTGGAAAATGCCGAGGCCGATGCGAACTCGCGCGACGCGATTGAGCGCGGCGAGGTCGCGAATTTCGAGGACTTCCTTATCAATGTAGTAGGCCACTTTTTTTCCGCTGGGAGAGACACTGATACCGCCTTCGTAGCCGTCCAGCGTGGCAAGCTCCTTGTCGTTATCGGTGAAGAGATCGAGGCGCTGGAGGCGATGGGGGCCGTTCATGGCGTGGTCTTGCTCGATGGCCAGGATGGAAATCGTTCCCGGAGCGGGGGAGATGTCGCGGAAAGTTCGGCCTTCGTGAGGAGTTTTGAGGGGACCGATATCCGTCCGGGTGGCCTTTAAGGAGAAAAGCTGGCGGGGCTTCACGGCTTCGGAGAGGAAGCCGATGGTGACGTTGTCAGGAAGGAAGAAGGGGCTGGCGGCGTCGAGGATTACGTTGTTGCCTTTGTTGATGTGGATTTCCTTGCCGGAGTCTTCGAAGAGCAGGGTTTGGAAGGAGTCCTCGGCTCTGTCGGATTCGTCGACAGTGGTGGTGAGCAGCTCGGCGGCGATCATATGGCCGTTGGGAGACCAGCGGAAGGAATTGACGATGTAGCTGAACTGCTGATTGCCGCGGACATATTTCGGGCCTTCGAAAATGCGGCGGCGCTTGCCGCCGGCGTCCTGGACCCAGATGTCGTCGTGCTCGAGGTCGTAGGCTTTGGTTTTGACTTTGCGATAGGCGGAATAGACGAGGCGGCCGTCGGAGGAGTAGGCGAAAGCGGTGACCTCTTCGTCGATGGTTTGGAGGGGTTTTTCTGGATTTTGGGCGGAAGAAAAAAAGAGAAAAGAATTAGCACAGAGGGTACAGAGAAAGCAGAGGGCACAAAGAAGGAAGCGGCGAGACCTAGAAGGGCGGAGATGGTTCATGGCTGGGGCTGGGGTCCGGTGTAGGGATTGCAGCAGGGCGGCTGCGCGGGATTGTACTCCATGAACTCGACGCGGGTCATGTCGGGATCGTAGATGTCGAAGGACCATTTGCCGTCGCGGCCGATTTCGGGCTGGTCGGTGGTTTTGAGGCCGTGGGTGCGGAGGCGCGCGGCGGTGGATTGGATTTTGTCGACGGCGAGGGAGAAATGATTTTGCACGCCGCGCTCGTTGTGATTGGCGTTGGACGAAATGTTGAGCATGTATTCGATCCAGTCGGTGCCTTCGGGGACCTGAATTTCCCACCAGTCGTTGTCGGCGTCCTTGAAGCCGCCGTGCCAGTACATGCGGAAGCCGAGGAGGTCGCGGTAGAAGCGGTCTTCGGCGGCGCGGTCTTTGACGATGAAGCCGGCGTGGAGCATGCGGGTGCTGACTTGCTCGCCGGGAGCGGTAAAGAATCGCGCCGAGGGGAGTTGCACGAAAGAGAGGCGATTGCCTTCGGGGTCGCGCAGCTCGAAATGCTGGACGCCGTTGCGTTCTTTGGTGACGGCTCCGGCGGCGATTTTGTGAGCCAGGAGATAGCTGTGCATTTGCTCGGCGTCGGCAGTGGAGAAGGCGACTTCGGCGAGGAGATTATCGGGAGCGCCGCCGGTGACTTGGAGCAGCTCGATTTGCTGGTGATCGTTGACGGTGTAGCACGGGAGGATTGCGCCCATACAGCCGGCGGTGCCACCGGCCATGCCGAGGACGTGGCCGTAGAACTCGCGGGATTTATAAAGGTCGGTGGAGTAGAGGCGGACGTGGGCAATGCCGGTGATGGGCGGGCGCGCTGGTTGAACCTGCGCGGCAAGCGGCAGGCAGACGGAACATAAGAGGAGTGAGAGGGTGACTCGGATCATTGGGTGACTGAAGGATTTTGACATGGAAGGAGATTGTTCGGAAAGCAGGTCACTGTTTAGGTCCAGGGTGAGGGCCGGTGAATTCGGAGCAGCAAGTCTTTCCTTTGGGAGTGAACTCCATGAATTCGACGCGCGTGTCGTCGGGGTCGTAGAGATTGAGCTGCCATTTGCCGTCGCGGCCGATTTTGGGTTCTTCGCCGGGCTTCCAGCCGTTTTTGATGAGTTGAGCTTTGGCGGCTTGAATGTCGGTCACGCCCAGAGCGATATGATTCATTACTCCTAGTGTGTGTTTATCCGCTGTCGGGGAAATATTGAGCATGTACTCGACCCAATCCGTCCCGTCGGGCACTTGCATGGCAACCCAGTCGTCTTTGTCGTCCTTCATGCCGCCGTGCCAGTAGGGTCGGAATCCGAGGATGTCTTTGTAGAAGTGGTCTTCGGTGGCGCGATTGTGCACGACGAAACCTGTATGAATCAAATGGGCACTAATCGGCGAATCCGGAACGAGGGAATCGATTTTGGGTCGTTGCACGAAAAAGACCCAGTTGCCCTCAGGATCAGGAATCCCAACGTCCGGGTTCGCGTTCACACCTGTCATAACTGGGCCGGTTTTGATCCCCTTTGAGAGAAGGAACTCGCTCATCTTTTTGACATCAGAGGTCCAAAAGCCGATTTCCTTCACCAAATTCTCGGGCCTTCCCACATCCAACGGATCGATCTGGACTACTTGTTGGGCGCTCAGCCAAAAACATGAAACATAATCTTCGACGCACGGTTGCTTACTGGGAATGAGTCCTAGGAAGGTTTTATAGAAAGTCGTTGACGTCTTAAGAGCGGTAACGTGAATTCGTACGTAGGCGATCCCGTAGATTGGAGGGCGAGGAACAGGTTCTTGGGCAAAGGCGGAGACTGCGACCAGCAGACCAACGAAAACCACGGTGATTCGTCTCATTTCTTCTCCTGCCAGGAATGTGATCGTATCTTACGAATTTCGTCGAGGCGGGCGCGGAGGCGCTGCTCGAAGCCCTGGTCGGTGGGCTGGTAGTAGGTGCGGCCGGCGAGATTATCGGGGAGGCAGGTCATGTCGGTGACTTTATCATCGAAATTGTGGGCGTACTTGTAGCCTTCGCCGTAGCCGATGTTTTTCATGAGGCCGGTGACGGCGTTGCGGAGGTGGAGCGGGACAGGATCGGCTTCGGTTTTGCGGACGTCTTCCATCACTGAGCCGTAGCCGGTGTAGAGGGCGTTGGATTTCGGGGCGAGCGAGAGATAGACGGCGGCTTGCGCGAGGGCCAGATGGCCTTCGGGCGCGCCGAGAAAATCGAAAGCGTCCTTCGCGGCGAGAGTGACGGCGAGAGCGCCGGGTTCGGCGAGGCCGATGTCTTCGCTGGCCATGCGCACCATGCGGCGCGCGAGATAGAGAGGATCCTCGCCGGATTCGAGCATGCGCGCGAGCCAGTAGAGTGCGGCGTCGGGATCGGAGTTGCGGACGGATTTGTGGAGCGCGGAGATGAGGTTGAAATGTTCCTCGCCGGCTTTGTCGTAGCGGAGGAGTTTTCTTTGCAGGACATCTTCGAGGAGATCCTTGGTGATGACCTGGGTCGCTTTTTCGTCAGGACGCGCGCTGCGGACGGCTAGCTCCAGCGTGTTGTAGGCGGAG
>WNFR01009118.1_pt1 | contig 10019 bp, 12 predicted proteins | sample 5400221 | NCBI WGS metagenome assembly WNFR01 (sample SAMN13153357, study PRJNA577476) | soil metagenome | isolation source: 40 cm soil under Madrone tree | place: USA:California | collected 2016-06-14 | reverse complement strand
CTGTTCGAGTTCATTTCCAGAACTCGCGGCGCGCCGGACCTCAACCCGGATGCGCTCACCATCGGGTTCGCGCGCCGTTTCGCGACGTACAAGCGCGCGGGGCTCCTCCTCAGCCAGCCCGAGCGCCTCGCAGCCTTGCTCGGCGATCCGAACAGGCCGCTGCAGATTCTCGTCGCCGGCAAGGCACACCCGGCCGACGAAGCCGGGAAGGACGTCATCCGCCAAGTGATCGACTTTTCGAAGCACGCCGGAGCTCACGGCCACATCGTGTTCCTCCCCGACTACGAGATGACGCTCGGGCGTCGGCTCGTGCAGGGCGTCGACGTGTGGATGAACACGCCTCGCCGGCCGATGGAGGCGTCGGGGACGTCCGGCATGAAGGCTGCGTTGAACGGCGTGCTCAACTGCTCGATCCTCGACGGCTGGTGGGCGGAGGGCTACTCACCCGAGCGCGGCTTTGCCATCGGCAGCGAGGAGCAGGCCGCGAGCGACGAGGAGCAGGATGCCGCCGACGCAGAGTCGCTGTTCGCCGTGCTCGAGCAGCAGGTGATCCCGACGTTCTTCGAGCGTGACGCGAACGACCTGCCGGCGCGGTGGGTCGAGATGATGTGCCACTCGATCGCCGAGCTCGGGACCGAGTTCAGCACGAACCGCATGGTCAGCGAGTACGTCGAGCGGCTCTACTTGCCGGCGCACCGCCAGCTCGCGGCCGCGCTCGCCACTGCCTGAGCGGGAGCCTTGTCCCTCGACTCGAGCGCACATTTCGAGCATCTCGTCCGCGAGGCGATCGACGAGCTTCCCGCCGACATTCGCTCCGAGATGTCCAACGTCGCGGTGGTCGTCGAGGACGAGCCGCCACCGGGCCAACACTTGCTGGGGCTCTATCGCGGGGTGCCGCTGACGCGGCGCACCGTGAGCTACGCCGGTGTGGCGCCGGACAAGATCACCATCTATCGCGGGCCAATCGAGCGCCTCTACGGCTCGGACCCGGCCGAGCTACGCCGCCAGGTGCGACGCACCGTTCGCCACGAGATCGCGCATCATTTCGGAATCAGCGACCAGCGTCTGGTCGACATCGACCGCTACTGACGCAGTGCTAGCCCGGGTGCCCGGCGACCGTCAGCTGGTTCTCGGCGTGCTTGATGCGCTGCTCGAGCTGCCACTGATCGGCCGTTGACTCCCCCGCGACCACCTGCTCGAGCTCGGCCTTCGCCTCGTCGAGCTGGCGCCGCGCCCGCTCGACGTCGATCGCGGACGCGATCACCGCGTCGTCGACGAGCGCGATCGCGCGGTCTTCGAGCACCTGGAAGAAGCCCGGGCCGGTCGCGAACGTCTGGATGTCCTGGGCGTCCTGGTCGACGTAGACCCTCGTCGAGCCGGCGTTCAACATCGCGACGAGCGGCGCGTGGCGCGCAAGCACGCCGATCTCGCCCGCCGCACCCGGCACGATGATCATCTCCGCCTCGCCTTCGAACGCCGGGCCTTCTGGTGTCACGACCGAGACGGAGAATTTGGGATGCTGCGCCAAGGCCCTACGCCTCCGCCAGCTGCTTGCCGCGCTCGACGACCTGCTCGATGGCGCCGACCATGTAGAACGCCTGCTCCGGCAGGTCGTCGTGCTTGCCGTCGAGGATCTCGTTGAAGCCGCGGATCGTGTCCTCGAGCTTCACGTACTCGCCCGGCGTGCCGGTGAACTGCGAAGCCGTGAAGAACGGCTGCGACAGGTAGCGCTCGATCTTGCGCGCGCGCGACACGACGAGCTTGTCCTCGTCGGAGAGCTCGTCGATGCCGAGGATCGCGATGATGTCCTGCAGGTCGCGATAGCGCTGCAGCACCTCCTGCACGCGCGTGGCGCACCGGTAGTGCTCGTCGGAGACGATGCCGGGCTGGAGCGCGCGCGACGTCGACGCGAGCGGATCGACGGCGGGATAGATCCCCTTCTCGACGATCGCTCGCGAGAGCACGGTCGTCGAGTCGAGGTGCGCGAACGTGTTCGCCGGCGCGGGGTCGGTCAGGTCGTCGGCCGGCACGTAGATCGCCTGCACCGACGTGACCGAGCCCTTGCGCGTCGACGTGATCCGCTCCTGCAGCTGCCCCATCTCCGTGGCGAGCGTCGGCTGGTAGCCGACCGCGCTCGGCATGCGGCCGAGCAGCGCCGACACCTCCGAGCCCGCTTGGACGAACCGGAAGATGTTGTCGATGAAGAGCAGGACGTTCTGGCCCTGGTCGCGGAAGTACTCCGCCATCGTCAGCCCGGAGAGCCCAACCCGCAGGCGCGCGCCCGGCGGCTCGTTCATCTGGCCGTAGACCATCGCGACCTTGTCGATGACGCCCGACTCGGTCATCTCTATGAAGAGGTCGGTGCCCTCGCGCGTGCGCTCGCCCACCCCGGCGAAGACGGACACGCCGCCGTGCTGCAGCGCAACGTTGTTGATCAGCTCGGTGATGAGCACCGTCTTGCCGACGCCGGCGCCCCCGAACAGGCCGACCTTGCCGCCCTCCACGAACGGCGCGATGAGGTCGATGACCTTGATGCCGGTCTCGAAGGTCTGCACCGTCGGCGAGAGCTCGCCGAAGGTCGGCGGATCGCGGTGGATCGGCCAGCGCTCGCCGGTCGCCGGCTCCTTCCCGTCGACCGGGTCGCCGATGACGTTCCAGATGCGGCCGAGCGTCACGTCGCCGACCGGCACCGAGATCGGCTGGCCCGTGTCGACGATGTCCACGCCGCGCGCGAGGCCGTCGGTCGAGTCCATCGCGACTGCGCGCACCCGATCGTCTCCGAGATGCTGCTGTACCTCGGCGATCAGCTCGCGCGTGCCCCCGTTGTCGGGAACCTGGACGCTGAGGGCATGATTGATCTCCGGCAGCCCGCTCGGGAAGACGGCGTCGAGAACGACGCCCTTGATCTCGATGATCCGGCCGGTGCTCTTTCCGTTCTTCGTGGCGGGCATGTGTCTCCTTTGTGCAGCTAGCTGAGTGCGTCGGCTCCGGCGACGACTTCGAGGATCTCCTGGGTGATCGCGGCCTGGCGGGCGCGGTTCATCTGCAGCGTGTAGCGGTCGATCAGATCGCTCGCATTGCTCGACGCGTTCCGCATCGCCGCCATCTGCGATGCAAGGAACGACGCGGCGGACTCGAGCAGCGCGCGATAGATCTCGGTCTCGAGGTAGACGGGCAGGAGCCGCTCGAGGATCTCCTCGGGCTCCGGCTCGTAGATGAAGTCGCCGCGCAGCGCCTGCTTCTTGGGATCCGGATCTTCCTCGTCCGAGCCCCCGAGCACATGCTCTGGGATCGGGAGAAGGTCGGACACGGTCACGCGCTGGACGAGGGGCGAGACGTAACGGTTGTAGACGATGACGACCCGGTCGACCTCTTGCTCGGTGTACATCTCGGCAAGCTTGTGCGCGACCGCCTGGGCGTCGTGGTACGTCGGCTTGTCGACGAATCCCTCCCAGTGCGCGGCGACGGCGTAGCGCCGGAAGCGCAGCGTCGAGCCGCCCTTTCTGCCGACGACGCTCCAGACGAGCTCGCGGCCCTCGCCGCGCTCCTGGCGCTCGAGCTCGAAAGCGCGGCGCAGCACTTGGCCGTTGAACGGGCCTGCGAGGCCGCGATCGCCGGTGAAGACGAGGACGCCGATGCGCTTCACCTCGCGACGTTGCAGCAGCGGCAGGTTGCGGAACGACGACGCCGCGCGCGCCGTGCCGACCATCAGTTCCTGCATGCGGTCGGCGTACGGGCGCATCTCCTCGATCCGCGTCTGCGCGCGCCGCAGCCGGGCGCTCGCGACGAGCTCGAGCGCCTTCGTGATCTTACGCGTGTTGGTGACGGACGCGATCCGCCGCCGAATGTCCTGAAGCGAAGCCAGCCTACGGCTCCTGGTTACTTGCGAGGGTGAGCGCTCCGACGCGCCCCTTCTGTTCAGACAAGGCCGGAGTCTTCCCCGACGTTGAACGTGTTCTTGAACTTCTCGATCTCGCCGTTCAGCTTCGTCGCCAGGTCGTCGGGAAGGTCGCCGGTCTCCCTGATCTGCTTGTAGATCGTTCCCTCGGTGCGAAGGTACTCGCGCAGCTCGTCCTGGAAGCGCTGCACCTGCGGCGTCGGGATGTCGTCGAGGTAGCCGTTGTTGCCTGCGTAGATGGCGACGACCTGCTCCTCGGTCGGCCACGGCTGGTACTGCGGCTGGTTCAGCGTCGCCACCATCTTCTCGCCGCGGGTCAGCGCCTGCTGCGTCGCGCGGTCGAGCTCGGAGCCGAACTGCGCGAACGCCTCCAGCTCGCGGTACTGCGCGAGGTCGAGGCGCAGGCGGCCTGCGACCTTCCGCATCGCCTTCGTCTGCGCCGCGCCGCCGACGCGCGACACCGAGATGCCGACGTTCACGGCCGGACGCACGCCGGAGTAGAAGAGGTCGGACTGCAGGAAGATCTGCCCGTCGGTGATGGAGATGACGTTCGTCGGAATGTAGGCCGACACGTCACCGGCCTGTGTCTCGATCACCGGCAGCGCAGTGAGCGAGCCGGCGCCGTTCGCGTCCGAGAGCTTGCACGCGCGCTCGAGCAGCCGCGAGTGCAGATAGAAGACATCGCCCGGGAACGCTTCGCGGCCCGGCGGGCGGCGCAACAACAGCGACAGCTGCCGGTACGCGTCCGCGTGCTTCGAGAGGTCGTCGTACATGACGAGCGCGTGCTTGCCGCTGAAGAGGAAGTACTCGCCCATCGCGGCGCCGGCGAACGGCGCCATCCACTTGATCGGCGCGGCCTCGTTCGCCGCGGCGGCGATGATTGTCGTGTACTCCATCGCACCGGCGTCGCGTAGCCGCTCGTAGACCTGCGCCACCGTCGACTGCTTCTGGCCGATCGCGACGTAGATGCAATGCACGTCGGTGTTCTTCTGATTGAGGATCGTGTCGATCAGGATCGCCGTCTTGCCGGTCGAGCGGTCGCCGATGATCAGCTCGCGCTGGCCGCGGCCGACGTTCGTCATCGCGTCGATCGACTTGATGCCGGTCGAGAGCGGCTCCTTCACGGGCTGGCGCTCGATCACGCCCGGGGCCTTGAACTCGAGCGACCGGAACTCCGTCGCCTCGACCGGGCCGCGCCCGTCAAGGGGGTTGCCGAGCGGATCGACGACGCGGCCGAGCAGGGCCTCGCCGACGGGGATGCTCGCCACCTTGCCGGTGCGGCGCACCTGCTCGCCCTCCTTCACGAGCTCCCAGGGGCCGAAGAGCGCGACTCCGACGTCGTCCTCCTCGAGGTTGAACGCGAGCCCGACGACGCCGTGCTCGAACTCGAGCATCTCCAGCGCGGCCGCGTTCTCGAGCCCGTAGACGCGGGCGATGCCGTCGCCGACCTGCAGGACGCTGCCGACCTCGGCGAGGTCGGTCTCGACGTCGTAGTGCTCGATCCGCTGACGCAGGATCGAGGTGATCTCTTCGGGGCGCAGCTTCAAGGTGTCTCCTTAGCTCCTCACGAGTTCTTGTCTGAGTCGTTCCAATCTTCCGCGCACGCTCGCGTCGGCACGACGCGTTCCCGCGGTCAGCACGATGCCGCCGACGAGGTCGGGGTCGACGGTTCGCGTCGCCTCCACCTTACGGCCGGCCGCCTGCTCGATCTGCGCGACGATCGTCTGCGCTTCTTCGTCCGTGAGCTCGCGTGCGGTCGTGAGCTCGACGGTGAGCCTCCGCTCTTCGAGCGCGATCAACCGCTCGAACTCGCGTGCGATCTCGTCGAGCTCGGCTGCCCGTCCCTTCTCCGCCGTAAGCAGCAGGAAGTTCTTGAACAGCGGCTCCTCGTCCCCGGCGATGTCGGCGAGGATCTCCGCCTTCGCGCCCGGGTCGAGCTGCGGGTTGCGCAGGACCGAGCGGAGCTCGGGCGACTGCTCGAGCGCTACGGCGAAGTCGCCGAGCGCCTCGTGCACCTGCGGGAGCCGGCCGTCCGCCTTCGCGGCGCCGAAGAGGGCTTCGGCGTAGATGCGGTGCGCGACGGCTATGCCGACTCCTCGAGGCGCGAGAAGTCGAGCGACCCGATCGCCTCGGTGATCAGCTCGCGGTCGCGCTCGGTGTCGAGCGCGCGGCCGACGACGCGTGACGCGGCCTCGACCGTGAGCTCAGCGACCTCGGCACGGATCTGCTGGAGAGCCCGCGCGGTCTCTGCGGCGATCTCCTTGCGTGTCTCCTCGAGGCGCCGCTGTCGCTCGGTCTCCGTCTCGTCGCGCATGCGCACCTCCATCGACTCGCGCGTCTTGCGGGCCTCGGCGATGATCGCCTCCGCCTGGCTGCGCGCCTCGTTCATGAGCTGCTTGTGCTCTTCGAGCAGCTCGCGCGCCTGCTCGCGCGCGTTGTCCGCTTCCTCGAGCGACCGGCGAATCTGGTCGCGGCGCGCGTCGATCATCTTCTGGATCGGGCCGAACGCGTAGCGCTTCAGCACGAAGAACGCGATCCCGAAGCAGACGATCGTCCAGATCATCAGCCCAGGCGTGACCGAGATGAGCGGATTCGCGGCAAGCATCGGTTAAACCAGTACGTAGGCGAGGATCGAGCCGAGCAGGCCGTAGAAGACGACGGCCTCGGTCAGAGCGAAGCCGAGCCACTGGATGCCCTGGAGCTCACCGCGGAGCTCGGGCTGGCGGGCGACCGACTGGATCATCGAGGCGAAGATGTTGCCGATGCCGACGCCGGCGCCGAGGGCGCCGAGGCCGACGCCGAGCGCGAGGCCGATTGCCTTGCCGGCCTTCGTCACGTCGCCCGTCGTGGCGGCGAGTAGGGAATGCATGTCGTTCCTCCTAGTGTTCCGGCTCGATTGCCGAGCCGATGTAGATGGCAGAGAGTGCAGCGAAGATGAACGCCTGAATCGAGACGACGATCACGACCTCGAAGAGGTAGAAGATCGCCGCGATCGGGATGACGAATACGGCGAGAACGAGCGACTGAAGGATGAACAACAGTCCGATGAACGTGAGGATCAAGATATGGCCCGCGAGCATGTTCGCGAAAAGCCTGACGCTGAGCGAGATCAGGCGCATGAACTGGCCGAGCACCTCGAGCGGCACGATCAGGGCGAGCAGCGGCTTCGGCGCCTCGGGGATCCAGCTCTTGAAATAGCGCACAGGCCCGTTCCAGCGAATGCCTTCGACGTGGGTGAAGACGAACGTCAGGAGCGCGAGCGCGAGCGTCACCGAGAGCGACGACGTCGCGGCGTAGATCCCCCAGGTCGGGATGCCGTGCCAGCGTTCACCCGTCAGAGGCAGCGGGATGAAGCCGAGCATGTTCACGACCCAGATGAAGAGCATGATCGTCGCGACGTACGGGAACCAGCGACCGATCGCCTTCGACGGCAGGCCCTGCTCGGCGACCTGCGTCTGCGCGATCTCGTAGATCTGCTCGCCGAGCGCCTGGCGGCGGCCCGGGCGCTTGACGCGCATGAGCCCGACGCCGAGCAGGATCGTGAGCACCGTGCCGAGCATCAGGTACACGACGGCTTTCGTGATCGAGAGGTTGAGCGGGCCGAGGTGGATCGGGATCCACTCGTGCTGCTGGAACTCCGTCGTCGGGTCGAACTTGCCGCGCGCCAGCGCCGCCGGCGGCGTCGCCAGCGCGAGGATCGCGACGATCATCAGCCGCTTCATCGGGTTGCTCCGAAGTACGTGACGATCGAGAGCCCGAGCTCGAACGTGTAGGCGAGCGCGTACGTGACGGCCGCCGCCACCGCGAGGTGCCGGTTCGCCACCGCGGCCACGAGCAGCACCACGAGCAGCCCGATCGCCTTGAAGAAGAGTCCGAATGCCTGCACTCCCGAGGCGGCGAGCGTACCGGTGCGCGCCCGCGCCCGCGCGAGGACGACGTCGATCGCGTGCACCGCGCACCACAGCACCGCTGCGAGCGCCCAGCCGCCGAGGCTCAGGTGCGCGACGAGAAAGACGGGGAGCGCAAGGGCGATCGTGAGCGCGCCGCCGAGTGCCGGCAACAGATGCCCCGGCTCGGGGCGGGGTGTCGAGAACAGCGTTCCGAACATGCTCAGACCACGCCCCGGTAGCGCCGGTAGACGGCGAAGATGCCGCCGGGTATCCCGGCGACCGCGCCGAGGAGCGCGCCGATGCCGGTCGAGCCGGCGGCCCAGCCGATCAGGACACCGGTGCCGATACACGCCACGAGAACGCCGAGCAGCAGGCCACCGGCGCCTGCGGGCTCGAACGACGACGGAGAAGCTGCCTGCATCGGCCGGGCGAGAATACCAGAGGTCGTGTCCAGCTTGTAACAAGGCAGAGCCGCGTCGTTCGGCGCAAAATCGCCAACTTCGTGGCGGTTCTCTAGGATCTTCCGGTGCCCCGTCCCCGCGTGCTCCTCGTCCACGGCAGCGTCGTCAACGGCGACGCCACCTGGGCCGCGCAGCGGGCGCTCGCGGAGCGTTTCGAGCTCGTCGTGCCGAACCGGCGCGGGTTTCCGCCCGGACCGGACGTCGAGTCCGTCGACTACGAGGACGAGGCGGTCTGGCTCGACCGGTTCCTCGAGCCGGGGACGCATCTGGTCGGGCATTCCTACGGCGGCGTGATCTCGCTCTTCGCGGCGGCGCGGCGGCCGGAGCTCCTGCGCTCGCTGACGGTGATCGAGCCGCCGGCGCTCGGGGTCGCGCGCGGCCACGCTGCCGCCGACGCGTTCGCGGCGGGCGCGCAGGAGCTGTGGGAGAACGGCCCGCGCGAACCGGCTGACTTCCTGCTGGGCTTCCTCACAGCGGTCAACGCCCGGATCCCGCCGGGCGAGTTCTCGCCGGAGCTGCTCCAGGGCGCGCGGACGCTGATGGTCGAGCGCTATCCCTGGCTCGCCGAGATCCCGCTCGACGCGCTCGCGGCGACGCCGTTCCCCAAGCTCGTGGTCTCGGGCGCGCACAGCGAGGCCTTCGACGCGGTCTGCGACGTGCTCGAGCAGCGGCTCGGCGCGGAGCGCGTCGTCCTCGCGGGCGCCGGACACTCCGTGCAGCGCCTCGGCGAGCCGTTCAACGACGCGCTCGCAGCGTTCATCGAGCGCTCCGAACCGTAGTCTCGTTCGGACGTGTCACCCGTGTCAGACACGGGTCACGAAAGCGTCACGCGCTCTTCCGGAGCTGCTCCTCGCGGCGGCGGCGGTACGGGTTCGCGACCTTCACGATCTCGAGCACATAGACGACGTACGCCGAGATCGCCAGCGCGACGAGCGCGATCGCGGCCGCCCCGATCGTCGGCCACAGGTGCCAGACGCCGTGCGCGCGGAACGGGATGAAGCGCGTGGCGAGCGCGGCGGCGGCGAGCGAGACGCACCACGCCCAGATCGTGATCGCGGCGCGCGGCTGCGAAAAGCCGCGGCGGAGGAAGCGGTGGTGCAGGTGCGCCTGGTCGGCCTCGAAGACCTTCTCGCCGTGGCGGAGCCGGCGCGCGACGACGAACGTCGTGTCGACGATCGGCACCGCGAGCACGAGCAGCGGGAAGAACAACGCGACGGTCGCCGCCGTCTTCAAGAGGCCCTGCACCGAGAGCGCAGCGAGGACGAACCCGAGCAGCAGCGCCCCCGAGTCGCCCATGAAGATCCGCGCCGGATAGAAGTTGTGGCGCAGGAAGCCGACGCACGCGCCGAAGACGATCGCCGACATGATCGCGGCGTCCGGCTTGCCGAGCGACAACGCGATCACCGCGAACGTCAGCCCGGCGATGGCGGCGACGCCCGCCGCGAGCCCGTCGAGGCCGTCGAGGAAGTTGACCATGTTCATGATCGCGACGATCCACATGATCGTCAGCGGCACACCTGCCCACGCCGGCAGCGCGTGAATGCCGATGAACGGGAACGTGAACCGGTCGACCCACACGCCGAACCACGTCGGCACCGCGGCGGCGAGTCCCTGACCGGCGAGCTTCTCCCACCAGCGCAGGCCGCGGAAGTCGTCGACCGCCCCGACCGTGACCGCGATCGCCGCACCGAGCAGCAGCCCCCGCGTCTCGCGGCCGAGTGGCAGGAACGCGAGCGACGGCACGAAGATGCCGAGGAAGAGCGCGAGCCC
>WNFR01013101.1_pt1 | contig 10020 bp, 8 predicted proteins | sample 5400221 | NCBI WGS metagenome assembly WNFR01 (sample SAMN13153357, study PRJNA577476) | soil metagenome | isolation source: 40 cm soil under Madrone tree | place: USA:California | collected 2016-06-14 | reverse complement strand
TGCGGTGAATGCTGTCCTTGGCGGTTATCAAAGTTACACCGGCGCGCAGGCGCCGAAGGGTCCGATCTCGCTTGACGGAGCGGTCGCTCAAGCGGCCCACGATACTTTGGCTGCGCTCTACCCATCGCAAGCGCCGACCTTCGATTCTTTTTTGGCTAACGATCTGGCTCAGATCAACAACAAGAACGAAAGAGCGAATGCGATCGTTCTCGGCCAGCATGCTGCGGCCGCGATTCTCGCCATGCGCGTCAATGATGGCGCACAATTTTCCGAACCTAGTGTGGGCGTTAACTATTTTACAACTAATCTAGCCGGTCATTGGCGGCAGGATCCAATCAGTTTGATCCCGCTCGCCCTCGGCGCGCATTGGGGCGATTGCAAAACATTTGTTTTGCAATCGTCGCAGCAATTTCGCGTTCCGCCCCCGCCGGCCATGACCAGCCCCGAGTACGCTGTGGCCTACAACGAAGCAAAAAGCCTCGGCGGCGACGGAATGATTACCCCGACACAAAGAACGCCGGAACAAACATTCATCGGGATTTTCTGGGCTTACGATGGAACTCCGAGTCTTTGCGCCCCGCCCCGTCTTTACAATCAGATTACCGTGCAAATCGGCGATCAAATGAAACTCAACGTTCTCGATCTTGCCCGGCTACTGGCGCTAACGAACACCGCGATGGCCGATGCGGCTATGGCCGTTTGGGATTCGAAATATTACTACGATTTCTGGCGTCCGGTTACCGGAATTCGCGAATCGGATATTGGAACAGGCCCGACCGGCGCGGGCGATGGTAACGCCTTAACGGCTGGTAACACCACTTTCACGCCACTCGGCGCTCCGGCCAGCAATTTAAACGGACCTAACTTTACCCCTCCCTTTCCGTCGTATCCTTCCGGCCACGGCGGATTTGGTGGCGCCCTGTTCCAAACTTTGCGACGATTTTTCGGGACAGACAATATCGCCTTCACTTTCGTCTCCGATGAATTCAATCTTCTCTGCGCGCGCGAAGAAAGCCGGCGCCGAGCTCGTCGTCTTTCCGGAAATGACTGATACCGGTTATTCGATGCCCGTCATTCAAAAGTGCGCCACGACTTGGAAAGATGGAGCGGTCCCGCAAATTCAAAAAATCGCCAGCAATCATGCGATCGCGATCGTTTGCGGCGTTTCGGAAAGAGAAGGCTCCGCCATCTACAATTCTCAACTCGTTGTCGATTCAGCCGGAAAAATCGTAACTAAATATCGAAAGATTCATTTGTTTGGAGTCCCGCCGAATGATGAAACCAAATGCTTTTCGCCGGGTAAGGATCTTGCCAATTTTGAATATGACCATCTGCGTTTTGGACTCAGCATCTGCTACGATCTTCGATTTCCCGAGCTTTATCGAAAACTGGCTTTAGATGCGAAGGTCAGTGTCTTCGTTGTCTCGTCCGCATGGCCTTTCCCGAGACTGCATCATTTCCGGTACCTTGCGCTTGCCCGCGCCATCGAGAACCAATGTTATGTCATCGCTGTTAACCGGGTCGGCAGTGATGACGGCGTCACTCATTGCGGCAATTCCACCATCGTCGATCCCTACGGTGTCGTCATCGCGGCCGCTTCGCCGGATCGCGAAGAACTGCTTCACGCGGAATTGTCGGCCGACGTTGTCAGCTCGGTTCGAAGCCGAATAAATTTTTTAGCCGACCGCCGCCCAGACCTCTATTAACAAAGACCACGCCTTCACGCCGGTCAGCAAGAAATAATTTTATTTCGCAACACCGACGCCCGCGCTGTTGTTCATCCGAGCAGTTAAGCCTAGCTTCAGCACATCAGCTATTCGCTATGCCTGCTTCCCCTGACCAGATCAAAACCGCAATCGCTGAATTCATCTCGCTTATTGAGAGCGATTCGATTTCACCGGAGAACCGCCTGCTGCGTCTTCGACGATCACTCGATCAGCTTGCTTTGTTACAGCACGATGTGAGCTATGCGTTCGATGACAGAGACTATCCCGATACGCCGCGAAAGGATTATCATGCGCTGCGAGAGACAGTGTCGTCGCGTTTTCCAGAACTCGGCTATTACAACGTTCCCGCCTCAGTCACGCAGCACATTGCAGAAGCAGACATGCATGTAGGCGACGCGGTCGATGACATTGCTGACATCGCGTGCGATCTATACGACGTGCAGTGGCGCTGGGAAAATACAAGCGCCGATGACGCGCTGTGGTATTTCACAAACAGTTACTTCACTCATTGGGAAGAACATCTTCGCGGTTTGCAACCCTACTTGCAGCGATTGGCCGCTGGTCACGAAGAAACAAACGCTTCTAACCGACCGCCACCGAAGTCGTAAGCGAAGCAACCGGCACAAACTCGCTTTCACGCAGCACGACCGGCTTCGTGCCGCGGATGAGCTGCCACCATTGGCTGGCTGAGCCGACGACGATCAGAAGAACGAGCACGAGAAAGAAACCGGCGACCACTGCATCGAATCGCCAGACGGCTGCTTGCCGCATCAAACCCGCCGTTTTACTTGGATCGGCAATCCCCGTGGCCTCGGCCACAAGCGATTGCCCGCCGCTTAAAAAGCCAAGCTTCGGGTCGGCCGAAAAAATCTTCAGGTAACCGGCCGAGAAAGTGACCGCGCACATGAACGCGAGCGGGATAAGCGTTACGAAAAGATACCGCGTCTTCTGCATCTTGATGAGGATGGTCGTGCACAAACAAAGTGCGATGACCGAGAGCAATTGGTTCGCCAATCCAAAGAGCGGCCAAAGAGAGTTGATGCCACCGAGCGGATCGATCACGCCTTGATATAAGAACCAACCCCACGCTCCGACCAGGAGCACGCTCGAAAAAAAGTTCGCGCTCCACGAACGCGTGTTGCCGAGCGGGCGCCAGAGATTGCCTAACAAGTCCTGCAACAAGAATCGTCCGACGCGCGTGCCGGCATCGATCGTTGTCAAAATAAAGAGCGCCTCGAACATGATCGCGAAGTGGTACCAAAGCGCCAACGCGGTCGGGCCGGCTGACACGCGGGCGAACATGTGCGCCATGCCTACCGCGAACGTGGGCGCGCCGCCGGCGCGGTTAAACATTGTTTTTTCGCCAAGATTCTGCGCCAGGATCGACATCTCACTTTCGTTGACCGGAAATCCAGCCGCGGAGACTTTCGCCACCACTTCCGTGGGCGTTCCCTTCGTATTAATCGCGAAATATTCGCCGGGTTGCAGCACGCAGGCGGCGATCAGCGCCATCAAAGCGACCATCATCTCGGTAATCATTGCGCCGTAGCCGATGTCGCGAATGCGTGATTCGCGGCCGACCATTTTTGGAGTTGTGCCCGAAGCGATCAGAGAATGAAAACCGGAAACCGCGCCGCACGCGATCGTGATGCAGACAAATGGAAAAACCGGTCCGGCGAAGACGAGACCGCTTCCATCGATGAATCGTGTCAGCGCCGGCATTTGCAGTGTCGGATGAATCACAATGACGGCGACAGCGAGTGCCGCCACCGTTCCCAATTTCAAGAACGTGCTCAGATAATCGCGCGGCGTCAGCAGCATCCAAACCGGCAGGATCGACGCCGCGAGTCCATAAATCATGATCGCCCACGCCACCCAGATCGCGTCGTGTCGAAACCAGGCTTCGATTGCCGGAAAGTTTCCTAAAAATTGTCCGCCCCAAACGCCAAACGCCAGTCCGAGCAATCCGAAAATCGTGACTGCAATGACACTCACTTTTCCGCTGCGCAACCCGAAACCCATTATGAGCGCCACCGGAATCGTCATCGCGATTGTGAAAATGCCCCACGGACTTTTCGCGAGTGCCTGGACAACAACAAGCGCCAGCACCGCCAGCAAAATGATCATAATCGCCAGCACGCCGATAAGGGCTAATGCGCCAACGCCGGGCCCGATCTCTTCCCTTACCATTTGCCCAAGCGTTTTCCCGCCGCGCCGGACCGATGCGAAAAGAATGATCATGTCGTGCACTGCGCCGCCGAGCGTGGCGCCGATCAGAATCCACAACGTGCCGGGCAAGAAACCGAATTGCGCCGCGAGCACCGGTCCAACCAGGGGTCCCGGCCCAGCAATCGCGGCAAAATGGTGGCCGAAGACCATCCAGCGATTTGTCGGCACAAAATCTTTGCCGTCGTTCTTGACGATCGCCGGCGTCGCGCGCTCGTCATTCAAGACGAGCACCTTGGTGGCCAGCCACTTGCTGTAAAAACGGTAGCTGACAGCCGCGGCGCACATCCCCGCGATGATGATCCAAAGCGCGCTGATTTGTTCACCACGCGAAAAAGCTAAGACCGCGAGCGAGGCCACGCCTAGCAACGTGATCGCAATCCAAAGCAGCTTTTTCCAGAGACTCATCGTGGATTGAATTTACCCAAAGTGTTTGACCGCGCCAAGCGTTCTGGGAGACGCGCATGCACAATTCTGGGGAGCGCACGCGTCTCGCGTGCTGGCGATCGCGTCCTCGCGATCGCGGACTTCTGAAAAGATTGTTTTGGCGAGACGCCAAAACCAACACGCGAGACGCGTGCGCTCCCCAGATCAAAGCTGGTCGCGCGCTTCCCTTAACTTTTTCAACTGCGCGGTGAAATCTTTTTGGCGTTGCCGATGTTCTTCGACGACCGCGGCCGGGGCACGATCAACGAACGATTTGTTCTTTAACTTCGTCTTAACCGTTTCGAGCTCGCCCTCAATCTTGGAGATCTCTTTGTCGAGCCGGTCCCGCTCCGCTTTTTTATCTGTTCCGCTAGTGCTCAGGAAAATCTCACCAAGCGGAGTCAAGGCGACTGGAACGCCCGGCTTCGCTTTGTATTGTCGATCTAACTTTACTTCGTCCGCATTGAGCAATCGAGTGATGGTCGGGAGTTCTTTCGCCGCATCCTTGTCGGCGGCTCGCAAAATAAAATTCGCCTTCTTGTTCGACGGAACTTTGGCTTCTGCACGCAAATTGCGACCGGCCTGCACTGTTTCATAAATGGCCGAGACCAGTTTTCGTTTCTTTACGAGATCGACATCGTCCAACGCGACCTTTGTTGGCGGAGTTGCGAACTGGATTGAATCTGTTCCCAATCCAAGGAGCGACCAAAGCTCCTCGGTGATGTGCGGCATGAACGGATGAAGCAGTCGCAGGAACGCCGAAAGCACAACATCCATCGCTGCGAGCGTGGATTTCTCGCGCGATTCATCTTCACCAAAGATTTCTGTCTTTGCCGCCTCGACAAACCAGTCGCAGTAATCGCTCCAGAAAAAATCGTAAAGGCGCTGCGCAACCGTGTTGAACTGATATTCACGATACGCCGTCTCGATTGCATCGATTGTCTCGTTCAATCGGGCCAGCACTTCGACCGCGAAGATCGATAATTGCTTATTGTCGATCTCTGGCGCGGCCGCACTCGGTCCGTGCATCTGCCGGAAGCGCGCGGCGTTCCAGAGCTTGGTCGCGAAGTTTCTGCCTTCTTCGATTTGTTTTTCATCGAAACGGATGTCCTGACCGCTCGGCGCGATCCGCATGAGCCCGAAGCGCAAACCGTCCGCGCCATATTTGTCGATCAATTCCAGCGGGTCGGGTGAATTGCCGAGCGACTTTGACATTTTGCGGCCCTGTTTGTCGCGAATGATTCCGGTAAAGAAAACGTCGTGGAACGGAATGTTGTCTTCGATCTTCTCGCTCTTGCCCGGCTTGAACTCGAGTCCGGCAATGATCATGCGCGCGACCCAGAAGAAGATGATGTCCGGTCCGGTCACGAGCACGCTTGTCGGATAAAATTTCTTCCGCGTCTCTTCATCCATCGTCTCGTAGGCCCAGAGCCACGACGAGAACCAGGTATCGAGCGTATCCGGATCCTGTTCCCAATTCTTCTCGTCCTTTGGCGGTTCAATGCCGACATAAATTTCTGACCCCTGACCTCTGACCTCTGACCTCTGCTTTGGATACCAAGCCGGTATCCGGTGTCCCCACCAAATCTGCCGGCTGATACACCAGTCTTGAATGTTCTCGAGCCATTGCGCGTAAACTTTCTCCCAGTGCGCCGGAAAGAACCGGATGAGGTGCTTGCGTACCACGGCCAGCGCTTCCTTCGTCTTTGGATAACGCAAAAACCATTGCTCGCTCAGGCGCGGCTCAACCGGCACCTCGCTGCGATCGCTGAATGCAACGTTGTTTTCATACGGCTCGGTTTTTGAAAGTAATCCGCTTTCTTTCAGCAGCTCTGCCGCTTTCTGCCGGGCCTCGAATCGGTCGAGCCCATCCAACTCCGGGACCGCCGGACAATTGATTCGTCCATCCGCGTGCAGAACGTCGATGACCGGCAACTTGTGGCGCTGGCCGATCTCGAAATCGACTTTGTCGTGCGCAGGCGTGACTTTTAAAACGCCGGTGCCGAATTCGGGATCGATCGCTTCGTCGGTAATGATTGGAATTTTCTCGCGTGCGAGCGGCCGCCACGCGTGTTTGCCGATAAGATCGACATATCGCTTGTCGCCCGGATGAAACGCCATCGCGACATCGGCCATGATCGTTTCCGGCCGCGTGGTTGCGACTTCCAAGAACCGCCCGGGTTCTTCAACGATTTCATAGCGCACATAATAAAGATTTCCCTTTTGCGGTTTGGAGATGACTTCCTCGTCAGAGAGCGCGGTTTGGGCGGCGGGATCCCAATTGATCATGCGGCGCCCGCGATAGATCAGGCCTTTCTGGTAAAGATCGACAAAAACTTTGAGGACAGCGCGGACATACGCATCATCGAACGTGTAACGCTCCCGCGACCAATCGCAGGAACAACCGAGCCGTTTGAGCTGTTCGATAATGATGCCGCCATGTTTGGCCTGCCAATCGAGCACGCGGCGCAGAAATTCCTCGCGACCGAGGTCGTGGCGCGTCTTCTTCTCGGTGCGTCGTAAATGCTTCTCGACAGCCGTCTGAGTTCCAATGCCGGCGTGATCGGTCCCTGGAAGCCAGAGCGTCTCGAAGCCCTGCATGCGCGCCCGGCGGGCGAGGATGTCCTGGATCGTGTTGTTGAGCACGTGGCCGAGCGTGAGCACGCCGGTCACATTCGGCGGCGGAATGACGATCGAGAACGCCGGCTTGGATGAGCGCGGGTCGGCCTCGAAATCGTGATTGTCGATCCAACGGGCGTACCATTTGGGCTCGACCGATTTCGGGTCGTACGTTTTGGAAAGCTCAGCCATCGCGATGAATCATCCGAAGCCCACGCGTGTTTGCAAAATGAAAAGCTAACCGGCACCTTTGCCGCTGCATGAGCGACTCGCGTCCAATCGGCGTCTTCGATTCCGGGATCGGTGGTCTGACCGTAGTCAAAGCCCTGCGAGAGCTTTTGCCAAACGAAGATATCTTCTACCTCGGCGACACCGCTCGCCTGCCCTACGGAAACAAGAGCGCGGAGACGGTCGAACGCTACAGTCTCGAACTCGCCGACATGCTGATTCGTGAAAAGGCAAAACTCATTGTGGTTGCCTGCAACACCGTCTCTTCAGTCGCCATTCCGAAATTGCGGACAAGTGTGTCTGTCCCGGTGATTGGCGTGATCGAACCCGGCGCGCAAGCGGCCATTGCCATGACTCGGAATCGTCACGTGGGCGTGATCGGAACCCGCGCCACTATCCGGAGTGGCGCCTACGAGAATGCGCTGCGCGCACTCAACGTTCACGTCCGAGTCAGCAGCCAGGCGTGTCCGTTACTCGTGCCATTGATCGAAGAAGGATTGCTCGATGACAAGCTGACCGACCAAGCAATTGCGCGCTATCTGGATCCGATCATCGCGGACGGAATCGACACTCTTGTTCTCGGCTGCACCCATTATCCACTGCTCGCCAGGGCGATTGGCCGTGCGATTGGCGAAAACGTAAAACTCGTCGATTCCGCGCAAAACTGCGCGGTCGCAGTGCGGAATTTGTTAGATCGACAATCACTGCGCGCATCGTCTTCCGCCAAAGGAAAGCTGCAAGTAGCGCTGACCGATTCGGCAGACAATTTTCTGGGCGTGGCGAAGGAAGCGCTCCAATTGGAAATCGGCGAGGTGCAACTACGCGAAGTCTTGCACGGGGCAGCAAAGTTGTAGCGCGAGCTTTTATCAGGTAGGGGCGATTCGGTGAATCGTCCCTACCTAAGCAATTTTCCTCGCATTGCTTTAGGCAGACTCTGCACGACCAGTTCGTAAGAATGGTCGATCATGTTGCGCAATTCTGCTTCGGGAACTCCGCTATCGATCTCGACGGTGTTCCAATGTTTCTTGTTCATGTGATAGCCGGGCCGGACTTGCTCGTATCGGTCGCGCAATTCGAGCGCTAAATCCGGATCGCATTTCAAATTCACTCTCGCCGGGACTTCGTCGAGAGATGCGAGGGCAAACATTTTGCCACCAACCTTGAAGACAACAACGTCGGGACCGAACGGCGTGCCTTCGGTCGCGCCGGGCTTTTCCAGGCAATAGTCGCGAAAGCTCTCGAGGTTCATCTCCCGTCGCAGACACTAACCGTGTCACAGAGGGCGGACAAAGAGCGGAATCGACGCCTCATGCCGATCGTCCACCGCCAGATCGATCGCATATTCCCCGAACCTCGGCAGTTTCAGCTGCTGGATAACGAGAGCTAGCGACGCGGTGGCAGTCGAATCCTCGGTCTGAAATCGTACTTGAGTGGTCGCGTCGAGCGTCGGCATCACCGATGTGCCATCCGAATCCACAAACGCAATCCGAATGCGTTTCTGTCCCTCTTCCACGCGTTCAAAACGCAATTTGATAGCCAAGGCGCATTGAGGATGCATTACGGGCGCTTCCTTCGCGTTTAATCGATCGAACGAACCAAGGATGTTCAACTTGCCTCCAGCATCAATCGTAGCCGCATCGCACAAGGTAAAAATTTCAACCTTCATGGCTCCCTTATGCAATTCGCACCGAAAGCAGCCCTATCAATTCGGAAATCTTAACGCGCTCCTGTTTCATCGAATCGCGTTCGCGCAATGTGACGGTGTCCCGCAACGCCGCATCTTTCTCGCCGAACGTTTCGAAATCGACCGTCACGCCGAACGGCGTTCCAATTTCGTCCTGACGGCGGTAACGCCGCCCAATTGCGCCGCTTTCGTCGTAGAAAACATTCATGTGCGGGCGCAAGAAAGCGACAATCTCTTTCGCTTTGGCGACAAGCTCCTCCTTGTTCTTCAGCAATGGGAAGACTGCGCATTTGACCGGCGCAATGCGCGGATGAAACCGCAATACGGTCCGCGTTTCCATTTGGTGCGATCGACGCCCGCGCTCGGCTCGACTACGTGCGGGATAAATTTCTGCTTCGTTTCTTCATCGAAATACTCCAGCGATTTTCCGCTCGCTTTTTGGTGCTGCGACAAATCGTAGTCCGTCCGGTAAGCCACGCCCTCCAGTTCCTGCCGGCCAAACGGAAAATCGTATTCGATGTCGTACGTCCCTTTTGAATAAAAGGCGCGCTCTTCATCCGGCACCGTGAGCACGTGCAATTTGTCGCGCGCGATGCCCATGTTCTCGTAGAATTTGAGCCGCTCGTCCTTCCAATACTCCAGCCATTTCATCCCCTGCTCCGCCCGGCAAAAATATTCCAGCTCCATTTGCTCGAACTCGCGCGATCGAAACGTGAAATTGCGCGGATTAATCTCGTTGCGAAACGCTTTCCCGATCTGCGCAATGCCGAACGGCAACTTCTTGCGCGAGACTTCAAGGACGTTTTTGAATTGCACGAAGATTGCCTGCGCCGTTTCGGGACGAAGATAGGTGATTGACGATTCGTCCTCGGTCGCGCCGACATAAGTCTTGAACATCAGATTGAATGAACGCGGCTCGGTCAGCGTGCCACCGCAGAACTCGCAACGTGCTTCATCCACGCTCGTGCCGACGCTTCCGTCCCGCCACTGAGCAACACTATGTGCGGCTTTGGGCATGAGCGCTTCTATCTGGCGCTTTTTCTTTCGACTAACGTCGTCATCATTGTCGCCCCCTACCGTGAGCTCTTGCGAACCAATGCCGTGTCCGTC
>WNFR01023042.1_pt1 | contig 10022 bp, 8 predicted proteins | sample 5400221 | NCBI WGS metagenome assembly WNFR01 (sample SAMN13153357, study PRJNA577476) | soil metagenome | isolation source: 40 cm soil under Madrone tree | place: USA:California | collected 2016-06-14 | reverse complement strand
GCCACTTCAACCGGCCGGGTGTCGCGCTCGCGAATGCGCGCTGCTTTTCCGCGCAGCTTGCGCAGATAATAAAGCTTAGCCCGCCGCACGTGCCCTCTCTTCACCACGTCGATATGATCGACGATCGTCGCGTGCAGCGGAAAAATCCTTTCCACGCCGATCCCGAAGCTGGTCTTGCGCACGGTAATCGTTTCGCGCGCACCGCCATGTTTGCGAGCGATCACTACGCCCTCAAAAGCCTGCAGACGCTCTTTGGTTTCGGATTCCTTAATACGCACGTGGACGCGGACCGTGTCGCCCGGCTGAAAATCAGGAATGTTATTTCGTAATTGCGTCTTCTCGACGCTGTCTAAGCGGTTCATGAGTAACTCCAATTCGTTCTGAGAACTTTGTGCTTAGTTCTTAGTTCGCAAAGTTTTCGACGAGAAACTCAAGTTCTAAGTTCTAAGTTCTAAGCTCCAAGCTCTAAGTTCGCTTTCTTAAAAGATCTGGTCGATTGCGCTTCGTTTTTTCCGTCGCGGCCGCGCGACGCCAGCGCGCAATTTCGGCATGGTTGCCGGTCAGCAAAACTTCCGGGGCGCGCATGCCTTCAAACTCAGGGGGCCGCGTGTACTGCGGACAATCCAACAAACCGTCGGCAAAAGATTCGTTTATCGCCGATGTCTCGCTGCCCAGCGCTCCGGGTAACAAGCGAACTGTCGCGTCGATGATTACCAGCGCGGCGGGCTCGCCGCCTGAGAGCACATAGTCGCCTATGGAGACTTCGTCAGTCACCAGAGCCTCAGCGACCCGCTCGTCAACGCCCTCGTAACGCCCGCAAATCAAAACAAGTTGCTCGCTCTTGGCGAACTCCTCGGCAAGCGAAGGGCTGAACGGCTTTCCTTGCGGCGAAAGCAAAACAACGCGCTTGCCGGCGGCGATCTTTTCCCTGCGATTAGCACCGGCGAGCGACTGCACTGCTGCAAAGATCGGCTCGGACTTCAGCACCATGCCGTCGCCGCCGCCAAAAGGCCGATCGTCCACGACGTGATGCTTATCCGAAGTCCACGAACGAAGATCGTGCGCTCGGATATTTACCAACCCTCCCGCACAGGCCCTACGGATAATCCCGAAATCAAACGTTTCGCGAAAATAGCCGGGAAAAATCGTAATGATATCGACGCGAAGCACTGTGTTTCCGATTGCCAATTTCCGATTGCCCTCCGGCTCGTGTCAGAAGCTTCGACCGTCATGGGCACCTCGTTGCCCTCCCTCACGGTCGGGCTTCTGACACTCACAATTCCAGAAGTCCTTCCGGCGGATCGACGCGGATTACCTTCTTTTCGACGTCGATCTCAATGCAGATGTCCCGGGCCATGGGAACCAGAAACTCGCGCCCGGCGTCATTTGCGACCACCAGAATCTCGACTCCGCCGGTGCGCATCACTTCGCGAACCGTTCCAATCAGGTTGCCGTCAATTCCTTCAACTCGACAACCGGCCAGCTCCCATTCGTAGAATTGATCTGCGTCAAGCTCAATGCGCTCGCCCGCGGGGACTGCCAGTTGGTAGCCGGCTAAATCCTTGGCTGTGTCGATCGAGTCATAATCGATGAACTTGAAAACAATTCGATTGCCGTGAAACCAATGCTCTTCAATTTGCAAAGATCGGCGACTTCCATCCGGCGCGATCGCGATCACTTGATCGAGGTCTTCGAAGCGTCCGGGAAAATCCGTATAAAGATCCGCGACCACTTCTCCGCGCAACCCCCTGGTCCTGGCCACGCGCGCGACGACAATTAGATCTTCTGTTCCACCGTCGCGATTGGATTCCTTCATCCAGCACAGACGCACGCAAGTTAACAACGTGCGCTACTTCACTCAACGACATCGAGCACGAACCGGCGATGCTGCTTCAGTCCCGCCGCGTAAACCAGCGAGCGCAAGGCGCGCACCGTGCGGCCCTGCTTGCCGATTATCTTTCCCATGTCTGTCTGGGCGACGCGCACCTCGATTCGGGTGGCGCCTTCGCGCTCAATTTCGCGCACGTCGACAGCTTCCGCGTCATCAACCAGAGCCTTGACGATCATTTCAACGGTTTCGCGCATTATTCGAATTGATTCTTTGCGTTCATAGTTCAACCTTTAGGTTGCCCGACTGCAAGCGTAAGCTATAGCTTGAACTCTAAACTGACCCCCTACGCCGCCGCGCCTTCCGATTCGGTCGCAGCCTGCGCCTTCGCGGCTTGCTTGATCAACTGGCGAACAGTATTGGTCGGCTGCGCGCCTTTTTCGATCCAGTAACGAACTCGGTCGGCCTTCAGCTTAATCTCTGCCGGCTGGCGCGTCGGATTGTACGTTCCAAGGTTCTCAAGGTACGCGCCGTCGCGCTTTGATTGCTTTTCTTTGACTACGATCCGATACGACGGTCGCTTCTTCGCACCGGTGCGCATTAATCTGATTGCTAACAAGTGTCTTTCCTCCAGGTGCTCTGTTCCCTCTCCCTTTGGGAGAGGGTTAGGGTGAGGGTGTTACTGATAACGAGCGGCGAATCAGTTTAGTAAGTTCTTGCCGCCTTAAGCCCTCTCCCCATCCCTCTCCCAGAGGGAGAGGGGGTAATTTTATCGTCGCTTCTTCTTTTTCTTTTTCTTCTTCCGCGACGAACCAGGTAACCCCGCGGGTAGTCCGGGCATCATCGCGTCGCCGCCATCGCCTTCCATTCCCGGAATGCCGGCCATACGGCGCATCATCTTCCCGCCTAACCCTCTAAGGCCGCCACCGCTGAACATTCCCTGCATCATGCGCCGCATTTCGGTGTACTGCTTGATCAGCGAGTTCACCTGCGCGACCGTCGTGCCTGAGCCACGCGCGATTCGCCGGCGGCGGTTTGCGTTCAGGATGATGTGATTCGCGCGCTCTTCGCGCGTCATCGAATCAATGATCGCTTCGGTGCGGCGGAGCTCTTTCTCCATCATCTCTGATTGTTCGTCGGTCAAATCCGGCATGCCTACGCCGCCGAGAAGTTGATCCGGCAACAACTTCAGAATTTTTGAGAAAGAACCGAGCTTCTTTACCTGCCCGAGCTGCGAACGAAAATCATCGAGCGTGAATTGGTTCTTTTGCAGCTTCTTGAGCTGCGCCTCGGCTTCGTCCTGATCGACTTTGGACTGGACCTCTTCGATCAGCGAAAGCACGTCGCCCATGCCGAGGATGCGTTGGGCCACGCGATCGGGATAAAACGGTTCGAGCGCGTCGTATTTCTCGCCGACGCCTACAAACTTAACGGGCTGACCGATGACCTGCTTGATCGAAAGCGCCGCGCCGCCGCGGGCATCGCCATCCATCTTTGTCAGCACCACACCGGTGATGCCGATCCGCCGATGAAACTCTTCGGCCGATCGCACCGCATCCTGTCCGGTCATCGCATCGGCGACGAAAAGAATTTCAACCGGATGCGTTTCGCTCTTGATCGTGACCAGCTCTTCCATCAACTCGTCATCGATGTGCAAGCGGCCGGCCGTATCGATCAGCAGCGTGTCGTAACCGACATCGCGCGCCTGTTGCAACGCGGCGCGGGTCAGCTCCAGCGGATCGTTCGTCTCAGGCTTTTCAAAGATCGATTGGCCAGTCGCTTTCGCGATGACTCTTAACTGTTCGCGCGCCGCCGGCCGGTAAACGTCGGTCGACAGCAGCAGCGGCTTGCGCTGTTGATTCTGCGCCAGCCAACGCGCGATCTTTCCGGTCGAGGTCGTCTTGCCTGAGCCTTGCAGGCCGACGATCATCACTACGTTCGGGATCGTTTTGGTAAAGACCAGCCGCGAGGATTGCCCGCCCAGCAGTTCGACCAGTTCATCGAAAACGATCTTGACGACTTGCTCTGAAGGCTTCAGCTCGAGCCAAACTTGCTGACCTTCGGCCTTCTCCTTGACCGATGCTATAAAGTCTTTGGCGACTTTGTAATTGACATCGGCTTCGAGCAACGCCAGGCGAATCTCGCGCAACGCGGCGTCAACGTGTTCCTTTGTCAGGACGCCTTCGCCGCGCAGATTCTTCAGCGTCCGCTTCAGTTTGTCGGAAAGAGACTCGAACATACATTAGACGACGATTCCGGTCTGCGCGGAAACAAGCATGATAAGGGGCGATCTAAGGGGTGTCAAGGAATGGGCTGGTGCGATGTTCTCGCCCCGCCAACGGGCGAGTTTGAAATCACAAACTGTGATTTCAAGTGTTCAGAGGCTCGCCAGCCTTGCTCCGTCAGGAGCAAAATGTTTATTGAAGTGAGGTTATTTGATTAGCTCTTCCGGCGAGAGAGCGATGACAATCATCGCTCTCTCGCCGGGGAAACGGGACGAATTGTCATGCGGGCTATAAACATTGTGCTCCGACGGAGCGCAGTCAGTGGCCTTGAAGTCTTTCGGAAACCAACTCAACGGGTGCTTTTCCGAGCGATCGTTTTGATCGGATTGCTTGCACTCGCGTTTGGCCTTCATGCGCAAGAGCCATCAACCTCAAATCAAAAATCCGAATTCATTGCTCCCGGAATCGAGCACATCCAGATCACTCGTGGTTACAAATCAGAGAAGGAAGGAACTGGCCCCTGGTTCATCAATATACTGCGGATAGACCTGGGCCGAGCGCGGCTGCGAATGGTTCACGCCCTGGACGAAGCTGTCGGTTTAGAGACGGTGAGTTCAATGGCCGCGCGATACGGTGCGCTGGCCGCAGTGAACAGTGGCTACTTCCGCACGACCGGGACCTACCGCGGCGATTCTGTCGGGACCGAGGTGCTCAATGGAAAACTCTTGAGCGAGCCGAACAACGTTCGCGCCGCCGCCGGTTTGATTGAAAGAGATGAAAAGCAGGAATTGATTTTTGGCCACTTGAAATTCGATGGCCAGGTCATTGCGGGTGCGCGATCGACACACACCATCAACGGCCTGAACCGGCTGCGGGCCGATAATGAACTGATCGTTTTTACTCCTGAATTTCATCGCACGACACTCACTGATCCAAATGGAATTGAGGTTGTGGTTCGTAGTGGGCGCGTCGTGGAGCGGCGTGATCTGAAAGGCAGCAGTGTGATTCCCGCCGACGGCTACGTTATTTCCGCGTCCGGCTCCGCCCGCGCTTGGGCCCTTGCGAATTTGCGATCAGGCGCGCGAGTCGAACTTAAACTGAACCTCACGCCGACTGAGACAGAAATGGCGCCGCAATGGAAACAGGCCGCGAGTATCATCGGCGGCGGGCCGCAGTTGATTAAGAACGGGCGCATTGAAATTACCAACGCCGCCGAGAAGATCCTGCCCGGCTTTGTTAGTGACGGACATCCGCGTACCGCGATCGCCAAACTCAAGTCAGGACAGATTCTGCTCCTTGCCGTCGATGGCCGCCAGCCCGGCGAAAGCATCGGCATGTCGCTCAACATGCTGGCCGATCTACTGATTGAATTTGGCGCGACCGAGGCAATCAATCTCGATGGCGGCGGCTCAACCACCATGGTCATCAGGAACAAATTGGTTAATAAACCCTCGGACGCCTCCGGCGAACGGCCGGTGAGCGACGCCATTCTCATTTATCCGCGATAGACCTGCCTTCCCCGTCAAAAGTCGTGACCAGCCGCCTCTACTGTGGTATTTTCAGGTCGCTTGAGGAAGAACTGACGGGAACTCTCAGCCCGTTACTGCCCTGCCCCTGAAACTGCGAAGGTGAAAAGCGCAACTCATTGGGCTTATATTAACTTCTCAGGTATAACAATTATTGCGGCATCAGGCAGTAACCTCTTAACAGGGAACTTGCTCGTTTGAGCGAAAAAAACAATAAGGCAGATAACGCCGTCATCGATCTTGAGCACGCTCGCGAGCGTCTCCGTTCGCACGCCGGCAAAGCTTCGCCTGAATCTCTGGCGCGCGATCTTGACACCGTGCGCGGCCTGCTCGATCAAGGTCTAACCATCGAGGCCCGCTCCCGGCTCCACTCGCTGCTGCCGCAAGCGCGAAATCATCCGCAACTGCTGGCTCAGGCTCGTTGCGCCTTATCAATCGCCCTGGAGATGCAAGGGCATTATCGCGAGTCGCTCGACGCGATCGCGATGTATGAAGACACGCATCCCAAGGCCATTGCGCTCCTCAAGTCCACCCTGCGAGATTTGCCCCAGGGAGGGGCAGAAGTCGGTGCGGTTTATACCGCGCTGGCGCGCGTCTATCGAAGCATCACTGAGTATCCGATCGCGCGCGACTATTCGCATCGGGCGTTGGAGAGCTATCGCCAAAGTGGCGATTGGCGCGGACTGGCCGAAGCGTACTTCGGTCTGGCGACTGCCGACGTTCATGAAGGGCTGTATGAAGAATCGTTGGAAAACTTCGACCAGGTGCTCAAGCTGGTTGGGGATCATCCTGCCACCTATGTGTTGGGCAAAACGTACGCCAACATGTCCGGATCCTGCTGGTTTTTGAAACGTCCTCAGGACGGTATCCAATACCTCCAAAAGGCGATCAACTACTACGAACGGACCGATCATAAAAATAGCGCCGCCAATGGATATAACAATCTCGGAGTAAATCTGGTCTTGATGGGTCAGTGGGATCGCGCCCAGGAAGCGTTCGAACGCGCCCTGGCACTCGCCTCCGAAGGCGACGATCGAGGCGCAGAAGTTCCGATGATTCTCGACTCTCTTGGTGATTTGCGCATTTTGCGTGGCGATCTCGAAGAGGCGCATGGCTATCTGGAGCGCGCGCTTGCTCTATCCTTAGAAAAAGGAAACAAGTGGTACCAGGGACAGGCACACCGCACGCTGGGCCGTTGTTATCTGGCCATGAAGCGCATTGCCGAGGCCTTGGTTACTTTAAAGAAGGCGCTGGAACTCGCCGAACTAATCGGTGATCGACAGGCCATTTGCGAATCGCGTTTACTGCTTGCCGAAGTATCTCTTGAACAGGGCGAAACAGAAGAGTCCGTCGCGAACCTTCAGAGCCTGGCCCAACTAATCACAGACTCACCGGCCGATCTGCTGCTGGTCGGAGAAGCGCAGCGATTGCACGGCATGCTCGAGATGGCCCGGGGCGATGCCTCGACTGCGGCGCAGCATTTCGGCCGCAGCGTCTCGATCTTCGATATGCTGGGCGACCGCTATCGCAGTGCGCGGGCGCATTATGAACTGGGACGTGCCTATGCTGTCGCCCAGCCCGAACGCGCGGCAGAACATCTTTCGCGCGCCGTAAATATCTTCCGTGAACTGGGCGCGAAACTGGATCTCAGTCGAGCTGAAGCAGCCGCAGCCGCGCTCGACCAGACGGGTCCGCAGCAGCAACGACAGCGCGAAACGGTTCTGCAACTGCTCACCCTGCGGTTGGCTGAAGCCGTCGCCTCACGTGAGCTACTGCTGCGCGAATTGGCTGCGGTAATTCGGCAGGAAACCAACTGTAGCAAGGTCTTGATTATCGAACCCGACGAAGGCACTCGCCAGCGTGTGGTTATTGCGCATGGTTGCGTCAAGAACGAAAGCACAGCGTTGGCAGGCGAGTTTGCGACTCTTGAAAAGGACTCTCAGCGTCAGGCGTTCGCGAAGAAACAGAATCTGGCGGTGATCACATTGAAGTCGACCAACGGAAGGCCGGCTACTTTGATGATCTCGCCGCGTGAGCGGGCTGAACTTCCCGGCGGGCTTTCGCTCGATCCGCTGCTGCGGGTGGTTGAACTGGGAATGGACGTTTGCGCGTTGCGGTCACGCACCCGTAGCGGACCTGATGCCGAGGAAGAGAGCGCTCTTGCTGGTTCCAGTTTGATGCCGGGATTCATCCACTCAAGTCCGGCCATGACTAAGCTGGTTGAAGAGGTGCACAAGATTCGTTCGTCCGATGTGACTGTGCTGGTCACTGGTGAGTCCGGAACCGGAAAAGAACTGGTGGCCCGCGCCATCCACGCGCTTTCTTCACGACGCGACAAGATTTTTGTCCCGTTCAATTGCACGGCCGTGCCGAAAGAACTTTCGGAAGGTTATCTTTTCGGTTATCGCCGGGGCGCCTTTACCGGAGCCGTTAAGGACTCGGACGGCGTTATTCGCACGGCAGCGGGCGGCACTCTCTTTCTCGACGAAATCGGCGACCTTCCGATCGACGTGCAACCGAAGATTCTGCGTTTCCTGCAGGAAGGCGAGATTCAGCCGCTCGGCGAACAGCGACCGATAAAAGTCGACGTGCGCATCATCGCCGCTACCAACAGCGATCTGGAAGAGATGGTGGCGCAGAGTCGCTTTCGCGAGGACCTTTATTATCGGCTTAACGTGATCCGTCTGCGCGTGCCGCCACTGCGCGAGCGCCGCTCAGAGATTCCCACCATCGTTAATTATTATGTGAATCACTACTCGGCAAAGTTTGGCCGTCGTGATATTCAAATCACGCCCCAGGCCATCGACTTGTTGATGGTCGGCGAGTGGCCGGGTAATGTGCGGCAACTCTGCAACGAAGTGCAAAGAGTGATTGCGCGCGCCGAAAACGGAGCAGTCATCACGCCGGAACAACTTTCGCCCGAACTACGACATATGCGCGCGCCGGTTACGCCGCCGGCAACGGTGACTCCGATCGGCTCCGGGGCTGGCTCGTCGGTTACTGTTCCGCTGCAAAACGTCACCCTGGCTGACGCGCTGGCAGAAGTCGAGCGCCGCATGATCCGCGAAGCCCTGCGCAAACATAACGGCAATATCTCGCGCGCCGCGCGTGAGCTTGGCCTGACCCGCCGCGGGCTCTATCTGAAGCTCGAACGCCATGAAATGAGTGCCAGCGCTTAGTTTCCTTCTTTTTCTCTCTGATCTGTTTTCGAAACCTCGGCTCAATGGCAACGTGTAAGCCTGAGACGCCAGTCGGAGCGTCTGGTAGCGGTTGCGCCCCTTTACGACGGGCGTGTATGCTTTTTGCTGTAACGCCGGTACCTTGGGCTGGGAACAAGAAAACGTAATGACTGCGAAGCTTAATCTTGCCAGTAATCCTTTTCGTAATCGCGCTCTGCCGTGGACTGTGACGACTGTAATTACTGTCGTTTCGATCGTGGCTTTGGTGGTTATTGCCAGGTCAACTGTGCAGACCAACGCGCAGGCGCAAACAACTCAGCGCGACGTGGCGGATTTGCAGAAGCAGGCTGAAGGATTGAACAAGCGTTCCGAAGAGATCAAGACGGCGCTGACACCTGAGCAGCGCCGCACTCTCAAGTCGGCGCATACACTGGTCGACCGGAAACGATTTTCGTGGTCACGTTTGTTCGCAGATTTGGAAGCGGCGTTGCCAGGTACCGTGCGCGTTGCGCGGATTGTGGTCAAGGAGGTCCGCGCTCAGGACGATCGCACGGTGACAAACCTTGATCTCACCCTAATCAGCAAGGACCCGGCGATTATCACCCAGTTGATTCAAGACATGGAGCGTGAGGGGATTTTTCATGCCGAACTGGTTTCCCAGAACCTGCAACGCGGCAAAGGTGAGAACGGCGCCGAGTACGAAATGAATGTGTACTACGTTCCGCGTAATGGAGCTCCGATCGGAGCCAGCGAAAGGAACAACCGGCCGGTAGACACCGCCGGCCAGGGAGGCCGGCAATGAGTCAGGATCGTCCCATGCACGCCGTGGCTGCTCGCCGGCAAATTCCCATTCGCTTTGATCAATTGAGGCGGACACCGGGACTGAACATACTCGGGCTTCCCGAACTTATCGGGCTGGCCGCCGCCGTGCTAATCGCGTTGATTACGGTCTTTGCCTACTTTTATTTTTACGTCCCCGCGCACTCGCGCCTGAGATCGGTGCAATCAGAGCGGGATCGATTGCAAGCCCAACTACGATCGTCAGAACTAAATCTCAAGGGCATGACGACTACCCGCGAGGCCGTCGACAAGATTGATGCAAGTCTGCGAGACTTTGAGAGCAATTGGCTCGCCGTAAGCGCGCAGGGTCGCCTGTCGCTTTACAGTGAACTGAATACTCTTATCCGCAGCAACGGTCTCCGCAACACGTCGGGCCCGACCTATACTGCGCTCGAACCGCTCGGCTCAAAGGCTCATGTCCAAG
>WNFR01009116.1_pt1 | contig 10022 bp, 4 predicted proteins | sample 5400221 | NCBI WGS metagenome assembly WNFR01 (sample SAMN13153357, study PRJNA577476) | soil metagenome | isolation source: 40 cm soil under Madrone tree | place: USA:California | collected 2016-06-14 | reverse complement strand
ATTTCCGCGAGGGCCAAAGTGGAGGCAGACGTGACATGCCCTGCGGGCCAGGTCGCATATACAGCAACTTTTCCCACGAGCTGGTTGGACAGCATTTCATATGACTATTCTTATCGCAGAAGACAATGTGGCGCAGCGCCATTATTTGAAAGAGATCCTGGAACGGGAGTTTCCGGGACACGCGCCGGTCGTCGAAGCAGGCGACGGCGAGGCGACAGTCGAGTTGGCGCTAAAGCATCGGCCGGAATTGTGTGTCTTTGATATCCAGATGCCGAAATTATCCGGGGTGAAAGCCGCGCGCGCGATTTGGCGCGAGTATCCCGCGGCGCGGATAATCTTCTGGACCCAGTTTCCGCATGAAATCTACATCAACGAGATCCGCAAGATAATTAAATCGGTGGATCCTCCGCCGGCATATGGCTTTATCCATAAGAACAATCCGGAGTCGCGATTTCTCCGTTTTGTCGCCGCGGTGCTGCAGGACGGGGCCGACATGATCGACCCTGCCTTTAAGGATTCTTTCAAACGTCCATTACTGACTGAATTCGAAGCAGAAGCGCTCTATTACCTGGCGCTGGGTCTTTCGAACTGGGCGATTGCGCGAAAATGCAGTTTGAGTCTGCGTGGAGTGGAGAGTCGGCTGGCGACTTTGTATGAGAAGTTGTTTGTTTCACTCACGGAAGGCACGGAAAATGATGCCTACGATAAACTTGCATATAACATTCGGACTCGCGCTTTTTTTGAAGCATTGAGACGCGGTTTGATCAACAGCGACGAACTTGAAACGGCATCGAAGGATCTCGAGGCGTGGATTGAAAGAGACCAGAAAAGGTATCTGCAGGAAACAGGTAAACGAGCACGCGGTGAGAATGGTCGCGGGGAAAGAGATTAAATCAGGACAATGATCCAAATAGGTTCTTATGTATACGGCGTCTAAACATTCGTTTCCTTAATGCAAAGTTCGCGCAAATTCCTGATTGTCGCAATGCTGACCCTGACCAGCTGTTTGGGGTTGTTCTTTGCGAGACCGGCCGGGTCACAAGAAAATACAAACTTGGGTGACCAGGTAGGGACACCCACGCCCACGCCAATTCCCTCTCCTACACCAACGCCAATCCAACCGACCAATCTTCATCAATGGGGCGCCGTAACGCTGTTCCACGGGCTACCGTCAAATCGAGTCCGTGCGATCGCCCAGGGCCCCGACGGAACGATGTGGTTTGGCACGGATGCGGGGCTGGCGCGTTACGACGGGCGCCGCACACAGGCTGTGACGGCAGAGTCGTTACCCGTTGGAAAGGTCCTAGCGCTTAAATATGACGAGGCTGGAGTCCTGTGGATTGGGACGGAGACAGGCGCGGTGAGGCTGGTTGGAAGCAGCTTTCAACCGGTGCCGGACACTACCGGGAAAACCGTAACGGCAATCCTGATGCCTTCGAAAGATCGGGCGATCCTTGCAACAGCCGAAGGGTTGATTTTCGACTGTCAGACAAAATCGAATGGCGAGGTCATTGTCGCGCGTTCGCTTGCCGATCCATTACACGGCGTTGACGGTGACAAGAACGGACCATTGTATTTGACCAGTTTGGCGATGACAGGCGACAGACTGCTTGTGGGTACGCGTGGCCGTGGAATTCTCGCAATCGAAAACGGAACCTCGCACGAACTCGATATGAAGCCGCGTGCCTTCTTCGTTGAGGCGATCACGGTTGGGCCGCGTGGAACGGTAATCGTTGGCGCCAAGGCCAAAAATGAGTCCAGTGGACTGTTTGAGTTGGGCGAGCATGCACATCTGGACCAGGTGGACACTCCAACCGGCGCAGTCGTTGTTTTTGCAAGGGGAACTCGTGATGATTTGTGGGTCGGCTCTGATGGGCGCGGCGCATTCCGCTTCAACGTCGCCAGCATCGACCGCTTCACATTTGACGGTACTGCCGGCGGGCTTCGTTCTGACCACATCTATTCGATTTTTATCGATCGCGAAGACGTGGTTTGGTTCGGCACCGACCGTGGTGTTTGCAGATATGACCCACATGCTCCCCGCACAGAAAACATTTCAAACGATCCGGAGAGCAACTTCATTAGAGCCCTTTATGAGAGCAAGACGGGCCTGACACTGGCAGGCACAAATCGTGGACTTTTTACCTTTGACGCCGCTACAAAGACATGGCAGCGGGTCGAACAGTTGGCGCGAAATACGATTTACACTATCTCCGAAGATCAGAACGGGCGGGTGCTGATTGGTACTGCCGGCGGTTTGTTCATCACTGAACGGATGCCAAACAGTTCGACAGAATTGCGCCCTGCGAATGTGTCCCAGCGCCCAAGTGGCATCGATGCGGAAGGAAGTGTGCGGTCAATCGTTCAATTCAAAGGTGTAACGTACATCGCAAGCTACGGTCGAGGCGTGGAACGAGTCACAGGGAAGACTGTTTCACCTGTCTGGCCCGCCGAAGGTTCCGAACCGCAACTTCGACAGACCATAACTCTATACTCCGACGGCGATACACTGTGGATTGGTACGGTCGCACGGGGTGTATTTAAATTCGATGGCGACAAAACCGTGAAGGAGCCTGGACTCGATCCGGTCAGCACGGGCGCGGTACGGTCAATGATTGCGGACGCGTCCGGGAGGATGTGGTTTGCAACAGCCAACGGATTGTTCTCGTTGAAGGACGATCAACTTACGCCGGTTTTAACTGGAGTAGACGCACGCGACCTAACGTTGGCGGTGGAAAATGGGACCGCCTTCGATCATCCGGTCCGACCTGTCTGGTGCGCAACCGCTGGCGCCGGACTGGTTGAAGCTTCGTTTGCGGAAGGGCTGGGACCGATTGTTACGAAACTTGACGCCGAGCAGGGGATGCCATCGCAGAATGTCTTTAAGGTGATGCCTCTTCACGATGCCTCCGGAATGACTACGATTCTTGCAGGCACGAACCGAGGGCTCGCACGATTCGAACCGGCAGGTGCCGCTCCGGTACTTGCCGCAACTCAAGTGATTGGAAGACGTTTGTATGCTGTAGAAGAATTGAAGACCGGATTGAACCTGGAGTACCCGCAAAACAGTGTGATCGTCAATGTGCTGGCAACCTCCAGCCGAACATTCCCGGAGCAGTTTCAGTACGCTTTCCAGGTTCGTGACGAACACGGAAAAATTATTAAGCAGAAACTGTCGCACGATCCACAATTTGCATTGGAGGGATTGCGACCAGGGCACTATCGAATAGAGTCGGTTGCATTTTCGCGGGAGTTGGTCCCGTCTATACCATTGAAATTTGATTTGAACGTGGCAAAGGCTCCGTTTCCATGGACCAGCACAGCACTCGGGATCCTTCTGGCATTGGCGCTTGTTGCCTTGTGGTGGGGCTATTGGCAGAACCGGCGAATACGCCAGACCAGCAGCGAGTTGATTGTTGCGAACCATCAATTGGCCACTGCGAGAATGGATTTGGCGAACGAGGCCGAGGCTGAACGCCGCCGCATCGCGCGCGACCTGCATGATCAAACATTGGCGGATCTGCGGAACCTTTTGATGCTCACAGATCGCTTGCCCGCAAAGGCAAATGAAGATGGTAAGGACGGTCTTGTGCCAGTCGTGCTTCGAAGCGAGATTGAAGCCGTTTCCAACGAGATTCGACGGATATGCGAAGATCTTAGTCCCTCCGCACTTGAGAACGTAGGCCTTGGGGCAGCGCTGGAGTGGGCGCTCGTAAATGCGGTTACACACGTTTCACCGGAGAACAGATTTGAATTCAGCATTAATTGTGAGGAAGATCTGGAAGATAGGATGCATTTCGCCCCTGGAATACGAATGCAGATTTACCGCATCGCACAGGAGGTCATAAATAACATTTGCCGCCATTCCGGCGCATCGCTTGTCCTGCTGTTTGCCAATACTGATGGTGACGGTGGATTCAGACTAAGAATAGAAAGCGACGGCCGGGAGTTTTCCCCAGGTACGGTCAGGAAAGGACGAGGCCTGACGAACATTCAGTCGCGCGCGACGATGATCGAAGCGGTGGTTGAATGGAAAAAACGCGAGGAAGGCGGGATGGTGTTTATTCTTCGGAAGATGGGTGAAAACGGTGTGAATCGCACCGCAGGAGAAACAATCACAACGTAGAGATTGGAACACGAGAAAAGTTCGCACATTGTGCTTGAGGATAGATTTCAAGCGGGTCCAAAGTTGATTATTGCTTTCCCTTACCCAGCGCTTCAAATTTTTCCTTTGTCATAATGAAGACGATGCTTCCGTCAATTTTCACCTGGTAGGCGTAGTGGGCTGTCACAATCAAATCAGGTATTTTCCGAGTCCGCGTTAGCACATAGAACACGTCACTGTCTTCCGGGACCTCGTCAAGGACGGCAGTCCTCAAAAGTCCTTCCGACGCTCGGGTTGGGTCTCGCAAGTCAAATTCGATAATGGATTTGTGCATGCGCCTGGCTTCGAGAATCTTGAGGCCGTCAGACGAAATCAGGTACCGCGAATCACCGCCAACCGGATAAATCCCGGTTTCAGTTTGTGCCGGCAGAACGTAAACCCACAGTTGTCGATCGATTCCAGGCAAAACAGCAGCGTTATAAGGACGCTGCTCACCTTTGAAGTCGCCTATCGCAGTCTCCAGAGCACGCGCAGCAAAAAGATAAAAACTAGTATCTTCTTTTGACGAGTCGAGCTTCCTGGCGTGGAATTGAGTAGGCGAATCTCCTTGAACCGCCTCATAGTTTATTAGAAATTTGTCGCGCTTTTCGTTGAACACGCCAAATGCGACGACCCATTTTCCGCCTTCCTTTTTCGCTACGTAACGGCTGACACTGCCATCTACAGGCTTCAGGGCAACGACGGCATCGGTCGCATGCCATGCTGCGACATCATACTCCGCGAGCAGGCGGCCGCGCTCGCTGATCTCTGCAAGTTGAGCATCAGTAGCACGCGGCTTTTCCTGCGACAAGGCGCTGTGAAAGCAGAGTACGAATAGGACTGTGCATGCAAGCTTATAGATGTGTTTTTGCGGCATAATTGTGGATCGAGGAAACGCTAAGGTTGTAATTGAGATTAAGCGAGAAAAATTTGAGCCAACGGCTAACCCACCTTTTCCATCAATTCAATCCTGTTCTCGAAAGGGTCATAGAACGAGAAGCGAATGACGCCGTCGAGTACTGGCTCATCGCGGGTTCGAACGCCAAGGGATTCAAGGAATAACCTGACTGCAACTACATCATCAACCTCGAATGCCGGATGACGTTTTGACGTAGATGCAATCTCTTCAACACCGATATGGAGTTGAATATCCGCAATTTCAAACCACATCCCACCATTCTTAAGTACCGGCCAAGGCTTTGGGATTTCGCGAAGTCCAAGAAGTTCTCCGTAAAATTTCCGCGCCTTATCCTCCTCACCAAACGGAATGCAGATCTGAAAATGGTTTAGTCGTTTGAAGTTTATGTGCATAGATACCGAACGATTATATAGCAAAGGGCGGCACAGGAGGAATTCAATCAAAACCAGCCATTCGCTAAAAGAAAATTTAGAACCGGGCAATCCTTAACAACCCATTTACGAATTTCTGCATCGTAGCTAAAAATCAGGAGGCTCTCGCCAGCCCTGGATTTGACCGCAGTAGAGTTTTAAAAAACATTTGAATAGCACACGGGAGGTCAGCGATGCGTCGCAGATTTGTCCTCGCAGTATGTCTGTTCGCAGTAGTGCTGTTTGTTATTCCACCTACGCATGCGAATGGCCTAATTCAGGTTATTGAAGATAAAACCATACTTTCTTTGGCTGCCGAAGAGGCAACTGTGACGCTGACGCTAAACAGCACTCTTGATGCGCCGGTAAATGCCCGGGTTACGGTTGAAATCCTGGACACCGATGATGCCATTCGGGATAGAACTCAACAAGTTGAGACCATCAAACAAGGCGTGTCGTCTATAACGTTGGTGTTCCCAGTGAACGGGGACAAGGTGTTTGGCAGCGAAGCGCTTTTATGGTATCGCCTTCGCTACCGTATTGTCCCAGTGAAGTCCGAAGACAAAGTGGTGCCTCTTGCCGGTGGCATCATCTCATTTTCAGAAATCTTGCCAAACATATTTGACCTGCACATTGCTGCTCCATCAAAAATTAGAGAGGGCAGACAATTTCGCGTTCAGGTGCAAGCAGTGCATCCTCTGACCAGCCGTCCCCTCGAAAAGGTGGAAATCACGGGCGAAGTTTCTTATCGAGAAACCCTCGGCGAAAGGAAAACCAACACTAAAGCTCACACGAATCGAAACGGGTATGCGGTTCTTGACTTCAACCTGCCTGAGCAAATCGGGAACTCCGACGAGGTAGAGCTGAAAGTAACTGCCACGAAAGGTATTCAGGAACGCGACGTGTCTACGGAAATTGATGTTGACCGAAACATGCTCGCAATGCTTACAACCGACAAACCGTTGTATCAGCCGGGCCAGACACTGCATTCGCGTGCAATGGTATTTGATTCGTCGAACCACGCAGTCCCGGGGCGCAAACTTGAGCTCAAGATCGAAGACCCGGACAACAAGGTAATGTTCCACGCGCCGATGGTCAGCTCGAAATTCGGAATTGCTTCGACCGATTGGATTATTCCTGAAAGTACACCACTTGGTGGATACAAAATCAGTCTCGACTCAGGCGATGAATCGATTGCTTATTCAGAAGTCAACATCAGTAGATATGACCTTCCAACCTTTTCGGTTGAGGTAAAACCGAATCGTGCATATTACCTTCCGGGTCAGGATGCCGATGTGACCGTCAAAGCAAATTATCTTTTCGGACAGTCAGTTAAGCGGGCAAAGGTCCGTGTCGTCCGCGAGGAGGATCGGCATTGGGATTTTAAACAGCAGAAGTACGAAGCTGATGAAACCCAGGTCTATAACGGTGAATTCGACGATAAGGACCAATTTGCGGTCCACATTAACCTGCAACAAGATCACCAGGAATTAGCCGACACTGACTATCAACGCTTCGAAGATCTCAAGTATGCCGCTTATGTAACGGATCCAACCACCAACCGAACCGAGCAACGACGGTTTGATGTGAGGTTAACACGCGAACCGATTCACATTTATATAATCGAGTCGAGTTATCGCCAAAACGAAAAGTTACCCATCAGCTTTTTCGTTGCAACCTCGTACGCTGACGGGACGCCCGCAGTTTGTGACTTGACTGTGACTGAGGATCCAGAAGAAAGCGATTCAAATTCGCAGGCCGCGGGATTGACACAAAAGGTGTTAAAGAAAGTAACGACCAATCAATATGGAGTGGTTAAGGTCGACGGATTTTGGCCAAAGACAAAACGCGACAAATACAGCAACTTGTCCCTTAGCTTTTTTGCACGGGATGGGAAGGGCGCGACCGGGCAGCATTCGAATAGTTTTTATTTCGAGGACAGCGATGTCGTCAGAGTTGAAACCGACAAGACTATTTATCGACCGGGCGAACCCGTACGAGTTACGGTTACGGCTAGCAATCCCAAAATGGGTTTGTTTCTGAGCGTCGAGCACGAGGGCCAGGTTTTGCGTTCTGAAGCTTTAACAGTTCATCGGGACAAAGCTACGCTTCTGATTCCCTTCAGCAAGGATTTTCAGGACGATGTGACGTTCAAGGCTTTCGGTATGACTCGAGGTGATGAGTCGTCCGGTTTGGCGTTTGGAACCAGGACGATCGTTTATCCGAGAGATCGGGAATTGAAACTGAAACTGGGACTTGACCAGAAGGAGTATCGACCGGGGCTGGAAGCGCATGCGAATTTCGACGTTAAATCTGCGGATGGAAAGGCGGCGGAGAGTTCACTTGGTGTAGTGATCCTCGACCGGGCGGTCGAGGAACGATTCAGGACTGATAGTGATTTCGGTCGCGCATATGGATTCTATGACGCTTATTCGTACCTGTCGGGTTATGCAGGAAGTGTCGGAAATTTGAGTCGCAGAGATCTGGATAAGATCGACCTGGATAAGCCGGTCCCTCCGGAGTTGGACCTCGCGGCCGAAATGCTGCTTCGCAATCAGGGTGACAATTCCCCGCCGAGGTTCCTTCGAGAACAAACTGACGAAACAAAGCCCGGCGCGGCATATTTTGGGTCCATTAGAAAAGTTCTGCTTCCGCTACAGGTTTCCCTGGGGTGGAAGTACCTCTTGACTGGCGATTATCCGAAAGACGCTCAAGGGCTGTCGAGAATCCTCGAAACTGATGGGATCAAGCTTGAATCAGTCAAGGACCCATGGGGGACTAACTATCGCTCAAGCTTCGTAAGTATACAGAGCAACGATGTTACGCAATTTGAAAGCGCCGGCCCGGACAAGAGGTTTGGTACAGCAGACGACTTTGTTGCTTTGGCGATTTCGAGACCATACTTCTTGCCGTTTATGCGGAAGCTTGACTCAAGCCTGGTTACTTATCACGCAAGGACGGGCGCCTATATCCGCGACGAGGAGACGATGAAGCGCGAGGCGGTTCGGAACGGTGTTGATTTTGGACTTATCCGCGATCCCTGGGGCCAACCATACCGCATTAGATTTGGCGTAGACGGCCGGAGATACACGGTAAGCGTCCAAAGCAGCGGACCAAATGGCCGGTTTGAAGGGGAAAGGGACCGATCAGTGCGTGATGATTTCACGATCTGGGATGGCCGGATCGATTACTTCGCTGAAACCGAATTAGCCTTAACAGCAGCTGTCGATAAATACACAGCCAGAATGAAGCGGGTTCCTGGAGATGAGTCCGAATTCAAGACGGCGCTTCGTGAGAGTGGGATTAATTGGGAGAGCCTGCGTGACCCATGGGGACGACCGCTTACCGCTTCTTTTCGCACTAAACAATACTCTGCAAATAAGGTAGACATCACGAATTACGAGACGTTCGGGATTAAGGACCAAAGGCAAAAGATCCGGTTAACACCGGTAACACAGACCTTGAGAATAATTTCCATAAACAGCAATGGAGAAGACGGCGTGCCTGGCAATCGTGATGATTTTAAGCTCGGCGACCTTTCGTTTATCGAGTCGGAACAAAGCGCCGAGGATTCGACGCCAAGGCTGCGTCCGGGACCGATCGTAACGATTAGCGGAGCGAAAGGTGCAATCGAAGGTACTGTCTCGGATCCTAACGGAGGATTGGTGCCGGGAGCAAAAGTCAAGGCTGTGCATCAAATCAGCTTGATCGAATTCGAAACCGAGACCGGCGAGGATGGGTATTATCTGCTAAAGAATTTACCCGCCGGAATCTATGAGGTAAGTATTGATTCCCCTGGATTCATGAAGGCGATGTTCACCCAGGTTCCAGTCCAATCGTCCGGCATTACAAAACTCAACTCATCTTTACAGGTCGGCACCACATCCGCGGTGGTAACGGTCACGAGCGACCCTTCGACTCTTAATACGGCAGCCTCGTCATCGGTTTCGACTGTAGAGTCGCGTATGCCATTAAGAAGAAGACAGAACGCTGCGTTTATCCTGAACGCGACTGCCACTCCGCGACTACGGCAGTACTTCCCTGAAACATTGGTGTGGGCTCCGTCAATCGAGACAGACAAGAACGGGCGTGCAAAGCTGGATTTCAAGATGGCCGACAACATCACTACGTGGAAGATGTCTGTGATTGGATCAACTGTCGACGGACAGATCGGGATGGTCGAGAAGGACATTCGTTCGTTTCAGCCTTTCTTTATCGATCACGATCCACCGCGTGTGCTGACCGAGGGGGATGAAATCGCCCTGCCAGTGGTTCTGCGAAACTACATGGAGAAACCTCAGACAGTGAACCTGGCAATCAAACCTGAGGGCTGGTTCAACATGTTGAGCCCGGCCAGCAAACGTTCAAATGTCCCGGCGGGAGATGCAAGACGCGAGACATTCGATTTTCGTGCGGTTTCTTCGGTAAAGGACGGAAAGCAACGCATTACGGCCACCGGCATAGGCGACGCAAGCGATGCAATCGAGAAACCCGTAACCGTGCATCCTGACGGCGAGGAGCAGGTGGTTACCGCAAGCCAGATACTGAT
>WNFR01009115.1_pt1 | contig 10022 bp, 5 predicted proteins | sample 5400221 | NCBI WGS metagenome assembly WNFR01 (sample SAMN13153357, study PRJNA577476) | soil metagenome | isolation source: 40 cm soil under Madrone tree | place: USA:California | collected 2016-06-14 | reverse complement strand
CTTGTTTGAGCCTGGTGCTCAGGTCTTCGAGACGGGTCGAATATGCGTGGACGGCATCTCGCCGGGCGTCGCTCGTTTTCACGAGTTCTGTTGCTGCCTGGCGAAAGGCCTTCAAGGCAGAACCGGGCTTTTCGAAGGACTTTCCCGTGATCGAAGCGGCCATCGTGGTGAACACGCTTGCGGTTTGCTCCAAATCTTCCCCTGCCCGCTGATAATTCCTTTCGCTGTCGGGGCTCTTTGCTCGGATTCGTTCCTTGACGGATTCAACAAATCGATCGCGGGCTAGCATCAAGGCGTCCGAAGTAATCGCGCGCCGCTCCGCAGCGACCTTGGATGTCATCGAGTCGATGGCTTCCGGCGATACGCCTTCCAGGGGTTTTGGGCGGGGCGGCGGGGCGGTCACGGTACGGGTTATCCGGATCGTCCTCTCGATCGACACGCTTCGTTCGGCGATAAGGACTGCGGCCAAGAGGAGCGCTCCCACCGCCATGAACGCAATGATGAACCGCGGTACGATACCGAGGCGGAGAGGCTGGGAAAGTACGCTTGTGTACGCTGTGTGCAAGACACGCCTACACAGTCGCCACGCGTTCATTCTTTAATCCTGTGGGAAGGCGTCCCGCAGTGTGCATGCCCCGCTCGCCGGCGTTGCAGACGCAGTTCAACTTTCGTACATCCGGAGCCGTGCACAGGTCACAGACGGAAATTGCGGGAACCCGCGGCACGCGAACGCCGCGCAGAACGCGCTTTACATAATTCGATCACTCAAGGGGATCCTCGATTCCTCTGAGATAATCGAACGGAACGACTGCTATGCGCGGCGCATTTTGTGAGCTACCTGTGGAATGTAGTAACGCCGACCAGAATTCCGAGGCCAAAAATCCCAAGTATTAAGGTGATCCAAATTAGTAAAGGCACGAATATGATCCACCACACGCCTGTTCCCATCGTCACTCGCTTGTCTCGCACTGGCTTCGAGGCCACATAAAAACAAGCAAGCATCAGTGGAAAGTAGATACCGAAAAAGATGATTTGTGGGTGCGTATCAATTCCCGGAAAGATCAATATGGTCAGAAATAGGATCGGCCACGCCCACATGAACGCGAAGCGTTTCCAATAAAGTTTGATTGCCTCGTTCGTCATAGGCACTTTCTATGCTTGGTCGACCATGACCTTACTTGGTGAGAATATTCCATTTGGTGTGGCTAGGAACTCGGGAACGTCGCTGTTTTACCCTCTCCCCCGGATAATTGAATTCCCATGATTCGACAATCAGCCACGGCTCCCGTAGCTGGTTCCTCGGCATGCATTGCTTCACGAGCTACGTCAAAGTGGCTTTCTTCCGCGGCACTTCGTTGCGACCGGTCCCGCCCGGCGCCAGCAAGAGCAAGGACACGCGCTACCTCGACATCCACGAGGAGGACCAGCTCGATGAAGCTCAGCTTGCGGCCTGGGTGAAGCAAGCCAGCCAACTGCCCGGCGAACAAATGTGAGCGGCCAACTCTCCCTAAGAAGAAGTACCCGTGGGGACGCCAATTTTAAACGCGACCAATGTGTCTTCGTAGCGGATTAGGCAGGGCAGACCGAATTAACGCCAAAAGTCCTCTGCCGGAATCGCGAAATTGATTCCCCTGCGAAGGCACTCTCCGGCATTGTGATTCGCGCGGTGCGCTGCCGGAGTCCTTCGGTTGCATTCGTAACCGAAGAGACCGTTTCTGTGACCCCGAAGAAATGGATGGCGGTCAAGCTCCGTCGCGGGTGCACGGACGGAACCGTCGGAGGCCGAAGCGGGTGACTTCGCGACGCATGTGAATATCAAGGTTCTACACTATTTGATCGCGCTCGCCGAGTGCCTGAATTTCTCACGGGCAGCCGATCGCTGCGCGGTTACGCAACCAACCCTCAGTATTCAAGTGCGCAAGCTCGAAGAGTATCTGGGCATGACGTTATTCGAGCGGAATCGCGTGCGTGTCGTGCTTACCGACGACGGCGAGAGAGTTCTGCGTCTCGCGCGCATAGCCGTCGGTGCGGCCGACGAGATTCTGCGCATCCGGCGCATGCGGATGCGCGACGAGTGCGCCCATGTCGCGAACCCGACACCGCCGGAGACCGGCGTCACAGCCACGCTCATTAAAGAAATCAATTACCGCTCGAAAAACGAATCGCTAGACTCAATCCAACCAGAGTCCCGTGCTCCGGCTACAGCGAAACGAAGTAGTGCACATCCACCCCAATCCCCAGCTACCCCGAGGCAATACCCATGAGGCAAGTTAGACTGACGGCACTGGCAACGACCTGCGCCGCTATTGCGACCGTGACATTCATCTACGGTGGCAATGTGTACGGACAAAGTGCGGCACCTGCATCTACGCCGATCTATGACCCATACCCACCAGGAATTCTCCCGCCCGACCTACCCTCAGAGATACAAAGAGTCAGGCGCGAGGAGAATAAAGTCGAAGAGGAAGCCATCAACGAGTGGTACGCTTTGACGCCACCGACCGTGACAGGTAACCCGCCGATACAACAGAACACCGGAACCGCGGCGATTGAAACACTCGGCAAGCTGCTGAATTTCGACGAGCACATTTCAGTCAAGCAGAATATTGCCTGCAGTTTCTGTCACATGCCGTACGCGGGATATAGCGGACCGATTCCGTCGGTCAATCTGTCGATGGTGGCGTACCCGGGGTCCGTTCACTATCGCGCGGGCAAGCGGACCGCGCAGAGGTACACGTACGCGCCTTTTTTCCCGGTACTTCAGTACAACGCTGTCCAGGGTGCGTTCTTCGGCGGAAACTTCTGGGATTCGCGCGCGACCGGTTATTTGATTCGCAGCGCCGATGCCGAACAGGCACAATTTCCTCCTGTCGATCCGTTGGAGATGGGTATGCCCGACACGGCTTGCATCGTGTACCGGCTGTCCAAGGCAAAGTACCGGCCGCTGTTCGAGCAGGTATGGGGCGCCGGATCATTCGACATCAACTGGCCGAGCAACACGGAACAGATCTGCTCCACTCCCAACGGGGCTTCGCAGTTCGGCGGCAGTGCCACGCCGGTTCATCTATCGCCGGGGGACCGCACCCGCGCCGACACGGTTTATAACGAGTGGGGGCTATCCATCGACGCGTTTGAGCAATCCGTGGCGGTCAGCGCCTTCTCGTCGAAGTTCGATGCCTATTTGAAAGGAAACTACGTGATGACTGCCGATGAGATGGCCGGTTACAACCTGTTCCGTGGCAAGGGGAATTGCAACTCCTGCCATTTGGACGGCAGGTCAACCGCCCCTACGCCCCCGCCGCCGGACGGAACATCCCCCAACAGCGAAGACACCGGAGTGGCCGCGAGCACGGCACCGCTGTTCACTTGTTTCGGTTCGGCCAATCTCGGACTGCCGAAGAATGCCGCCGTGGCCTTCTACTATGAAACGACTCCGGATGGGGTTGGTTTGACTCCCAATCCGGAAGGTTATGGTTTCACGGATTATGGACTCGGGACTTTCCTGCGCAGCGGCTTCGGGTCGGCGCCCAACCCGAACTCGACGTGGATAAAATATGCATCCGCTTCCGACGGTAAAATGCAGACCGCAACGGCGCGCAATGTTGCGCTTACACCGCGCAAGTGTCCCACCACCGAGGCTCCGGGGCCTTACTTCCAGAAGGAATTCTTTCACAACGGCTACATCAAGAGCCTGAAGCAACTCGTGCATTTCTACAACACGCGCGACGTGTATCCGTTCGATGTGGAATCCGGAAATTGTCCTAAAGGAACCGTTGAAAAAGTAACTTGCTGGCCCCGGCCGGAAGTGCCGCAAAACCTGGACATGACGATCGGTCAGCTCCATTTGACGGATCAGGAGGAGAATCAGATCGTGAAATTCCTCGAAACACTCAGCGATGGATACACCACACCTTTCCCCGACGCCGATGTGTATACGGGGGCTTGCATGACCGGAGGTGATGCGTCGACTCAAGGAAATTCTTTGATCATTCCGGCCGCACTCATGCGGCGCTGAAGGGCGGGCCGATTGCACAAGGGTGTCGCAGTCGACAGGGCAGGGCGCATGGAATGCTTCCATGCGCCCTCGCTAACAGTCGCCGATGAAAGTGATTTGCAACTCTTCGTGAGGTTTGGATATGCGCGGTTTACACCTATCTAGAATCCTTCCGCCATCGGCGATCATGACTCTGGGCAGCAGCTTGTGGTGCCTGAGTTCCATTGCTTCGCAGCCCGTTCCCGATGCCAAGATACTTCCTCCAGCCAAGGAAGCCGAACACGTGCGCGTCACCGAAGGACCGATGATTGAATTAGCGAAACGCAATTTGGCCATCATCACGTGGACAAGCGACAACCCCGGGGGCGCGGACGAGCACTTCGGCGTTGTGCACTACGGCACCGATCCGGAGCATCTGAGCCAGGTTGCGAAATCTCCTGTCAGGCTGAATCAAAATCATGCATCGACGGTTTTTCGCGTCCGTGTAGACGGGTTGAGGCGGCAGACAATCTACTACTACGCGGTCGACTCGATGCAGGGCAATGGCAGGAGTGACGGTGTGAAAAGCGCGGTCAACCGCTTCACCAGTCCTTGAAGCGTCTATAGCGCAACGAAGGCAGCCGTGCCTGCGCGCGCGCGGACATGGACTTGCTCATCTGACCGTCTCGTTATGATGCAGGACGCGATCGAGGGCGGCGGCGAACTGGCGCGACTGCAGCGGCTTCACGAGCAGCTCGCTGACACCGGCGGCGAGCGCCTGCTGGGTCAGGATCGGGCCGCTGTAGCCGCTCACCAATATGATCGGCAAGTCGGGCCGCCGGCGACGCAACTGGGTTGCAAGCACCGTCCCGGTGAGCCCGGGCATGACATCGTCGGTGATGACGACGTCGAACGATCGGGGCTCAGCTTCGAAGGCGGCGAGCGCGGCATAGCTATTGGAAAATGGTATCGGTTCGTACCCCAGCCGTGCGAGTACCTCGGCGGTCAGGGCGAGCAAACTCGCCTCGTCCTCGACGAGCAGTACCCGCTCGCCGTTACCGCGTGGCAGCGGGGCCGGCGCCGCATCGGCGGTGACGAGCGCGGCCTTGGTCTGCGCCAGATAGATGGTAAAGGTGCTGCCGTGCTCGGGAGCGCTTTGCACGTCGATCGCGCCGCCGGCATCCGCGACGATCGCGTACACCAGCGACAGGCCGAGACCGGTGCCGCGGCCGATTTCCTTGGTGGTGAAGAACGGCTCGAAGATGCGTGAAAGCGTCGCCGCCTCCATGCCGGAGCCGCTGTCCTGGATGGTCAGGCGTACATAACAACCGGGCCCCACCGTGCCGTGCGAGAGCGCCCGCTCGGCGATCAGGTCTGCCACCTCGAGCGCCACGCGCAAGGTGCCCCCTCCGTCCATGGCCTGGATCGCGTTGCTGCACACGTTCATCACCACCTGGTGCAGCTGGGTGGCATCGCCAATCGCCATGAGCGGCAGCTCCGGCGCGCTCGCCTCGAGACGGATGTCGGCGGGCAAAGAGCCGCGCAGCAGCTCGAGCGTCTCGGCCACGACATGCGTGACGTCGACCGGTGCACGCTTGCCGAGCTGGCTACGGCTGTACGCGAGGATCTGCTCGACCAGCGCGCGGCCGCGGGTCGCGGCGGCGAGTACATTCTTCGCGTAACGCCTGAGCGGGGAGTCCTCGGGTGTTTCCTCGAAGAGCATCTCGCCGTAGGCGAATACGCCGGCCAGGACATTATTGAAGTCGTGTGCAATGCCGCCGGCGAGCCGCCCGATCGCTTCCATTTTCTCGGCCTGGCGCAGCCTCTGCTCGAGCTGCTCGCGCTCTGCCTGCGCGAATCGAATCCTGTCCTCCGTCTCTTTTGCGGCGGTGACATCCATCACCGCCCCAACGAAGTCGACGTCGCCGGGTTCCTTTCGGGTGGCATGGGCCACGACGTGGAGGTACTTGACTCTGCCATCCGGCATCTGCAATCGATGCTCGTGAGCAAAATCCTGCCCGTCGCGCGATGCGCGCTCCACGACCTGCCGGAGGCCGGCAATATCTTCCGGGTGAACTCGTTGCTCGATGAGTTCCCCAGTGGGCGCGATCGTCCGCTCGTACTCGAAGATCCGAAAAGTCTCTTCCGACCAGTAGATTCTTCCGGAGGAGGGAGTCCATCCAAAGCTGCCGGTCTGACTCAGGCGCTGGGCCTCGGCCAGATAGACCTCGCTGCGCCGCAAATCTTCTTCGGCCTGCCGGCGTATTCGATTTTCGACGGTCAGTTCGCTGTAGAGATGAGCGTTCTCGAGCGAGATCGCTGCCTGTGACGCCAACAGTTTGAGAAGGACCATCCGTTGCGGAGTGAAAATCCCGGCCACCAAGTTATTCTCGAGATAAAGCAAGCCGATCAGCTTTGCTTGCTTCAGCAGCGGCAGACAGAGCACGGACCGAGCGCGCCTATGACGGATATACTCGTCCGCCGAGAACGGGGTCGGGGCCGACGCATCGTCCAAGATGACGCAATCTTGTGTTCGCGCCACGTACTGCAGGATCGAGTATGGCAACTCCGAAGGCGTCACCGGCGTTCCGAGGAGACGGACCGTGACCCCGTCCGGGCCGACGGCGGCTTCCGCCTCGATCCGCTGCTCGCTCCCTCGCGGAAGAACCAGCAGGCCTCGCTGGGCACCCGCATGTTCGACCGCGATCCTCATGAGCGTCTCGATGAGCTTGGCGAGAACGATCTCGCGCGACACCGCCTGCGAGGCCCTGACTACCGTTCCTACATCCAATTGTTCGAGGGGTGCGCCAAAGGTTGCGGACGCCGGGATCGGTTTCTCACGGAGGTGCGGATGGGCCTGTTCGATCTGCCGCACCTTGCCTTCGGCACCCCAGCGGAGATAGCAGTACCGGGCGTCCCGCAGGTAGAGGTCCGCAATCCTCTCGAAGCCGCGCGCCGTGTAGAACTGCGCCGCCAGCTCGTGGGCGAGGCCCTCGTTCTGGATGGGGCCGTGCTCGCGCGCCTCTTGAACGGCGCGCTCGTACAAGCGCATGGCGTCCAGATCTCGATCTTCGATCCGGGCGATTTCGGCCTCGACCAGGGCTGCCGCACTCGCGAACGTTTCGGGGACGCCTTGCATCCACACTCGAAGCTGCTGCCAGTGCCCTCTGATGCGCGCAATCCAGTCGCTGCGTTGTTCCGGCGGTTTGGTTGCGGCGAGCGAGGCGAGCGTGAGCGCCGAATATAAATGATAATCCAAGAGCTGGATCTCTCCGGGCGTCGCCCATAGCAGCCGCTGTGCCTTCTTCACGGCTTCCAAAGCCAGTGCATAGTCGCCTGACAAAAAGCGCGCTCCGATCTTGAGGATCCAGTACCAGGCAGCCATCAAGGGCAACCGATCCGCCGTCAATTCCGCCTCGAAAGTCCGTTCATCGAACGCCGCGTCGCTGAATGTGGACAAGCTGGCGGTCCGATCGCGCATGGCTGCCACGAAGCGCTGCTGACTTACGACCATGTCTGTGGCATCGCGAAACCCGATCTTGCCGGCGAAGTCCATGAGCTTCTCGGATTCGCGCCACACCTCGTCCAGAGCGACCCCTGTGAGAACGAGGCGAATAATGACCTCGCTGGCGGCATAAGTCGCATAGATGAGATCGCCTGTCTCGATACCCGAACGAAATGCTGCCCGGAAGAAGTCGATGGAAATAGCCAGGGGCTTCGTCCAAGACACGATCAATCCCATGGCGTATTGCACCTTGGTCGGATCGGCGTCTAAGCCGCGTTTTTCGACGAGATCGACAGCGAGCTTGCCGAACCGGTAGGCGTCGTCGTAACGGCAGACCTCATAGCATAGGATCCATCCGAGCCAGCCAAAGCCGTGGGGTGACGCATCGGTCATGCCTTGTGTCAGGCTCAGGTTCACCATTTGGCAGACATGTAAATGGTGCAAATTAGGATCGGTGAGGAACGCCGGAGAGGTGAGCGCGGTCAGCACTCGCATTGCGGCGCGAACTTCCGGAGAACTCGTCATGGGGAGATCGATCAGGCTCTCGATCTGTCGATCGCCGAGATTCCGCCAGATTTTCCGGTGCTCGGCGCGAACCTCGTCGCCACTTGGGTGAGCCGGCATATCGATGCCGAATAGGCGCAGGCACTCGAGCGCGCTATCCACCGCCTGATGATACTGGGATTTGACCACATGCAAGTTGATCCTCAACCGATAGGCGGCCGCTTTGTCAATGGTTGAAGCCGCTCTGTGCAAGAGCTCAGCAACCAGCTCTTCGGCCTCATCGAACCGGCTTGAAAGATACGTGCAGTCTGCGAGTCCGAGCGCCAGGTCGAAGGCCAACTCGTAGCGGGTCGTCCAGCCCGACGGTCCCAGCAGCGCCGTCCCCGCGGCGAAATAGCGGCATGCGGAGGCGTAGGCAGTCGACGCCTTGGCCTTGTTTCCTGCGCGCCGATTGAGATCCGCCACCAGATCGATTTCATCGGGGTCGGAGATGAGGGTGATCCCGTGGTTGAACTGGTTGACAACGTCGAAAACTTGCTGCGTGAGTGTTTCGCTGCTCATCGCTGCCGCGAGACAGCGGCCGATGCGCAAGTGATTGGCGACGCGCTGCTCGACGCTGATCAGTGAATAGGCTGCCTCTTGTACACGATCGTGCAGGAATGCATAGCCGGTGTCCCGGCGCAGGACGAGCCCTGCGCGAGCCGCCTCCCACATGTGGGCATCGACCGAGGTCTCTGTTTCTCCCCCAATCATGCACAAGGTCGCGATTTCAGCGGAGTTCCCCAGACAGGCAAGCAATTTCAAAGCGTGCACCGTCGCAATCGGCAGACGCCTTAATTTGCCGACCATGAGATCGACCACGTTGTCGGTGAAGCCCTTGGCCTGAATGCGCGCCAGGTCCCAACTCCACACCTTTTTGCTGCGATCAAAGGCGATGAGCCCCTCCTCGGCAAGCACCGACAGGAATTGGATGACGAAGAAGGGATTGCCGGCGGTTTTATCCTGCACCAACTGCGACAAGGGCTGGACGTGCTCACGCTCACAGTGCATAGAATCGGCGATCAAGTGCTCGACATAGTCGAGAACCAGAGGTGCGAGCGCGACCTCGGAGACCCTGGCTCCCGATCTTCGGATCTCATCGAGGGTCTGCATGAGGGCGTCAAAAGGGCGCACTTCGTTGTCGCGATAAGCGCCGACCAACAACAGATGCCGTACTTCCGGATGAGTAACGAGATGCTCGATAAGATCGAGCGTCGCCGCATCCAGCCATTGCAAATCGTCGAGAAACAGCGCAAGGGGGTGTTCCTGCCGCGCGAACACGCCGACGAATCGACGGAACACCATTTGGAAGCGTTTCTGGGTCTCCATCGGGGACAGGTCCGCAACCGGCGGCTGCTTTCCGATGATGATCAGGAGTTCAGGAATGAGATTGACGATGAGCGCGCCGTTCGCGCCCAACGCTTCCTGAATGCTGTGCCGCCATTGGGAGAGCTTGGCCTCGCTTTGTCCCAATATCGGGCGGATGAGATTTTGAAAGGCCTGCGCCAAGGTAGCATACGGAATGTCGCGCTTATACTGGTCGAACTTGCCGGATGCGAACAGCCCGCGAGGTGGGACGAGCACCTTATGCAGCTCGTTCACCACGGAGGATTTTCCAATCCCGGAATATCCGGACACCAGCACGAGCTCTGTGGTGCCATGGGCGACCACACGGTCGTAGGCCGCCATCAGGATTTTGACTTCGCGCTCCCGGCCGTACAGCCTCTCGGGGATCAGCAGCCGTTCCGGCAAATCGTGCAGGCCGAGTGGGAACGCATCAATGCGGCGCTGCGCCAGCCATTCCGTCTGGCAGCGCCGCAGATCGGCTTCGAGGCCGGCGGCGGTTTGGTATCGCTCCTCCGCGGTTTTGGCGAGAAGCTTCATGACCAGCGACGACAGTATCTCGGGGACGTGCTTCGCCCGTTCGCTGGGCGGCTCGGCCGGCAGCGCTATATGGCAGTGCACCCATCCCATGGGATCCATGGCCGTGAAGGGTAGGGT
>WNFR01019689.1_pt1 | contig 10023 bp, 8 predicted proteins | sample 5400221 | NCBI WGS metagenome assembly WNFR01 (sample SAMN13153357, study PRJNA577476) | soil metagenome | isolation source: 40 cm soil under Madrone tree | place: USA:California | collected 2016-06-14 | reverse complement strand
GAATCCTTTCGCACACGCCCATGACGACTTTCATATTGTGCTCGACCAGCAGAATCGTCAGACCAAAACGGTCGCGTATCTGCTGGATCAGTAGCATCAAGTCTTCCTGCTCGGACGGATTCAGTCCCGCAGCCGGCTCGTCCAGCAACAGGAGCTTGGGCCGCGTCGCCAGCGCTCGAACAATTTCCAGACGCCGCTGTTTGCCGTAGGGCAGACTCGTGCCGCCTTCATCTCTGGAGTCTGCCAGATCGAAGATATCCAACAACTCGAGAGAGAACTTCCGGTGCTCGCGTTCGTCTCGCTCGAATCGAGGTGAGCGGACCACCGCGTCGAACAGATTCTGGCGCGCATGAATGTGGCACGCCGTCATGACATTTTCCAGCACCGTCATTCCGGGAAACAATCTGATGTTCTGGAACGTGCGCGAGACGCCGCAGCGTGAGATCTCGTAAGGTCGCTTGCCATCGATGCGCTTCTCTTCAAAGTAGATCTCGCCGGACGTCGGTTCATATACGCCCGTGAGTAAATTGAAGATTGTCGTCTTCCCGGCGCCATTGGGACCGATCAATCCGTAGATTTCTCCCAGGGCTACGGCCATGTCGAGTTCCTTGACAGCAGTCAGGCCGCCAAATCGGATCGTGACTTTGTTGGTCTTCAGCATGATGTCGCGGCCGTTGCCGGACGCTTTTGGTTTGCCGTTTCCGCTGGTCATATTTTTTCCTTCTTGATCGCGGGACGTGCTTCGCCAACCGGAGTTTCCCCGCTCCGCTTGCCACGCAAACGCGCGCGCCACTTCTTAAAGAGATCTGTTTTCCCCAACAAGCCCTGCGGCCGCGTGATCATCAGGATGATCAGCAGCAGCGAGTAAATCACCATTCGATATTGAGCAAAGCCGCGCAATGCTTCCGGCAGGATCGTAAGCAGGATCGCGCCCAGCACCGAGCCGACGATCGAGCCCAACCCGCCGAGGATGATCATGATTAGAATCTCGAACGACTTGATGAACTCAAACGACTTGGGATTGAGATAGCCGTCAAAGTGGGCCAGCAGCACGCCGCCAGCGCCGGCCATCGCCGAAGAGATCACAAACGCCATCACTTTGTAGCGCGTGGTGTTGACGCCCATCGCTTCTGCCGCGATTTCGTCCTCGCGGATTGATATCAACGCTCGCCCAAAAGCTGAATGAACGATGTTATAGACGATGACGATGGTGAGAATGGCAATTAGAAAAATCCAGAAGACGCTCTTAACTATCGGGATTCCTGAGTACCCGCGAGCACCGCCAATGGCCTCGATGTTGTTGAGGAATACGACGATGATTTGGCCAAAGCCCAACGTTACGATCGCCAGATAGTCGCCCTTTAAACGCAGCGAGGGAACACCGACTACCAGTCCCGCCACCGCGGCGCAGCCGGCGCCAATCAAGGTAGCTGCCAGGAGTGCTATCACCCAACCCAGGGTGCCGTCGCCGAGTGCCGCGGCAATTCGGACGCCATAGTTAACTGAAAAATATGCTGATGAGTACGCACCCACCGCCATAAAGCCCGCGTGTCCAATAGAAAATTGCCCGGTGAAACCGTTGATGAGGTTCAACGATACCGCCATCGTGATCGCGATGCCACAAAGCATCAGCATGCGGCTGAGGTACGGGCTAATCATTCGCCCCGCAAAGACAAAGTTAAGTCCGTAAAGGATGGCGAGCACGGCCAGGGCAATAAGTAGATTGCGGATGTAGCGAGACATAGGAAACAAGAAAACCAGAGGTCGGAGGTGTCAGACCTTCTCTTGCACGGTTGATCCCAACAAGCCGGAAGGCCGGAACAGCAGGATCAAAATCAGAATGGCAAAAGCGACCGCGTCCTTGTAGGTCGAAGACAGGTAACCAGCGACCATCGTTTCGGTGATCCCGATTAGAAAACCACCCAGTACCGCGCCCGGAATGTTTCCAATACCACCCAAAACGGCCGCGACAAATGCTTTCAACCCAATCAGGATCCCCATCAAAGGATCGATCCGCGGGATGCGAATAGCTACGAGCACGCCGGCGGCTGCGGCCAGGGCCGATCCCAAAGCGAAGGTAAACGCAATGATCCGGTCGGTGTTAATGCCCATCAACTTTGCCGAATTCAAGTTGAAGGACACGGCGCGCATTGCGCGGCCGGTCTTAGTGCGAAAGACGATCAGCTGCAGAAAGATCATCAACGCAAAGGCAATCACCAGCACGGCGATGTCGGCCGTATTGATGCTGGCGCCTCCGAAAAGATCCAGATTGCGTTTCTTAAATAACTCTGGAAAGAACTTTGGGTCCGCCCCAAAGACTACCTGGCCGCCATTCTCGAGCAGGAGCGAAACCCCGATCGCGGTGATCAGAGCGGTCAGCCGGGAATATTTTCGCACGGGCCGGTAAGCCAGGCGTTCGATGAGCACGCCCAGGGCGGCGCAAATGGCCATCGCCAGGAGCATGATGACCAAAGCAGTAACCAACGAGGGTTGCAGAACGCCGCCACCCAGTAATCCATGCGCCAGGACTCGGCCGAAGATGTTCGCATCCGGATTGCCCATCAGCATCTGGGCGCCGCGAATCCCAATGCCGCCGGCAAGGTAGTAGCCCATGAAAGCCCCGACCATGTACACGTCGCCGTGGGCGAAGTTGATCAGCCGGAGAATTCCATAGACCATCGTATAGCCGAGCGCGATCAGGGCATAGATCGCGCCCAGCGAGATACCGTTAATTAGTTGTTGTAGAAATGTGCTCATTCAGGCGCGTCGGTCCGCGTCCGCTCAATCAAAGCAAAGATCGTTTAGCCGGACTAGCCGAAGACTTCGGACTGGCAGTTGGCTTGGCCGGAGTCGCCGTTGTTTTAGCCGGACTAGCCAAAGACGCCGGACTGTTAGCTGCCGCCGGCGTCGCTGAAGGTGCCGGGCCAGCTGGCATCGCTGCGCCTTCGACCTTGACCCGTTCGGCCACGGCATAGGTGCCGCCATCTTTGATCTCGATCATCACGATAGGTTTTACCGCATCGCGATCCGCGTTGAAGGTGACGACGCCGGTGACGCCGGGAAAGTCTTTGGTTGCGGCCAGTGCGTCCCGGATGGCTTTGCCTTCAAGTGAATTGGCACGCTTGATGGCATCAAACATGATCCGCGCGGCGTCGTAAGCGGTAGCTGCAAGCGCGTCGGGAATCGCACCATAGAGTGTCTTATAATCCGAAACGAATTTCACCACAGCCGGGTCGGTATCGTAAGGCGAATAGTGATTGGTAAAGTAGCTACCGTTCAGCGCCTTGCCGCCGATGTCGTAGAGTTGTTTTGCGTCCCATCCGTCACCACCGACGAGCGGCACCGTGACGCCTTTGTCGCGCGCTTGCTTGGCGAAGAGGGCGACGTCGCCGTAATAGCCCGGGACAAAAATGACGTCGGGATTTGCGCCCTTGATCGATGTGATCTGAGCGTTGAAGTCCTGATCCCCGGCCTGATACGATTGCGTAACGACCATCTCGCCGCCCATTTTGGTGAAGGTCGCGGCGATCACCTTTTCCAGACCGGTTGAATAGTCATTCTTGCGATCGACCATAATGCCCGCGCGCTTCTTGCCGAGGGTTTTCGCGGCAAACTGGGCGATAGCAGCTCCCTGCACTGGATCGATAAAGCAACTGCGGAAAATATAATCGCCCTTCTTAGTCACTTCAGGATTCGTTGACGATGGAGTGAGCATCGGGATTTTTGCGTTTTGGGCGATCGGTGCGGCGGCGATCGAGCGGGAACTGGCGACCTCACCGAGGATGGCATTTACGCCGTCCTGCGTCACAAACTTGGTGACGATGGTGGCTGCTTCGGACGGGTCAGAGCGATCGTCCTGAACATCAAGCTCAACTTGCTTGCCATTGATGCCGCCGGCTTTATTTATTTCATCTGTTGCCATCTTAATGCCGTTGACAGACGAGATACCGAAGTTGGCCGTGTCGCCGGTCATCGACATAAACACGCCTATCTTGACCTTGTCGCCGCCGCCACCTGTTTGACAGGCAAAGGTGGTGAGCAGGCTGGCCATAATGATTGAGCTTAGCAGGATGCGCTTCATAGTGTTCCTCTCAAACGGTTAAGGTTCGGATCTTACGCTGTCACTTCGGGCTGTCACTTCAGATTTGGTGGACAGCATGATAGCGGCGAGCCTTGGAATTAAGCAAACTATTGGGAGAGATTTAGCCGAGCCCGGGCATTATAGCGATTTGCTCGTCCGTGTCGAGTAGGTCAGAAGCCCGACCGTGAGGGAGGGCAGCTTCCTACCACTCGAGTTAGCAGTAATCCAACTGGCCCTCCCTTACAGTCGGGACATGGTATCAAGGAATCGCTGCCCACGACTTGAGATCCTTTCTGTGGTTAGCACGCGGATCCCTTGTGGACAGCCGCGTACGTAGTCGGTCGGCGAAAGCGTTTAATGTGTCAGATGAAAACCACCTTCAAAGCCGCGCTAATTGTATTGCTGTTTGGTTTGTTCTTTTCGGGATGTGCACGTCAGGTCGAATCGCGGCAGGCCGTGAGCACGCCCACATCATTACCAGCCGCGCCGACAAATCAAAGCGTCCCGAGCACCTTGCGGGGGAACGAGCAGCCGACATCCATTTCCGTTAAAGAGGCGGAACCCATTATGTTGCCAGGGCCGAACGCGGTGCCCGCCGACACTCGCATTGTCGTCAACATCCCGGCGTTTCGGATGGACGTTTTTGCCAGAGGCTTGCTGGTCAAGTCATACAAGATAGGCATCGGCTATCCACAGTTTCCTTTGCCGCAGGGTTTGCGCAAAGCGGAATTGATAATCTTTAACCCCACCTGGACGCCACCGGATTCGCCCTGGGTCAACTCAATGAATGTAACTCCCGGAGAAGTAATCGGGGCCGGCAGCAGACATAACCCGCTCGGCCCGATCAAGATTCCTATTGGCTCGCCTGCGCTGATACACGGCGGCAAGTCGCTCGCAAAAATCGGGACCTTCGCTTCGCATGGCTGCGTGGGAATGACGAACGATCAGGTTAAAGATTTCGCGAAAGTCCTGGCCGCGGCTTCAAAGACTGACCTGACTGAAGAGACAATGTCCGCGTATCTGAAGAAGCGCACCAAAACGCGGGCCGTCAAGCTCGACCAGTTGATTCCCGTCGAACTGCGTTATGAAACGATCGTGCTCGAGGACGGACGGCTTCATATCTATCGGGACGTCTACGATCGGAATACTAATACGCAGGAGAATCTGCGCGCGGTGTTCGCAGCCAACGGCGCCAGCTTTGATAATTTGAGCGAGGAGGAGAAAGCACAGGTGCTCGAGGCGCTCGATGCGATGTCGCGGCATCCGAAGAAACAACCCACACAGACTCTCGGGCCGGCGAATAAGCTACGGAATTCTGCCAACATCGCAGTCAAAGCGATTGACAAGAAAACCGAAGCCGAGCGGCAGAAACAACTGCGCAACCAGCGAGAGATTATGATTGAGATTGTCGAGCTGGCGGGCAAAGGTTATCCGGCGCCAGTGAGTCTGGACAGCGGCGCGGGGACGCAGGTCAGTGCTGTTACGCCGCCGCGACCAAACGCGCCTTGAGGTCAGAACCGGGAGCGGTAGCGACCGGGTTTCATTCTCGCCGTCTGTCCGTATCGAGTGTTGTTACCCGGTCGCTACCGCTCCCGGTTCTGACCTCACTCCTATGGAGCCGCGCTGCCGTCGATCGACGGACGCATCTGACCGACAAAGGGATCAAGTTTGGCAACACTGTTCAGCACGACCCGGATGGACGCTTCCGGAAAACCGGATTCCAGCGTGAAATTGTATCCGGCAAAGATGTCGCCCGAGCTGTCTGCTCCCCAAAACAAAAAATTCGAATCGGTGAAGTGCACCATTTGTCGCATCAATCCTTCGCCGTTGCTGACCTTGTCAATATTCAGATAGGCGCCCCGGTAGTGTGGAAAGATACGGAAGTGAATCGTATCCTCGGCGCCTACCAGAATGACGATTTCGAAAGCGTCGGCGTTCGTCAGGCCGGTTTTTAAGACTCCGACAAAGTTGTAAGGCTGTTTGTCGCTCGGCCGGAAAGAAACGTTAAGCTTTGGTCCCACGGTTTCAAGGACCGCGCGCAGCTTTTCACGGTTCGCGTCGCGCGAGTTCGTTTGTGTTTGCGACGGCGCCGATGTTTGCGATCGAGAGGGGATGGTTGACTGAGTGCCATGTTGTCCATACGCGGCGGCACTTGCCATTAATAGGAACAGAAAGGCGGTACATTTGATTCGATTCATTGGGGTCTCCGTTAAGAATGATTTGTTGACAGATACCGTGGCCGTTTCAATCAAGATGCAATGGCCGAAATTTCACAGGAGTCGAGCACTGGAACTTGCCAGTTGTTTCATGCGGCCGATAGCGGCCAACTGCGGCATGTCTTCGCGCAACATGTCGAAGTATTCAAGCAGCACCATGCGTTTGTCTTCCAGGGTGGGCTGAAATGGTTCGCGGCCGTTCATCACGTCTTCAATCTGGCGAAAGATCCAGGGGTTCTGCATCGCGCCGCGGCCGATCAAAACACCGTCGCAGCCGGTTTCGCGAAAGCGCGCGAAAGCCTGTTCGATGGTGGTCACGTCGCCGCTGCCGGAAACCGGCACGCTGACCGTTTCTTTGATCTGCTTTACTAAATCCCAATTCGCCAGACCTCGGTAGCCTTGTTCTTTGGTCCGGCCGTGCAGGGCGATGTGCTCAGCGCCACACCCTTCGGCCAGCTTCGCCGTGTCAACGGCATTGATTGTGTGATCGTAAAAGCCGGCGCGGATCTTTATGGTCATCGGGATTGTGATCGCTTTCTTGATCTCAGTAAGGATCTCTTCCAGGCGTCCATGATCCTTGAGCAATCCCGAGCCGCCCCCATGCTTTACTACTTTCGGCGCGGGACACCCGCAGTTCACATCCAGTATGTCGGCATGGACGCTCGTTTTCATAGAAGCGCATCTGGCGTTTTGATTTTGGGTTGTTGCGCGTCAGGCCTTCGACTGAAATAAATTCGGAAACGGTTAGCCCAATGCCGCCGCGCTGCTTCAACAGGCGACGAAACGAAATATCGGTCACACCAGCCATGGGCGAAAGCACCAGCGGCGGATTGATTTCGATATCGCTGATCTTGAAGGGTTTGATCTTGTGCATCAGAAAAAAGCCACATGAGATTCTACCCCATGTGGCCTTTGATGTCCGACAATGCGATGTCCGATTATGAGGGAGCGCCGACATCCTTGTCGGCGGTTCGCGAGCATCCTGCTCGCCATTACTCGAAGACTAGCCGGCAAGGATGCCGGCGAACCAACCGCAGGCAGGGATGCCTGCGCTCTTCTACCAATTAACCACCAACTTCTCAGCATCCTCCCAGGCGGGAATATCCAGCCTCAGCGCGGCCCGCTGGAGCTTTTCGGGCTCGCCCAGCAATCGGCCGGCGCCCAAAGCAACTGTCGTCAACGGATCTTCAGGCCTGGATACCCTGAGATTCAGATCATTCTCGAAGCGTTGGGTCATCCCGCCCAGGAGCGAGCCGCCACCGGTAAGCGTTACTCCGGAATAATAAAGATCCGCGGTGACTTCGGGTTTGGCGTCTTCGATCACCCGACGTACGGCGGAGATTATTTCCGCCAGGACAGGTTCCAGCGCGCTGCTAACTTCTCGCGCATTGATCTTAATCGGCAAGGCCGCGCCGTTGGCGAGCTGCTTACCGACAATCTGGATCTCCTTTTGAGATTGTTCGCCGTACTTGTAATCCCAAGCCCGGCCCAACTCTCGCTTTACGTGTTCGGCGGTGCGCTCGCCAATTTGCACGGCATATCGCAGGCGGAGATAATCTCTAATCGCTTCGTCCATCGCATTGCCCGCGGCGGGAACGCTGACCGAACTCACCACTCCACCCGAAGCAAGGATCGCAACATTACTGGTGCCGCCACCAATGTCGATCACCAGGTGGGCCTGTTCATTTTCAAAATCCAAACCAGCGCCCAAACCTGCCGCCAGCCCTTCGTCGACAAGATCGACGCGACCCGCTTTGGCATCGCGGGCCGCGTCTTTTACCGAGCGCCGTTCCAGCGGCGTAGACGATCCCGGCACGCCGATTACCAGGTGACTGCGCCGCGGATGATCGTTGTGCTGCACGCGACTAATGAGCGCGCGCAGAAACTTTTGCGAGATTTCGAAATTGTCTATGGCCCCTCGGCGAATCGGCCGGTACACCTCGGTGTCCTTTGGCTCGCGTCCCAGAAGCTTTAGTGCTTGTGACCCAACTGATAGCACTTCGCCGCTGTACTTGTTGAGGGCCAGCACGGAAGGCTCATTCAGAACTACCCCCTGCGTTGGCGCGTAAACTATTGTGTTGACCGTTCCCAGATCGATCGCCAGATCTTCGCTGAAAAACCCGTTCAGAATACCCATTTCAATTACCTCGCTAAAAATCGAATTCGAAAGTGCCGAGTAATACAGCAACCGATATGCCAATGCCCGGCCGGGTCGGCCGCCCTCCAACGAGCCCGTCTTTCCGAAGGGTGCGAGCGAGGAATGGTGTGCCGATTTCGCCAGCAATAGATATTAGGTGATTATTACGCTCGATAATCGGACGGCGGAGGAGCGATTTTACATCCGGTTATATTGACAGACATCGGTCTGGGGATCGGCAGGACAATCACCCAACGAAAGCCGGGCGAGGGAGCTAGGGTTCAATGATCACCGGGGTGCCAACAGTCACTGCGTTGAATAATTCGCGAATGTCTTCGTTTTCCAGAGCCACGCAGCCCCAGGTCCAATCACTCTGCGCGCCGTTGCCGTGAATATAGATGTCGCCGCCCAAAGGAGTATTTTGCGGCGGGCGCTTCTTTGACTTGAGGGCGGCTATGGTCGCTTCATACTGGGCGCGCGTTATTAAGCCATCGCGCAAACCACGCTCGGCGTGCTTCGTGTTGGGGTAACTGAGACCCAGCGAGAGATAGTAGGCGCTCTTGTCATTCTTGATGAAGATATAGAATTCGCCTTCCGGCGTGCGCCGATCGCCCTCGCGTACTTTGTCGCCCACAGGGCTCGAACCCAGCCCGATGCGATATGTCCGCAGCAGCTTCCCATCAGAGAACAAAAGCAATTGCCGTTTACTTTTCTTGACGACAATTCTTGGTTTGGCCAGTGGCAACTTCAACGGGGAACGATCACCGGTTTCAGCCACGACCGATCCTTTTCTTGGTTGAGCGCTCACTGGCCGGGGCGAAAAGCTGTTTTGACATGCTGAGAGCAGAAGCAGCAGCGTCAGAAAGACGAACGATGTTGTGAGTTGCTTCACAATTCTACGCGACTCTATTCGTGCTCCGTTGAAGCGAGCCTCAGTGACTCCTCCGCAAGCTGGCGGGTTGATCTTGTCCTTTTGACGCACGGCTCTCGTGAAAACCCAGAGTCGCAGCGCCAACGGCGCGAAATGTAATAGCCTGGGCCAACGGCCCAGGCGAAGCCGGTTAAAGTTCTCAGCGCTGAAAGCGCGAAATCATATTGGAGGCATTCGAATCATCAACCCTATTTTCTGCCGGCATTTCCTATTTCGCGCCTTCAGCGCTTTCAAAGATTCATTGATCCCTCACCCAGGGCGTTGCCCTGGGCTTTTCCATTTCGCGCCTTTGGCGCTGCGACCTGGAGTCTTCACCCACCCCGTGAAGCGGGCGTTACGTCCTGTCGTTCGTTCAATTCAGCAAAACTCAAAAATCGTAACCGATAATTACAATCAGTCGTGAGGAAAAGCTTGCTCACTGATTATCTCAACCAACTGATTTGCATCCCGGCGCGAAACGTTGCCGGTCGGCGGCACGGCCAGCACGCGCGCTAGGGTCTGGCGATCGCGACGCCGCACACTAATTTCGTCTCCGGCTTTGATCGGGTGCGCAGACTTTGCCGGCCGGCCGTTAAGGAGAACAAAGCCCGCGTCGCAAAGCTCCTGAGCTAAGGTGCGGCGCGGGCAGAGACGGCTTAGTTTAAGAAAAATATCGAGA
>WNFR01009110.1_pt1 | contig 10025 bp, 8 predicted proteins | sample 5400221 | NCBI WGS metagenome assembly WNFR01 (sample SAMN13153357, study PRJNA577476) | soil metagenome | isolation source: 40 cm soil under Madrone tree | place: USA:California | collected 2016-06-14 | reverse complement strand
AAACGCAATTTGCTGAAAGCTCGGGTGATAATCCACGCCTATAATGAGCATGTTCGGCTCCTTCCTCCCGAGCCTTGGTCGTCAAGCAACCACAGTCTACTCGGGTCGAGGGAGCCGACATTGTTATGAAATCAAGTGGTTTTGGGACGATTGCACATATCCGTTAAGCGCGTGGATTGGCTGTGAGCTGCATGAGGAGCCTGAAGGATCGCCTCTTTTCAGCAAGAGCAATACAATTCTTCTTATCCCTTGCGGGTCAGCAGGCCCAGAATCGGCATCGCCATCATTATGAAAGAGAGGACTCCGAGCAGCCAGTTCAACCATTTCTTCCCAGGATGATTGACCCAGTAGCAAAGCAGCGCGGAAAGCAGGAGGGCTTGTGGAACGACTTCTAGCCAGCCCCTGAGCTGAAACCGGATCGGCATTCGAGTGTAAATCATGCCTTCGATTGATCCGGACGCTGGGCCAAAGGTAGATAGAATGCCGAGAGCGATTAGCATCCACCCCATGAGCAGCCAACCATACTTCTTGCCAAACAGGCACTCACGCAGCGGATAAAAGACAAGCGCGAAGATCAGCCCGCGCAGCGGCTGGAATAATGGACCAGCCATGATCCAAGGATCGGTGATTTGGCGCATACCGGATTCGGGACGGGCAAAGACGTCAGCATAATTGAGGAAGTGAGCCGCCAGAGCTCCGATGACGAAGTAAGTGATGGTGTGGCAGACCATGGTCTTGGCAGTTACAGCTAAGAAGCTCGGTTGAGGATTATTCATTTGCACGCTCTTCGTGAGTCGAATGTGGACAGTCAAATTGCTGCTGGGAATTTAACCAGAAAAGCGGGCAAGTGTCTGTAATGAGGGCTACGCGCTTAACTCCTGGTGCGTCGGATTACCGGACATGTGGTTTACCCTCCCGTTTGATTTCACAAATCGAGTAAAACCCGAAGTTGTATCGAAAAGAAATGATTCTGGCAGGGCCCAACTAGAAGCAGTGGCGACGCCGAGACATGGCTTTTTAATGTACTCCGAACGCAATCCGATTGTAGACTACCGCCCATGAGGACACTCTCCCGTTGCGTCGGACTGATTTTCCTGTGCTCGATGGCCAACGACGCGACCAGCCAGATGCGGCGCGTGGTGATTTACGACGACACAGCGACCGAGCTGCGCACTCCTTCTCCATTCACACAATCCGAAGACCTTTGGGTAACGCTGGCGGAACTCACGCGCGCGACGGGTTTTGTAGTCAAGCCGCAAGGCGTTTGCCGGAGTGAACTTTGCTTTCCGTTACCCAAACAAAGGAAGGCCGATTTCCTTCAACAGCAAGGCAAAGTCACCTGGTTCAATTTGAGTGCGTTTGCCCGGCTCGTGAAACAGCCCGTTGCTCACGACGAGAAGCTGGCGATTTGGTGCTTTGGTCTCCGGCCGGAAGGACCGAACGGCTACCTTGCGACGCTTGAGGCGCCCAATTTCACTCTTCCCGATAGGAGCGGCAAGCTCCATTCGCTTTCGGACTTTCGCGGCAAGAAAGTGCTGCTGATTACCTGGGCTTCCTGGTGAGGTTGCCGATTCGATTTGCCCGGGTGGCAAATCTTCTATCACGAGCTGAAAGATAAGAATTTCGAGATCGTCTCTGTAGCCCAAGATACAGGTGGCGCGAAGGACGCAAACCCTTGGATCGAGAAAGCAAATCCGGAATATACCGCCCTGATTGACGTACAGCACGTCGTCACAAAGCTCTACAGCATGGTGAACGTTCCCACCGCGGTGTGGATAAATGAACAGGGAAAAATCGTACGCCCGAATGAAGTGGCGTTCGTTGACGATCGGTTCAAATCTTATTCGCACATGGATTCAGGCCCGTACCTCGAAGGGATCCGTGACTGGGTGGCAAAGGGGGAACGCAGTTCTTTCGTAATGAGCGAAGAGGAACTAAGGAAGCGGTTGACGCCCGTGAGTCCAGATCGCCTGATGGCCGATGTAGAGTTCAGCTTGGCTGAATATCTCTACCATGCGGGTCACGGCCCGGAAGCGATTCCACACTTCAAGGAGGCTCAGCGACTAGCCCCGGACAACTGGAACTACAAGCGCCAAGCATGGCTGCTCTCGGACGCCGACCGCGACTATGGGACGAACTTTACAAAGGAAGTGCAGAAGTTGAACGGCAAGCCTTACTATGCACCGCGTCAAATGCCGGAACCTGGCAATAAACCCAATTAACGCTGTTAGGATTTCATCCACTTCACAATCCACGTTGTGACAAGCCTGCTGCCGGCAGAGTCATTTAATTTCATAACTCTTTTCAGTGACAAGAGGAAGTGTGCTCAAAAAGAGTTTGACAGGGCCGACATTGTTAGAGATGTCCGGTAAGCGCTGCCAGACAAGTACCCGAAACACTTGATTTTGCCCAACCTCGATCCTCTAAATAGGACCCGTACCTTCAAAGAGTTGCCTGGTCGCCCGCGCGGAATATTTGTTGCCGGACGGTCGGCCCGCACGCCGGCCGTGGGCGCGGGGCCTATGCTTCAAAAACAACCTTACCGCCTTTGCGCCAGGAATCCCGCACTCTCGGACACTCCCCAGCCCCAATTCAAAAAGTCCCCCTTCTATCTTGCTGCACCCAAACCACTTGTAGTAATCCTTGACTAACTATACCATATGCTACAATGAGGGATATAGTTGGCACGGTTCCTTCGTGCCACGCGAACCATGCCCGCCCGCCAGGCAGTCCTTCCAACTCCTTCAGAATTTTCAGCCCTCCACCAATTACTTTCTTGCCAACACTTCGTCCGCATAAATCTTTTAGCAGCAACACTTATGGATCTCACCGCAAGTGTTGCAAACAAAAGACTTACGGCAAAGCTAACTCTTTTAGATGCAACACTTACAAAAAGACAGGGGGGTGGGGCCCTGCCTTGCGCATCCGACAAGGATGCGCTTCCAGAGTCCGCCAGCGGCGAAGGAGTCGACTCACGGTTCCGACCATGTCGGAAAGGATTCTTCTCTGGCGTCGCTCTTTTGTCACTCTTTGCACCAAGAGTGTTTCACAACTCTCTTGCAATCAAAGGGTCCCACACTCTCTCTCAAAATTGCCGGGTGTCACCCAACAATTCCGATTCTGGAACTCACTCCTTCCTCGCCTCGTTCGCTATCTCTGTACGTCCTTCCCTCCTTGCTTCGGCTCCTCTCCCGCTGCCCACTACCCACCACTCACTCTCTTCAGGTACCCTAAATCCATGCTCGAGGAAAAAGACTTTCAGCGCAAAGCAGACGCCGCCTTTGACGATCTCAAAAAACGCCTGCTCGTCCTTGGCGACGAGCACGGCTTCGACGTCGAAGGCGAAAGCGGAAAACTCGAGGTTATTTTCGAGGAGCCCGAGGAGGCCAAGTTCGTGATTTCGCCCAACACCCCCGTCCGCGAAATCTGGATCTCCGCCCTCTCCACCAGCTTCAAGCTCGGCTGGAACGAGCCGCGCAATGCCTTCGTCCATGAAAAAACTGGCGAAGATCTCTACGGCGTCATGAGCCGCGTCGTTTCCCAGCAGCTCGGCACCCAGGTGACCCTGTGAAATCCGGCAGAACAATCTTTTTCGTCGCGATCCTCGGCCTGTGTGCAGCCTTGCCGCATGCGGCCACTCCGCAGGTTCCTTCCGGCCGCGACGTCGTCAAACCCGAGATTTACGCTTCGCTCGATCCCGCCGCGCGCGGCAGCTCCTTCCAGGTCGCCGTCGTGATGAAAATTCGTCCCGGCTTCCACGTCAACGCCCGCGAGAAATCCGAAGACTACCTCATCGCCACGGACCTCAAGTCCGAACTCCCCGCCGGCTTCAAATCTGGTGAGGTCGCCTATCCCAAAGGCAAACTCGAAAAATTCGCCTTCAGCAAAATCCCGTTGAACGTCTACCAGGACACGGTAACGCTATTCATGCCCGTTACGGCTCTCGCCAACGCGCCGCTCGGCGAGCTACACATTCCGCTGAAACTTCGCTACCAGGCCTGCAGCAGCGAAATCTGCCTGCCTCCGGTCACATTGACTTTGGATGCCGTCGTCAACGTCGCGGCCTCAGCTTCCATCTCCAAACCGGCGCACGCGGAAATCTTCCGCAACGGTGAAGCCAAGCGCTAGACTTTTTTTGAGGGGGGGGACTTTTTAGGATTTGCCAAAAGTAGAAACGGCATCGCGCAAACGGCGCACAACGCGCTGCTGGCCAAGTACGACCATGGTATCGAAGAGCGGCGGCGCAACCGCTTGCCCAACGATGGCCACGCGCGTCGCATTGATCAGCAAGCCGGCTTTTACGCCGCCCGCTTCGGCAACGGCACGCGATGCGTGATCGCAAGCGTCGTGGTTCCACTCGCTGAGCGCTTCCAGCGCATTCGCGAGTTCCGCGAGGAGTTCCGGCGTTTTCGGATCTTTCCAGAATTTTGCGATGGCCGCGGGATCGCGAGGGAAATCGTCGCTGAAAAAAGCGCGCGACCACGAAGAAAAATCCGGCAACAGCCGGATGCGCGGCCGCAGCAGATCCACGGTCTTCGCAAACCAATCGTGGTCGCGCCCGTCGGGGCCCGGCGCGGCGTCCGCAGCCCACTCCGGTTTCCAGAGCCCGCTGCGCTTTAATTCGCTTTCCACTTCGGGGAGCAATTCCTCGATCGGCAATTTCTGCAGATATTGCGTGTTGAACCATTCGAGTTTCGGCCGGTCGAAAACCGCGTTCGTGCGGCTCACGCCCGTAAGCGAAAACTTTTCGATCAAGCCTTTCGTTCGAATAAATTCTTCATCGCCGCCCGGCGACCAGCCGAGCAGCGCAAGAAAATTCCGGAAGGCTTCGGGCAGGAATCCCTCCGCCCTGTACATGTTGACGTCCGTCGCTCCGTGCCGCTTCGAGAGGCGCGATTTGTCCGCGCCGAGAATCAGCGGCACGTGCGCAAACATCGGCAGCTCCGCGCCCAGCGCGCGGTACAAGAGGACTTGCTTCGGCGTGTTCGAAATGTGGTCGGCGCCGCGAATCACGTGCGTGATGCGCATGTCGATGTCATCGACCACTACTCCCAGCTGGTACATAGACTGGCCGAATTCTTCTTCGCTCTTGCCGGAACGCAGCAACACGAAATCCTCAATTTCGTCATTCGAAAATTCGCGCTCGCCAAACACCGCGTCGAAAAATTTCGTCGTGCCGCCCAGCGGCACCTTGAAGCGGATAGCCGGTTTTACATCTGGATTGGAAGGCTTGCCGTCCCGGCAAGTACAACGAGTGACGCGGCGCGGCCCGCCGCCCTTCGGCTCTTCGTCTTGCGCAGGTTCCGCGTGGTCTCCGCCCGTATATTTTTCGGCGGGGCAATGGCACAAGAATGCCGTGCCATTCGCCAGGAGTTTTTTCGCTGCCGCGCGATAGAGTTCAGCTCTCTGCGACTGGTAAAACGGTCCTTCGTCCCAATCCACTCCCAGCCACTGCAAACCATCCAGGATTCCTTGCACCAATTCCGGCTTGTTGCGTTCAGCGTCCGTATCCTCGACGCGCAGGATCATCGTCCCGCCCTGGCCCCGCGCGAATAGCCAATTAAAGAGCGCCGTTCGCGCGCCCCCGACATGCAAATAGCCGGTGGGGGAGGGCGCAAAACGGACTCTTACTCCGGGGGTCCTACTCGTTGAGTCACTCATCGTCTGCCGCGTCTTTCTGTTCGAATGGAAACCTTCAGTCTAGCGAAACGTCCACGTTGCGTCCAACTCAGTGGTAGGCCACTCCCGGCGAAGGAAACGCGTACCTCTGTTTGTATTGAATCCGTTACCCCCACTGCTGCTGTCGTTTTGGCTACCAGTACCCCGGTACGCTTGCTTCCGGAAAAATTGGTACTTCATAATCGCAGGTACTTGGTTCTGTGTGTCGACGGGCCTTCCGCCCGCTCGCCCGATTGTCTTTGGGGGCGCGGAGTTGTCGATTCACAGTGGGGTATATCTGTTTCCGTAGGTTGGTGTGCGGGTACGGCGCCGTCCGGACTATGGACGGAGAATCGATCGCGTCCTTAATGCATCAGAACTTTATTTCTTTGGCGCTGCTGATTGCCACGACGCTGGTGGCTGGATTCTTTGCGTACATCTACAGCATCAAGCGCCAGATGTATCTGCTTCTCTGGACTGCTGGCTGGACCGTTTTCGGGCTTCACTATCTGGGACAGGCATTAGCCCAGGGAACGCCGTCGAGCGCGCTCGAAAACGCGCTGGATCATTGGTTGTACACGCTCTCTGGATTGCTCTTTTTCCTGGGTGCACAAATCTATTCGCAGCGAAAACCATGGAGAATTCCCGCGCTTGTGCTAGCTGTGTTTTTGGGGCTCTGGGCCGCGGCCAACGCCGTCAACGTGATCGCCCTTTCTGAGGTCATTCCTGCCTCGATGCTGTACGTTGCGGTGGCGATAGTGTTCTGGCAAGAAAGCCGGCGGCAGGAGACGCTCGCCGATCGGCTTTTGGGTGTTTCCTTCGCTTCTTGGGGAGTCCTTTGGGTCTCGCTACACTTCTTGAACACCGCGCCCGAATTGCCGGGTGCGAGCATCAATGTGGTAGCGGCGGCGCCTTGCGCCTTCGTGGCGATGCTGATGGTGATGGCGCTCTACGAAGAAGAAAAACGGCGCATCGAGCGCAACATGCTGGCGCTCTCGAATCTGAACCTGGCGACTTCCAGTCTCGTCGGCGGCGAAATTCAGCGCATGCTCTCGCAGGCGCTGGACCGCGTCCTCGGCGTGGTCCGGCTCCCGGCGGGAGCGCTCTTTCTGCATCACGGCGACCCGCAAGGACCGACATCCGTCGTTGCCGTGGGACTGAGCGATGATTTTTGTCGTGCCGCGCAGAACGAAGGTCTGGACGACTACCTGGTGAATCTGGTGTCGCGCCTCGGCGGGTTGCTGGGTTTCCGCGACCTGCGCGATGATTCGCTTTCCGCGCTGGAAAAAGAACAATCCATCCGGAGATTCCGCGACCTGGCACTGGCACAGGGGCTTCGCAGCGTGGTGGCCATCAGCCTTCAAGCGAAGGAGCAAGCCTTTGGCGTGCTGCTGCTCGGGACGCCGGACAGCCGGCGATTCACTCCCGCGGAGCTGCGGCTGCTCCTCGCGCTGGGGCATCAGATCGGCATGGCGGTGGAGAACAGCTACCTGATCCAACAGACTTCGCGGCGCTCCGAAGAACTTCACGTCCTCAACGAAATCGGACGCGCGCTGAGCTCGACGCTGAACAAAGAAGACTTGATGCGGAAAGTATGGGAAGAACTGCGGCGTCTATTCGACGTGGAAAATTTCTACCTTGCCGAACTCGATCCGGTGCGCGACGAAATGCGATTTGATCTCGAGATGATCGACGGAACGCGCATGCCCAAGCGCACGCGGCCGGCCGGAAATCATCTCACCGAGTACATCATCCGCACCCGGCAGCCCGTGCTGATCCGCGACAATTTTGTCGCCGAGGTGAAAAAACTCGGCGTTGAGCCCATCCGCGACAAAGGATGTTTCTGCGGCGTCCCGCTGGTGGCCTACGACCATGCCATCGGGGCGATGGCCGTCTTCTCGAACCACGAACGGACCTTTGACGAAGGCCATCTCGAGCTGCTGCGCGTGCTGGCGAGCGAAGCGAGTATCGCCATCGAAAATGCGCGCCTATTCCAGGAAGAACGAACGAAAGCACGGCACCTCTCGCTGCTGAACACCATCTCGCGAAACGCCATTGCCACGCTGAATCCGGACGAGATGCTTGCGAAAATCACGGAGCAACTGGAAGAGGGCCTGACCTACGATCACATCGGCATCGGCGTGCTGGAATATTCGACGCGCGAGATTGTCATCCAGGCGGAAGCAGGCAAGCGCCGCGGCGCGCTGGGCCAGCGGATTCCGCTGGGCGCAGGACTGATCGGACAAGTGGCCCGCAATGGCCGGATGGCGGCCTATCACGCAACCTCTCCTACCGACAGCGCGCTCAAGCCGGTGCTGCCCGATTCGGTGGCGGCGATCGCGCTGCCGGTATTCTACGCGGAGCAGCTCCACGGAATCCTGTATGTGGAATCAGCAACGGCCATCGACTTCTCCGATGAGGAAGTTCTGCTTCTGAGGACGCTTGCCGACCTGATCGCCGGTGCGCGTCACAATTCACTTTCGTTCCAGAAAGCGCAGGAGCAGGCCATCACCGATGGTCTCACGGGCGTGAAGACGCACCGGTTCTTCATGGAAGCGCTCTCGGGGGAGTGGAAGCGTTCGACGCGCGCAGGCCGGGCTTTTGCCCTGGTGTTGATGGACCTCGACCGATTCAAATTCGTCAACGACTTTTACGGGCATCTGGAAGGCGACCTGGTCTTGCAACGCGTGGGGCATATTCTGGAAACAAATTGCCGCCGCTCGGATGTGGTGGCGCGGTACGGCGGCGACGAGTTCGTGATCCTGATGCCGGAAACGAACATGGAGCACGCGAGGCAGCTGGCGAGCAAACTGCGCGGCTGGGTTTCCGCAGATCCGCTGCTGCGCGAAAAAAATATCAGCGCGAGTTTCGGCATCGCCTGCTACCCGCTGCACGGTTCGTCGCCACAAGAGCTGATCCAGGTGGCCGACGCTTCGATGTATCTTTCGAAGCATCAAGGCGGCAACGCGGTCTCGACAGCGGATCACTTCGATCCCAACGAAGCGAAAAAGTGGAAGCGCGACGTGCTCGAAGCCTATCTGGGGGTCACGCTGAAAAGACTTTTCTCGACGGGCCCCGAGGCCTTCGAGGAGATTTATCAGCGCCTCACGCAGTTCACGGAATCTCTGGCGTCCACCGAAGCTGTAGGCGGCAAGCCCCCCATGGCCCCGGCACAAGGGCCCCAAGCATTGCCGCAAGCGGTGCTCGATACCGTGACTTCGCTGGCCTTCGCGATCGACGCGAAGGACCACTACACGCAAGGGCACTCGCAGAAAGTATCCGCCTACGCGGCGCTCATTGCCGAAGCGATGGAAATGTCCGACGCGGAAGTGGAAGAAATCCGGCTGGGCGGCGTGCTGCACGACATCGGGAAGGTGGGTATTCCGGAAAACATATTGAACAAGAGCGGCCCATTGAATCCGGACGAATGGGAAACGATGAAGTCCCACGTAAAGTTTGGGGCCAAGATTCTCGACCCGCTGACGCCGCTGGCGCGGATTCGCGAGATGGTCTTGCATCACCACGAATATTTTGACGGTTCGGGTTACCCCGAAGCCCTCGCCGGCGAAAAAATCCCGCTGGGAGCGCGGATCATCGCCATCGCCGACGCCTACGACACCATCACCAGCGACCGGACTTACAAGAAGGCGCGCAAGGCGGGCGACGCGCTCACAGAACTCGAACGGTGCGCCAACGCGCAGTTTGACGGCGCGATCGTCGAGATTTTCGTTCGAACGATGCGCGCGCTGCCCAACCCGGTCATCGAAGTGGCGGCTACTACCGGCCCTCGCAATTCCTGAAGAACTGCTTCGGCGGCGCGGCTACTTTCCGTCCAAATCCACTTCCATGATGGGCACATCGGAGTGCGAATCTAGGATTTCGAAGCGCCGCTGTTCTTCTTTCTTGTAAGTGTCCTGGTCGGGAAAGAGCTGCTTGATGAGCGCAGCGCTGTCAAAATTGTCGTTGGCGATGGCGGCGTTCTTGTAGACGATGGTCACGCGGAAATCCCAGCGTCCGTCTTCGGAGGCGTGATAGCGGGGCTTGGCCATGGTTACTTTCAACATGCGCCCCAATTCCATTTCCTTCTTGAGCACGGGATAGTGGTTTTTCTTGAAGAGTGCCAGGAACTCGTCGGCATGTCCCCATTTCGCCTTGTAATAATACTCGATGACGTAAGGTTGTTCTTTCGCTTCAGCGGCCGTCGCGCTCTGGTATGCGCTCACTCGAGCGTATCCCGCGCACAAAACCGTCGCCAATCCAATTGCCAGGGTCGCCACTAAACACATCCTGTGAGAAGCTCGTTCTTGCATTTGGTTTCCCCTTCATGATGGTGTGTCAAACGTACTCGTTCCTCCAGGCAATTCAAA
>WNFR01009106.1_pt1 | contig 10026 bp, 8 predicted proteins | sample 5400221 | NCBI WGS metagenome assembly WNFR01 (sample SAMN13153357, study PRJNA577476) | soil metagenome | isolation source: 40 cm soil under Madrone tree | place: USA:California | collected 2016-06-14 | reverse complement strand
TGCTTTCAGCTTTGTGAGTTCAGAAGGCTAATTGGCGGCGGCGGCGAGGAGTAGGAGCCATTCGTCGTGGGCGTCGAGGACTACGTTGTAGTCGGCGCCCTGGAGTTGGTCTTTGGAGGGATTCAGGGCGACGATTTTCACGTTGGGGTAGTTGGCTTTGAGCCAGGCGACCATTTCTTTTCTGGTTTGTTCGGGCGCGGTGTGGCCAACGATGAACAGGTCGATGTCCTGATAGGAGCTTAGCGCGACTTTGGCGGCTTCGTTGTGGGTCACGGAAATTACCTGGTGGCCGAAGCGGCGCAACAGTTCGGCGCGCGCCTTCATGCCGCGCTCTTCGTAGCCGATCTGGAAAACGATGCGCTTGGACTTGGGGTGAATCGTAATCCTCTCACCTGTGATCTGGTTGGCGATGAGGTATTCGCCGGGGGAAGATGCGGCGAGGACTCGCACGCGCGTCTTGGCACGATCCAGGTCAGGCGCCGCTTCCATCCAGCGAAGGCCGCTGCTTTCCACCTTGAAAATGTCGAATGGCGGAATCATGGCTGATTTGAGGTGGTATCAGACCACAGTTGCCCCTTTATGTCTATCAACACTATTAACGGCGTTGGGATAACATGGAGACGGCGAGATGCATGAAGCTGGTGCTACGGAGGCTCAATTCTGGAAACTTAGTTTTACTTCGAGGTCGTGGAGCTGCCCGTAGTGGGCAATCATAGAGGTAACCCCTTCCGTAGAAGCCCTTACGTAGTAGACCGCAATTTCTGGATTATGAGCCTCGAAGATAAGCAAGTGACAGCAGTGGCGGCGACAGCCGTGGAGAGCACAGGCGGCCGGATACGTGTTCTCGCGGTGGACGATTCGCCATTCTCGCGCAAGCTGCTGGAGCATGCGTTGCGAGGGCAGCCGTACGAATTGGCGTTCGCGAAGGATGGGCGGGAAGCGCTGGCGTCGATCGTAACATTTCGCCCGAAGATCATTATCACCGACTGGATGCTGCCGGATTTGTCGGGTCCGGAGCTGTGCCGAAAGATACGGAGCGAGTCGAATGCGGGATATACGTACGTAATTCTACTTACGAGCAATGTGGAAAAAGAGAGCATTGTGGAAGGGTTGGCGGCAGGCGCGGACGACTATCTGACGAAGCCCTTTCATGAGAAGGAATTGGTGGCGCGGGTCGGTACGGGCCGCAGAATCATGGAGATGCACCGGGAGATCGAGGAAAAGAACGAGCTGCTGGAGGCTGCGGCGAGAACTGATTTCCTTACAGGCTTGCCCAATCGGCGGGCGGTGGAGGAATACGCGGCCAAGCAACTGGGGGGAGCAATACGGCACGGGTATCCGCTGTGGGTCATCCTGGCTGACTTGAACAAATTCAAGATGGTGAATGACCAGTACGGCCACGCCGCCGGGGACGAAGTGCTCAAGCGATTTGCGGCGATTCTGAAGAAAAACACGCGCACGTCGGACATTTGCGGGCGGCTGGGCGGCGATGAGTTCGTTCTGGTGGTCACGCATGTCCCGGTGGGGCATATCACGAGTTTGGTAGAGAGGCTGGGGTGCACGTTTACGATCGAAGAATTCACGTTTGAAGGACAAAACGTGCAAATGACGGCGAGCTTTGGGGTGGGTGGGTTTGAAGTTCCGGACCGTCCCGAATTCCAGCAACTGGTGGCGCGGGCGGACGCGGCATTGTATGAGGCCAAGAAGGACGGACGGGTGCGGGTTAAGAGCAAGTAGAGGATTGGTGCAGGCAGACCCGGAACGTCTAGAGAAACAAAAACGGGCGGGACGCTTGCGCGTACCGCCCGGAATTGTGTGTGAAGTAGTGAACCCGGCGAACCGGGATCACGCCTACTTAGAGGGGTTGGACGTTCGAGGCCTGCAGGCCCTTGGGACCCTTGGTGACTTCGAATTCAACCGCTTGGCCATCATTCAACGACTTGTAGCCATCAGCCACGATTGCGGAGAAATGGACGAAAACGTCCTCGCCGCTCTGGCGCTGGATGAATCCAAAGCCCTTGCTGGCATTGAACCACTTCACTGTTCCTTGTTCTTTACTCACTGCATCTACTCTTTTCTGTTGACCGCGTTGCGATCATACTTTGAGTCCGGCCGGGTTGGGACCGCACTCTATAATGAGCTATCTGGTGCCTCGACTCCGAACCCCTCAACAGAGTTACGGGCCGCCTGTGGGCGTAAAAAAAGGCCGCAAGTGTGACCTTGCGACCGACCTTACATACCAAAGGCGATACAAGAGCAACAAACGCAAATACAGCGTAGCACAAACTACATGGAAATACCTAGCACTTTTTTGGGGAGAATTTTGGATGTGACCTAAGAGGAAAGTTGACAAGAAGGACGTAAGACGCGCTGGTCAGTTAATAGCGCATATTGTGTTTGGGCTCTACGCTGTGAAAGCGGCGGCCCTTCGAGGCTCAGGGTCAACAAGACCGCCGCACTCCAGACCGCCGCTGATGGCGGGGATTATGGAGATGGTGGCGTTGGGGTCGAGGGGACTGGCCAGGCCACCGGTGTAGCGGATGGATTCGTTGCCGACGAAAATATTGATGTGTTCGCGGAGCTGGCCTTCTTCGGTGAGAAGGCGATCGCGCAGTCCTGGGTAAGTGGCCCAGAGCAGTTGCAAAGCTTCCAGGAGAGTGGCGGGAGAGCCAGCGAGTTGAACTTCACCGCGCTGTTGCGAAAAATCGCGAAGCGGGCCGGGGATATGTACGGTGACGCTCACCTGCTTTTCCCACGCGACTTGCCGGAACGGCGCGCGCTTTTCACCGCGGAAGATTTGGAGCGACTCCCGGATGCCGGCGCTTTTGTTCGCGGCCTTGCGGAGGCGTGAGGTTCGCCCACCAGGACGCTTTTCACGCACACTACCGGAGGCAGGCTGCCTAGAAGCCTCTTCCAGGTTTTTCCGTCGTCAATCGACCCATAGAGTTCACCGTTGCGAGTGCCGAAGTAGATGCCGGCGGGATCGAGCGAGTCCGCAGTGAGAGCATCGCGCAAGACCGTTTCGAAGGCGCCTTTTTGAGGAAGGCCGCGGGTCAACGGTTCCCAAGACCCGCCAGCGTTGCGGGTGCGATAAACGCGAAGGCGGCCTTCGGGAGTGCAGCGGAATTCGTCCGACTCGATAGGAAGGATGAAGACGGTGTCTGGGTCGTGGGGATGCATGACCATCGCGAAACCGAAATCGGAGGGCACGCCGTTGGCAATGTCTGTCCAGTTGGCGGCACCATCGTCGGAACGATAGAGGCCCCAGTGATTTTGCAGGAAAAGGCGATCGGGCTTAGCGGAGTGCATGACGATTTTGTGCACGCATTGGCCGAACTCAGGATATTTTTCCGGCATGTGCACTACGCGGATGCCGCGATTCCGTGCGTGCCAGGTCTTGCCGGCGTCATCGGTGCGATAAACGCCCGCGGAGGAAATGGCGACGTACATCCGATTGGTGTCAACGGGGTCGAGCACGATGGTGTGCAAGGCGAGGCCGCCGTTGCCGGGGAGCCAGCGTGGGCGATGGGGATGATCGAAGAGTCCGCGTACGAGGGACCAAGTTACTCCATCGTCCTGAGAGGAAAATAAGGCGGCGGGCTCGACTCCGCAGTAGAGAGTGTGTGGTTCGCTTTCGCGGCCCGGACAAATCTGCCAGATATTATTCAAGGCAGCGCCGCACTCGGCGGGAAATTTGATGTTGGCTTCGTAAGGATTGGTCCAGGTCTTGCCGAAATCGTCGCTGGAGCGGAGCAGAGTGCCCCAGAAAGTGTGAGTGGAAGCCCACAGCCGGCGGCGGCCTGCGCGATTGTCATAGTTCAGCGCGTAAATGGCCTGGCCGTGAAAGTAAGGTCCAGCGACATCCCAGCGTGTGCGACTGCGATTGGAGCGAAGAAGGAAGGCGCCTTTTGTGGTGCCTACGAGGAGCAGGACGTCGCCATTTTTGACGGCGAGATGGCGAATGCCGCGATGGATAGTGGTAAGCGGCCCGCGTAAATCGCTGGGAGAAACGGGTGCGGCGAAGATAGTCGCTGCCGACTGCACCGCTTCGAGGGCGGCTTGCACCTCGCCGGCCTGCTGGTAGCGATGGGCGGGTTCCTTGGACAAGCAGCGCTGAATAATGGCCCACACGCCGGTGGGAACGCGGGAGGGGAGTTGCGGCGGCAAATCATGCAGGATGGAAGAGCTAATCTCGAAAGCGGTGCGCCCTTTGAAGGGCAACTGGCCGGAAGCGGCTTCATAGAGGACGACGCCAAGCGCCCAGATGTCGATGCGATGGTCCGCTTCCATGCCGCGCAGGGTCTCGGGGGCCATGTATTGGAGCGTGCCGGTCAGCCCTTGCGCGGTTTCGACTGGGCTGATCGTTTGCGTCGCGCCTTCGAGGAAGTCTTTTTCGGAGTGCTTGGCGAGACCGAAATCGAGAACTTTCGCCAGGCCCGCGGAAGTAACCACGACGTTGGAACTCTTTAAGTCGCGATGAATGATATTGCGGCCGTGCGAATGGCTAAGAGCGGCGGCGATCTGCACTCCGTAGCGCAGTACGGACTCGATGGGCAGGCCTTCGCCGGCGACCATTGTGTTCAGGGGCTTGCCTTCGACCAACTCCATGACGATATACAGCTCGCCATTGAGTTCGCCAACTTCATGTATGGTGCAAATGTTTGGATGGCTAAGGGCGGAAGAAGAGCGGGCTTCGTGCAGCAGATACTCTCGCGCGGAGTCCGTGGAGACGGCGCCCTTGCTCAGAACCTTGAGGGCCACATCGCGATGGAGAAATTCATCGCGTGCGCGGTAGACGATGCCCATGCCGCCTTCGCCGAGCTTCGCATCAATACGGTAATGGCCGAGGACCTGGCCAATCATGGGTAAACACCGATATTTAAAGTTACGATTGTGAGTGTATACCGCAGGGCGTAGCTTTCCATAGCGCCAGCCGGATCGTGCAAATGGCGGCTTTTCAGCTGGGCGCAGATGGAGTGGGTTTATGTTGCGTTTATCGCGGCAGGTTGAGAATTGACGTAAGATCGACAGGATTCGCGAACATTCGGATTTGCGTACGAAAGACGTATTTTTATGAGGCTGTTGCTAGTCGAAGATGATGCTCGCATTGCACGGTTTGTGGCCAAGGGGCTGCGCGAGGAGGCTTACGCGGTAGATGTGACCGCGAATGGCGATGATGCGCTGTATGAAGCGGCGATCAACTCCTACGATTTGATTATTCTTGATGTGATGATTCCGGGTCGCAACGGCTTTGAGGTGTGCCGCGAACTGCGGAAGGCCGGGCAGCGCGTGCCAATACTGATGCTAACCGCGCGTGACGCGGTGGAGGACCGCATCAGCGGGCTGGATCATGGCGCTGACGATTATTTGACCAAGCCCTTTGAATTTCGGGAGCTGCTGGCGCGGTTGCGGGCGCTGCTGCGGCGCTCTGGGGAATTGCGCCCGGCGCAAATCACGGTTGCGGATTTAGTTTTGGATACTGGCGCGCAGAGCGTCGCGCGAGCGGGTCGGAATATTTCGGTGACTACCAAAGAGTACGCGTTGCTGGAATTTTTGGCGCGCAATGCCGGCCGGGTAGTGGGGCGTGCGGAAATTGCGGAGCACGTGTGGGACGAGAGCTTCGACCCATTTTCGAATTTAATCGAAGTATACGTAAACCGATTGCGGCGAAAGATTGAGTTGGGAGGCGGTAAGCCGCTGCTGCATACGCGGCGGGGTGCAGGATATATTTTCGGTGTAGTAAGTGAAACAGGCGTGGTGGAATTGCCTGAAGGGGCTGGGGCCGCGGAGCATCGCGGTAAGGGTAGCGCTGCCCCGCGAAAGAACCATGCTTGATTCGGTGCGCGTGCGGCTTACGCTGTGGTATACGGGCTTGCTCGCCCTTTTCCTGGTGCTGCTCTCGCTCATTACGTATTTTATTTTTTGGCGGAGCACACTGCAGCGAACAGACAGCAACCTCGCGGAGCTTTCCGAAGCGTTCCTGAGCACGGTTCAGGCGGAAATGCTGGACAGTCACGGTCCGGATGCTCCGCGGCTGGCGGTGCAAGAGGCAATCGTTGAACATCATTATCGCGATCATGTTTTTGCGGTGTTTGATCCTAGCGGTGGCATGTTGACCTCTTCGCAGGACCTACCAAATCAAGAATCTCCGCCCAAGCTATTCTCGTCCACTTCGTTCAGAGAGTTGCGGGAACGTGCCACGAGCCCGGACCGGTATTTTGGAAACGTCAAAGGCGGGCGCAGCGGTTATCGCGGCGTGGCCCGGAAGTTTACATTGAAGGGCCAGCTCTACACATTGGTGATCTTGCAGTCATTGCACCCGCAAAACGAAATGCTGGAAGAGGTACGGGCGACGTTTGCGTGGGTGATTCCCATCGCGATATTTCTCGCCAGCCTCGGCGGTTATTTTTTGGCGAGGAAAAGCCTGGCGCCAGTGGTAGCGATGAGCAGCCAGGCGGGACGAATCAGCGCGAAGAATTTGCATGAACGATTGCCGATCCAAAACGCGAAGGACGAATTGGGCCGGCTGGCGGCTTCTTTCAATGATTTGCTGGAGCGCGTGGACCAATCGTTTGAGCGTCAGCGGAGATTCATGTCGGACGCATCGCACGAATTGCGTACGCCCGCGGCCATACTGCGGGGAGAATCGGAAGTAGCACTGTCTCGCACAGAGCGGCCCGCTGAGGAATACCGGGAGTCGCTGGCTGTGCTGCACGCTGAGGCGCAACGGCTGACACAGATCGTGGAGGACCTTTTTACGCTGACGCGCGCGGATGCGGGACAGTATCCGCTTTCGCCGCACGAGTTTTATCTCGATGAATTGGTGGCGGACTGCACGCATGCGGCGCGGTCGCTGGCGTCGGCCAAGCAAATCCACCTCACGTGCGAAGTTCCGGAGGAATTGCCGATTCGCGCGGATGAGGCGCTGTTGCGGCGCATGATTCTAAATTTGCTGGACAACGCGATCAAATACACGCCGGCGGGGGGCCGGGTGACCGTTTCCTGCGGGCGTTCCGGTGCGGAGTACGCGCTGAGCGTTACCGATTCCGGCGAAGGCATTCCTGGGGACTTACAGCAACGCGTCTTTGAGCGGTTCTTCCGGGTGGATAAGGCCAGGACACGCTCCGAACATGACGGCGGCGGCGCGGGGCTGGGACTGTCCATAGCGCGTTGGATCGCGGAAGCGCATCACGGGCGCTTGATCCTGGCGCGTTCCGATTCGAGTGGAAGCACGTTCAGCGCGCTGCTGCCTGCGCAGGTCTCCGTGCCATCTACTGCTGCGTCACTTACCCGTTAATCGCCAGTTTATCTTAAACACGCTAGCGTTAGCCCATGTGAAGCTGTGGGACATTCGCGTACATTCCGGGGCCACACATTTTGGATTGCAGTCCTTACAGATAGCGTAGGAATCTCACTTGGGGCGTTGGCTAGAGAGATGGACGCCCGCGGCCGTTTGAGGAGCGAAGAGTTATGACAGGAAGGCGTACTGTGTCGTGTGTCGCAATGAGCTTGGCATTCTGTGCATGTGCTTTGCTCTGTGCGGCGCAGGAGCCAGCTCAGGAACCGGCTTCGCAACAGCCACCTGCCGAACCGGCTTCGCAGCCGCCGACCGCGCAACCAACAAACAATACGATGGCGCCAATACGACTGACGCTGCAAGACGCGCTGGATCGTGCGCGCAAAAATAGCGTGCCATTTAACGCGGCAGTGACGAATGCCGGGTTGGCGCGGCAAGACCGGCGGCAGGCGTTCAACGCGCTGCTGCCGAGCGTGACCTACGACAATTCGGCAATTTACACGCAGAGCGCGGGGCCGATAGCAACTGCAGCAACCGGCGTTCCGGTGATTTTCATCGCCAACAACGCGGTGCACGAATATGTCAGCCAGGCAAACGTGCATGAAGCGATTGACGTGGCGGGCATTGCTAATTACCGCAAAGTGTCCGCAACTGCGGCGATTGCCAAGTGGCAAGCAGAGATCGCTTCGCGAGGCCTGGTAGTGGTGGTGACGCAGGGGTATTACTTTGTGGCCGCGACGCAGCGGAAGCTGGAAACGGCCAAGAGAAATGCCGACGAGGGCGAGCGATTTTTTAAGGTGGCACAGGACCTGGAGGCGGGGGGAGAAGTAGCCCACGCGGACGTCATCAAGGCGGAACTACAGATGCGTGAGCGACAGAGGGCGCTGCAGGAAGCGCAACTGGCTTTTCTTAATGCGCGGCTGGATTTCTCGATTTTGATCTTTCCAAAATTTGAGGAGAACTTTGAAGTGGCGGAGGACCTGCACGCACCGGTGCCGCTGCCAACGCTGGCGGAGGTGCAGGCGCGAGCGGCGCGGGACAATCCGGACGTGCGCGCGGCGCTTGCGGCGGTTCAGGCGTCGAACCACGATGTTTTCGGAGCGCGTGCCGGGTATCTGCCTGCACTGACGCTCGACTATTTTTACGGGATCGATGCGACGAGGTTTGCGACGCACACAGTTTTCCAGGGGCAGAAATTCTCGAACCTGGGCTCTTCGGTGGTCGGGACGTTGAACATACCGATTTGGAATTGGGGATCGACGCAAAGCAAAGTGAAACAGGCGGAATTGCGCCGCGATCAGACCAAGCGAGAGCTGTCGTTGGCGCAAAGAAGGTTGCTGGCGGAGATTCGGTCGCTGTATGCGGAGGCGGAAACGGCGCTGAATGAACAGGAAGGGTTGAGCCGCTCTGCGCAACTTGCGGAGGAGAGCTTGAAGCTGGTGACGCTGCGTTATCGGAACGGGGAATCGACGGTGCTGGAAGTAGTGGACGCGCAGAATACGTTTGCGCAGGCGAATGGCGCGTATCAGGACGGAGCGGTGCGCTATCGCGTGGCGCTGGCAAATTTGCAGACGTTGACGGGAGTGCTGACGACGCCATGAGAACTGCGTACAAGAAGGAAGCAACGAACGGAATCAGGCTGATGCTGGGCGCGACGCTGGTGGTATTGCTGGCGGTTGCGGGTTGCGCCAAACCAGAAAAGGAAAAGGAGCCGGAAGTCAGCGTGCAAACGACGCCGGCGCAGCGCGCTTCCATCGCGCAGACGGTTTCCGCGGATGCGGTTGTGTTTCCACTGGAACAGGCGACCGTGGCGCCCAAGATTACTTCCACGGTGAAGCGGTTCCTGGTGCAGCGGGGAGCGCGCGTGAAAAAAGGCGACCTGCTGGCGGAATTGGAAAATGCGGATCTGGCAGCGACGGCCGAGTCCAGCCAGGGCGATTACAAGATAGCGGAATCAAATTACGTGATGACCGTGGGCTCAGGCTTGCCTCAACAGATTCAAAAGGCGGAATTGGACGCGCAGTCCGCAAAGGCCGCTTTCGAAGCGCAACAAAGAATCTACGAGAGCCGAAAAGTGTTGCTGCAACAGGGAGCGATTCCGCGGCGCGATCTGGAGACGGCGGAAGTGGCGCTGGCGCAGGCGCGCAGCCAAAACGAGCAGGCGCAAAGACAGCTTGCCGATTTGCAACGACTGGGCAAGGAACAACAGTTGAAATCGGCACAAGGGTCGAAAGAATCCGCCGAAGGGAAATATCGAAGCGCTGCGGCGCAACTGAGCTATTCATTAATAAAGAGTCCGATCGACGGCGTAGTCACGGATAGACCGTTGTATGCGGGCGATTTGGCTACTGCCAACCAGCCAATGCTCACGGTGATGAATTTGAGCCGGCTGATTGGCAAGGCACATATACCGCAAGCAGAAGCATCGCAATTGAAAGTGGGGAGTCCCGCGGAAATAAGCCTGGCGGGCCTGGATGAGCCGGTCAAAGCCCGCGTTAGCCTGGTGAGCCCGGCGCTCGACCCCGGCAGCACAACGGTGGAAGTGTGGGTGGAAGCGCGAAAGCCTGATCCGGCGTTACGCCCGGGCTTGACCGTGCCGATTTCGATGACGGCGAAAACTGCGAAGGATGCAATCGTGGTGCCAGTCGCAGCCGTTTTTCATAGCGAAGAGGCGGGCGACTACGTGCTGGTGGCGGGCAGTGACAGTAAAGCGCATCAGAAAAAGGTGC
>WNFR01022411.1_pt1 | contig 10027 bp, 10 predicted proteins | sample 5400221 | NCBI WGS metagenome assembly WNFR01 (sample SAMN13153357, study PRJNA577476) | soil metagenome | isolation source: 40 cm soil under Madrone tree | place: USA:California | collected 2016-06-14 | reverse complement strand
TGCACAACAGCGGCTGGCAGGCGGCACGGTCGAGAGCGGCCAAGAAGGTTCAGGCCGAATTCGGCGAGCCGGCACCGGAGGGTTTCCGAAACATCCGGGTGCACGATCTCAAGCACACGTTTGGCCGGCGGCTCAGGGCCGCTGGCGTGTCGCTCGAGACGCGCAAGGTGTTGCTGGGTCATACCAGCGGCGACATCACCAGCCACTACTCGGCGCCGGAGCTGCACGAATTGATCGAGGCGGTGAATCGGGTTTGCGCCGGCGACTCCGGCAAAACTCCGGCACTGACCCTGATCAAAACAAAAAGCGGTTAGAGGAGAATTCATCTAACCGCTTGTGTGAAGACTGAAATCGGTGGCGCGCCCGGCAGGATTTGAACCCACGACCCCCTGGTTCGTAGCCAGGTACTCTATCCAACTGAGCTACGGGCGCTTGATGAGGGGCGGATTATAGCAAAAGCACTGCGAGGAGCGTGAGCGCAGTGCTCCGTGCACGGTGCGAAGTGCGGGGTGCAAAGTGCGCAAGCGCAGTGCGAAAAAAAGCCGGACCGAAGTACGAGGCTCAACAGCCGGGAAAAATCAGTAATCACTTAGTCGAACCAGAGGGTGCGAATGAACCCCCCGCTCGTTACCAAATGAAAAAGGCCCCGACTGGGCCTTGGAGTGGTCCGACGGGAGGGATTGCTCGGCTTTCGCATTGCCTCTGCGAAAGTCTCGTCCCGAAACGCATGCGTTTCGGGACCGCCAACGCGCTTAGGCGCGTCGGCGTCCAACAAACGCAGTGCGTTTGTTGTCGAACCAGAGGGTGCGAATGAACCCCCGCTCGTCACCAAATGAAAAAGGCCCCGACGGGGCCTTTTTCATTTGGCGGAGAGGGAGGGATTCGAACCCTCGATACAGGTTTAAGCCCGTATAACGCCTTAGCAGGGCGCCACCTTCGGCCTCTCGGTCACCTCTCCGCGTAAACCTGTCGTTACTTCTGTTGCATATCTCACTCAACGAACCTGTATTGCCAGCGGCCGAAGGTGGCGCTCTGCCAGCCTTCCTTCAGATGCGCCTGAGGCGCATATGACCTCTCGGTCACCGCTCCGCATGAACCTGTCGTAACTTCCAATGCGCGTTACAGGATCGGAAGAATACCACATCAACCCTTCTCCTCGTCACTCGTCACCAGTTACAGCTTCTTATTCGGCCCTTCCCTTCCCCTTTTACCTTTTCTCTTTCCCCTGCTTTTCCGCAGCACTCGCCCTTACTCGCCCTCGTCCCCGTTTTTCTTCATCCTTCATCCTTTGCCTCCGGCGTAACCTTGATCCGAACTTCGCACGGCTAAAGGTTAGCCTACGCCGCAACAAGCCCTACGGGCGTATTGTCGCCTTCATCCTTGCCCTTCCTTACTGCGGCTGATCCAGATCGAACACCTTGTGCAGCTCCCGCACCGCCAGCTCCATGTATTTCTCGTCGATCACAACGGTGATCTTGATCTCTGAAGTGGAGATCATCTGGATGTTGATGCCCGCTTCCGCCAGCGCGCGGAACATCTTGCTCGCCACACCCACGTGCGAGCGCATTCCCACGCCGACCAGGCCGACCTTGCAGATCTTGTCGTCGCCGATCACTTCGCGCGCGCCGATGTGGGTGCGGACCTTCTTGAGAATGTCGAGCGTCCTCTTCAGGTCGTTGCGATGGACCGTGAACGAAAAGTCGGTCAGGCCTTCATTGCCCACGTTCTGCACGATCACGTCCACCTCGATGTTCGCATCTGCGATCGGATCGAGGATCTGATAAGCGATGCCCGGCCTGTCGGGCACGCCCAGAATCGTGACCTTCGCTTCGTCCCGGTTGAATGCGATACCGGCTACCAGTGCCTGTTCCATGTCAGCGTCTTCCTCGATAGTGATCAGCGTGCCCGAAGCGGCTTCCTCCTCGATCGGGAGTTCCGGCGGGCTCAGGCTCGACAGCACGCGCAGCCGCACCTCGTACTTGCCCGCAAACTCCACCGAGCGTATCTGCAGCACCTTCGAGCCGAGGCTCGCCATCTCCAGCATTTCCTCGAAGGTGATTTTCTTCAGCCGCTGCGCCTCCGGCACGACCCGCGGATCGGTGGTATACACGCCGTCGACATCGGTGAAAATCTGGCATTCCTCGGCCTTCAGGGCAGCGGCCAGCGCCACGCCGGAGGTATCCGATCCGCCGCGGCCGAGCGTGGTGACGTTGCCCTGCGCGTCCACCCCCTGGAAACCGGCAACCACGACCACGTAGCCATCCCTGAGGTCGCGGCGGATGCTCTCCTCGTCGATCTTCAGGATGCGAGCCTTGTTGAAGGCGCTGTCGGTCAGCATGCGCACCTGTGCGCCCGTGTAGGAGCGCGCCTTCAGGCCCAGTTCCATCAGCGCCATCGCCAGCAGGCCGATGGTGACCTGTTCGCCGGTCGCGGCGACCACGTCGAGCTCGCGCGGATCGGGATGCGGCTGGATCTCCCTGGCGAGCGCGATCAACCGGTTGGTCTCACCGGACATGGCCGAGACCACCACCACAAGGTCGTGCCCCTTCGCCTTCCACTTGGCGACGCGGCGCGAGACGTTCCTGATGCGCTCGACCGAGCCCACCGAAGTGCCGCCGTACTTCTGCACGATCAACGCCATTTACGCGGGTGCCTCTGGAAAAAGGGGAGAATTTTAGCGGATTTCACAGTGAGGACAAGAACTCCGCCGCCGCGTCATCCTTCCGCGTCCGCTTCGACGAACAGAGTTGCGCCCATAGCAAACGCGGCCAAAACGCAGCCGCCCCTTACCCATTTGTTGTCGATCAAGCTGTCGCTGTCGCCAAGGTCGTCGTGGTTCATGGTTCGCGGCTAATAATCAATATGGAGAAAAGGGAAAAGTAAACACCTAACCGCAGCCTCTTTCCCCTTTTAACGTTCCTCTTACTTTCCCAAAATCTCTACCACTTGGTAATGTTTGGCCTCTGCGGCGATCTGCCGCGCGGTTTTGCCGCGATTGTCCTTCAGGTTCGGATCGGCGCCCTTTTGCCGCAGCAGCCTGGCGGTATCGCCTCTGCCGTAGCCCGCCGCCCACATGAGCGCGGTGAGGTCGTTCTTGTACCGCTGGTTCACATCCACTCCCGCTTCCAGGAGCATGCCGACGATTTCGCTGTGGCCCTGCCCGGCAGCGTAGATCATCGAGGTCTTGGAGAGCTGGTCCTCGGCGGTCACATCGGCGCCATGGTCCAGCAGCGCGCGGGCAATGCCGGCGTGCCCGTGGTAGGCCGCGGTCATCAGCGGCGACACCTTTTCGAGGTTGCGCAAGTTCACGTCGGCGCCTTTGCGGAGCAACAGGTCCACCATCGGTGCAATGCCCTTGCGGATGAAGATCATCAGCGCGGTGTCGCCGGCGCGGTTGCGGGAGTTCGGTGCCGCACCGGCCTCGAGGGCGCGGCGCACCAGGGCCTCGTCGCCGTTGCGTGCGCCGGCCAGGAGCTGGGCGTTCAGGGATAGCTCGGTGGTGTCCTGGCCATAGGCCGACCCGGCGAAAAGCAGGGCAAAAAACAGGCGGGAAACGACACAACGCATGTTATTGAGCACGTTGATCTGTATCGGAAAATGACAAAGCGAAGCTGCCCTTGTGCGGGCAGGGATTGTTCACTATAGTCGCACGGTCCGCAATCGTTACGGCAGATGGAATTTTCCCGCCGCAGTGAAAGCGCCGACATCAATAACCACAACGGGAGGTGCTATGAAGTTACATACCCTATTGAAGATGCTGGCCACGGCGGCCGTATTTGCCGGCAGCTTCAACCTTGCACTGGCGGCGGAGGTCCAAGGCGGCGGCACGACGATGTCTCAGCCGATGACCTCGAAGCTGGGCATGGTTACGCAAAATCGCCTGAACAAAGCCCACAGCGACAAGAACAACTGGCTCCACGTCAACGGTGGTTACGAGCAGACCCGCTATTACCCCGGCAGCCAGATCGACACCGGCAACGTTTCCAGGCTGCGGCCCGCATTCGTGTTTCAGACCGCGCTGATCGAGTCGTTGGAGACCGCGCCGCTGATCGTCGACGGCGTAATGTTCCTTACCACCTCGTACAACCACGTCTATGCAATCGACGCGGTGACCGGCCAGGAGTACTGGCACTACAAGCACAACATGGGTCCCGTGACGGTCTACTGCTGCGGCCCGAACAACCGCGGCGTAGCCGCGTCCGACGGCATGCTCTACATGGGCACGCTGGACGCCAAGCTGGTCGCGCTCAATGCGAAGACCGGCAAGGTAGCCTGGGAGACCGAAATTGCCGATCCTGAAAAGGGCTACTCGGAAACCATGGCTCCGACCGTGGTGGACGGCAAGGTCCTGATTGGCACCAACGGCGGCGAGTACGGCATTCGCGGTTTCTTGAAGGCCTTCGACGCCAAGACCGGCAATCTGCTGTGGACGTTCTACAGCATTCCGGAAAAGGGCCATGAAGGCGTATGGGCAACCCACGATGCCACCGGCCGCAACATGCTGCGCGACATCGCGGCGGAGAAGAAAGCTCTACAGTCCAACGGCGGCGACTTCTACCAAGTGCTGGGCGGCGGCGTTTGGATGACGCCGGCGGTCGACCTCGAGACCCGCACCGTGTTCTTCGTGGCCGGCAACCCTTCTCCCGACCTGTACGGCGCGATCCGTCCGGGCGATAACCTGTACACCAACTCCATGGTCGCGGTGAGCCTCGACGACGGGACTTACAAGTGGCACTCCCAGTACATCGCACACGACGTGTGGGACCTGGACGCGGTCAGCCCGGTAATCCTGACCGAAGCCAAGGACCGGAGCGGCAAGACGCGCAAAGTGGCGATCCACGGCGGCAAGACCGGCCATGTGTACGTGCATGACCGTGCCACCGGCGAGCTGATCCGTTTCTCCGAAGCCATGATCCCGCAGGAAAACATGTGGGTGCTGCCGACCAAGGAAGGCGCGCGCATGCTGCCCGGGGCAAACGGCGGCGTGGAGTGGAGCCCGATGGCGGTGAACCCGAAGCTGCACATGGCGTATGCGGCCAACCTGCACCAGCCGATGACCTACCACGTCGAGGAAGCCGATTATCCCGGCGGCGACAAGCTGTGGCTGGGCGGCGCGTTCAAGGTGATCGCGGCCGAGAAACAGTGGGGCCGCCTGGTCGCGGTGAATCTCGACACCGGCAAGGTCGTATGGGGCGAGAAAACCGATCAGCCGCTGATGGGCGGGGTGCTGGCTACCGCAGGCAACGTTGTGTTCACCGGCGAAGGCAACGGCTGGTTCAACGCCTACGATGCGCGCAATGGCAAGAAGCTGTGGTCGTTCCAGTGCGGCGCGGGCGTGAATTCGCCTGCCGTATCGTACGAAGTCGGCGGCAAGCAGTACATCGCCGTTGCGGCCGGCGGCAACAACCAACTCGACTTCAAGCGCGGCAACAGCATTTTTGTGTTCGCGCTGCCGTAAACCTTTTGCCGGTATCGGCGTTCTAAGAGCTGATCGAGAGGGGCCGCCGGAAGGCGGCCCCTTCTTTTACTTTCCCCCTCTCCCCAGCCCTCTCCCGCGGGGGGAGAGGGAGAATGAAAGAAAGGCCAAAACCGATGTCCCGTAAAGATCGAGAAAGTTTCGGGGCTCCCTCTCCCTTGACGGGAGAGGGCTGGGGAGAGGGTGAATGAAATGAAAAAGCTTCTGGCGTTACTTGCTCTTCTTGCCTTGCTCCCGGTCTGTGCCATGGCGCAGGACGCCGCTGCGGGCAAGGAGAAAGCCGCGGTCTGCGGCGCCTGCCACGGCGTGGACGGTAACTCCACCATCCCGCAGTATCCGATACTTGCGGGTCAGACCGCGCGTTACCTTTACCTGCAACTCAAGGACTTCAAAGAGGGTCGCCGCAAGGATCCGCTGATGTCGCCGATGGCCGCGAACCTGTCGAAAAAGGACATGCTCGACCTCGCCGCCTACTTCGCCGCGCAGAAACCAACCAGCCAGAACTCCAGGGGCGATGCTTCCAAGGCGGCCCGCGGCAAACAGGTTGCCGACGCCGCGCTGTGCAACGCCGGCCAGCACTACGAGTACCTAGTCAAGCAACTGAAAGACTTTAAGGTAAAGAACCGGACCAACGACGCGGGCAACATGACCGCGGTCATGAGGACGATTTCGGATGAAGATATCGAAGCGCTGGCGGCGTACATTGCCTCGCTCAATTGAGCGAAGCAATGGCGTGAATGTCGTAGAGGCCGTGACTGTCGTGAATGTCGTGAAGGCCTGACGATCATTCCATGCAAAACCCAGTCACTGCAAACGGCCCGGCAATCCGGGCCGTTGCATATTTCGGTGGGCCGGCGGCAGTTCATTGCTCTGTTACGATATTCACGACATTCACGAACCGACACCATACCTGAGTGCGCGACCTCTCACTTTCCTGTCTCGGCCCCCACGGCTTTCACCGTGTCAATTACTACGAATGGGGCGACCCGGAAAATCCGAAGGTCGTCATTTGCGTACACGGGGTGACCCGCAACGGGCGCGACTTCGATGACATCGCGCGTGCGCTGTCGCCGGATTACCGGGTGCTCTGCCCCGACGTAGTTGGCCGCGGCAAAAGCGAGTGGCTGACGCACAAGGAAGACTACGGCTATCCGCTTTATTGCTCCGACACGGCCGCACTGATCGCCCGCAGCGGCGCGCAGCAGGTGGACTGGGTCGGCACCTCGATGGGTGGGCTGATCGGGATGTTCCTCGCCGCGCAACCCAATTCGCCGATCCGCCGCCTGGTGATGAACGACGTCGGGGCCTTCATTCCCAAGGCGTCGCTCGAGCGCCTTTCCAACTATGTTGGCAAAGATCCGCGCTACGCGTCCTTCGACGAATTCGAACAGTACATCCGCGCCGTGTCGGCGCCTTTCGGGCCGCTCACCGATGCGCAGTGGCGGCACCTGGCGCAGACCAATGCGCGACAGTTCGAAGACGGCCGCTGGGGCCCGAACTACGATCCAGCGTTGGGGCTGGCCTTTCGCGTCACCCCGGCCGACGTGGTGCTGTGGCCGTTCTGGGACCAGGTGCGCTGCCCGACGCTGCTTCTGCGCGGCGCCGATTCGGACCTCCTGCTCGCGGAGACGGCGCAGGACATGACCCGGCGCGGCCCGAAGGCGAAGCTCGTCGAGTTCGTCGGCATCGGCCACGCGCCGATGCTGATGGAACCGGGCCAGATCATCTCTGTCCGGGAATTTCTTCTCGGACGAGGTTGATCGTCGCGCCGACAGCCCCTTCGGCTGTTTTTCGGCTATCTGCCACGCCTGCTTGTACCTCGCCAGAATCTTATCTAAGATATACGAGATATACAGACCGGAGACCCGCCATGGGTGACCAGATCCTGATTCGCATAGACCCCGCACTGAAGGAGCAACTGGTGCGCGTGGCAAAGATGGAAGGCAAGACATCCAGCGAGGTGGTGCGTTCGTTGATCGAGGAGTACCTGAAGCAGAGGGATATCGGGTCTTATATCGATTCGCTCTGGGAACGGATCGGAAAAGATCTGAAGAATCGCAAACTCCGCGAAAAGGACGTGACCGCAGCCATCAAGGCCGTTCGCAAGGCTCGCAGAGCGCATGCGGGTAGTCGTTGATACCAACGTGTTTGTTTCCTCCTTCTTCGGGGGGAACCCGAGAAAGATTATCGATCTCTGGAGAAACGGCGAGATCACGCTCTGCCTTTCGAAGGAGATCGTGGACGAGTGCGTGGAAGTCATGGAACGCCTGCGCCTGCCGCAGAAACTGGTCTCGGAGATCCTGACTCTTTTTGCAAGCGGTTACAATCTGATGTTTGCCGGCAAGACGCCCACCCTGAGCATCGTTTCCGCCGATCCCGATGACAACAAACTCTTCGAATGCGCTGTCGCACTGAAGGCACAAATCATCGTGTCGGGCGACAAGTCCGTAATCAGGGTGCGCGATTACATGGGCATCAAGGTCGAAAATCCTCAACAGTTCCTCACGAGAACGCGTGACGCGTGACGGCGTCACCATTCGGAGCGGTCGTTAATGTCGTGAATGCCGTGAATGTCGCCATTACCCAAAGAGGAGGCGAGCATGAACAGTTTCTGCATTTCGCCCTTGGTTCGGCCGGCGAACTCGATACCCAGTTGGAAATAGCAATGCGTGTCGGCCTGGCAAAGCCTGCCGTATTGGAGAAGCTACAAGCTTCTATAACAAGAGTTGGACAGATGCTCCGTGGCTTGGCGCGTTCCCTGTGCCAAAAAGATGGGGCCTGACCTTACGACATTCACGATATTCATGTTATTCACGTGATTGCCATCGACTGGGGAACAAGCTCGCTTCGCGTATATCGTCTGGACGCCCATGGAGGCGTTCTGGAAATGCGCTCTTCGCCACGGGGAATTCTTTCAGTGGAGAACGGCAAGTTTGCCGCCGTGCTGGAAGCGCAGGCTGAAGACTGGATTGCGGCCGGCGACGGACCGGTGATGATGAGCGGAATGATCGGCAGCCGCCAGGGCTGGCTGGAAGTTCCGTACGCCGCCTGCCCCGCCGGATTCGAGGAAATCGCCACCGGCATGCGCAAAGTAACCTGGGACGGCGGCACGGCCTGGATCGCGCCGGGACTCTCCTGCCACGACGAGGCGGGCGTTCCGGACGTGATGCGCGGTGAGGAGGTACAGATCCTCGGCGTGCTGGACCGGCTCGGTCCGGGGGCGCATACGGTCTGCCTGCCGGGCACGCACAGCAAATGGGTCGAGGTGACGGACGGTAGAATCATGCGTTTTACAACGCACATGACCGGCGAGGCGTTCGCCGTTTTCAAGGCACACAGCATTCTCGGCAGGATGATGAAGGACGGTGTAAGCGATGTTGCCGCGTTCGAAGACGGCGTACGCCGCTCGGCGAATGCCGGCGGCCTGCTCCATCACCTGTTCGGCGTCCGGACGCGCGGCCTGTTCGGCGAACTCACTGAAGCCATCGCGGCCTCGTATCTCTCCGGTATGCTTATCGGCCACGAGATCCGGTCGGCGCACGGCAGACGCGGCCGCGTACACATGCTGTGCAGCGCGCAGCTCGCGGAAATCTACGCTCGCGCCTTCAGGGTGCTGGGGATCGAAGCGAACGCCCTGGACCCGGATTCCGTGACCAAGGGACTATTCCGCGTGGCGGCTTATCTATGAACATCGAAGCGTTCGGCATCTGGCTGAAGCGCTGGCCATTGGTGGCGATCCTGCGCGGCATCAAGCCCGGTGAAGCGCTGGACATCGGCACGATGCTGGTCGAGACCGGCTTCACCATCATCGAGGTGCCGCTCAATTCTCCGGAGCCCTTCGCGAGCATCATGCGTCTGGCCAAACGCCTTGGCGACAGGGCGTTGGTCGGCGCCGGCACGGTGACCCACTGGGAGCAGGTGACAAAAGTCTCCGATGCCGGCGGCAGGGTCATCGTCATGCCGCATGCGGACGAGCGCGTCGTGGAAGCGGCCAAGCGCCGCAACCTCTTCGTGGTGCCGGGCTTCGCCACAGCGACCGAAGCGTTTCGGATGATCAACGCCGGCGCGGATGCGATCAAGCTATTTCCCGCGGAAGCCAATCCGCCAAAAGTGCTCAAATCGCTGCGCGCGGTGCTGCCCAAGGAAGTGCTGATACTGCCGGTGGGCGGCATCACGCCGCACAACATGAATGATTACTGGGCCGCCGGTGCCGACGGATTCGGGCTGGGCTCGGCGCTCTACAAACCTGGCATGACCATCGAACAGGTAGCGCAATCGGCGGCGGCCTTTCGGGCTGCAGTTCACGCTCTACCGAAAAGGCCGTGAATGTCGTGACTATCGTGAAGCAAGAAGACGTGAATGCCGGAAAAAACAAACTTCCGAAACCACTGCAGAAGTCTAAATACCCTCTAGGAGTTGCGATTCGCGACATTCACGATTTTCACGATCCCTCGTCATTCGCAAGTGCCGCCGACGCACCGACATCTTCCGTCGCGATCATGTCCACTCCGTTTTGCGCGAAGCGCCTAGTGGCATAGAGCGGGCGCTGAT
>WNFR01009104.1_pt1 | contig 10028 bp, 6 predicted proteins | sample 5400221 | NCBI WGS metagenome assembly WNFR01 (sample SAMN13153357, study PRJNA577476) | soil metagenome | isolation source: 40 cm soil under Madrone tree | place: USA:California | collected 2016-06-14 | reverse complement strand
CGACGGCGGTTTCATCGTTGCAGCTCTCAAACGCGCGCTCAAGTATCTGCACGCAAGCGTCGCTGCCGCCGAAAAAGTCGCGGGCAAAAAACTTATCGATGCCGACCGGCTGAAGTCGTTTCGGACCGATCTCTTTGAAGTTCGCGAGGAAATTTTGCGCTTAATGAACCGTTTCCGCGAAGGTCGAGATTAGTTCAGGGCCGCTCCTGTCCGCGATCTTCGTTGTGCTTTTATGGCGTCGGAGATGGCGAGAAACTCTGAACGCGAGCGTGTGGATGTTTCTTGTCGATCTTGACCGGCGGTTGCGGATGCCTTTCTCGGTAATATTTCACGCCCAGGCCAAGAACAAACGCCGCAAGCACAAAAGCGATCACCTTCTTTTCCTCGGATGTGAGAACGAAGCGATGGCGAAGGGCGGTTAATCTTTCGCGCCAGCGCACGTTTATTCGTTTCATCGCCAGGTGTGGCGGCGTTGAACAATCTGAAAGTGAAAAGAGATTGCTATCGATTTTTTGATTTTCGCGGACGCACCCGAACAGAACGGTAGTTGCCTTTGATGTTCCTGTCGTAGTAGCGCGCTTTCGAGTCCGTCGACATCATATCGCGATAAACCGACGGTGGAACTTGGTCGTAACGATAGATCGCGCCATTCGCAAATTCGATTTCCAAAATATGAAGGCGTTTGCTGTACCCGATTGATGCGAGCGCGCTCGATTGCACGCGGTGGCGCGGAATGTGTGAAGTAATCGCGCTGGATTTGTTTTCTGATGGATCAGCAATTGCGACTGTCGCGGCGACACAAAGAACTAGGATGTGAGAAAAAGGCTTCGTTTTCATACGGGGGAAACGAAGATCAGCGTTAGCACGCGGGCGCGACCTTCGTCGAGCAAAACTGCTTGGCGCTCATGCGAGGCCCCGAGATACAGCCGATCTGGCGTTTCAACACGATTCTTAGCTTCATGATGAAGATTCTTGTCACAGGTATTCTCTGCGCAGTAGCGCCCTTGTTGTCATTGGGTCGTCCGAGCAGCACGCCTACACCGACGCCTGCTCCGGTGACGGTCGGAATTCACGGCAATGAACCACTGATCACGGCCGCTCCAGACGGCACACTTTACATCAGCGCGCTCCAGCACATTTACAGCTCCACGAACTCCGGAGCGTCATGGACCGAACTGGCCGGGCCGATTTATGCCTCCAGTATCAATCTGAATTCGGACAGTTCTATTTCAGTCGATCCGGGCAACCGGTTGTATTTCACGTTCGACTATCCTTATGCGGGCACGACCGCAGTCTGCACCAGCGATGATCGAGGAATTACATGGACTTGCAATCCGGCGGTAGTGCCCGGCGGCACCGATCGCATGTGGACACTGGCTCCGACTCTTACTGACGCCTACGAAGTTACAAATGAAGGACTTTACGAAACGGCGTTTTTGCACAGTACCGACCGAGGATCGACATGGACGCCAACATCAATTGGCAGCGGTCTGCTTGAGCCGCAATCAGGACCGTTGCTCCAACGATCCGGCAGCAGCGATGTTCTTCAGATCATCAAAATTTACGGCACCCTTCCGCAGGAAGTGCCGGAGCTGAAAGTTTACGTTTATCATCCGTCTTCAACCGGCTCGGTTATTTCCGACATTCGCTCAACCGGACTCCCGATGCCGCTGGCCTTACCGAGCGCCGCATACGGCCGGGACGGACAATTGTGGGTCGCGTCCGAGGAACTAAATCCCGCGGGTGGAAAGCAGGTCGTGCTGGCAAGATCGACAAACGACGGCGTGACGTGGAGCAAACTCGCGCCAATTCCGGGAACAACGAGTGGGACCAGCATTTTCAGCTGGGTCGCGGCGGGCGGCCCGCATCACGTTGGAGTTATCTATTATTATACGTCCGACAACGGTGATCCCGGCGCGCTCACGAGTTCCACGTGGTCGACCATGTGGGCCGAGTCCTTTAACGCCGACAGTCCGGTGCCGACGTGGACGGTCGCAACCGTTGAAACCGCGATTCATACCGGCGCGATCTGCGTTGCCGCAGGTTGCAGCGGCGATAATCGTTTCGCCGGCGATTTCATCAGTTCAATCATCGACGCGAATGACGTCGCGCATTTGACCTGGATGAGAGAAAACATGTCGACCCAAGCGACCTCGATTCGTTACCAACGGCTCAAGTCAGCTCCGCCAGCACCGCCGGATTCGCACGGACGCGGTAGGCGTCACTAACGCCCCAGATTCGTCGAGCATGCGCACTCCATCATAGCGCTCCCGCAGCGAATATCCTAAGATCGACAACATGCGAAACAAAACTGCAGGGCGGCGCGGCGTGTCCCCTCTGCGAATGCTTCTGGTTTTGGTTTTCTGTTCGGCGAGCGTCGCGTTTGCCGTGTTCAGCTTCGCCCCGTTGAAACCGGCGACGCAAAGTGGACCCAAGCTCGCGGTGCTAAAGCTGAACCTCGAGCGTCAACTGCTTGCAAAACAAAAACGTTCGGCCAATCACCAGAGCGCTCTCCCGAACTCAAATATCAACGTGCCTCTTCGGCCGGACGCGCCCACATTCGGTCATCCGATCATTGCCGGCATCGGTGGGACCGGATTCGAGGAATCAATTCGCGTCGACCCGACACTAAATGCGAATGGCGAGCACACCATTTACACCAGCGCGCCGGGAAGTTTGTCGGCGGACACGAGTTGGGTTTGGCATTCGCTGGATGGCGGCCGCACCTTCAAGTGGGTTGTGGGCGCAGCGCCGCTCGAAGGTAAGGTCACGACCTGCCACGGCGGCGGCGACAGCGAGATCGCGGTCGATCAAGTCGGCCATTTGTATTTCAACGATCTCACGCTGGCGAATTTTAGCACAGCGCGCTCGGATGACTTCGGCGCGACATTTACCTGCAGTAACACCGGCGTACCCGACACCGCGGTAGATCGACAATGGTATGCAATCGATGGCGATCCGCTGAATGGGGGCAGCGTTTATTTGGCGAACGACGAGATCGGGCCCGGCGGAGTAGTCTGTGGCACGAGCGCCGCGAATAACGTGCTCGTGATGTATCGCTCGCCGGTCACCGGATTGGAGCCGACGGCCGGCGTCGAGTTTGGCCCGGCCAATCATGTCTCGCCAGTGGGCGGATGCGATGAAGCGATCATGGGCAACAATGAAATCAGTCCTGTCGCGACCACGTTGGGTCAGCCGACCGGTCCCGGCACATACGCGACGTTGCCAGCGGCGGTGAAACACGTCTTCGTCGTCCACGACAATGTTGAACTAAACAAGATTTTGATCGGTCGCTGTTTTCCGGTGGCTTTCGGTGCGCCTGTTGCGAACGTGAGCGACCCGAGCGGTCTGAACTGCACGGATCTATTGGTGGCCGATCTGGGCGCAAATCAAAAAACCGGCGCCAATTTTCCGACACTCGCGATTGATAACGCCGGCAATCTCTACGCAGTGTGGGAACAGGCGCAGTTCGGCCCCGGGACCAACACCACCGGCGATACAGTTATTGTTGGCGATACGGTTTTGAAGTATTCCTATTCGACCGACCAGGGCAACACCTGGAGCGCGCCGATCCAGATCGATACTTCTGGCTCGCCGGACGGTGTTTTGCACAACAACGTTTTTGCCTGGGTCAGCGCGGGCGATGACAGCCGCGTCAACATTGTTTGGTATGGCACGCCAGCCCTGAGCGATCCGGGCGGTCCGGCCGACGTGGGCTGCGGCCAAAATGCGCTCATACCTCCGCCGGGCGGCAAAAATATCAATGGCCCCGATGCCGCCAATGGTCTCTGGAGCGTTTGGATGGCGCAGTCGCTCAACGGCCACGATCCCGGTGGCGTGGTTTTCACTCCGCCGATTCGCGCGAGCGCACACCATGTTCACCGCGGCACCGTTCAGACTTTGATCGGCGGCCAATGCGGCTGGGCCAGTCGCGCGCTGGGCGATTATTTGCAATTGCGCACCGGCCCCAAAGGTGACGCGCACATTAGTTACGCCGATTCAAACAGCGTCTCGGGCGCATTGGCCGGGCACGCCATGTACGTTCACCAGAACGGTGGCACCGGACTTTACACCGCGAACTCGCCTTTGAGCATTTCCGGTCTCACTCCTTTTAACGGTGCGGCGGATCCGTCCGGCGATGGCAAATACGAAGTGAGCGGAATCAGCAGTGTGAACATGCCGCAACTCGACATTCTCAGTTCCACCATGACCAAAGTCACATCGGCGCCATGCTCCATCGTCGCGCCTTGCTACAAAGTTTTCATGCAACTGAACAATCTCAGTCTCGCGCCGACGATCGCGCAGGATCCCGATATCGATCTTGTCTGGCAAACGCAATGGTTCGTGCCTTCGACCAGTGACGGAAACGGCGGCAAAGATTTTCATGTCTACGCCGAGTCGTTAAACGGCGGAGCTCTGCAATGTTTTGTCGGTGAAAATGCCGTGCAGGCCCTTGGCGGCGGTGGCGTATTGACCTATCCGGGCAAGACGCAACTGCCGGCAGCCAATTGCCAATCGACTCTCGGCCCGAACGGCAACATCACCATCTACGTCCCGCTCTCGAATGTCAGCGAAGCCGATCCGATTGATGGTCGCCTGCATGAAGTCACCGCCAGCACGATGACGCTTCAGCAGCCGGCCAATACCAATCAGCCGGATCCCGTCTTCGGTTTTGGCGGGTCGTACTTCAATCTCATCGACGTCGTGCAAGGGTACCTGTTCGATCCAATTCTGGTGGGAGCTGTTTCCAGGAAGACGCAGGGCGTTACTACGTTCGACATCGATTTGCTGCCACCAGCTCCCGGCATCGAATGTCGCAGCGGTGGCGCCAATGGCGCTTTCCAGATGATCGTCAGCTTTGCTGTTCCGATTACACTTACTTCTGCCCAAGTCTCCGCCGGCGCCGGCTCAGTCTCCACGGCTCTCGCAAGCGGCAATCAGGTTTTTATCAATCTCACCGGCGTAACGAACGCGCAGAGAATCGCGCTAACTTTGATTGTGAATGATGGGACAAGTGCACACAGCATTGTCGTTCCGATGGGTGTGCTTCTTGGCGACGTCGATGCGAGCGGTCGGGTTGATTCAACCGACGTTTTCCAGGTCAGACAGCAGAGCCTTCAAAACGCCGGCCCGTCCAACTTCCGGACGGACGTTGACGAGAGCGGCCGGATCGATTCGACAGACGTATTCGTTGTTCGTCAGCAAACGCTGACCGCGCTTCCGTAACTTCACCGGCGCAGATTACCGAGATCAACGGCCGAGCGGTGTCGTGATCTCAGTGCCGGGTGGGGGAGTGAATTCGAATGTCGATGCTGGAATCGGGACGCGAGTTTGATTTGAATACGTCGTCACCAGTCGATCGCCGTTTGGTTGCACCATTTCCGTGCGCTCAACGAGAAGCTCGTTGTTGATCCGGATATTGAATCTCTGAAATACTCGTTTCATCGACGGCGAGCGCGGCAAAAGCTCGAGCTCGTAAACATTGTCGATCTTTCTTCCGGTAATCTGAAAATTGTTTTCAACATTTTCCAGGTTCAACGCGGTATTCACTGCGGCGATTCCGGCATCGACCGGAGACCGTTTGCCTAACGTATAGTGTTCGGCCGATTTGAAATTCGGATAATGAATCCAAAGCTGCTGGCCGTCGCTCACGGCCACGCTCGGCGAATTGCCTCGCACTTCGCGCCGGAATTTATTCGGCGCCTGAAACCAAACTTTTCCAGCGCTCACGATCGGCTTGTTCATGAGGCGGATCGTTTTCTCTTCCCGAAAATCGGCCTGCACCTGTGGAGCAGCGGCCCGCTTGTCGCGGATGCGGGCCAGCAGACTTTTCACATCGGCGGACGAAAGCGGCTCGGCTTGCACGAGTGATCCGAAGAACGCGAAGCTGAAGAGGGTAAGTAAGATTTTCTGCATCAGATAATTGTTAATTCCGATATTAGAGCCGCCGCGCGTTCACTGCTCGATCTTATCTTCTTCGCTCCAGACCTTCGGTTTAGCCGCCGCCATAGCTGGCAGCGTGAAGAAAATCGTCGCGAGCAAGCTCCAGAAAATGCCGATGGCGCAGGCGACGCCAAGTCCGCTGAGGGACGGATTGCGCGCCCAACCTAACGAACCGAAACCGCACACCGCCGTGAGTCCGGCGAGCAAGACCGGCTTGATCACACCCGCAACATCGTGCTCGAGCTCGTGCGTTTTTTGCCAGACGAGCACGACGTAAATTCCGTAATCGACGCCAATCGCGAGAACGAGACGAAAAGAAAGGACGTTGAGCAGGTTCAAGTGGATGTTCAGCAGTTTCATGGTCGCCACCATTGCTCCGATGGAGAAGGCAAGGGTGACGACTTGAATGATCCAGAGTCGCAGATCGCGATACAGAATCGCGAGCAACGAGACGTCGAAGACGGCCATGAGCGCGCTGATGATGAGCAATTGGCGGTGCGACCACGGCAGCAAATCGGCCAGGGCATAACTCCATCCGGAGAGGACCATCGGAATTCCCGCGACGGGAAGATCGCGTCCTAAGGCTTCGCGTTGCTCGTGCGTCGTAACCGGCTCGTTTGTTGTAACGAATCCGGTGGTCAACAGTGGATCGTCCGCGAAATAGCGGTCGACCAAAAACCACCAGCTCGACGATTTCGGCAATTGAGTCCGCCAATCCGGCAGCGGCGCGTTTGGATCGGCAATCGCTTGCAGATCATCCAGTAACTTGAAAGCGGGTGCGAATGAGTCGCGACTGAATCCTTCGGCATCAAGCGTCTCGCCAAGTGTCTGGCGTGCCATCGGAAAGTCGATCGCACGCAACCGTTCACGGTTTTTTTGCATCGACATCGGCGAAAGACAAAGCGCGGCCGGCGTCGAAAAACTTTTGATCTTGCCATTCTCTCGCAGCACGGCCCACTGGGCGGAAATTCTTTGCCAGTCATCGTGCAACTCCTGGGCATCGCGCGCGTGCACGATTGCCAGGACCGGTTCCCAGCGCGTCGGCATCTTGCGCATGATCTCCTCGAGTGCGTGACCGGCCCGGCTGTTTTTCGGTTCGAGCGAACGCGTGCTCGCTTCGAAATGCAACGGAGGAACGGGCGAAAAGCCAACCGCGCTAAGCAGGACCAGGATTGCGCCGGAAGAAATCAACATCGGCGCGGGGCGTCGCACGCTCCAGCGCACATATTTTTTAACCATCTCAAAAACCCAGTCGTGACGAATGGGCGGCTGCCCAGGTCGAACAAAGAGGAACAAAATCGTGCACATGAACAGGCCGGCGAAGAAAATGCCGATTGCGATCAGAACGCCAAGTTGTGAAAAACCCATCGCGCCGCTGAGAACGAGCGCCATAAAACCGACTGCGGTCGTGAGCGCACCAAAAAAAACAGCGCGGCCGAGTTTGGCCACCGATGTTGCGATGGCTTGCTCGTATTCCTCGCCGTCAATCCGCGCTTGCTGGTAACGCCCGAAAATCAGAATTGCAAAATCGACACCGAGTCCGACCAGGATCGCCGAGAAAGCGACCGACATCATACTGAGCCGCCCAAAGAGCAACAGCCCGAGAGTCAGCGCGACCAGGCAGGCGAGGAGAAGCGAGAATCCCATTCCTAAGAGCGGCATCCATCGCCGGAATCCGATAAAGAAGACAATGCCTACAAGCACGACCGAGCTGGCGAGAGTCGCGGCCACATCGTAACGCATGCTCAACGAAATCTCCGCCACATACGCGGAACGTCCCGTCACCAGAACTTCCAACGGCCCGCCATCCCAGCCTTCGCGTGCTTGTCTGCAAAATGCGTTCACGTCGCGCATCAACCGCTGACACGCATGGGCATCAATCGACGTTTGATTGGTGACCGCGAGGAAAACTCGCATCGTCCGGTCGGGGGAGGTGAGCGGTTGCTCTTCTTCGATCGCGTTGCTTTCGGCAAAAGGTTTCAGTGCCGGCGCAATCAGACCAAGCGGATCAAACGCCAGCTCGAACTCGGGCCGCGGCGAGCCGGCTTCGATCTGTTGATGCAAGCGATGCAACCGGTCGCGGATCTTTTGCGGTTGCAAGATCGACATCGTCTCATCGAAGACCGTGGGTTCGAGATTCAAGAGCAGCGGCACCGCGATCGCTTGCAGATCGCGAATTCCGTCCGGCGTCTCCATCGGCGAGCCCGTGAGCACGCGCACGCACCACGGTTGCTTCCGCAATTTTTCAGCGAAGACCGGGGCGAATTCTTCCAGTTTGTCGACGTCACCGTGTTTGCAGAGCAGCGCGAAAGTGAGTTCGCGTGTTTGCTCGAATTTGCTGTCGTAAATCCTCAGGCCTTCGACCGATTGAAAACCGCTCGGCAGCATGTTGATCACGTCGGAATCAAGCCGCATCCGCAGAACGAGAAGCGCGACGCAAATAACGGCGAACGTGGCGACGCCCCACCAGACAAGCCGGCGACGCTGGGTCATGACGCGCGCGATGAAATTACTGATCCGCATACGCGCTAGTGTTCTGTAACTGTCCGACGTTTACAACGTTCGACGTTTTTCATAACACCGCCCTTCAGGGCGGTGGTCCGGCAAGGCCTGTGATGAGAGCCGTTTTAACGGCTTGTCGAACAGCTCGAAAGTAAGCCGTTGAAACGGCTAAGCTTTATCGCGCGGGGAATAACACCGGTCTAAAGACCGGTGTTAATCAAAAGCGAAGCAGAAAAGTTTCCGGACCGGCAACGTGACGAATCCGTTGTCGATCTCGCGCGTGCAAAAGTTTGTCGCGCAAGCTGAGCCAGCCGCGCAATTGCGGCGGCGCGCGATCAATCGGCCCCGACCAGCCTTGACGCGCGAGCGGTCCTTTCACTTCCGCAAATGTCGCATCTTGCAGCAAGATCAGGAGTGTTACGCCCGGACCTTTTGAAAAAGTGAGCTCGAAATCACCGCTCTTGGAGAACCGGACCAGCACCTCGCCGATGAGCGTTGTCTTTTGCGTCCGATAAAGAAGCTGTCCGCTGCGCACCTGCCAGTCGCGCGCCGGTTCGACGAATTGATGTGTTGATGTCGTCGCGCACGCCGTTAGATCGACAATCGCCAACGCAATGAGAACGGCGTTCAACCACGAATCCACACGAATGAGCACGAATGGTCGAGGCGGAAGAAAACGAAAATATTGATTAGGACACGACTTCACAGAACAAATTCGTGTCACTTCGTGTCCATTAGTGGTTAATTCTTCAGGCTTCAGCGGCGATCCGGTCGGCGGGGCTTGGCGACGTTTCTTTCTTCGGCACCAAGGTCAGGCGCGGAACGATCGGGTAACGTTTTTGCAGCCAGACCAGGAAATAAAAGACCCACATCCGCCAGCGAATCGCGAAGCTGTTGCCAATGTTTCCGCCAAGCACCGCGTTGACCGCCGGCGGCAGATCGAAGACGTCGCGCGGCGCCAGAAAGACTTCGATGAATTCCTTGGTGTACCACGCGTTAACGAAGCGCAGATAAATGTCCATCGCGCGATTAACGGCCCGTTCGTAGCGCTTGAACAGCCGCCTCGCTTTACGCGGATGATCGAGAACTTCGTTCAACGCATCGGCGCATTGCTCGCTGCTGAACACGGCGAGGAAAACGCCGCTGCTAAAGATCGGGTCGATAAAACCGGCGGCGTCGCCCGTTAGCAGCCAGCGATCGCCATATAGTTTTGTGCTGCGATAGGAAAAGTCTGTGGCGACATAAACTTTTGAGGCGCGATGCCCGTTCGGCATCGTCCGTTTGGCGATGATCGGTTGTTCGGCCAGCGCTTGTTCCAAAAAATCCTCCGCGCTCAGTTTCGATTTGCGAAAAACCTCGCTGTCGAGCACGACGCCGATGCTCGTTCGCTCCGGGGTGAGCGGAATGATCCAAAACCAGCGATCGATTCCGCGAATCAACGTCGTCAGCGTGCCGTCGATTCCTTCAGCCCGCGAGACGCCGTCGTAATGAGCGAAGATCGACAATTTCTGGAGATGCTCGTAGGTCTTTTTAATTCCGAACTTGTTTCCGAGAACGGAATTGCGCCCGCTCGCATCGATCAG
>WNFR01009102.1_pt1 | contig 10028 bp, 8 predicted proteins | sample 5400221 | NCBI WGS metagenome assembly WNFR01 (sample SAMN13153357, study PRJNA577476) | soil metagenome | isolation source: 40 cm soil under Madrone tree | place: USA:California | collected 2016-06-14 | reverse complement strand
TACAGGGAGGCTGCTTGTTACAAAGAAAGATCCTTGATGGGTGTTTACTGGACGGACCCTTCGAGCGAGATTTGAAAAGATGCTGGTGAGACGCTTTTCACTCTTCGGCAATGAGGTGGGATATCTTTGGTGGCGACTTTCCTCGATGAAAACTTTCCACTCGTTCTTCCACGTCACTATCAGCTTTAGTCAGACGTCCATGTTGGCGCTCGTGCTCGGCCCATGAGTCCACAATGAAGGTCTGGACGAAGCGGCTCGGGTCAGCCGTGTCGCGAAACAGGTTCCAGTAGAATGCGCCGTCGCGTCGTTTGATCTCACCTGATGCTCGTGCTGCCTCAGTAAACGCGTCAGCATCCTTGGGATCGATTTGGTACTCAATGGTGACCAGCACCGGCCCTGCCTGGGCTTCGGGCTGTGATTGTAGTTTCGGCTCTGGCCAATGAGCAGAGGGTGTCAGGTCCAAACTCTCATCGCACCTTAGTTTAAAGCGGATTCCGGTCGCGAGCCCGGCGACCAATCCGATCGCAGCAATTAAGAGTGTCAGTGATATACCGGCGCGACCTGCAATCCAGCCCCACATGGCGCTTCCGGCCGCGAATCCACCGAAGAAGGCAAGCATGTAGACTCCGAGCACACGGGCCCGCACCCAGGCAGCGGTTGCTGTTTGCGCCGCGACGTTAAAGGTTGAGAGCAGCGCAATCCAAGCTATGCCACCAAAGAAAAGTGATCCGCCGACCAGGACCGCGATATGCACGTAGCTAAGTACAATCGTGACCGCGGCGAAGATTAACGTTGCTCCAATAACCAACGAGTCGGTCGAAATCTTCCGTCTCACTTTTGGCAGAAATGACGCCCCGGTGACACCTCCCAGTCCGATGCAGCCTAGAAGTACGCCATAGCCTGCGGCACTCAACCCTAGTCCACGCCGTGCAACGAGAGGAAGGAGCGCCCACAAAGCACTCGCACACAAAATGAAAGCTGCCGCGCGTACTAACACTGCTTGAAGGGCTGGCGTGTGCCGCACGTAGCGAACGCCCGCGCGCATTGCTCCCAACACATGCTCCGGCGGTAGATTGCTTTTCGCCACAGGTCGCCGCCAACGATAGAGCACGAAGATCACGCCGAGAAAAGACGCTGCGTTCAATAGGAAGACAGGTCCGGATCCAAATGCCGCGACTAGAAGGCCACCCAAAGCGGGGCCGACCGCACGCGCCACATTGAACGCAACGGCGCCGAGGGTGACAGCTGCTGGTAGATCTTTTCTTCCCACCAGTTCCGGCGTAATAGCTTCCCATGCCGGTGCGTTCACCGCCGCACCTAAGCCCAGCGCGAAAGCCAGAATCAGCAGGAGCCAGGGCGTGGTGACCCCCGCGATCGTCAAGAGCCCCAACGTCGCAGCGACGATTAACATCCATGCCTGGGTGATCAGTAACAGCCGGCGACGGTCAATGAGGTCTGCGAAGGCGCCGGACGGAACCGCTAACAGCACAACGGGTAAACTTCCAGCAGTTTCCACGAGTGCGACCATAAGCGTCGATGCGGAAAGGGAAGTCATCAGCCAGGCTTCCCCGACATCCTCCATCCACGTACCAACGTTCGAAGCTACAGCAGCGATCCAAAGCGCTCGGAAAACTGGCTCGCGCAAGGGTCCCCACGCTGACGCGAAACTTTGTCTGCGCGCTTTTGCTGAATGCCTCTGTTGCGGTTGCTCTGAAGAAGTCACTACTTGACGAAACTGTAGGGGCGTCCCTCAGTGGGCGCCCCTTTCCGCGCCATTCGGGGCGCCCACGGAGGGACGCCCCTACATAAAATTAGGACACGACCGAATTTTTCGCAGTGCCTCGCAGCTCGGGAGCCCGGTCTCTCTTCGCCTCGGAAAGTGCCCGCCGTACGCCTTCAGCATCGAGGTCTGCGCCGTAAACCGGAGTGCCTGGCTGTTGCCTCCAGGAATCATCGAGCCCGCCAGCGTCAACTCCATCGAATCCCTGCCACAAGCGTGTCAACCAGTAGATCTGCAACTCTCTTTTAACCATGACCGCTCCAATCTTTTTAGCCGTGCTGCTTGCCGCGTTAAGCTTGCGACCCCTCGCCTTCCCAAATCGAAGACGTACTATTAGCCAGTTTGCCACGTTTGCGGTAAAGGATAATTGGAAGTGTAATACTTCCACCCGCCATAGCAGCAGCGAAGAAGAACATTTGTGGATATCCCACCAAGCTAATTATGAGTCCCGCAATTGGACCGGAGATTCCTAACGACAAATCGATGAAGGCTGTGAAGAGACCCAAAGCCGAACCACGGTTGCGCGTTGGCACATTACGCACCGCTTCAACACCCAGCGCTGGAAATACCAACGAGAAACCAAAACCAGTAAGCGCCGCTCCAAACTCCGCCGTCAACGGAATCCCAGCAAGCCAAAGAAGGATGAGTCCGGCACACTCGAATGCCAACGATACAATAGCAACTCGATATCCTCCCCATTTGGTGATAGTGCTTGCAAATAACAACCGAGCTGACACGAACGCAACGCCAAAGAGACTTAGCGATAATCCCGGATTCTGCCAATGTCGTGTCGCGTAGTACAGAGTCATGAACGACGCAATCGTCCCGAACCCGATTCCGCCTAAAGCCAGACTTAAGCCGTATGGAAAGATTCTTTGAAACACCTTTCCTAAGGCCAATGCTTCGCCCTGCACAATCGAAATCGCACCCGTACGAGAGGCCCACAAAAATGCGAGAAGCATAACCGTTACGCTAACAACACCGATGCTACCGAAGCCGAAGGTGTGATCGAGTCCGAGACCAACAGGTGCACCAAGTGCAATTGCTCCGAAGGACGCGATACCGCTCCAGGAGATAACCTTTGCGGTCTCGGAACCCCCTACGCGGCCAATCCCCCACAGCGTGGCGCCCGTTGCTATCCAACTTTCTCCGAAACCGAGAACCAGCCGGCTTAGCAGTAATAAGCAAAGACCAGCGAGATGATATACAGTTAGAACTGAACCCAACCACAGAATGATCCCGCTGGTAGTTCCTACCAGCAAACCGACAATCGTCGTGCGTTTAGCGCCCATCGAGTCCGCCATGCGACCTGCGAAAGGCCGGCTAGTCAACGTCGCCACATATTGAGCACTGATCGCGAGGCCTGCGATTATCGCGTTGTATCCGAGTTGGAGATGAACGAAACCAGGAACAACAGCGAGTTGAAGACCAATCGTGAAGTAGCACGCGAAAATCAAAATTGCGGTTGCTGCGATACGAAGTGTGAGGGCTCGTGTGGCTGATGGAATTTTGGTTGGCGCGCCGCTGAATCGGGGAAGACTAAAGGAATCTCTCTTCTGAGCGGGACCGCTGTTGACAGGTAGCCTTAAGGCAGCACCATCACCATCTGCCTTCTCTTGGGACCATCTTGGATTGTCTAAAACATTAGAGTCGTTCTTTAAAGCAAAGCTCATCGCAAGGTCTGCTATAGCAATGACCATGCCTACGGTCGTCAGCTTCTCTTCATTGCGAATTCGTTCAACTGGTAACTATAGGTGGTGGCAGCGCGACAGTGCACCGTCAGCTGATGAAATACGGTCACGCTTGTTCGAGGTGAGTAATACAACGCGCGGTGGAGGCAGGGTGAAAACGCATATACCACCGGCTTCAGGCGCGTGGTACTTCAGCTTTAACCTGGAGGCGCTGCGGGTCTAGTAATCTCCTAAATACCACCGACTTTAGTCGTGTGGTGTTTCAGTTTCGGCCTTCTTCGACGGTGCAAAGTTAGGTAGAAACTGAAACACCACGCGACTAAAGTCGGTGGTATCCAAGAATCTGCGCTGTTTTGGTGTCTACCAGATTTACGCCTGTTCAAGTCGAGGTCGTTTTATGCCTAACTTATTCAATCGGTGGTTAAGTGTGGTTCGGTTCATTCCCAAGCGGACGGCGGCGCCAGCGGCCCCACCTATCACCCAACCCGTATCGCGCAAGACCTGTAGAATGTGATCGCGCTCGACAGCTTCAAGTGTCGATGGTCCATCATTGCGAACGCCTGTCGTTATAGCCGGCTCCTTTAATTCCGATAGCGGGATTTCCAAAATTGATCCGCGCGAAAGGATTACTCCCCGCTCAATGAGGTTCTGCAATTCTCGAATATTACCGGGCCACCCATAAGCAGTCAGTGCCGCCATAGTCTCCGTCGGGATCTTTTCAATACGTTTCTTCATCCGCAGCGCGAACTTCTGGGCGAAGAAATGTACCAGCAGGGGGATATCTTCCGGTCGCTCTCTTAGCGGGGGCAATGTCACAGGAAAGACATTCAGCCGGTAATAAAGGTCGCTTCGAAACTTCTTCTCTGCGACCATTTGTGCGAGGTCCGCATTAGTCGCGACAACAATCCGGACATCCACACGAATTGTTCGACTACTTCCCAATCGTTCGAACTCTTGCTCTTGTAGGACCCGAAGCAACTTCGGTTGGAGCTCGAGCGGGATCTCCTCAACCTCGTCCAGAAATATCGTTCCGTGATTAGCGAGCTCAAAACGTCCTTTCCGCTGCTCGACCGCTCCGGTAAACGCTCCCTTTTCGTGCCCGAACATCTCGCTTTCAAGCAGCCCGCTTGGTATCGCCGCGCAATTGACCTTGACCAAGGTGTGGTCTCGGCGTGCGCTCAAATTATGAATCGCGCGTGCGATCAATTCTTTACCAGTTCCCGTCTCCCCAAAAATCAGAACCGTGGAATCAGTGGGTGCTACGGTCTCCACATCTTGCAGAGCGCGCATTAGAGTGGGGCCATGGCCGATGATTTCTTCGAAGTTGTACTCAGTGCGGATCTCTTCCTGGAGGTATAGCTTCTCTTCCTCCAGCTTGTTCTTGAGTGCGTCAATCTCGCGGAATGCGAGAGCATTCTCAACAGCCAAAGCGATCTGGTTTCCGACTTTGCTCAGGAGGTCGGCATCATCTTGCGTGTACGCATCTTTCTGAAGACTGCCGATGCTAAGTGTGCCCAGTGCGCGTCCATGTGAGATCAAGGGGACACTACAAGTGGATTTCACACCTTCAGCCATTAAGAGATGGCCAATCTCGGAAGGAAAACGCTCAGTATCAATCGAGCCTACCACTACTGGCTTTAGCGATGTGAATGCCAGTCCGGATGGCGAGCCGTCCAAAGCGACCTGTATGTCTTCGTGGATTAATCCTCTTCCTGCAGGGAAGTCGAGGACTCGCATGCGCAGACAATTAGTCTCCGAGTCGTACAAGGCGACGCTGAAATAGCCAAACTGCAACACCCGGTGCAGATAGTTTGCGGTGGTAGACAACAGTTCCCTCGGGTCGAGGTGAGACACAACAGCATTATTCACATCAAGCAACAGCTGTAGGCTATCTCGTTCGGTGGCGAGTTGCCGCTCATAAGATTGCGCGACTTCGTACGTTAAAGCGTTATCTACGGCGACTGCTATTTGATTGGCTACCAATTGGGCGAACTCAAGGTCAAGGTGGTCATACGCCCCTATTTTCTCGCTCCAAAGGTTGAGGGCCCCGAGCCTCCTTTGCGCCGTGGTCAACGGAAGACTGCAAATCGACTTCAATGGGTAGTCGCGAATATTTCTTGCCGCAGGAAAGCGGGTCTCATCATCCAGATCTGCGACCACGGCAGGTGTCTGGTTAAGCCACACGGATCCGGCAACCGAACCCTCGACAGGAACTTCAAATGTTGCTTGCGTCGAATCAGGTCCACAGCTTTCGAGGATGTGCACGCGCATAACGTTTCGTGACTCATCGTGGAGCAATATACCAATGTCACGAAATTCAAAAAGGTTATGTAGCTGGCAAGCAAGTTCTTGAAATAGATCAGTCAGATTCCGATGAGACGCAATGGACTTAGCGACCCCAAGCAACGCGAGGTATTGCCGGGATTTTAGACTTTGAGCAGCGATTTCGGCGCCGGTGTCGGTCAAATGCCTTCCTTTTCAATTAGCTTATTGCCAATGAGTATTGTCCGCCTGAACTTGTTAATCCCATATCAAAAATAACCAACGCAAGAGCGCCAAATTAGAAGTAGAAGTAGAAACTGTTTCGTCTCCATATAACCCCACTCTTAATTGCCTGGGCTGATAGATTTCTCTCCAGCAACCAGCTTGCCATCGCATGGAAACCAATTTGCATAGCCAGTGGACGTGATAAATAGAGGCTCGCTTGCCATGCTCCCAACCGTGGGCTGAAGTGAGTTGTGCTTAATAGGTGGCGATATTTCGTCACGTGACGACGAATGGTCGTTGCCGACCACACGTTCTTTGGAGAATGCAGCGACTCCGGCCTGACTTGTCATATGCAAAACCAATTGATTCCAAAGAATCGCATCGATCGCATTGTCAGACGCGGGCTCATCGATTTGGCAAGCCGGTTGCAGTTGCGGGACGGCGAAGGTTCGCTGAGCCAAAGATGGAGAAGGACCTAGCCAATACCGACCCTAGAGAAAATTTAATGCCTATACGAGTTACAGAGATCGAAAACCGATTACTCCGAGCTACAGGATTGGGAGGGCCAAACAATGCTGAGCTTGATAATATTGGTACTGAGCGCGAGAAGATCGCGCTAATGGTTGAAGGCACTCTCTACAAAAGGGATGCGGAATTGCTGGAGAGGATTTGTCGAGATCTTGCGAGTCAAGCCAAGAAAAGCATAACGCTGGACCTCTCTAATATAAGCTTCCTGGATAGCGACAGCGCGGCAGTTCTTTGTTCACTGAAACGAGAGCTTGGCGTCAGTTTGGAAGGATTGCAATTGTTCATCGAGAAGGTTGTTGAACTCGCTGAGGAATCTGAAAAGGTTGAGAGATACCGGCCGAGAACAGTTGACGAGAGAGTTAGCCAGTCTTGAAGTTGTTGATCCCCTCGAACTTTTGGGTAGTGTCCTAATTTGTAGGGGCGTCCCTCCGTGGGCGCCCATCCTGCTGACTTGTCACTCAAGAAAGGGCGCCCACGGAGGTACGCCCCTACAAATTAGGACACCACTAACTTTTGAGCGTGACGGGTAGGAGGCTTTAAGAGTGATAACATTTCGTTTGGAATACGTAATCGATCAAATGAAAGGAGATGTTTGACCAATGAAAAGGATTCTAATGCTTGTTGGAGATTTCGTAGAAGATTACGAGGTGATGGTTCCCTATCAGGCTTTGCAGATAGCGGGGCACCGAGTGGATGCTGTCTGCCCCGAGAGGAAAGCAGGAGAAAAAATACGAACTGCCGTACATGACTTCGAAGGTGATCAGACCTATACGGAGAAGCGAGGACATGATTTTGCTCTAAACGCGACGTTCTCGGAAATCAAGCCTGAGGACTACGACGCATTGGTAATTCCGGGAGGACGCGCGCCCGAATACCTGCGCCTGGATAGTCGTTTGCTGGAAGTGGTGCGACATTTCGCCAAAACGAACAAACCAATCGGTGCAATTTGTCATGGAGCACAAATACTCACGGCAGCGGATGTTGTAAAAGGCAGAAAAGTCTCTGCTTATCCAGCCGTTGGTCCAGAAGTGACCAGTGCTGGTGGTACCTTTGTAAAACTGGGGTTCGAAGAGGCGGTGACGGACGGGAACCTGGTGACAGGTCCAGCCTGGACCGCGCACGTTGAATGGCTGCGACAATTCCTTGCCGTATTGGGGACGAAGATCGAGACGGGCCAAGTCGGCAGCAGGGCGACGGCTTAATAATGAATCTTCAACTAAATGGGAAAACGGCGCTCGTTACAGGTTCAACTGCCGGTATAGGTTTCGCAATAGCCAAAGTCCTCGCTGAAGAGGGTGCTCAGGTAATTGTAAATGGCCGCACTGACGAAAGAGTACGAGAAGCTCAGCGAAGAATCGCGACTGAGGCTCCGAATAGTCAGATTAAAGGAGTGTCTGCGGATCTCTCTACGTCTGATGGAGCCAGCAAGGTTATAGAAACCTTCCCGGAAGTAGACATTCTTATCAACAACGTAGGCATCTTTGAGCCAAGGGCATTTGAGGAGACCTCTGACGCTGATTGGCTAAAGTTCTTCGAGGTAAATGTGTTAAGCGGCGTGCGGCTGAGTCGACACTATCTTCCTGCAATGAAGAATCATAACTGGGGCCGCATCCTTTTCATTTCGAGCGAATCAGCGGTAAACATCCCGGCAGAAATGGTCCATTATGGAGTGACGAAAACCGCCCAGGTTGCTCTTGCCCGAGGCATGGCTGAGACCACTGTCGGAACAGGCGTCACGGTCAACTCGGTTCTTCCTGGTCCAACGCTATCTGAGGGCGTCGGAACGTTTCTGCAGCAGTTAGCGAAAGATCAGGGAATTGCAGTTGAAGAAGTAGAGAGACAGTTTTTCGAGAAAGCCCGACCCTCTTCACTCCTTAAACGTTTCATACAGCCCGAAGAAGTGGCTTCCATGGTTGCGTATGTATGCAGCCCATTATCTTCAGCGATAAATGGCGCTGCACTGAGAGTGGAAGGCGGAGTCGTCCGTTCGATCTTCTAGAATTTCTCTTTACTTACTGGCCGGTCGTGAGAACGACTCTAAATCGCGACTTGCCGCTCATCATGCGCTCATATGCTTCAGCCGCGCGCTCCAGCGGATAGATTTCGGTCATCGCTCGCACGCCGGTGAGCGTACTAAAGGAAAGCGTGTCCTGTGAATCAATGGACGTACCTGAATACCAGCCTGCGACCGAACGTCGACCTGTAAGGAGCGGAAACGCAGGCACCGCAAGCGGGTCGTGAGGGGCGCCGATGACAATCAGTTTCCCATTGATACCCAGGCCACCCAGCGTCGCAGTCATCGCTTCGGCATTCGTCACGGTTGCGAGGATCACCTTCGCGCCACCCAACTTGACAAGTTCCGCCGCAACATCCTGGGCGCGGCTATCAATGTAATGTTGTGCGCCGAGTTGCCTGGCTAGGGGCTCCTTGTCACTACCTCGCGCGATGGCAACAGTCTTGAAACCCATCTTTGTGGCGAACTGAACACCCAGGTGACCCAGACCCCCTAATCCGAGTATGGCAACTAGATCATTGGGTCGTGCGCCGCTGTTGCGAAGTGAATTGAATGTAGTGACGCCGGCGCAGACCAGCGGTCCTGCCTCTACAGCGGAAAGCTCTTGAGGGAGTAGCGCAAGTGCGCTTGAGTGCGCGACCATGTAGTCGCCGTAGCCCCCATCGTAGGTGATGCCCGTCACCTGGCCCCACAGGCAGGCAAAAAAGTCACCACGGCGGCAGGGCTCGCAATGTCCACAGTACCCGCCGTGCCAACCGACTCCGACCCGTTGGCCCTCGGTCCAACCCACGACCCCTGGGCCAACTGCATCAATGAATCCGGCCACCTCATGTCCCGGAACTCGCGGATACTGAATGCCGGGGAAGGCCCCCTCCTTAATCAACGAGTCGCTATGGCAGATGCCACACGCCTCTACCTTGATGCGTACCTGCCCCGCAGTTGGCTCTGGAATTTCTCGTTCGACAAGTTCAAAGGGACCATTCGGTTGAGTCACCTGTACGACGCGCATCTTCGACATACTACCTCCCGTTGTATCTCCTGATGATTGCCTCTAACGACTTCATGTTGAGCACAATTCAATACTATCGAAAGAGACTACGCCGCCGAATCGATGAGTTTCAAGCCCGCTTCGGTATTGCGCGGCCCTGCGATCTCAAACGACGACAAAGCAGTGTCTAGTTCCGACCAAGCTCCATAGGATAGAGCAAGATCTGCAGCACCGGCATTCTCTTCAAGATAATTAACGTGCCTGGTACCTGGGATGGGAACAATATCGTTTTCTTTTCGCATTAACCAGGCTAGCGCTACTTGCGCTGGGGTAGCCTTACTGGCGGAAGCGATTCGTTTGACAATCTCTACGAGGGCCAGGTTGTGTCGAATGTTATCCTGCTCAAAACGTGGGTTGGTCCGGCGCCAATCAGATTCATGGAGATCGTCCGGACTATTAATCTTTCCAGTCAAAAAACCACGACCCATCGGGCTGTATGCTACAAAGCCAATGCCGAGTTCACGCAGTGTGGGCAACACC
>WNFR01014509.1_pt1 | contig 10029 bp, 8 predicted proteins | sample 5400221 | NCBI WGS metagenome assembly WNFR01 (sample SAMN13153357, study PRJNA577476) | soil metagenome | isolation source: 40 cm soil under Madrone tree | place: USA:California | collected 2016-06-14 | reverse complement strand
CCTCGCACACATAGGTCGGGCGAATGTGCTGCTCGACGCTGATCTTCGGCGGCTCGAAGCGATAGCACTCGCGGATCTCTTCCCCGATGCGGGTGAGCGGATGAGGCACGGCGCACTTCGTGCACATCTTCTGTTCGGGCGCCAAGTCGTGCTCGATCTCTATGCGCGGGAAGTGCTCCGGGATCGCCTTGCGCCCAGAATCGGCGGAATGCTTGCGCTCATGCGCTTCGATCTTCGTCGTGCGCTGGCGGTGCGCTTCGTCAGCCGCCGCGATGGCCGCCAGCACCTCCGCCTCGTTGAACAGCAGCCTCTGGTCGGGGTTCTGTTCGGCAGCGTCGCTCGTTTGCGTGGAACGCCCGTAGTACTGGGCCTTCAGCCACCGCACTTCCTCCTCGAGCAGCACCTTGCGTTCGGTCGTCTTCTCGAGTTCGCCCTTGACCTGTTGCAGGCATTGCTCGACCTGCTTGAGCCTTTGGTTGTTCAGCTGCTCGCTGCTGAGCGTGATCACTGCCTCATCGAACATCCGCGGCCAGTGAAACTTCTCATCGCTCTCGATCCTCTTCCACCACACGGCGAAGCCGTTGCGATCCCAGCTCAAAATCTTCAGCGCGTCATAGCGACGCCCGATGAACACGTACAGCGCCTGCGCCGCGAACGGATCCTGCTGCATCCCCTCGCGCACCAGCGCCGCCAGTCCGTTCCTGCCCGTCCTCATGTCGATCGGCGCCCGGTGCAAGTACACCTTCACATCCCCCACGGGGCGCATCATGCCGCCTCTCCCAACATCAACGCCGACATCCACGAGACTTCCGGATAACTCGCGCACTCGATCGTCCAGCCCGATGGATGGCGAATCCGACAAACCGTCGTCGTCGCCACCGGCGGGGCAACGCGCACCGGCACGAACCCCACCGCTTTGGATCGCTCGGCCCGGCGACGCCCGCCAATCACGCCCTTGCGCACCAATGCTCGCTTGATCCAGGTCCACTGGTGCATGCTGATCTGCCTATCTCGGCAATACCGCGAAAAACTGACACCCAGCTTCTTCGCCTCCTCCAGATGGGCCAGACACGCTCGTTCCCGCTCGCTCAAGCCTTCAAGGTTCCGATCCGACATCGCGCTCTCCACCTCAGCGGCAACAGCGCCGCGGTGGAAAGCTTCGCCGGGTCAGATCACGGCGGAAAGTACGGGGTTGCTGGAGTGCTTACGCTTGGGCACTCGCAACTCGTTGATTTTGGTGGTGAGAGAGGGACTCGACCCTCGACCTCGGCTTATGAGAGCAGAAAGTCAACAGATAGGCTTGCATTTTCAACGACTTACCGCGTGGCGCCCGTTGCAATTGGCACCACCGAGCACAACGAAGCAGCACCGGGTCGCGCGAAAGTCCCGCACTGCGAATTCGATATTGAATGGGTAGATGGGGCCAATTAGTCTCGCGGAGCTATCCATCCGCGTAATTCCTCGGTCTGCAAATCCTGCGCCATTCTTCAAAATATCCGACGCCCATCATGCATCAGTGGAATTGAGAGACCGATGCGCGGCGTCTCTCGACGTACTCCCGGTACTTCGCCGGCAAACGCGATTCCTCCACTTTTTCCATGAAGTCTTGGCGGGTGACTGCCGAGTAGCTGTCTTCACCCAGAATCAGACAGTCGTCGTCGAATGGCCAAACCAATATCATTCGCAGGCGCATCAAATAAAACGCTTCCTCATCGTCGATCGGATAGCCGGTTTGCTTTGCGTCGCGACCCCATAGTAAGGTTGAAGAATCCCCCTCGGTCACAATCGTGTGGTCATCCACTACGATACGATCTACGTCGAACTGAAAGAAGTGAAGTCCCGCACCGAATACCGTCTCTAAGTAGAATCGTCGGACGGCGTCGCGCCCTACGGGACTCATCTCCGGCCGAGAACCGTAAGTGTGGTAGCGAGGATTCGGGGACAGGGTTGACATGACGGCCTCCAAGTCCCCGTTGGCCTCCCCTTCCGCATGCTGCAGCAGCCGTCTCAACATCAGCAAATGGCGCGGATTGCTCGTTCGCGCTATTCGCTCCTTTATGAGCCGAAACGTTAAAGCCTGGTCGATAATTTCAGCCATGTCATTTTTCCTTGGATTGAAGTTCGACAACTAGCCTAGTCAGTCAAGACTTTCGAGTTGCACGAGTATTGCCTTGGACACTAGCCTAGTCAGTCAAGACTTTCGAGTTGCACGAGTATTGCCTTGGACTATAACGAAGCACTAATAAACAAGCAACTGTTCGTTTAACGACGATCAACTCGCTCAACATGGATCACCGTTTGAAGAATTCCATCTCTCGTCGAGCCGAGCGTAGCCTCGCGCACGGAGCGCTACTAACCGGTTAAATCCTAACCTATTGCTACGCCATCGCACGATCGGGATCGAAGCCAAGTATCGTGATGCGGTATTCCCAATAAGGACCATCCAGGAGAAATTCATAAATCGACTCCTGGACAACCTTGATGAACGCGCGAGTCGCGTACTCGAAATCCCCGTCCATCATGCGACATCGGAGCGCTAGGCCGCCTGGCATCGATCTGCAAACCACTTCTACTTTGCTTGGATCGAGCCTTCGATGTCTAGGTCGAGAGGGAGCGCTCAGATCTTTTAGAAACAGCCGATACGATTTTCCCATAGTCGACCTCGAGGTGACTTGAGGCAGGATGTGCGACAGCGTGAGTTCATGAGCCGCAGCATCTACAGTCAACGTAGCACGTGGAAGGTACCCCCATGCGATCGCCCAATTGCCCTCCGTCCTCGTACAGCTGCTGGCGGAGAACGCGGTGAATAGCCCGGCGTCCGCGTACGATTGCAAGACCTGCCGGACATTTCTTAACGTAGACTCTGCTACGAGCCGTGGGGTGCCTGGCCATCGATTGCTCCTACGCATCTCCATCCCTCAGTGGGAAATCGCCCCAATTCCCGGGCCGGGAAGAATATTGGCGCCCGGCGGATACTTCCCAGCCATCGAAAATTCCTTGATACCCTGGACATTGATCAACGACGGCAAGCTCTCGCGCGAAGCAAGTTCATAGCTTCGCTTCAGCGCTTCCCGCAGTTCCTCTGCAGTCCGAACGTATTCCCCACGACAGCCCAGCGCTTCCGCCGCCTTGTCGTAGCGAAGGTTTTCCTGAAACAGATACATGTGCTCCGCACGAGGTGAGTCAGACGCCACTATGAAAGTACCCCAACAGTTGTTGTTGTAGACCACCACAATCAGTGGAATTTTGTACTTCATCGCCGTATCCAGCTCCATCAGGCAGAAACCGATTCCTGCGTCAGTTGCGATAGCGAGCACGGGGGCACCTTTATAAGGTGCCTGCGGCCCCACGCCGCGTTTCACGGCCACCGCAGCACCGAGGGCATGGGGCAGTTCTGAGCTGATCATACCCAGTTGGTACAGGCTGACGATTCCCTGTCCGGGCCGATTGGCGCGCAGCATTGGCGGAACAAATTGTAGACATGTAAAACCTCCCCACGAGGCTACTGTCTGTTTCGGATCCGGCGTGCCCGGCTCGCCGCTGTAGAAGAAGCGATGAACTTCGTGTCCAATGATTGAGGGATGAACGGCACCCGTGGAGCGCGCGTACGTTAAAGCCTGTGTGTGATATCCGTCGAGGAGGCTTGAGTATTTTGCGCGTGCACCAGCGAGCTCTGCGACCCATGTGTCCCGCTTCTTTGCGGGCAAACCGTCCGCAAGCGCCTCGAGAAACGCTGCTTCGTCGCCGACGACGCCGAGGTCAAGGGGCCAGTTCCTCCCCAATTCCTCTCCGACGGGATGAACCCTAATCGCCTTCGCATCCGGATTAAGGCGATAATCGCTGCGTGTGGGCATCAGGTACTGCCCGACAAACACAACCAGATCCACGCTGAGAAGCGCGGAGGGCGACAGCGATGCGGAAAGCCGATGGTCGTCCGGAAAGTGACCTCGCATGGGCCCCGACCCGACAACTGCGAATTCATGCTTTTCCGCAGCCCTTAGCAACGGGTCCCAGGCCTTGCGATAAAAGACTCCGTGACCGGCAATCAACAAAGGACGCTCCGCTTTCGCAATCATCTCTACCACGCGGGCCACATCCTTTGGATCGGGAATGGCGCGGGACTCCGAACGATACTTCGACTTGTCGTAGTAGTCGGTCAATCCGGAGGGATCCTTGAATCGCGCTTGGGCGACCTCGGAGGGAAAATCAAGGTGCACGGGGCCAGGAACTCCGGACTTCAGGTGACGAAAAGCGTAGGCTCCGTATTCGTGAATGCGATTAGGGGCGGTAAGTCGCTTCCCATATTTCTTGATGCCAGTAGTCAGTGCCTGCTGATTCAATGACTGGATGAAGGACTGACTGTCGTCTGCTGAGATGTTCATATTGCTCGCCAACACCAGCAACGGCGTGTTCGCGGCGTGCGCCGTGGCAATCGCGGGGACCATTAGGGTGAGGCCCGGGCCTTCGGTACCCGAACACGCAACGACCTCGCCAGTAACCCGTGAAAACCCATCGGCGGCATGCGCCATCGGTCCTTCACCACGGCCACCGTAGCAGGGAATACCCGCTTCAGCGAGTGCGTTGATGACATTGTAGTTACCAGGGGCGCAAAACAGCGCTGCAAGGTTTTCGTCCTTGCATTGCTGTGCAAAGAGCTCAGCACCCGTAATGCCTCCCTTGTCAGTGAAGGAACCCAGATGTTCCGGCGCGCTCATGGAGCTTATGAGATCCTTTGGAATCTTGATCGAGGGCACCGTCCTTTTTGCATCAGTCGCGTGCGATTCATGTGTCCCAAGTGCGACCGCCGCAGCTGCCGGCACGACGGTGGCAAGGAAATCTCGCCTTGTCGGTCGTGCTGTCGGGTCATCACTCAGTGCCGGGTCGGGATTGTCGTAAGCCATATCTACTCCAGAAGATCGAACGATTCTTGAGATGCGAGTTTCATGCTGCGGATTTATTGGCTTGTATCCCGCCACAGACTCTTGATGAATGCGACCAGCAAGCCAATCTGGTCATCAGTGAGCTGTGCTTTGAAGGGCGGCATATTTTCACCACCATTCTTAATGGCATCAAAGATCTCCGCGTCCGAGCGATCCCGCTTCCATGTATCGGGGTCCGTCAGATCTGCGGCGTGCGACATCACGTTCACCTGCGCTTTACCATCCTGCCCGTGACAACTGATGCAGTTCTGCTCAAAGATCGCTCGACCCTTCTGTGCAGCGTTCGGAGCATTCGCCATTGCGTCAAACGTCAGCACGGTGGCCGCGGTTAGAGCGCAAGCGATGGAACCTGCGCGGAGCACGAATGAGGGCTGTGCTTTGCGGCTTGTCACAATTAGAACTCCATGGGTTGCAAACTCTACACTCTTGGCACAATGCATTGCTCCTCAATGCATTGGTCTCGGCGTGCCTCCCGAAAATTCAATATTCATGCCGAGATCGATTGCGCCGTTCATATAAGTGAAAGCCGGCGCTCTCATTTCTTCTTGATCCGCGGCAGGATTCATCCCCGCAATAGTTGCGGAGACGTCGACAATATATCCAGCGTGGCGGAATGCGGCTTCGGCCTTGATAGGGTCCTTGATTGTCAGCATGATGTGATGGATCCCACCGCCGGTACTCGCTAGAAATCTTTGCCACGTAGAGGCCCCTAACATAGGCTCCACCACTTCAAATTGCATGCCGCCGATGCTGGTAATCGACACCAAAACGCCGACTGCCGAATTGACTGGTAAATCCGCCCAGATCATGTTCGTCAGTGGATGCGAATCGGGCATAAAATACGGCAGGAAGTTGGCCGGGCCGTCCGCATGGAAAAATACGGAATAGTTCGCCGTGGTCGCCTTGATATCATGCACGACAACTGAGATTTGCCCGACTCTCACGCTTTCCATGTCAACAAGACCTTGCTCGGCGAAATGCAGCGTACGAAGAGGCGCCGAGGATCTCTGTGCGGGCTTGCTTATCCACTCAAACGAGGTCCCAAGTTGGGGCAACGTGCCAATGCACATGTGCACTGATTCGTCGCTGCGGTGAACCTCCATCTCGATGGGATAATGAGCCGCCCGAAGCGCCGCTATTACCTCGCTGCTCGGTTCCTTCACGGACACGACGAAATGATGTAGGGCTGGGACGCGCCGTTCCTTGAGGAACGCGTCGAGCGGTGTTGTCCCTGTCAAAGGTTGGATCAATTCCAGCGTCAGTCCTGCGAATCGCCCACTTGCCCGCAATACGGTGGCCTCCGTAGACGGGCCGTGGGCTGTCGACTGACTTACTACCCGGTCTTCGAAGATATCCCACGACGAAACGCCAAATACTTTCGCATATCGGTGCGCCGTCTTTTCGACATTGAAGGTGGCCACTGCAATAGCTTCCACTCGGGGTGCATCTGGGCCAAGAAGGGGTTGCGATGCATGAGCTTTTCCCGCAGATAACGAAGCGAGTATTGCCGTCCCCATGAAAGCGCGCGCGACTCTCGGGAAGCTATTCAAAGTTGCCTCCTAAAACCCATAAGCAAGACGCGCGCCGAACATTCTCGGAATCGCCGGATACCCGCTGGCAATTCCGAGGTTTTCATAGGCCGTCAGGTGCCCCTCGGCAACAACGTTTTTGGTCAGATTCGTCCCAAATAGAGAAGCTTCCAGGCCCCTATGACCGAGCATATCGCGCCACCTGATGTTGACGTCGAGATTGTTATATGCGGGGATCTGATCCCACGGCCCTTGCGCCGGGAGTGCCACAAAGGTTTCCGTACTCTGTCGTGAGAACACGGCGGTAGCGCTCAAATCCCCGTTGATCGAGCCGATCGGCAGATGCACGGTGGAGCGGGCGGAGAACTTGATCTTTGGCACAAGGATGAATGGCGTGGAGCTGACATCAATGGGTTGGCCCGTCGCACTCGCCGTCTCGTAATGCGTGTATCGGTCGTCTGCATAGTCAATCGCCAGTCCGAGTTCGAGCCATCGCGCAGGCACCACGGTGAAATCACCATCAAAACCCTGAATCCTGCCTGTTGCGGCGTTTTGGGTTAACACGCCGTAAACCGGCGGCGCTGGCGGGGGACTTTCCTGCAGCAGTGCCTGGACGGTGACCTGGACATTGTCATAGAACCCATAATAGAAGCTCAGGTTGCTTCGGAATATCCAATCGCCAATGTTGAAAGTCGATTTCGTTCCAACTTCAATGTTGTTCAAGCTTTCCGGTTGATACGTTCGGTACGCTGGCGGTGCGGTGAGTTGAAGCCCGCCACTCGAGTATCCCTTGCTGTTGTTGATGAAGACCATGCTTTGCGGCGTCATCTGATATTGCAGACTCAAGGTGTAGCTACCGGCACTAAAATGACCCGAGGCCTCTGTTGCGAGAAGAGAAGCCAGGGTTTTCGGATCGAGGCTGTCGTGAGTTTGATGCCGATAATCCCAAGTGTATCGGTAACCCGCCGTCACACTGAGTTTATCGAGCAGGGAGGACAGGTCATAGTTGGCTTGCCCATAGAGTGCACGGGTAATGCCCTCGTCATTCACGGCATTTGCGGTCAGTTGTCCGAATGTCCGCTGGTAGTTTGGCACCGGTGCAACCGCGTTCGGGCGAAATCCTGAATTGTTGAAGTTGCTGGAATAGATCGCGCCCGCCGTATACGACAGCTTTTCGGCAAGTGCCTTGCCTTGGAGCTGAATCTCGTCGCCGCCAGTGCGTGCTCGTCCACTCCCATTCAATTCGCTTCCGTCAAGCAACGGCAGCACGGTACCATCGGTGTCATTTATGGAACGTCCCGTATTTCTCTGGTACGAGAAGATATTCTTTATGGTAAGGCTGTTCGATAAATCATAGGTCGTCGTGTTGACGACGTTCATTTGTTTCGCCCATTCATGGGGCTGGATCGATAGGCCGGCAACGGCATAATTGCCGAGCGTATTTTGCTTAGCAAGAATGTTCTCCAAGGTCGGCAAACCGAACACTAGTGCGGCAAATCCATTTGGATTTACCCATTTGATCGGCACACCGGAAGGGACCGGGTTGTCGTAACTGGTGTAGTAGTGCACCATCGTATAATTCTGAAGACCATCGACCGGGCGCAAAATCGCCGAGACTCGAGCCACTGAGTAGTTCTGGTCGCCCAGCGACTCGCCGGAGCCGATATCTGTGATGTAACCGTCCCGATGCGTCGTCTCGAACGCCGCTCTGACGAGCAGCTTTTCGGAAATTACCGGCACGTTAATGAAGCCGCTAATCGACCGGCGACCAAAAGTGCCATCTACCACTTCGAGGTTCCCTGCGAGTTCGTTGCCGGGCTTGTTCGGCTCGATTACGATCGCACCGCCGTTACTAGCGATACCAAAAAGGGTTCCTTGGGGACCCTTTAAGATCTCAACGTTCGAAATGTCCAAGAAGTCCCCAAAGCCGCCCGTAGCGTAGGGTGCATCTGCAAAGTAGGTGACGACCCCTTGAATACCTCGAATTGCAAGAAACGTGCTGCTGCCAGCTCCGCAACACATATCTAAGGCCGGAATATCTTTAGCCGAAGTAAAGAGATCCTTGATGTCCTGCCCCTCCAGTGTATCGGCCTTGAGTGCGGTAAGGGTAAGGGGCACTCGCTGGACGTCTTCCGAAACGCGCCTCGCATTGACGGTCACTTCCTCCAATACGTCTTGGGCTCTCGTCGCTTGCGATTCTTGCGCAGCCACTGGGGCTGCCACCAGCAGCGTCGTCAAAGCTAAGCCAACAACCCCGGACCGATTATTTAGTGCCAACATTGAATCTTCCCCCTAATGTCTAGTCGCAATTTCTCTAATGCCTCTTAGGGCTGACTAAGTTTCCAAAGCTCTCGGCGAACAATCTTCCCGCTGCTAGTTTTGGGAAAGTCACGCACAAAATGAAAGGCCTTTGGCACCTTGTAAGCAGCGAGGCGGGATCTGCAGTATTCTTCTAGCTCCTCGGATTTGATGGCGGCATTTGGTGTCAATACAACGTACGCATGCGCCACCTCTCCCTTTGCCCCGTGCGGCACGCTTCCTACCGCGACGAGTCGGACCGCCGGGTGCTCCGCCAGGACGCGCTCCACTTCTGAGGGGTAAATGTTGTAGCCGGCGGTTATGATCATTTCCTTCAAGCGATCGACGACGTACAGATAGCCATCAACATCGCGATACGCGATGTCGCCTGTCTTGAGCCAACCGTCTGGCAGGAGCACTTCGGCCGTTTCCGACTCTTTGCCGTAGTAGCCGCGCATCGTGGTGGGTCCTCGGAAGAGGAGCTCGCCAAACTCTCCAACTGCTGCCTCTTCGACGAGATTGTTGAGCGTGGCGATCTTGCACTGCGCGAACGGCAGCGGCAGGCCGATTGATCCAAGCTTTTCCGGCGCATAAAGCGGGTGGGTCGTGCCCAGCCCGGCGATTTCCGTCATGCCCCACAGCTCAATGATCGGGCAGCCAAAGCGAGCGCGGGTCGCTTCCAATTGAGGTAACGGCATCGTCTGACCGCCGACCGTGACCCGAGTTAGGCTCGTCAATTTGCGTTGCGCAAGGCTAGCGGCACCCAAAATGTAGTTGTACATCGTTGGTACGCCTTCGAATAATGTCGCTCGATACTGGTCGATGGCCTCGAGAGCCTCTTCGGCATCGAATCGCTGCAGAAGCACAAGCGTGTACCCGCACAAGAATGCACCGTTCATAACGACATTGCCGTAAACGTGAGCGCAAGGAAGGCCTGTTACAACAATGTCTACCGAGGTCCGCATATGCATATTGGCCGTCATGGCGGTGTTCATGACTATGTTGCCGTGAGTCAGAACCGCACCTTTGGACTTGCCCGTGGTACCGGACGTGTACGCGATTGTTGCGGTTGAGCCGGGGTCCACTCTCGCACTGATCGAATTAGATGACCCATGAATGAGCGCACTCCAGTCGACGACGCCGGCCGGAATAGACGCACCGACACCGATGAAGCGAATCGCGCTGCTCGGCTCGAACGCCCTTTGGATGCTCGAGATTCGATCGGATGGAGCGATAATGGCCGCGGCATCGGAATCGACCGC
>WNFR01009099.1_pt1 | contig 10029 bp, 13 predicted proteins | sample 5400221 | NCBI WGS metagenome assembly WNFR01 (sample SAMN13153357, study PRJNA577476) | soil metagenome | isolation source: 40 cm soil under Madrone tree | place: USA:California | collected 2016-06-14 | reverse complement strand
CTCGTGCGTTGCCACTTTTCTCTGGCCTTTCCGATGAAGATCTCGACTGCCTTGCTGGCGCGGAAATAATGGAATACCGCGAAGGCGACATCATTACGGAAAACGGCGCTCCTCCTGAACATTTTTATGTGAGTATAGAAGGAGAGGTCTCCCTTTATCGCGTGTATGATGAGCAAGAAGTTCTCATGGGGGTCGCCCGGCCTGGTGTTTTTATGGGCGAAATCTTTATTCTTCTTGATATGCCTTGGATCACCGGCCGTGTCACAACCCCACATGCCAAGCTCTTGCGGATGAAGAGCGAAGATTTTTGGCGCATGCTTGGCAAGTGTCAAACGGTTATGCGCGAGGTCCTGCGCGTAGCTGCGACCCGCCTTCGTAATCTGGAAGGATTTTCTGTCCAACGCGAAAAATTAGTCTCCCTCGGAACAATGGCGGCGGGACTTGCGCATGAATTGAATAACCCCGCAGCGGCCGCGCGCCGATCCTCCTCCTACCTGCGCGAGACGGTGGAGCACTTGGAAAAGCTCACTTGCAATTTGAGCCGTAAGTTCACTCCTGAAAACTGGCAGGGACTTCTCAACGCGGAAGCCTTGGTAAGAAAACAACGGGAAACAGTTGCGCCCTCTTCCTCAGTTGAGCGCAGTGACCGAGAAGCTCGGCTTGCGTCGTGGTTGGAAACAAGCCATATAGTCGACCCATGGAAGTTGGCCCCCACATTTGCATCTGCGAGCCTCAAGGCCGACACGTTACAAAAGCTTAGTGATGAGTTGCCTGGTGACACTCGAAATGACGCCTTCCTATGGCTTGAGGCGAAACTAAGCCTCCACTCGCTTCTCGATGAGGTTGAAGAAAGCTCAGGAAGAATAAGTGATTTGGTGAAGGCGATGAAATCCTACACCTACGTTGACCGAGGCGCCGTGCAAGAGGTCGACATACATGATGGACTCAAGAGCACGCTCACGATCCTTAAGCACAAGTTGAAAAGCGTAAAGCTGGAAACGCACCTCGCGCAGAATTTGCCGCACATCCAGGTCCGCGGAAGTGAGCTCAATCAGGTTTGGACTAATATCATCGATAATGCGATTCATGCGGTTAAGGGCGCTGGCCTCATTGTCATCACCACGCGCGCCGAAGGTAACCACATCGTAGTCGAAATCGCTGATAATGGGCATGGAATTCCGCGCGAAATCCAAGGACGGATTTTTGATCCTTTTTTCACAACCAAAGACGTCGGCACAGGCACGGGCTTAGGACTTGTGCTTAGCCATCGCATCGTTGCTGGTGGGCACGGCGGAGAAATAGAATTTGAATCCGAAGAGGGTAAGACTGTTTTTAGGGTCCGACTGCCAATTCGCCTCAGAGCCTCTCTTCAGCTCCCCCGCGGAGACGAGAGGCAGGCAAGCGTTGCATAAACTCTTCATTCCCTCAGACAGTGCACTGCGAGGGTCGGAATCGAACGTTTTTCTTGCCATTGCAGTGCGGTGTTCCGGGAGGTGCCACTCCTTGAACGGGCGCTAGAGGAAGTTTTTGGCGCTGATGCAGCTTTCGCCCGAATGCGGGACGTATTCAATGACGAATTTTGCGGCGCAACATATCGAGAGCCTGTTGGCCGGTCACATCTTTAAAAGTGACACGATCGAATGGGTTAAAATAATGGTGCGCCATTGTCCCAAAGGGGCCGGCCAAAGCGATAAAGACCGTGCCCACCGGTTTATCTGGAGTCCCGCCATCAGGTCCGGCAATTCCGGTGACTGATAGAGCATAATCGGAATTGAGCCGGCTCTTAGCGCCCTCAGCCATCAATCGCGCAACTGGTTCGCTGACTGCGCCGTGCTCCTCGATGGTCGCGCCTGGAACTCCCAGCAGCAGTTGCTTGGCCTCATTGCTGTAGGTGACCAGACCAGCCAAAAATACTGCCGATGCTCCAGGCACATTCGTCAACTGATTGGCGATGCAGCCCCCGGTGCAGGATTCGGCCAGCGCAAGCGTCTGCCGCCGCTCGCGCAAAAGAGCGACGACAACGCTCGACAGCTCCTCATCTTCACTCGCGAATATGTGCTCGTGAAGACGTTCCTGGACGATTTTCTGTGCTGCTCTGATTTGTGTTTCCGCTTCGGCGCCATATGCAGCCACTCTTACGTCCACCTGCCCGGGCCTTGCGCAATACCCAACCTCCAGGCCCGCGGCAACCAAATCTACCAGGGGTTCTTTGATTCTTTCCTCGACCAGGGATTCTCCGAGACCGGTTACGCGGAGCGTGGCAGAGACGAAACCCATCTCCAGTGGCAACTCTCGCCGCAGCAGTGGCACGACTGAGTCAGTGAACATCGGCCGCAATTCGCGCGGTGGTCCCGGCAGCATGAGCAGCCACGCAGGCTTGCCGTCCGAACGGAAGGGATTTGGCTCAATTTTCATCGCCAGCCCGGGGGCGGTGCCGTGCGGATTGGGCAACACCAGCGCGCCCTCCGGTATCAATGCCTGCACGCGGGTGCTCTCGGGCATCGGCCGATTGCGGATATCGAAAAAGCCTTTGATGTGCGCCAGCACGGCAGGGTCCTCGTGCAATTTCTTTCCGAGCATCTCCGCAACGAGATCCCGGGTGAGGTCGTCAGAGGTTGGCCCCAAGCCGCCCGTCGTGATGATCAGTTCGGCTCGCGCCAACGATTCATTCACTGCGACCTGAATTGACGCGGCTGTATCGGCAATGGCGACCTGCCGGCTCACGACGTATCCCAAATTTGCTAACTGTCGGCAAAGCCACTGCTGATGAGTATTGAGCACGCGCCCGAGCATCAGTTCGCTTCCGGTATTTATCAATTCGACGACCATGACCGAAGCAGTCTAAAGGCGTGAACGGAATAATGGAACTGCAATGGAGTGGATTGATGGATTGACGAAGTGAGGACAGGTGACACGTAACGCAGGTTTCCAACCGGTTTCCAACCTGCTGTATCGCAGGGCTTCCAGCCTGCTGATCGTTAAACCCTAACAAGCCTGAACGAAATTGACGGGAGTGCATGGTTGGTTCTATAATGCGCAAATGGCAGATGCAGGAAATAAATGCGCCAAACAGCGTTTTTTGGAGTTCCTTGACCGGAAAAATCTTCGGGTGACCGCGCAGCGCAAGGTGATCATTGACACGGCTTTCAGCACCGACCAGCATTTCACTGCCGATCAACTTTTAGCCTGGTCCCGTCAGCGGGATAAGTCGGTATCGCGCGCCACGGTCTATCGGACATTGCCGCTGCTGACCGAAAGCGGGCTGGTGCGGGAAATGGATTTCGGCAAGGATTACAAATTCTACGATCCCAATTACGCTGAGCATCCGCACCATAATCATATTATCTGCCAGGATTGCGAGAAGATCGTAGAGTTCGAGAGCGAGAAGATCGAAAAGCTTGAAAATGAAATCAGCCATCGTCTCGGTTTTTCGGTCAAAGCTCATCGATTACAGATCACGGCCAGTTGTGAAGAATTTAAGCGGTTGGGTGCGTGCAGGAAAAAGAGCTGCTGAAAACATCCAAGGGCCAACATCCCGGGAAGGTCCAAGCGGATTTTGACGTTTCGATTTTGGCTCTGCCCTGGAGGTTGGATGTTGATGCCTGGACGTTTCAATTCCCCACACAGTAAAGCTTGTGGCCTGTGCGGATAAAAAGCTCTCCGTTGGAGATCGCGATCGAGGAACGGAGCGAATCGTCACCCTCATCCCCCATCGGTATTGTCTGAAGCAATTTGAATTTGTCAGCGGCCGCTACGACGAAGACCTCGCCATGCCAGTTTTGGAAATAGATTTTGTCATCGGCGGCAGTCGGAGAAGATTGAATGGTGATGCGGCTCTCCAGCTCTCCAACCCAATCGGCCTTGCCGGAGGCCGGCTCGACTCGGGCGATGGTCTTGCGCTCGCCATTGAGGACGTAAAACCGTCCCTTGTAAAAGAGTGGCGTCGAGACATCGCTGGATACCGCCCGGTCCTGGCTCTTCCAGGCCAGCACTGAATCGGTCTGTGTGCCGCCTTTCCCGCCCGCTTTGAACGCATAGATGGGCGAACCCTTCGGCGCGCAGGCCAGCACCACGCCGTCACCCGCGACGGGCGATGGCACCAAACGCCAATGCGTGATTCGGGTCGGATTCCATGTGCCCCAGCGCCAGAACTCCGAGCCATCTTTCAGGCTGTGGCCGGTGATGCAGTCGCCTCCGACCACCAACATCTCCGCGCGCCCATCATGCACAAAGGGAATCGGCGTGCTGTAAGCCTCGTGGGACTCCATGTGCGCATCTGAGGGACGGGCCTGTTTCCAAATGCTTTTCCCTGTTTGCGGCTCCAGAGCCAACAAATACGAATCGATGGGCCCATCGGTGCGGCCGCGGCCATGGACAGGCTCGTTACGCTCCAGCACCTGCACGAACAGTTTTCCATCGTAAATCGTCGGGCTCGCGCCGTAGGTCCATTGATAAGCGAATTGTCCGTAGTCCTTTTGGAGATTGCGCGACCAAATCGTCTTTCCGGCAAAATCGAACGCCGCAAGCTCGCCATTGCCATATAAAAAAACCACCACTTTGCCATCCGTAACCGGCGAGGGCGACGCGAAGTTGCTTCGGTCATCGAAACTGTAACCGGCGCCCACCTGGTGTTTCCACAGCACCTTGCCAGTTTTGCGATCGAGTCCAAGGGCATGAAGCGATTTGGTGGCTTCCTCTCCTGAACTGACGAAGACATGAGTATCCCAGACCACTGGAGTTGCCGAGGAGGGGCCAGGCAGCTCGGCAAACCATTTTACGTTTTCAGTCTTGGAGAATGTAGCCGGCAGATTCTTTTCCGTGGTCGAGCCATTGAAGTCGGCGCCGCGCCAATGCGGCCAGTTCTCGGCCTGGCAGGAGAAGCTGACGAGAAGCGAGAGACCAAGAGGGGCAAAGGCATTTTTCATAGTTTCCGGCATCCGTGCATTTTGAATGAGGAGCGGTGCGATTGCAACTGGTTCGCACCGAACTGCCAGAAAGACATCGCATGCGCCACCCGCTCATTTGTCTGTCTCTTGATTTTTGTATGCCTCATGCCGCTCCCTCATTTCCCCCAAAACGGTCACCCAAAAACACTACAAAACGGTGCTGGCTTTTGTCTGCACCGCTGTGACGTTGGTCGAGCTGACGGACGCGGCAGTTCTGCGGCAGGGGGATGAACGGCGGCGGATTGTTCCTTCGAGCGGTGGCCTATTGATTCACTGATTCGACCGGCCTGACCTTTCGCTCGCTGCGCCAGGTGAGTAAAAAGACCAGGCCGACGCCGGTGCAGATCGCGCTGTCGGCGACGTTGAAGGCCGGGAAGCCGATCTCGGTTCCGTCGCGTTGCTGCAGGTAGAAATAGAGGAAGTCAATGACGTGCTTGGCCCATAACCGGTCAATGAGGTTGCCGAGGATGCCGCCGCAGATGAGGCCAAAAGCGAGCTGGCCCAGGATGCTGCGCGCGTCAAAATGATGGCGACTAAAGAAAAGCACAAAGAGCGCAACGACCGCAATTAGCGCCAAAAGCGCATTGTTGCCGCGGAAAAGGCTCCAGGCTGCGCCGGTATTACCCCAAAGCACGAACTTAAAGAAGCCTTCGATGACGACTTTCTCCTTATTATACCCGAGGAAGTGCAGCACGATTTGCTTAGTGATCTGATCAAGCGCAACCACCAGCAGGGCGATTCCCGCAATTCGGCGATTCGGGGTCCGCAGCATAGCCGATTTAGGTGTCATTGCCGTAATCAGTGGGCGCTGATTTAATGGGTTTCTTCACAAAAAACAATCCATTTTGGTTTGTCAGTCAACTTGAGCCAGGGAGCGTTTCTGGACGCGGGTGGAATATCGGCTGGCGGAGCCATTGTTTCCGCCAGTAACAACTTACCCGTCAGTGTTTCGAACACCAACACACCCGCCAGCACAGCGACGAATTCACTGACACCCACCGGTCCGGCGCTCTCCTGGGTAGATGGCGAACAAAAAAGGACGCGCTTTTCAACGCGTCCTTGAATTTATTTTTACGAATAAATCCCTGCGGTTAGAATACAAATCGCAAACCCGCCCGGAATAAGATTCCGTCTGTGGCCCCGTCCTTGAGGTGCCAAATATAACGAGTATCCACGAAGATCCCGGTCACTGGATTGAACCGATATTCAACCCCCACGCCACCATGCACGATCCATTCCCAATCGGGATCAGTGCGACTGCCACCGCCGCCAAAGATGTAAGGCGACCAGCCAGACGGCTCAAATGGCCAGCGCAAAATCAGGCTGCCTTCCGCCTGGTCCACAAAGTTACCGTCATTAGCGGGTATATTAATGTCGCCTGCGATACCAATTTCGCGTGTAAAAAAATAGTTTAGTCCTACACCGCCGCCCCAAGTGCCATGTCTTATGCTGGTTTCGAATAGCTTCGAAAAGCGGCGTTCATCGGCGACATAACTGCCGAAGGCATCAAATGAAAATTCTGCCGCGGTGTATCTTGGCGTGCCCGCGGTGTCATAAGTAAAGTGACTTGCCCACCAGGCATTGGGATCTTCCCAAACACGATCAGCTCTTGCTCCAGTTGCCGTAACCAATAACACTGCCCCAACTGCAACTATGTTTCGTAATTTCATAATTCCTTGTCCCCTTTGTGATCCCAAACCCGTTGCTGCATTGTTTTTAGGCGTTTTGCCTTTCCATTGGGCCGTTTGGCCATTAATTCCCAACTCCTCTCATCTGGCCTGTGAAATACCGGGAAACACCTATCTTATGGAAACTCTTGAGTACCAAAGCTCCCCAGGCAATGGGGTATTCACCCCGGTAAGTTACCAAGTTTCTTGGCGGGCTCGAAGCCACAAGACCTGACCTCCAACGAGCCCGTTTTGAAATGAACCTGGGCCGAAGTTGCCGGGATGATCACACCCGCTCCTTAAAGCTCCGCTCATTCTCGAAACTCAATGCCTCGCGCCCTTGAGGTCTTCCCTTGTTTCAGACCTCGGTGTGGCAGACCGGCCTCGAGTTGACGAAAATAGACCCGAGAGAAAAGGCATTAAACGATTGGAAACTTGCCAACTCAGGAAAGCCATGGTTGCCCGCCGAACCCACGACCCGCGACGCTTCCGAAAAAATGCTCCAGCCAGGGGAGCCAGCAGCATGAGGAGGGGATTGGGCCTTGTGAAGCCCGTCAGCTTTTGTTTCGTGCGCGCAACGTACAGCCGCAGATTGTGTATCTCCAATTTAAGCGTCTCCCGGTACACCTCACTCTCGGCGGCCAGCGCTCGTTTCCTAGCTTCGAGCTCGTTCATTCAAACACGTCCAGCAAGCTGCGGTCTTTTCTCAATTGCTTGGTGGTCTCAGCGAAAGGCTCCTCGTTCACTAGCGCCCTTAGCTTGAAAAAGACGAAACCCGCGCCTCCCAAATAAAGGATCGTAAAGCCCGCCGCCACGTACAGGCGATACTCCTCGTGAAAGAGATAGATAATCGTGGCCGTGAGTAATAAGGCTCCCATCATCCCCAGGAACATCAACCCGACCGCGAGGATAAGTAATTGCGTGAGTCGCGCCCGTTCCTGTTGCCATTCGACAGCCAGTAACTCGCCCCGATTTGTCAACGCTCCGAGTGCCGTTTTCCCAATCCTGCTCGCAAGCGTCCCCAACCCAGCCGTATGGTTATTGTCGGACATTATCTGCGGTTGACCAGAATGCCGAACAACATGCCCACACCGAATGCGATGCCGAGGGATTGATAAGGGTATTCGCGGATCAACCGGTCGGTTGCCTGAGCGCTCACCACTGCTTGTTCCTGAAGTCTGCGCGCCGTTTGTTTAGCTACTTCCAGTGCGGCCGCCAGACGCTCGCGAGCGGCTAATCCTCTTTCACTGAGATCTTGCACGCCGGCCCGCAGCAATTCCTCCCCGTCATGCACCACTGCTTTCAAATCCTCTAATAACCTTTCGGTTGATTCCTCAATCTCTTCTGACGATCTGGTCTCCATACATTTAGTATTTGGTTGATGTAATTTAAGGCATGATTCCCGTCTTTGCGCAAATTTTAATTTCGAGCTCCCCTGCCGCCTATGGGGTCTTCTCCCTACAAAAGGCTAAATGATTCTGTCCCGCCATGATTCTGTCATTTAGTTGCTCCTGTTGCCAAATTCACCACTCTGTCCAGAAGCGGGATCGGTCGAGTAGAGCAGAGGCGCGACATGATTAGGCCAATGACTTCCGATGTATCTGCCCTTTCGGGCATCGTGGCAAATGGTCATCAGGCCATGCATAACGTTTCCTCTGCCCCCTCTAAGATTCCGTACGGTGGGTTTTCCCCAGTACGGCTCCAAGCAGGCTGTCAGAAGCGCCCTTCATCACCTCACGGCGATTTTGACGCCTCCACAGTGGCTTTCTCGTCCGTGCGCGTTTTGTTCCGTAGTCGGACTTGCGTCCGGCGGCACTCACGGCTTCTGACGCCACACACCTGCCCAGTGGCCCTTGGCTCCGCCAGCGGTTATATTGTCCGCCAGCCTCATCGCTTACTATGGCCACATCCGAGCTTCTGCCCGCCACCGCCGGTTTCTTGGTATTATGCCAGCGGCTCTGACGACGAGCAGAAGTTCCCCAATTTACTCTACCAAGGTTTGATTCCGTGCCGCCGCCCCTACTCCGGTGGCTCCCGCGCGCCGATGACAAGTCAAAGCGCTGGGCTTGGCCTTCACCCATTCTGTAGGGGTTCGGCAACCACATTAATCCACACACCGGACTACGTGTGGGGCCATTTACGAAGCTGCAGCGTTGACTTAATGCTGCGGCCCGGAATCTTGCTTGCCCCGCTCCGGACGGGACGTTTACGACCGAGCTTTCGCACCGTTGATCGCTCTTCGATGCGTCGGTTATCACTACATGAACTCTCATCTCATTCATGACCAGACTTTCACTGGCTACCCTGGCAGCATTATGGGCTGCACACAGAATCATGGCGGGACAGAATCATTTAGCTGAATAATTTCAAATCACCGGAAGGACCCGGACTGAAGAACCTCTGTTTGCATTTCGGATGTCATCGGCGCTCCGCCAGTGAGTTTTCTTGTTTCGGCCGCATGAAACCCATTCGCTCATTTGCTGCTATTGTATTCCTGGTGGGTGGCCGGGTGTGGTCCCTCGCGGGATGAGTTGAGTCTGCAGCCTTATCTTCCTGCTCCGGTCACCGCATCCAGGATTTTCTGGACGGTGTCCAGCAAAAGGTCCGCCAAGGCATGATCGCTGGGCGCGATCTGAGCCCGCACTTTGTGTTCAAAGGCTCCCAACTGATCTACTGATCTGACATTCCCGAACTGGACAATCCGTGAGCCCGAGCCACGTGAAAAACAAGACATTCTAAGTCCGAAAAGTGGAACGCGAGTTGCTACTTCCAGAGGCGTTGACAGCAAAGTGAAGCAATTCATAAAGGGGGGACAAAACTATGACGGCACGTGAAGCATTGATTCAGGCCCACATCGAGCTCGGAATAAGCCGCAAGGAAGCGGAGCTAAAGGCGAAATATTCCGATGGAGTCTTACCTGGGGCTGCCGCCGTGACTCAAAGCCCGGTGAGGCCCGGGATGGAACGAGAGTTCATCGAATTCCTGAAGCAATTGTTCCGCACGATGGACGGTAATTCTCAGGTATGGCAAGCGATGTTGCGGGGTGAAATGGTGAAACGGGCTAAGCGGAACTGAGGAAAGGGAATTTCACAGAAGGAAACGAAGTTAACGAAGTTCCCACCAGATCAAGCCGCCAAGAACCACGAGGATAGCACCCAAGAAGATGCGGACGGCGAGGGTGTCGGACCAACCTTCGAGCAGGCCGCTGATCACGTCCAGCAACTCCAGGAGGAATTCAAGGAGATCGCTCATTCTGACCTCACCTTACGGCGTGGCCCGGTCTTGACCCATTATAATTGGGAAGAGAATTTCTACTAAGATTGGATTATGTGCGATTTGCTCGCCCCGTTAGCGGAAACGTCATGATCGTAAGCCATGGCTGCTGGCGCTAGTGCTGTGCGATTGTGCGAATGAAG
>WNFR01009098.1_pt1 | contig 10030 bp, 6 predicted proteins | sample 5400221 | NCBI WGS metagenome assembly WNFR01 (sample SAMN13153357, study PRJNA577476) | soil metagenome | isolation source: 40 cm soil under Madrone tree | place: USA:California | collected 2016-06-14 | reverse complement strand
ATCCCCACGGCGAAGCCCTTTTCGTCAAGGCTTCTGAGGGTTTCGTTGACGTCTAAACCGCCAAAAAGCGTTTCAGCGGTCGTGGTTATCGCTGGACGCGTTGTGCGAGAGTGGTGGCGAATGGCAGCATTCCTGAGGTGGTTGCTCCTGGACACAAGACGCATGATCCGATAGTTGAGCGGCAACCGCCTGTTCAGCGATTCCCCGACCACCTCAGCCAGGGTGGTATTGCTCAACCAGCGAATGATGCTGCCTTGTTTCAACATCCGCACCCAACCCAATGGGGAGGCACTCATCTGGTAAGCCCTGCTTTGTTAACGCCGCGTATAACGAGAGTGATTGCTCAGCGACCAGGCGGTGAGCACTGATTGGACTCCTTGCGACACCAGATCAGTTGAGAGGTACCGAACCCGTGTATCCGGGGCTTCGAGGTCTTGAGTTCTCGTTTCCAAAAGTCATCGTCATCAAAGACTTTCAATACCAAAGGTAAGTGCCCATCTTGCGAAAACAGAATTCCACCCGGCACAAGAAGCGGCCAAAGATGCTTGAGGCAGGTGCGCGTGGAAGAGGCCAAGTCCACGTCCAGATATGCTGCAATGACTGGCTGACAAAAGTGAGGGAGCGTGTCATCAAAAAATCCCTTCACAAAACGGCACACCGAAGGGTCCCCATATCTCCGCACGTTGCTCGTGACTTCTTCGAGAGCTCCACAATAATCGCCCTTCAAAAATCGGACCCGGCCGCCCCAGATGTTCTTCTCGTGGGGCTCACAGTTATCCGGAAGGCCTTCGAAGGAGTCGAATACGATTAGCTCGAGGTTCTTGATTGCGGCCGCGAGACTGAACTTGGCCGTGCTACCCCCCTTAAAACAGCCGGTCTCTACAATGCAACCTCTTGTTTCAGGAGGGATGAAGAGTAAGGCACGAACAAAGGTCAGAATTTCCGTCTCGGAGTGCTCGCATCGGACGTGACTCGAGACACGGTAGATCCCACTTATCAGTTTTAGCCTCGCCGCGAATGCGAAAAGGCTCGATTCCAATAAGAAAGAGAGAACACTCCTGCCGTTGCTGGTGCGAAAGAAGCGATAGAAAACTAATAGGGGCAGTGGCACCCTGTCCCGGACTTGTTGTTTGAAACTGCCCGTCGATCCTGCGGTCCGTGTGGAACATATCGATGTAGGCATATAACAGCCCGTTCTCCTTCAGGAGACTTGGAAGCCCTGCCTAAGCCTAGCCGAAGGCTGCCGCGAACTCCGAGCTAAGCTGGTTCTCTCGCCCAGCGGCTTGGGTTATAGACTCGAGTTCCTCATCTAGGTGGATGGAGGGCTTTTGGCAAGCTTGGAGCAGGGTAGCCAGAAAGCAAATAGCCTGTACTCGCCGGAGCAGAGGCTCGTCGTACAAGGTGAATCGGGCCTTCGATGAAAAGACTCGAACATAAGCCCGGATGATCTCGCGAACTTCCGGGTCCACACTTTCAAGTAGCGCTGGAAGCCAACGCTGGAGAAGTTGGCGGGTCGTCGACCCCATGGAAGAGCTAAAAATAAGGTCGAAATGCGGACAGGTCTTTTTCGCCCGATAAAGGAGGTTCTGCGGCACTGCATCCTGGACGAGGAGCCTGGCAATCCGCTTTCGCACGTAGGGCATTTTGTTCCACGTCTTGAAAGTGAAAGTGCCGCGCATCCCAAGATGGTATGGCACCCGATTTGAAGCCTCGACCGCCTGCCAGTCGTAGAAGGGGCAATGAACTTCGGTCGCCGGACCCGTCAGCGTGGACGCAATGCAATTCATATCGTCCGTGTATTGAGCGCGGTATTCAAAAGAAACGTATTTCTTGAAGATTTGTTGCATGCTGTCCTCAGCACGCAACTCGGGCAGCTCGTGGAGCAGGGCCTGGTAAAATTTCCCGCGCGCGCCCCCATTGAATCCGGGTGTATTGAAATGCGTGAGTGCGTCAAGTACAAAGCTCTTGAAACTGCCCCTGGGCCTTAAACTGCTTCTCCAATATCGCAGATAACGTTTGAAGGGTCCGTCAACCGGCCAATGGCCCAAGAGGTGCGACGCCACGGATCCCAGTAAACGAGGGAAATACGTCGATTCCGGATATCTGTTCAGGTAGATTCCGATCTCAATAGGATTGTCGAACGGAGGTGTGTGAAGACGAGTGTCCTGACCAGTGAAGAGGTCAAATGAACCGCCCAAGCGTTCTAGATACGGCCTGATGGCAAAAGACGTGAGGTAGGTGCCATCTGCCGCGTCTGTTTGCAGATTCTGGACGAAAAGGGCACCCGCATCTTCAGGATCAATCATTACCTCATGGTGTTCCGTGCCGAAGTGCCGCGCCGCCATGCGGGCAGGCTCGAGTTCATTCGGATGCAAACCTTTGAACGAGTAGGTCAACGAATGTAGTTTTCCTGCATAGGCTTCTTTCAAATACTTCATGATGGTCAATGAATCAATACCGCCCGAGAGCATCACACACGGCACTCTAGTGTCTCCGAGCCGTTTGCTAAAGAGTTGTCTATATGCCCCATCCAAAGCCGTGACGCATTCCGAGTCTGTCTCGAAATACTTGCAATCGGATTGAACCGGGGGAAAATACGGGTATACCTGCGGATCGCGGCGTGCAAAAAACCTGACAATCTGCCCTGGCGTGGTAACTGCCACCTGTTCAAGCAACGAGTCCGGATCGATGACGTAGCCAAGTGTAAGCAACTGGTAAGCGGGGAACGAGGAGATCTTAGCCGATCCAAGTAAGCTGATTAATTCACGTCGGGAGTTCGAAATGGAGAGACAGCCACCCTTGTAGTGGTAATAGCTGCGAGTCGGGCCGTTACGATCACTGATGAGATACGCTTCGTGCCGTTTCGCATCCACGACCAGAATTACTAGGTCTCCATCTACCTCGCGGATCCAAGTGTTAATCCTGGAGGCATGAAAACGGCCAAGCCAGCCCTGAAGTTCGTCCTGTGTATGGAACGAGTACAACCGACCCGATAAGTAGAACCGGCAGCCTTGATTTTCGAAACAGGAGCGAATATCCACCCGCGTCCGCCCCTCAAAAGAGACACCCTTATCAAAACCGCTCTCAGCCAGCACGAGTCCGCGAATGAGATCGACTTTGATTTTGAACAGTGTCATGACTGTCCGTCCTCCAAATCCGATCAGCCGGTCCTTTGGTCGAATTTTAAGGCCGCACAAGGAATCCAGTCTGACTACAAATTTGGACGGAAAAAGTCAGTCCGATCTTGAAACTCCAAATACCAAAGGTTTAGAGTCTCGCTTGAGCTTTCTTCTTTGTGGCTCCTCAATATCAAGAATATCCTTTCCCTTGTACGTCAGCGCCTTTCTCACCGCATCGACATCTCGAACAACCCTACGCAGGCCATCCGGCTCAAGGGAGGCCGCGTGATCCGTACCCTTCCACGTTCTGTCCAAGGTGAAATGCCGTTCAATGTAGTTGGCGCCCAAGCTGTAGGCAACTGAATCCAGCGCGATGCCCAGGTGGTGCCCGGAAAACCCGATGTCCTTAACGATGCTGCCATACATGTCTCTCAGCCTCGTGATCTCCAGGAGGCTGGCATCCTCGAAGGGCACAGGATAGCCGGATGTGCAGGCGTACAGTACCACGCTCGCCGATCTTCCTTTCTTCTCGAAAAAGCTTACGATCTCCTCCTCCTCTTGTCGGCTTGTCATACCCAAGGCAATGTGGATATCGCCCGGGAATTCATCAGCGAGGTAGGCCATGACGTCAAAGCAGAGATTGCAGGCGGACGGCACCTTGATCGTGGCGGGATGCAGCGAGACGATCTGTCGAGCCGAGGTCATGTCCCATACGGAGCTGGAATAGGCAATGCCAACTTGCTCGCAGAACTGCTTCAGCTCTCGGTGTTGGTCAACGCTGAACTCTAAGAACTCTCGATGCTCTCCGTAAGTGCGACCATAGCTGTGGTATGGCACTGGGTGAGGAGCATCGTACTCGTCTGGGGTTAACAGCCCTCGAGGGTTTCTCTTCTGGAACTTGACAATGTCTACGCGGCAAAAGATCTTCGCCACGGTGATCATTTCTTTCGCAGTTTCCAAGGACCCCTTGTGATTACAGCCGATCTCGGCCACGATCGTGGCCCTTCGTGGTTCATTCATCGTGCTTTTGCAAGGAGCTCCAGCATCTCACGAATGGCTCCATTGCCTCCTGGATGGCTCAAGATATAGCCTGCCTTGGACTTCACTTCGAACGCGGCATCACAAGGGCAAAACGTCAGGCCTGCGCTCGAGATACACTCGAGATCGTTGACGTCGTTGCCCACGTAGCAGACCTCTGCCCAAGAGAGCCCTCGAGCGGCAAGTTCTCGATCGATCGTAAAGCGTTTATCGTCTACCGACGGGATAACCTCAAGTTGCAGCTTGGCGCACCGGATTTTGACGCTTTCATTTTTCTCTTTTGACACCACGAGCATCGGGAGATCAGAACGGGAACGAAAGATGTTCAACGCCAGGCTATCTGCTTTGCTGCAGCGGACAGCTTCCTGCCTACCCCCGAACGTGTACACCTTGTTATCGGTCCAGACTCCGTCAAAGTCGCTAATGATCATCTTGATCGGCTTGGCCTTCGTGGCCAGGCTGGTCATGTTCCTCGTAAGATGTCTTTCGACCTCCTCCCAGTCCGCGGGGTCGTCGATATCAATCGCAGTCTCTTCGGCCATCCGGAAGATCCCTACTTTTCCACCCAGGCGATTGCGATAAGTCTCCAGGATGTGCCGCCTGGTCAAATAGAAAGCACCGTTCTCCATAATGGACCCTTGAAAATTCTGCGTGAACGGGCGATGGAATGGATCGTAGTTTAATGGTCGGCCGTCGATGGACCAGAAGAAGCGTCTCACTTGAACGCCAGTGAAGAGAGAGTCGCTGCCCTCGCGCAGAAATTGTTCCATCGCGAGATCAAGATCGGTGCTGGACACCAACGGCGAGGTGGCCTGGATCGTTGCGACGATATCAAAATCCACCAAGGTCCTGAAATGGAGAATCACATCTTCCGTTGTCGAAACATCCGTAGCGAGACTCTTCGGACGCGCTAGGACCTGAACACCGAGACGGAAGGACTCGATCGTCCGCGCGATCTCTTCGTCCTCCGTGGAGACGTAAACATCGCTGATATACCGGGAGTTCCTGGCGGCACAGCAAGCCCAGTATGCCAGCGGCTTGCCTGCGATGGGCTTGATATTCTTGCCGGGTATCCGCTTTGAGCCAGCCCGCAAAGGAACAAGCGCGACAATTTTGGGCATATTGATGGCCTTGTTATGGAAGCGGAGAACTTCTTGGATTCCTCATGATCCGGACGTTGGAAGGAATGAAGGTGCAGATTTCCCAACGTCGTTGGACCCGGTTAGGCGCTGTCCTGGTCGCTATTTTTCTTGGTAGATGCTTCGGGGGAGTAGTAGTCAGCATAGCCATAGTAATCCTGATAGGAGTAATGTCCGGAGTAGCCGTCACGACGCGCATCCACCTTATTCAAAACTGCGCCCAAGATTCTCCCACCGGAGTTCGTTATGACCCGGCAAGCGCGCACGACCGCGCCCCGACTGGTCTTCTCGTTTTCGACCACAATGACGACCCCATCGACCATGCTGGAGAGAATCATCGTGTCGGCAATCAGAAGCACCGGTGGAGAATCGATGATGACGTGATCGAACTGTTGACATATTGTTTGAAGTAGGCAACCCATGCTCGGTGACGCCAAGAGCTCAGCAGGGTGTGGCGGACAGGGACCAGTCGGAAGGACCCAAAGGTTTTCCAATGTATCGACTTGACCGATGCACTTTTCAAGGGTCTCCGCACCACTGAGGATGTTGCTGAGCCCCCTTGTATTGAGTAGTCCCAATGTCGACGTCACGCCCGGTCTGCGAAAGTCAGCATCGAGGATCAGCACACGACATCCTTTTTGAGCCAGGGTAATCGCCAGGTTGAGAGAAACCGATGTCTTGCCTTCTTTCGGGTGGGCGCTGGTCACTAGCAAAGTCTTCGGCGGATGCTCTGCAGTTGACAAGAGAATCGCTGTGCGAAGTGCTCGAAAGGATTCAGAAAGTGCTGAGCCGGAATTGTGGAGGACCGACAACTCCACCTTGTTGGCCCCCCACTTCAGCGCCGGGCGTTTCTTAAAAAGAGAATGAGGTGTGTTGAGCGCATCGTTGCCTTCCGCTCCTTTTGCCTCCTCAGGCGAACGCTGGTGTCCGTTTTTGTAAGCATGTGGGCGAAGATCATTTTGCGAGGGGACGATCGCCAACGCCGGAACGCCGGTCAGCCTTTCCACTTCTTCCGCGCCCTGGATCGAATTGTCCAAGGACTCTCGCATCATCGCTGCCAGGAAACCAAGGATCAACCCCGCAAGCAAGCCGATCGCCGAATTCTGGAGTTTCTTCGGCCGCACGGGGACTGGTGTTGGCGCCGCTTCGTCTACCTTGTGGATGTTCGTAGCCCTCAATCCGGCCGAAATCGTTGCATCCTTCAACCGCTGCAGCAGGTTTTCGTAAAGCTGTTGGTTGGTCTCGAACTCACGTTTCAGGATGTTGTGTTGGATCAAGAGCTGGTTGAAATTCCCTACCATCACCTTCTGCTTGGCCACCGCGGTTGTTAGCAGAGCCTCTCGACTCTTGGAGGCATCGAAATCGTTTCGCAACCGTTCGACCGTCCGTTTCCGCTCCTGCTCGATCAGCGTCTGGAGCTCGTCAATCTGGCCTCGGATCCTCACGACTTTAGGAAACGCTTCTCCGTACTGCGCCAAGGCATCCACGTACTGTCCCCTGAGGTCTGCATCTCTCTCTTCTAGCTTTTGAAGCAAGTCGTTCTGGGCCACGACCCCGACCTTTGTATTGATGGAAGCCGCGAGCTGATACAATGACTCTCTTTCCATCCGATCGCTTTGTGCCTGAGTCAAGTTGTGGCTCAAATCCGCCAGCGTCTGTTCCGCAACGGATTCTTTGTTGCCGATATTAACGATCGAGTTCTGCCGTTCGTAATTGACGAGTGCTTGCTGCGAGTTTTCCACCTGGTTCTTCAATTCATCCAGCTGCTGCTCCATCCAGCTCGTCGTTTGTCGGGTGGCGTCGTATTTCATTCGGAAGTTGTATTCGATATAGTTTTTCACGAGAGCATTCACAACACGAGCGGCAAGTTGGGCGTTGGTGCTGTCAAAGCTCACCTCGATCATGCGGGTGTCCCTCTTACGCTCGACGATGAACCGGTCTTCGAACGCTGCAAGGAGCTTGGATCGAGTTGCGTCCAGGGAATTTCGGTTGATCTGCTTAAGATTCTTGGCGAATTCAGGGGTTTGCTCCAGCTGGAGCTCCTGAATCGTTTGCCATGCTAGATTATCACTTCGCAACACGTCGACTTGTGTCGCGAGGAAAGTGAATTCATCACCGGACATGCTCGTATGAAAAAGATCGTTGACGTTCTGGACCTCCGAGTTGTCCGGCTCGACAAGGATTCGAGCGGTTGCTCGATATTCGGGCTTGGTCATAAAGGAATAGATGGTCAGGAGAGACATGCAAGCAAAGGCAACAGCGAGGATTAGCCATCGATGCTTGAGCAAGATATCCCAATAGGTATTCAAGGAGGAGTAGATCTCAATGCTCGAATGATCGACTTCGACAATCGGGCGGGCGACCCTAGCACGGAGAACAATCTCTTTTTTGGTTAACGCGAGAGGGGCATCTTCCTGTTCAAGCATGTGAGGGAACCACCTTCCCAGAAAATTGAGGTAGTCAAAATACTCAGTACCGCCCGTAGACAATTACGCCAGAAGTTGTTGAGGTCGCCATTGCGCCGAGCGCGGCGAGAGTGGCGTGCGCGGCCTTCTTGCCATTACTTTCGGGAACAAAAAGGATATCGTCCGCCTGCATCTTTTGGTCATGGAGATGCCCGGATACGATTTCTTTAAGGTTTAGGGCGATCTCTTCTCGCCCCTCCGGCATCATGGCGTTCTTTCGGAAAAGCACGGCTTTTTGACTCTTCGCGGTGGACGTCATACCCGAGGCAGTCGCTAAAGCCATTAATACCGTTATTGGTTCTTGGGCATCCCGCAAGTTATACCCGCCAGGCCTCGCTACCGCTCCGAGCACATAAAAGATTCCCGCGTGCGGCACCGTCACACGATCGCCTGGATAAAGGACAGCGTTCGCTCCGGTATCACCGGTTTCCAGGAGCCGCCTCAAGTCTAGAGTCACAGTGGTGGCGGGATCTGGAGCCTCTTCCCCATCACGACGTTGCGTGAATTCGCCCCGAGTAATCACGGCAGTGCTGCCGGCGTCGTCTGTCAGACCCTCGGCTTGGGAGAGAACATCGAGAAGCGTAGTCTGACCAAAAACAGGATAGATTTGCGGTCTCTTGACTGCGCCCGTGATTGCAACCGAATGAATCCGGGATTCCTTCACTTCGACGGTTACCCTGGGATTCCCCACCAGGCGGCTGGTTCTCAGCCGTCCGCTGATCACGTCTGAAAGCTGGGAAGGTGTGAGCCCCACCGCGTCAATAGATTCTGCCAGCAAGGGTAAGTGAATCGAGCCATTCGGACTTATTCGATATTCGCGGGAGATTTCGGGAACATCAAAAACGTATACTTCTAACAGATCATCCGGGCTAATCTCATAATCCTTCGGGGCAGCAGGGACCATCGCAACTGACTCTGTCCGAGGTTGTGAGGCGCCCGCATCAACACTTCTTGAAGGAAAAGGGCGGCCTTGGCCCCACAACGGCACAAGTGTCCCAGAGAAAATAATAATGCTCACCGCCGCCAGTCGTATTCGGATCGTTTCTCTTCTCTGATTTCGGCAGCTATGATCATACCTTTTCAGGAACAGGTCTAAGGTCATTGACAACCTCCCTATGAAAAACGGGTTCGCGTCAAACTCCTATTTAATCTCAATTTACATACACGACGCTTCTGGACTCGCTACGCGCGCGGACGCTCTTTCCTAATCCATACCGCAACTGCTCCGAGGCGCGCCGTTCAGCCGCTCGACCGGTAACGCATCAACTTTTTTTCAGGGGCTGCCCGCCCCTGCCTCTGCTTGGAAAGAACTGGCCGAAAAAGATTCTTCTTCCGCACTAGGGTTCCTTGGATGCCTGCCAATGGGCCATCCTTGAGTCTTACCTACTCCCCGCCTTCCTGGAACCCAGAGCCTGGCTCCGGCAATAAACGCGATTCACTTCCCGCTTGCGATGCCTGAGAACTCGAGACGCACCTCCTCGCCCGCCTGCCAACTACGTGTTCAGGTTGGCAGGGCTCGTCGAGAGGAACCTAAATAACTGTTGCCGACAAGTTGGCGTGGCTCGCGCTTAGGAAAGCCCAGGGCTGTTTGGACGCAAGCCCGAGATGGCTCCGTAATTGGCCTCACCCAGGCATCCTCGAGTTGGACAGCAATGGACCGCTGGAGAAGTGTGACCGACAGCACCAAGTGATGATGCCCTCTGACGCCTAGTAAGATCCCCTCCAGCCCGCAAAGAGGGCCATGCTCAATTTTCACCCTTTGTCCGATCTGAAGGAACGGCCAAGGTTGGCTGGGGAACCCGGACTTTACCGTGGCTTGTATGGCAGAAATTTCGGTTTCGTGAATGGAAACGGGAGTCTTGCCTATACCAACGATCAGAAATACTCCAGGGGTCGTGAGAATCGGGAACCGATTAGCTGGGTTGAAGCGGCAAAATACATACCCTGGGAAGAGTGGTTGTTCGATTTCTTTGAACCGGTCGGACCAACGGCGTCGAACCTTGTGCAAAGGGAGAAACCATTCATAGCCTCTACCGTCTAGGTGTGCCGCGACGAAGCTCTCGTAACGACTTCTCACCTGCAGGGCGAACCACGGATCGCTCATTTTGCTGGGGTTCATAAGCTTCTTCGGCACACCTTTCTGGAACATCTTCAGCAGGCTTGCAGGATACCGAATGGGCAAACTACCGCCATGAGAGCCCCATCCGGAACCCCAATGCACGTTTTGCCCTTAACAGCTCAGCTCAGCGACGCCAGTCACAACAAAGGC
>WNFR01009097.1_pt1 | contig 10031 bp, 11 predicted proteins | sample 5400221 | NCBI WGS metagenome assembly WNFR01 (sample SAMN13153357, study PRJNA577476) | soil metagenome | isolation source: 40 cm soil under Madrone tree | place: USA:California | collected 2016-06-14 | reverse complement strand
TGAGGCGGCGGCCGCGGCAGCCGCCGGCTTCGGCGCGTCTCCCTTCGCAGGCACCGGCGTGGAAGTGCCCGGCTTTTTGGGCTCAGCAGGATAGGGCACGCCTCGCTTCAGGACAGGACGATCCGGATCTTCTTCCGGACCGGGTGGGGCAGGAGTCGAAGCCGCGGGAGCGGCAGCAGGGGCGGGAGCCGAGGCTGTAGGTGCTGAGTTAGATCCCGCAGGTGGGGCGGACTGCGGTGGTTCAGCTGGTTTTGCGGAACTCGCACGTCTCAATACCGGCGGACCTTCAACCGGCCCGGGGGCTGGCTTCGAGTGCGCTTCCTTGCTCTTGGCTGCCGCTGCCAATGCCGCTGCCAATGCGCTTGCCGACTGCCAGGTACCTTCTCCAATCCAGGTGTTGTTTCCTTGCAAGGCGCTTGAGACCGTGAAAAGTCCTTGGGAGACGCCGGTTCGCACGGCTTCATACACCGTACCGCTTTCAAGCGCCATGGGCACGGGCGCGGCTTTGTATGCGCTGGCATCGTAAAATTGGCCGTCGTACAAAATTGTGATGGGAATCAGGTGAGCTTTGCCGTTGGGCGCCAATTCCAGCAGTCCCATTGCCCGCGGCCCTTTGGGAGCGCCTTTCCGCCCAGCGGACTGCGCCGCAACGAGCTGAGCCAGCATCAAAGCAAGGGCGGCCAGGGTGAAGATGACGGGCCACCGTGCGGTGCGATATAAATTTGTGCCAGGAGATACAGCCATGGATGTCAATGATAAAGCCCCGGAGTTCACTTTGCCCGACCAGAATGGAGAAGAGGTTTCCCTCAAGGACTTTCGCGGGAAATGGGTGGTGCTCTATTTCTACCCTCGCGCCGATACTCCCGGCTGCACCATCGAGGCCTGCGAGTTCCGCGATTCCCACAAGAAGACTGAGAAAATCGGGGCAGTTGTCCTCGGTATCTCACCTGACACGCCCACGGCTCAGAAAAAATTCGAGGAAAAATTCAATCTGCCCTTCACCCTGCTGGGCGACGCCGACAAGAAGGTCTGCAATTTATATGGCGTAATTCAGGAAAAGAACATGTACGGGAAAAAAGTGATGGGAGTAGTGCGCACGACTTTCGTCATTGGGCCGGATGGCAAGATCAAACACATCTTCCACAAAGTGAAGGCGGAAGGCCACGCCGAAGAAGTACTGGCGTATTTGAAAACCGCAGCCAAGGGCGCCGCCTAGCAAGCACGAACCGCGTAGGGGGGCCCTCACCCGCCCAGCCGGGCATGGCCCGGCAGTCTTAAGCCGGCACAAACCATAAACCCTGGCGAGCTTTGCTCGCCGCCCCGGACGGGGGGCGTCCCGGGCCTCCACGGTTCGCGGCGTCACGGATACCGGGCTCCACACAGCGTCCTATTTGACTGATGCTGCCGCGCTCGTGGTAAACGTCAAAACCGCCTCGGCGGGAACCACGGCCTCTTCTTTACCCGTCGCCACCGCCACGCCGGTTCCTGCTCCGGCACCGACGCCCGCTCCGATAGCTGCGCCTTTGCCGCCTCCAGCCAGCGCACCAATCAGCGCCCCTGCTGCAGCCCCGCCGCCGATTTTTGTGGCATTGCTCTTGGTATGGCTCTTCCCCTTGGCGAAATGGGAGCGAGTGGAAATCGGGACCATCTTTCCATTGACCTGGACGGATGTAAGCCGCAGCGCGAGTTCTCCCGGCGCATGCAACCGTCCGCTGGATTTGGCGGATGTCACTTTGCCTCGGGCAGGCGCGCCAGCCTTAGCCAGAGTCTTGCCGTTGACCACCAGACTGTGTGCCAGCGTAGCATCAAACCTGTCACCGACTTTGGCCGTGCGGGAACTGATCTCCGACCCCACGCGTACTGTTATCGTGCTGCCCGCAGGAATGGTTTGTGCCGTCGCGACCAGCGCCAGCAACATGAGCACAGAAACGATCTTGAGCGATTTCCCAAGCATGAATTCCTCCTTCAGGACGAAACCGTGGCAATATTATGCGGGGATGGGATGACGATAGCAAAGAACATAAATTTGCCAGCCTTGGTACCGTTACCCCGCGATTTCTACTCGCGCGATCCCCAGTTAGTGAGCCGCGATCTGTTAGGCAAGATCCTGGTGCGCCGCCAGGCCAGGAAACTCGTGGCTGGGAGGATCGTAGAAGTCGAGGCCTATCTCGGCAACGACGATCTGGCGGCGCACTCCGCCAGCGGACGGACGCCACGCAACGCCGTGCTATTCGGCCCGCCCGGCCATTCTTACGTTTATTTCATATACGGCAATCATTTCTGCTTCAACGTCTCGTGCCTTCCGGATGGAGAAGCCGGAGGAGTTCTGTTCCGCGCCCTCGAGCCGGTGGAAGGAATCGAAGACATGGCGGGAGCGCGGGGCGTGCCCCTAGATCGAGAAAGCGGCAAGAGCGATCTGCGAAAGCTGACCAGCGGGCCGGGGCGACTGGCCCAGGCTTTGGGCATTACGCGAGAACGCGATAACGGAAAAGACCTGACCAACATCCGGTCAGATCTGATTATCGTAGACGATGCCTTCCGTCCCCGCCGCATAGAGGTTACGCCGCGCGTCGGCATCACCAAGGCGGCCGAACACCCGCTGCGTTACATCATTGCCGGAAACAAGTTCCTTTCAAGACCCTGAGCCACGGACCAGGTGGGGACAGCCGCCCTCGGCTGTCCGGCCGAGGGCAGCTCGGAAGTTCTGGCGGCGTTTCGTGTGCCGAAACCGTGACCCCATGCCCGATAGATTTTCACAACGGCCCCAGGGCACCTCCTCATTTCTCTAAACCGCGGAGCGTTGCTCCCCTGGACAGCGGGGGGCTGTCGCCCCATGGTTTGTGGCTCAAGCAGGCCTCAGCACAACGTTGTCGATCAGCCGCGCCTTGCCCACGAAGGCCGCCACGGCAACAAGCGCGGCGCGGGAGACGTCCTCAACAGGATCGAGCGTCTCGGGATCGACTATTTCAAAGTAGTCCAACAGCACCGCTGGCACTTCCGCGAAGACCGACTTTCCGGCCTCGATCAGCCTGCCGGCTTTGTGTTCTCCCTGATCGAACCGCTTCTGAACCTCAATGAGCGAGCGGTAGAGTACTGGCGCGGACTTGCGCTGCTGCGGATCGAGATAGGCATTGCGGGAGCTCATCGCCAGCCCGTCCGGCTCACGCAGGGTGGGACAGGTCACGATCTGCACCGGAATATTCAGGTCGCGAACCATGCGCCGGACAATCACAGCCTGGGCCGCGTCTTTTTGTCCGAAGAACGCGAGGTTGGGCTCTACGATGTTGAAGAGCTTCGAAACCACAGTGGTTACGCCGCGAAAATGTTCCGGACGCGAGCGCCCGCAAAGTTTGCCGCCCAGCTCCTCGACCGTAACGTAGGTGACCGCGCCCGCCGGATACATTTCTTTCAGGCCGGGCGCAAACAGAAAATCCACGCCCTCTTTTTCCAGCAATTCGCGATCGCGATCAAAATCACGCGGATATTTCGCTAGATCCTCGCCGGGCCCGAACTGAAGAGGGTTGACAAAGAGCGAGACCGCCACCAGCGTGCACTGCGCCTTGGCCGCGCGCACCAGCGACAGATGCCCCTCGTGAAGCGCGCCCATAGTGGGAACCAGGCCGAAGGGTTTGCCGTTGCCGTCGCTATTCATGCGGCGCGCCCCGCGCATCCCGTCGATTGTGCTGCAGACTTCCATGGCGTAGACGTCAGCTCCATCTCAGGCCGGAGGGATCCAATTCATGAGCACATGCAGGCTCTCCAAAGTTCCGGCCACCAGGGCTCTGTTCTTGCGGATCAGCACTCCGTCCCCGGGCGCTCTCACGCTATTCTCGGTTACCGCAACCACGCGTCCATAGGGCCAGGCGGACGGAGGCAGATTTCCCAGCGCCTGCGTCAACTCTTCCGGCTTCAACAGGCGTTCTTCATGGTTGTCAGGATCGAGTAGGGCAACGCCACCCGTCTTAATGATCAGGTAAGGATTTCGCCAGCCCTTTTTATCGATCATGCCGCGATACTTCTCAGGGCTAGTCGTCGGGATCGTCAGAATGCGGGTGGTGGCACTGGCCTCCAGGGCGGCGCGATCGGGCCCACCAGGAGCAGAGCAGGAACTTAGCACCAAAGTCGGAAGGGCGACGACCGTCGTCGTCACTAGGGCAGCAAGACGCCAATGGGTCATGCGCTTACGCTATCGCCTCATTGCCCGCTTGCGCTCCAGCACCGTTTCGAGTGCCGTCCTGGTTTCCTTCGGCAAGTGATAAGACTCTTCATCCGCGGGATACTGCCGTCCGGCCACATCGGCACGAAAAGCCTGGATCGCATCGGTGATAAGCATCTTTGCGTCACCGTACCGGCGCATGAACTTCGCCGGAGGCCCAAAAGTTAAATTGAGGATATCGTGGATCACCAGCACCTGCCCGTCGCAATCCGGCCCGGCGCCGATGCCGATGGTTGGCGTTTCGACCTCTGCGGTAATCATGGCGGCAACTTCGCGCGGGATGCCCTCGAGAACGATGAAAGCCACTCCGACTTGATCCAGCGCCACCGCATCGCGCATGAGCTGCTCGACCCCGCCGAGACTCTTGCCCTGCACCCTGTATCCACCCATCACATTCACCGACTGCGGGGTTAGGCCGATGTGTCCAGCCACCGGAATTTCGGCATCGATGATGCGGCGAATCAAGTCGGCACGCTTTTCGCCGCCTTCGACCTTCACCACTTCCGCCCCCGCTTCTTTCACAAAACGAGCGGCATTGCGGACCGCCTCCACGGCGTCAGCCTGATAGGAGCCGAAAGGCATATCCCCCACCAGCAGCGCATGCTTCACGCCGCGACCAGCCGCGCGGGTGTGGTGCAGCATCTCCTCAATTGTGACCGAAAGCGTGTTTTCGTAGCCAAGTATCGCCTGGGCCAGTGAGTCGCCGACGAGAACGATGTCGATCGCCGCCTCGTCGACCAGTCGCGCGGACCAATAGTCGTAGGCAGTGAGACAGCTGATGGATTGGTGGTGACGTTTCTTTTCGCGGAGAGAAGCAACAGTAATTTTCTGGCGAGGTTCACCAGTCGGAATCAGACTCACGATGTCCTCCAGTGCCCCTCCGCAAACCTGGCGGATAGAGCCTGTCCACATCTTGGATGCTGCCGCGTCTATTGTAGACGCGAAATCTGTCATTCGTCGATAGGCATCTCAGGATGCCATAACCCCCGCCGTAACACCATGTAACGCGTAGATGCGGATGCCCCCACCCGCCCGGCCGAGCGAAGCTCGGCAATTTTAGCGAGTTTTACGAAAGCGGGAAACTGACGCCGCTAACCGCATAATAGAGCACACCGTCTTCAACAAACTACGCTAACCCGCTAACCCTAGAGCCAATCCCATAAACTGGCAGGTGTGGTTAATCTGACCTGATGCGGCTGGTGGCGGTGGCTTCGACGAGTGTTGGCGCGAACCTGAATCTCGCGTTCAAATGAGAAGGAAGTAGTCTGATCAGAGATGCGACAGCAGCAGTTTGAGGCTGGCCCGCTTTATGATCGCGGAGGTTTTTGATGCTGGTAAACACGTCAGATATACGGGTCATGCGCTGGCAGCTTCCTGGCTGCCCAGCGGCAAGAAATATTGCGTTCCCTTGATTGGCGCCGAAACCTTCCGCAGCAATTCCTGCAAGTCCTGGTTGCGCTCCACGAAGTCGATGTCCGAGGTGTTCACGATCAGCAGGTCCGACGAGGTGTAGTGAAAGAAAAAGTGTTCGTAAGCTTTGATCACTTCCTCGAGATAATCTTCGTTGATCGCCTTCTCTCCCGGCGCGTTCTTTTTCTTCAGGCGTTTCTTGAGCACCTCAGGCGTCGCCTGCAGGTAGATGACGAGGTCCGGCGTAGGCAGTTGCTCGCGGAAATGGTTGTAGTAGCGATTATAGGTTTCAAGTTCCTGGTCGTTCAGGTTGAGGCACGCGAAAACCTTGTCCTTTTCGAAGACGAAGTCAGTCACGACGGTTTTCTGCGAGTTTGAGCCCAGATCAAGCGCACGCAGCTGCTCGAAGCGGCGAATCAAGAAGGCGAACTGCGCCTGGAAGCCGGCCCCGGGCTCGCCTTTGTAGAAGGCACCGAGGAAAGGATTGTCCTCGGACTCCATGACTTGTTGCGCGTTAAGCCGCTCCGCCAGGATTCGCGCCAGAGTGCTTTTGCCGACTCGTATGGGACCTTCCACTGCGATATAGCGGGGCAGCTCAAAAAGATTAGCCATGGGTTAGAGGAACATGGGTCAGAGGAATTGAAGTTCCTTCGCAGCATATCTCGCCTGAGGCTCGGACACAATTGCGGAAAGAGTTAACAGCACTCTGCCAATCAGAAGATAGCAACCCCCATACAACAATTCTAACGGGCGTCACATCAGATGGTAAGAACCAATGGCGAAGCAAAGCATCAGCAGCTTTCACCTTGAGATTTCCTGTATCATTTATTTTCTTGTCCTTTGCCCCCCCGAGGCCGGGACGCGTATAAGCGAGAGAAGGAGAAAGGCCCGTGCAAGGTTTTCTTTGGGCGCTGTTTCTGACGTTCCTCTGTCATAGTTGGGCTGCAGGCCAAACTCTGAAGGTTCGTCCAGCAGGATCCGCTCAACCAGCTTCCAATTCCAACTTTGTGGCAATCCCCGCTCCTTCCATTCCCCTCACGGTACCGGTGGGGACGCCACTGAAAGTAGCGTTGGACCAGGAAGTGCGCATCCGGAAGATTGGTCAACCGGTTCATGGAAAAGTCATGGAGCCGGTATACGCGTTTGACAAACTCGTCGTCCCGGCCGGCAGCGAAGTCGATGGCAAGATCGCGAACATCGAGGCAGTGTCGAAAAAGAAACGTACCATCGCAGCCCTGAACGCCGATTTCTCACCTGATCGGGAGGTTCACATCGACTTTGATGAACTGGTGCTTGCCGATGGCCGTCATGTGGCTATGCAGACGTCCGTTTCCCGCGGTTCAGGCGGCGTTCTACAATTTGTTTCTGCCGGTGCGGAGAAAAAAGAGGGTGGGAAGAACACGGGCAAGAACCTGGCATCGCGGAAAGTGGGCGAGGCCAGGCAGGAGGTCAAGCGACAGTGGGAGACCGTCAAAGCACAACTGCACGAGCCGGAGAAGATGCACCGCCTCAAAAGATACGGCATGGCTCAACTTCCCTACCATCCGCAATACATGGATGCTGGAACGAGCTTTAACGCTGATCTTCAGCGACCCCTTGAATTCGGAGCCGAACCTCTAAGTACGGAAACGTTGTCTGCGGTCGGAACTCCGCCGCCTTCAGGGAGTGTGGTGCACGCCCTGCTGGTTACTCCTCTGAACTCATCCCGCACTAAGAAAGGAGACCCGGTCGAAGCGGTCATTAGCCAACCCCTGGTTGTCTCCAATCATTTGCTTCTTCCGGAAGGAAGCCACATCAGAGGTTCGGTCCTTGAGTCGAGGCCGGCGCGCAGGCTGGGTCGGAACGGGCAGCTCCGGATCGTATTTCACCAACTGGTTCCTCCCGACGGGATTCAGCAAACCGTAGAGGCCAGCCTGGAGGGAGTCGCGGTGGCGAAGGGCGAACACTTAAGCCTTGACTCCGAAGGCGGGGCGCAAGTCACAACGCCCAGGACGCGATATCTGACCACAGCGATCTCTGTGGTATTGGCGGCTTCGTCGATGGCAGACCACGATCACGATGCGGGCATCCATGGAGCCGACGGTGGAGACGTTGGCAAGGGCGCAGCGACCGGAGCCTCCGGATTTCGCTTTTTAGGCACGATCGTTGGAGCGTTTGCGCACTCACGGGTAGTGGCCTCAGGTTTTGGCTTCTATGGCGCCGCCATGTCGGTCTACTCCCATTTCCTGGCCCGCGGACGCGATGTGAATTATCCCAAAGACATGTCGATGCTCATCGGGCTGGGAACTCGCGAACCAAGTTCAATCAGACCCACCCCTGCGCCGAAGCGGTCCGTCTCACAAAGGAATGATCCTCGATAGCTAGTCGGTTTACAATCGCGGCATCATGCTGGGTTACCTGATCGGTGCGGCTGCCGCAACCGTGGCTTCCGCCGCCGGATACCAGTCCATGGCGCCGGCCGGGCAATGGCTCGGGCGTACCTTTAAGGGGCTGAAGCGCCCGTCGAAGCAACTGTCACTGACCTACGATGACGGACCCAACGATCCGCACACCCTGCGCTTGCTGGAAGTTCTGGCCAAGCACAACGTCCGCGCCACCTTCTTTCTGATCGGCCGCTATGTGCAGCAACGACCGGACATCGCGCGCGAGTTGGTGAAAGCCGGACATGTGATCGGGAACCACACCTTCACCCATCCTTTGCTCACCTTTAAAAGCACGCGCGAGTTGAGAACGCAACTCGTCGGCTGCGAGCGCGCTTTGACTGACGCCGTAGGCGAGCACTCCAACCTCTTCCGTCCGCCTTTTGGAGGCCGGCGTCCCGTCGTGTTGCGTATCGTGCGCCGGATGGGCCTCGAACCAATCATGTGGAACGTGACCGGCTACGACTGGAACGCCCCATCGGTGGAGCACATCGAGCGAAGAGTGAGCGGCAAAATTCGAGGTGGAGATGTGATCCTGCTGCACGATGGCGGGCATCACGCCTTCGGCACAGATCGCTCGTACACGGTCACGGCGACAGATCGGTTAATCTCTCGCTTTAAGTCGGAAGGCTACGAGTTGGTGACGATCCCGGAGATGATGGGGAAGGTAGGCGTCAGGCCTCAGTCGTCAGCGAAAATAACCGTGTAGGGCGGCCCCAAGGCGGCAGCTCATACTTCGTCCAGACTGGCTGCGGCGCTTGGCACCGCCTGACCGGGTCAGAGATCCGGCCCCACAAAATCAGAGCCCTATCCCACAACCCACCGTCGCGAATGCCTGCCTCGCCGCGGCGATTGTCTGCTCGACGTCTCTTTCGGTGTGGGCCGCGCTCAAGAATGCAGCCTCGAACTGTGAAGGCGGCAGGTAAATGCTGTTGTCCCGCATCGCCCGGAAGAAGCGGCCGAACGCTTCGGTGTCGCATTTCGCGGCCGAAGTCCAATCGGTCACCGGGCCAGGAGTAAAGAACCAGGTAAACATCGAACCGACGCGGTTACAACAGATCGGGACTCCTGCATTCCTGGCCGCTGCCATAACTCCTTCGGTCAATTCTGAACTCAGCTTGTCCAGATCGGCATAGATTGTGCTCTTGTGGCTGCGAAGATAGCGTAGGGTAGCCAGGCCTGCGGCCATGGCGAGAGGATTTCCGGAAAGCGTCCCTGCCTGATAAACCGGACCAAGCGGCGCCACCATGTTCATAATTTCCCTGGGCCCGCCGTAGGCACCTACCGGCAGTCCCCCACCAATAATCTTTCCAAATGTAGTGAGATCAGGCAGAATCCCGTACCGCTCCTGTGCTCCTCCGAAAGCCAGCCGAAAGCCGGTCATCACCTCGTCGAAAATGAGCAATGCGCCACCGCGAAGGGTAATCTCGCGCAACGCGTCCAGATATAGGGGAGCAGGCGGCACACACCCCATGTTGCCTACGACCGGCTCCACAATCACGCAAGCGATCTGGTGCTCGAACTTCTTGAAAGCCTGTTCCAGCGCGTCTGTGTCATTGAACGGAAGGGCGAGCGTTAAGCTAGTGAACTCTTCCGGCACGCCGGCAGAACCGGGGATGCCGAGTGTGGCCACTCCCGATCCTGCTTTCACTAGCAGCGCGTCGGCATGGCCGTGATAGCACCCCTCGAACTTCATAATATATTTTCGCTTGGTGTAGGCGCGGGCCAGCCGAATTGCCGACATGGTGGCTTCCGTGCCCGAGCTGACAAAACGAACTTTCTCGACGTGGGGAAAGGCCGAGATCACGATTTCAGCCAGATCGGCTTCGGCGGGCGTGGAAGCTCCAAAGCTGGTTCCCTTCTTTGCCGCCGCGCTGACCGCTTCCGGCACCCCTGGCGCGGCGTGTCCCAGGATGAGCGGTCCCCAGGAACCCACATAGTCGATGTACTTGTTTTCGTCCGCATCCCAAAGATGCGATCCCTGT
>WNFR01009095.1_pt1 | contig 10032 bp, 6 predicted proteins | sample 5400221 | NCBI WGS metagenome assembly WNFR01 (sample SAMN13153357, study PRJNA577476) | soil metagenome | isolation source: 40 cm soil under Madrone tree | place: USA:California | collected 2016-06-14 | reverse complement strand
ACACGGCTCAACGATTCCTGAATTGCATTCATGACTTTTGCGGAGGGTCCGTAAGCATTCTCGTTACTGTCGAGAAGCAGAAATCCCTCTCGATCGCGTTCTGGCCGCGCGCCGAGCATCTGTGTGGCCGCGCTGGCTGCCGCCCATCCGGTCAGTGATCCGGCAACCGTGCCAGCTGTGAGCGTTCGGAGAAATCCCCTGCGAGAAAAATGCATGCTCCCCTCCCACTGATGGTGATTGTCGCCGCAGTTCGTGCGGTGGACAATATCGCGAAAGGCGCGGGGGTAGGGAAAATCGGGAGAGCATCGGGATGAGCAATCCGCTGCGGACTGCTCACCCGAAGGCTGTCATTGTACTGTCAGCGCCAGCTGGCCGACCTTTGAGAGCTGTCCGCTTTTTCCGATCACACGCAGCGTGTGCAGGCCTCGCGCTGCTATGCCGTCGACGTTAACGGTCAAGGTGGATGTCCCCGTCGGTCCAACGGAAGTCGGATCGAGACTCGCCGTGATGTGGCTCCCAGTGCCTTGGACTGTCAGGTCCACGGTCCAATGGAATCCCTTCAGTGGCGTGATCGCAACCGTGTAGGTTGAACTGGAATTACGAGTCACCGTTTGCGATGCAGGCGTTATCGTCACGGTATAAGTGCCCTGCACTAGCACCGTCAGGGTTACACTTGCGCTGTGTGAGAGGGTTCCGCTCGTACCGGTGATCGTGAAAGGATACGTGCCCGGGGCCACGGAAGCGTCCACGGCGACATTCAAAGTGGAATTTCCGCTGGTCAGAGTTGGTACGGTGAAAGCGGCGGTGACGCCCGCAGGTAGGCCACTTACGCTCAGCGTCACCGGATCTGTAAATCCATTCTGCGGCGTGACGGTCGCGGTCCAGTAGGTCTTCGCGCCTTGAAAAATCTTTCTCGACGCGGGAGTTACGGTCACGGTGTAATTGCCCGCAGCTTGAACCTGGAGAGTAGCGTTCGCACTATGCGTCAGGCTCCCGCTGGTTCCGGTGATTGTGAAGGGATAGGATCCCGGCACCACGGAGTTATCGACGGTCATATTGAGCGTGGAATCTCCGCTCGTCAGCGACTGCGGGGTGAAGGTCGCTGTCACCCCCACGGGCAGCCCGCTTACGCTCAGGCTCACGGTGCCTGTGAATCCGTTCTGTGGCGTGACCGTGGCGGTAAAGGAAGTGCTCCCGCCTTGCAAAACTTGCTGCAACGCTGGAGCTATACTCAATGCGAAGTCTGTCGCCTGCACTAGCAGAGTGACGTTAACACTGTGCGCGATGGTTCCACTCACCGCATTGATTGTGAACGGATAACTTCCCGGCGTGACCGAGTTTCCGACCGTCAAGTTAAGAGTTGAATCTCCGCTGGTCAGCGACGGGGCACTGAAGCTGGCGGTCACACCTGCGGGTAATCCGCTTACGCTTAGATTCACCGTGCCTGTGAAACCGCTCTGCGGAGTGACCGTCGCGGTAAAAGACGTGCTGCTGCCTTGGGGCACCTGTTGCGAGAGAGGAGTCACTCCGAGCGAGAAGTCCGATGTTTGCACCTGCACCCAACTTGCAACTGAAGGCACGCCGGCCGAGTTGACCACAAACAGCATGTAGTATCCCGGAGGCGTCAGGTTGCCATTGGCGGGCGCGTTCACCATGAGCGTGCCGTTGCCCTGATCGGTGAAACTTAACCCGACCATGCGCTGATCCATATCAAAGGCGTGCGTCGGAGCGCCCGCTCGAATGAGCGCAATGGAGCTGACGCTGCTCGTATTCGTGGTGGTCACCGCAAAGGTTGAACCATAGGCAACCGTTGGTGGCGCGTTGCTGATGGTTGGTCGCGTCGCCGGAATCACGTGTCCTTGCCCGTCGTTGGTGAACAGATACGCTGGCTGATAAATCTCGATTTCGTGCTGGTACGTCCCGCGAGTGGGGTTCCCTCCTGCCACCCAGACCGTAGCATCGGGGAGGAGTAACGCCACCGAGTGATAGAGCCGCGGAAAACTGTTTGCTCCGGCGGAGGAAAATGTATTTCCGACCGGGTCGTACAAATCCGCATTCAGGCTGGCGGAGCTATTTTGTTCATCGTTTAGGGATCCGCCCAAGGCGAGCACATTCCCGCTCGGTAGGATGACCGCACTCATTTCAATCCGCGGTTGGGACATGCTCGGTCCCCACTGCCAGGCCGGTGTGGGCTGCGAGAGATCAATAATTTCCGTGGTTGCGGTCGAAGGATTCGCTCCGCCCAGAATCAGTACTCTCGGTGCATAGTGGTTCGCCGGTGTTAACGGCAGCAGGACCGAAGTTCCATATCCCCGCGAGCCACCGTATCTGGTCTTCGCGACGTTCAGAGTCCAGGCCTGCGTAGCGGGGTTGAACAACGCCGAATTCGCTCCCGGCGCGGAGTAGAAAACTGTCCCATTCGGCAGCAGGCTCATGCGCGGATACAGCGGCGGCGTCCAGGGCGCATTTACCGGAGAAGTCCAGCCGGTCCCGGCCGTGAAGAACTCCACGGCGCTGGTCGTGGTGCCGTTTACATCGAGACCCGAGAATGCCATCACGCGTCCGTCACCCAACACTGTGGCAGTCGGATACCAGCGACCCACCGACATCGACTGCACATTCGTGAAACTGTTGGTTGCTGGATCGTAGACTGCCGTGCGCGTTTCGCCATGAAACGGATCGTATTGCGTGGTTCCGCCCACAATGAGTGCGCGTCCGTCGGGTAGAACGACCATCCCGTTGCAGAACATGTCCCAGGAAACGGGCTGTGTGGTGATCACACCCGTTGCCGGATCGAAGAGCCCTGCCTGGAAGTTCGTATTGCCTGTCACATTTCCCGACCCGGAAACGATCAGGACTTTTCCGTTGTGCAGCATGGCGACATGGACGGGATTGATTGGCATCGATGTGGACAAGGTCGTCCATTGGCCAAACTTATCGGCCTGCGCGGCCAGGTAGGTAGTGCTCAAGACTCCAAGCAGGAACAGTCCGACGAGCCGGGTGGCTCGTGCAACGAAGGGGCGCATTGAGATTCCGTTTCTCGGGAAACGCAAAGTTTCGGAAACACGCGACAGACAGCGTGTCCGGCCATCGAAACTTGTACCCGGGAGAGACTGATTAAAGGGGGATACTGCGAGCTTGGGGGAAGCCCGACAGCAACCTGAGTATGGCGTGCGCTGTATTTGGAGTCAAGAAATTGATGGGTCATTATCTACTCAATAACTATGCATAAAAACATCACTTTACTGCTAAATGTTCGACCATGAGTTGACGTCATGAAAGTGGGCTTCAATATTGGGCAGGGTGCCGGAGAGCGAAGGCCATGTTTCAGATGCACCTAGCGCGGTTCCTGCATCCGTGAGCGACATTAAGATGAATTAATTGGACGCCACGTTGTCTAGAGGAATGGACGAGTGCAGTCAAGACTGTCGGGAACAACTAACATTTTATTTACCGTAATGGCCGGTAGATCAGTCCGATAACCATTCCCGTAACGCCCCATTCGACAAAGTAGGCTGCCGCCTGTTCGACGGTCAGTTTCAATCCGATATTCAAGTTGACGTAGTTGTGCACGACAAAAGAACAAACGGAGAATATCCCGATCAAAGCGCCGAAAGTCGCGCCCTGAACGATGCCCGAGCCGTTCCGGTAGGTCATCGCAAAGAGCACGGCCAGGACGATCATCGCGACGAACATGGCCAGCATGCCGAAGGGCAGCACTGGCTTCATGGATTCCTGCGTCCGGTAGACGGCGGGAAATTTCATGAATTCATTGCGAAGCCATGGGAGCGCCGCGAAGAAGATGCTACCGAGGATGAAATAGGCGACGAAGCCTCCGAGGGCTGCCAGCAAAATTCGTGGAAGGTTCACGGCGCGGCAGTGTAGCACATCGGCGAGCGCCGCCCAGCAAAGAGTACTTACCGCAGCGCCCAGTTGCGCTCAGGGCAGGCTCTCCGGGACTGGAATCGTTTCTTGGGACTCTCCCAGCGGTGAAGAGTGAGCGTGAGAACTATTCTTTCGCCCCTGCGGGGCTGGTCACGTTCCTACTTTCACCCGGGGCTTGCGCCCCGAGCTGCATTCTTGCGCTGCTCCGCAGCTGGAGACCAGCAACTTTGTTCCACCATATTGCTCAGATCCTAGTTCTCACGCACACACTGAAGCGCTGGGCTGTTATGAGCCACCCCATCGGGGCTGGATTTTCGGTTGGAGTTTTACGCGGGCGAGGGCGCCCGCGCCACATGGTCTAGAGGGTTTGTCAAATTCCTGTCAAATTCCGGTCCTATTTCACACCAATCCGTCAAACTTGGAGGTTTTTCGCGCTATCATTTCTCTTCGGTATGACAACTGCGGACAACAAGAACCTCACCGCGACGGAAACGATGGAAGCGCCACCTACCAGCGGCGAACGAATCCTGGTGATTGAAGACGATCGCGCCGTCCAGAAGGCGCTTCGTCGTCTATTCGAGGGCGAAGGATTCCAGGTGGACATCGCGGGCAATGGCGCTGAGGGACTGGAATTGTTCCGCGGATCTGTGCCGTCGGTCGTTGTGCTCGATTTACGCTTGCCCGGTATGCTGGGGCAGGATGTTTGCCGGGAGATCAGCGCCGCCGCGCCTTCGTTGCCGATTATCATTCTGAGCGCTCGGACGGACGTGATGGATAAGGTCCTGTTGCTTGAACTGGGTGCGCATGATTATGTCACCAAGCCTTTCAGTCCTCGCGAATTGCTGGCGCGGGTTCGTACCGCGATGCGCCGTTCCACACGCACTCCGATCACGGAGACTTTTTCGTTCGGCGACGTGAAAGTCGATTTCTCGAAAATGGAGCTGCGCCGCAATGGCGCGCTCGTTACGTTGACGGCTCAGGAATTCAAAGTCCTGAAGTTTATGATTCAGAACTCGGAACGCGTGTTGTCGCGCGAGGAGTTGCTGAATCACGTTTGGGGTTACAAGAATTATCCGAGCACGCGCACGGTCGATAACCACATTCTGAAGCTGCGCCAAAAGCTGGAGCGGGATCCCGCCAATCCCGTACACTTCCGTACGTTGCACAGCGCCGGTTACAAGTTCGTTCCCTAGCGATGTGGCGCCGCATTGTGAGCGGAAGGAGGAGCATGGGTGGACTTCGGCTGCGCACCAAGTTTCTGCTGTCCATGGTGGCAGTAACCGCTGCGCTGACGTTCACCACTCTGCTGGTGGTGCGGCACACCGTGCGGCGTCAGGTTCGGCTTGAAATCCAGCGCGACCTTCAGAATTCGGTTTCCGCTTTCCGCAATTTTCAGAAACAACGTGAGGTGACACTGGAGCGCTCGGCAGCGCTGCTGGCTGATCTGCCGAACGTCCGCGCGCTCATGACGACTCACGACGCGGCGACGATTCAGGATGCTTCTCATGATCTTTGGAACCTGGCGGGAAGCGATCTGCTTCTGCTGGCGGATCCGTCTGGGAAAGTGATGGCATTGCAGGCCAGTCCGCCCGAGGTTACGGTTCGACATGCACAGGAGTTCCTCCCCAAGATTGTGAGTCGGGCCGAGACCCGGCACTGGTGGTACGTCGAGGGACATCTCTACGAGGTTTTTCTTCAGGACATTTATTTTGGGCCAGCCGGCGGGCAACAAGTTTTGGGATACCTGGTGCTCGGCTACGAGATCGATGACCGCGTCGCGCACGAGTTGAGCCAGGTTGCTGCCAGTGAAGTGGCATTCCGTTATGGCGACACGATTGTGCGGAGCACGCTCAAGCCGGCACAGGAGGAAGAATTGCTGCGCGGAGTGCAGAAGTCCTCGGAAACGCCCGACGAGGTCCGGCTTGGGGAAGAGCGTTTTCTGGCTGAAACCGTGGACCTGACTGCGCCGACCAGTCCGGGACTGCGCTTGTGGGTCCTGAAGTCGTTCGATCGGGCGACGGCCTTCTTGAGCAGTCTGAACGAATTGTTGTTGGGGTTGGGTTTGGCGGCGGTGCTGGCGGGAAGCCTGTTGGTCTTTGTGATCTCGCACACCTTTACTCGTCCGCTGGGCACGCTGGTGGCGGGAGTGCGGGCGCTGGGACAGGGAGACTTTACGTATCCTTTGGAACCCCACGGCGGAGACGAAGTCGCGGAGGTTACGGGTGCGTTCGACCGGGTGCGAACTAGTCTGCAAACTACGCAGCGCGAATTGCTCGACGCCGAACGGCTGGCGACTATAGGACGCATGGCAAGTTCAATTTCGCACGACCTGCGGCATTCGCTGGCAGCGGTGATGGCGAACGCGGAGTTTCTGTGCGAGAGCAATCTGTCTTCGGGACAGCGCGAAGATCTCTACGCGGAGATTCGAGTGGCCGTAAAGCAGATGACGGATTTGATCGAGTCACTGCTGGAGTTTTCACGGACGCGCGAGTCGTTGCATCCTTCGCATGGCGATGTCCGTGAGGCCGTGGAGTCGGCTATCAAAGCGCTGAAGGCGCATCCGGAATTTCAGCGCGTTCGCATTCGCGTGTCCTGGGATGGCGCGACCGAAGGTTGGTTCGATTTCAAGAAGCTGGAAAGGGCATTGCTGAATCTACTACTGAACGCTTGCGAAGTGGTTCCCGCCGAGGGCGGTCAAATCGACGTCGGCCTGCGGCGAGACGGTCAGAGCCTTGAAATCAGGATCAGCGACAACGGACCGGGAATCGCGGAACCTGTGCGCGACAAGCTGTTTGAACCGTTCGTCAGTTACGGCAAAGAAAATGGAACGGGCATGGGATTGACCGTCGTGCAGAAAATTTTGCAGGACCACGGCGGCGACGTGACGGTGGAGAGAACATCCGTCGAGGGGACCACGTTCAGAGTCCGCGTGCCAATGAATCCATCATCCGAGAATGCGTTGGCAGCAAAGCACGCAACGTAAGCCCGCAAGCCTGGTTGGTAGTGAAATTCCCTGGGGACAGCCGTGTCAGGAGGAAACATGAGTACGAGGCAGGCGTACGATATTTGGCGATCTGTGATGCGGGCAGGTCTTCTGCTATTTATAACCTCCGGCTTTATATCGTCCGGCGCAAGCTACGCTCAAGAGCCGGCGGGACCTGCGGAAGCGACTTCGACAACTTCTCTGAGTGATTCGGTTCGCGAACTTCGCGAGCAGATTCGCGAATTGCAATCGGCAGTGACGGAGATTCGGTCGGAGTCGCAGCAGTATCGCGCCGAGACTGCGGAATTGCGGCGGCAACTGGACGCGGTGCGCGCATCGTCCACCGGAGGCAATACAGTCGCGACCGACACTGCCGCCGGGACAGGCACCTACAATCCCTCGGCTCCGCCAGTGCAGGCTGATGCCCAGGAAGATCAAAAGATGGAGCACGCCGCCACTCTGGACGAGGAGTACCAGTTGCTGAGCGGGAAGATCGATGAGCAGTATCAGACCAAGGTCGAGAGCGCGTCCAAGTATCGGATGCGCTTGTCGGGAATTGTGCTGCTGAATCTGTTCAGCAATACAGGAACGGTCGACAATGAGGATATTCCGGGAATCGCTTATGGCCGTCCACCAGGTGGATCGGGTGGAAGCTTCGGCGGGACCTTGCGGCAATCGCAGATCGGACTCGAGGTTTTTGGTCCACAACTCGCGGGTGCACGAACGAAAGCTGATTTGCAGCTCGACCTGGGAGGCGGATTTCCACGTACGCTGAACGGTGTGAACTTCGGACTCTTGCGACTACGGACTGGAACGATGCGTCTCGACTGGGCGCGCACGTCGATCATCGCGGGACAGGACGGGTTGTTCTTCTCGCCAAGTTCGCCGACGTCGTTCGCGTCGTTGGCAATTCCTGCACTTTCCTACGAAGGCAATTTGTGGGGCTGGGTTCCGCAGCTGCGTATCGAACATCGGTTCTCGCTGGGAGAAAACTCAAATCTGCTCCTCCAGGGTGGAATTCTCGATTCCCTGAGCGGGGAACCTCCGGTGTTTGACTCATACCGTACCCCGCAGGCAGGCGAAAGATCGCGTCAGCCGGCATATGCGACGCGCGTCGCGTGGTCGCGGACGCTATACGGGCAACCGTTACGGATAGGGGTCGCGGGCTACTACGGTCGTCAAAGTTATGGATTCAACCGAAATGTGGACGCCTGGGCGGGCATGACAGACCTGGATCTGCCGCTGAGCCATGGGTTGTCATTAAGCGGAAAGTTCTATCGGGGAAGGGGACTCGGTGGACTAGGCGGCGGAATCGGACGCAGTGCACTGTTCAGCGGCGATCCCAACTCACTCTACAGTCAGGTGCGCGGCTTGAATTCCGCAGGCGGATGGGCCCAGCTGAAATACCGGCCAGCAAGTAAACTTGAGTTCAACGGTGCGATCGGAGAAGATGCTCCGTACATGGCGGACATGCGGGCGTTTCCAAACCCGCAGGCCTATGGAGATCCAAGCCTCGCAAGGAATCAAGGGAGCCTTTTTAACGTCATTTACCGGCCGCGCTCCGACCTGTTATTTTCCGCGGAGTACCGCCACTTGAAGACGTTCATAATCGACCAGGGTACCTACAATGCGGACCACATCAACCTGATGATGGGGGTCCTGTTCTGAGAGGACAGGATTAAGATGCAAAGATGCCCGGAGAAAGGCGGCATCATAGTGCGCCAACAAATCCGGATCGCTGCGCTGGCATTCTGTCTCACCCTGAGTGCCCACGCGCAGGTCTCAGTCGTGCGTGGGCGCGTAGAAGTCGAGGGCGCAGCGAGGACACATGCGCCCTTTCCCAATACGGTCATATGGTTGACGCCGGTCGCTGGCGATCCGCCTCCGGCTTCGGATTCTGCGCCTGTAACGCCTCGCCTGACGCAACGGAACAAGAGCTTTGAGCCTCACTTGCTCGTGGTGCCGGCCGGTGCCGCGGTGGAGTTTCCTAACCGGGATCCTTTCTTCCACAATGTTTTCTCTTTATTTGAAGGAAAACGCTTCGACCTTGGACTCTATGAAGCAGGCTCTACGCGCATGGTCCATTTCGACCGGCCCGGGATCAGTTACATTTTCTGTAACATTCATCCCGAGATGAGCGGAGTCGTGATTACGTTAACCACGCCGTTTCATGCGGTGGCAAATAGCGCCGGACTATTCCATGTCCCGAACGTACCCTATGGACGCTACTGGTTGCACGTCTGGAGTGAAGGCGGCGGCCCCGAGACTCCGCCGGCGCCGGTCCGGGAGATTACGATTGATGGAAGTTCGGCCACGCTGGGCGTGATTCGCGTGCCAGCGCTCAATGGGCAAAGTTTGGCGCACAAGAACAAATACGGCCGTGACTACGACGCGCCCACTCCGGATAGCCCCATTTATCATCAGCAACCGTAGATCAAAGATCAGAACGCCACCTCATGAAAATTGAAAAAATGCTCAAACGCTACCGCGTCGAAGAGGGAAAACATTTTCGACTGAAGGACTACAAGGCGGACGACACTCACGGTCTGAAATCCGAGTTCAAGCCGCAAGCGCAAGAGTTACTCAAGGGAGGTGTCGAAGAACTGGCCCGCCTCCAGGATATGCTCGCGGCGCAGGATCGCTGGGCACTGCTGCTAATTTTCCAGGCGATGGACGCGGCCGGTAAGGACAGCACGATCAAGCACGTGATGTCGGGCGTAAATCCGCAGGGAGTCCAGGTGACGTCCTTCAAGGCGCCCTCCAGCGAGGAGCAGGACCACGATTTTATGTGGCGGACGATGAAACATGTTCCGGAACGCGGCGACATCGGCATTTTCAATCGGTCGTATTACGAGGAAGTGCTGGTGGTGCGAGTCCATCCCGAGCTGCTGCAGAAAGAGAAACTGCCTGCTTCGTTGGTGACCAAACACATCTGGCGAGACCGGTTCGAAGATATCAATGCTTTGGAACGCTACCTGGCGCGAAATGGGATCGCGATCGTGAAGTTTTTTCTGCACGTCTCCAAGAAAGAACAGAAACGGCGTTTCCTGGCCAGGCTCGACCGGCCGGAAAAGAACTGGAAATTTTCAATCGCCGATGTCAAGGAGCGCCAGTGTTGGGACGAGTATCAGAACGCGTACGAGGACATGATCCAGAATACGGCA
>WNFR01027570.1_pt1 | contig 10033 bp, 12 predicted proteins | sample 5400221 | NCBI WGS metagenome assembly WNFR01 (sample SAMN13153357, study PRJNA577476) | soil metagenome | isolation source: 40 cm soil under Madrone tree | place: USA:California | collected 2016-06-14 | reverse complement strand
GTGGACCGTGTTGGCCCGCCCCGGACGCCGGCGCTTCCTTTACTGATTTACCAAGCCGCTGTGCCCACGGCGTGGCCTACAGCTTTTGTGTCCTTCACGGGATGCCGTACCGGCTGAGTAGCGGTCTTTACGGTAAACTTCACCGTCTTGGCGGCTGCGCGCACGACGCCAGCATTTGCGGCTGCGGCACTCGCCAGAACCAACAGAACAAACAAGGCTGCTTTCCTCATAAGTTGCCCCCTATATATTTGGATTCACGATTGCAGATAAAGTTTGTCTGGCCAATGTCGCAGGAGCGCGGCCTACACAAGCCACACTAAGGGTTTGCAGTTCAAACCCTGAAACCGGCCACAACGATTCCACGATGGATTTAGTTGGCGAAGAGTTCGAAAAAATAACTGGAGCCGAGGGCGAGAGTTGAACTCGCGACCTGCCGATTACGAATCGGCTGCTCTACCACTGAGCTACCTCGGCGCGATTAATTTACGATAGCATCGGAGATTGGTTTTCGCAATTCGCGGGGAATTGCAATGTTTCAGCGGAACTTCGCTATTTTGAGAAAGGTCTATTTCGAGAAGGGGTACATCAGCCAGCCCAGGGCGACGCCGACCAGCAAGAACATGGTGAAGGACCATGCGGCATATTTCAGGCGTTCAATGGGACGACGGCGGCCAAGGGTTCCAAAGGCCAGCGAAATAATCAGCGCGAAAAGCAGCAGCGCCTGAACATGCGAAAATTGCAAAGGCACCATTTGGAACAGCGCCACAGCGGTCATGCTTTGCGGCCTCGCGCGGCTTCATAGGCGTGCAATGCTGCGAGCAGGTTTAGCACACCGGCGGTGGCCAGGAAGCGGGTTCCGTAGTCACCATCGGCGTGGGAGACGTCGGCACCACCGGATTCCAAAAATCGAGCGGCAAAATAGAACGCGCCGGAACCTAGATCCGCCGCGAATCCCAGGCGGGTGAAAGCGTCGTCGCCGCCGGGAGCAAAGAGATTTCCGCGCATTCCGGCGCCGAGGTAAACCAGCAAGCCCACGGCAAGAAAAATGGCAATAGCGCGGCCCCACATTTTCAGAAGCGCGTGGCCCAGTCCGGGAATCAGCCAGCCGAGGACGCCGACGGCCAAACCTCGAAACTCGGATGAGCGGGCTTCCTTGGAGTGAGATAAGCCGTCGTAGGCAGCGCTTGCCGGAGCGGCGGCGGCGTCAGCGACGGCGGCGTCAGCAGCGACGTCGTTTGGCGGATCGGGTTGCTTTTCAAAGTTTTCGTCTAACATTTTCATCTCGCGCCTTGCTATGCCAACAGCGCCAGAATCTCCTTTTGCACCGCTCCCGTCACCCGCGCCTCGCTCTGGTCAATATAGACGTTTACCTCACTGCGCATGCCAAACTCTTTCAGATATATTCCCGGTTCCACCGAGTTGCAGGTCCCGGGAATCAGATGGCGGCTGTCGTGCGTTTCCAGCCCATCCATATTGACGCCGTTGCCGTGTACCGTTTGGCCGATGCTGTGGCCGGTGCGATGAAAAAAATATTTTCCGTAGCCGGCTTTTTCGATGACGGCGCGAGCGGTTTGGTCCACCTGCCAGCCTTGTAGCGGCTTACCGGCGGCAACCGAAGACTGAATCAGCGCGACTGCTTTATCGCGGGCCTGCACAATCACGTTGAAAGGTTTGCTGAATCTTTCCGGAACCTTTGCGCCGAGATAGCCGACCCACGCGACGTCGTAATAAACGCTGTTGTCGGCCGTGGTTTTTCCCCAGACGTCCAGCAGGAGCAAATCGCCTTCCTTGATTTCGGTGGGCCGGTTGTCGGATGGCGCATAGTGTGGATCGCTGGCGTGGGCGTTAACAGCGACGTCCGGACTTTCGTCGGTGGCTAAGCCGGATTTTTCAAACTCTTGCAGGATCCATTTTTGCAAGGCAACTTCGGTGAGCGGCTTGTTTTCGCGAACAGCTTTGGCGGCCAACGCGAATGCTTCGCTGACGATGCGGTCGATGGCTTTGCCGGCATCCAGGTGCGATTGCAGCTGCTCCGGAGTCCAGCAGGCTTCATATTTCTGCACCAGGTCGGCGGAAGTAACCACTTTTGCGCCGCAACTCTTAACCAGTTCCACGGTGCCGGCATCGACCATCGCGACGTACGGAATGGCGTTTTTCGGCGAATACTGCATGGCGATATTTTTCGCGCGGCCGAGAATTTTCTTTAGGTTTTTGCGCAATTCGTCCTGGCCGGCGTAAGAGAGCGTTTCGCCCGGCAGCGTAACCAGCGATTCGGCTTCGATCTTGTGGACTAACTTTTTCGGAGTTCCCTTGGCGGGCACAAAATAGAACCAGCGCCTGGTTCGCATGGCGTTTGGGAGGGCCAGGATGCGGTGAGCGATAGGATCGCGGCCGCGAAAATCGTAAAACAGCCAGCCGTCGATTTTGGCGGCGCGCAAATCACTTTGGATTTCGCTGAGCTGAAAATTCATGATCGGCTGTTTGCTCCAATTGCGTACTGCGCTAGTCGTTAAACATCATGCTGCGTCAACGCTTCGACCTGCGCCGCGGTCACGCCTTGAATTTCCACGCGTTTGCTACGGCTGCGTTCGCCGGACAAAATTCTAACAGCCGACTTGGGTCTTTTCAAAAGTTCCGCGAGAAACGCGCATAATTCCTGGTTGGCGCGATTTTCGACCGCCGGAGCTTGAAGCCGGATCTTCAACGAACCATCGATTACGCCCACAATTTCATTCTTGCTGGCGCGCGGCTGCACGCGGACAGGAAACACCACCGTGCCTTTTTCCGGATAGGCTCTTAAGTCGAAAATTGCCATTATTCGCTCGGACTCCCCAGAGCCGCACGCGTCCCAAACAGCGCGGTGCCGATGCGCACTTCGGTTGCGCCCTCTTCAATCGCCACTTCAAAATCGTGGGACATGCCCATCGACAGAATGGGCAGCTTTTTCCGCAGCGTTTGCGCTAGCCGAAAGTTCAGTTCGCGCAGGCTGCTGAAATACGGCCGCACTTTTTCGGGATGGTCCAAGAACGGCGGGATGCACATCAGCCCGCAAAGATCCAGATGCTCGAGCGATTGGATTTTTTCGGCGAGACCTGGAAGATCCTCAGGCGCAACGCCGCTCTTGGACTCTTCCGGCGCAACTCGTACTTCGATCAACACGCGCAATTTTTGAGTTTCGCCGAGCTCCGCCCGGGCGCGATCCAGTTTTTGCGCCAAGGCGAAATCATCCAGTGAATCGATATTATGAAAAAGGCGCGCGGCACGTGCCGCTTTGTTGCTCTGCAGGTGTCCGATCAAATGCCAATTTCCACCTAAATCGTGCACGCCGGCACGCTTGCCTTCCCACTCCTGGACACGATTTTCGCCGAAGTGGGTAACCCCCAGCGCGAATGCTTCTCTAATCGCGCTGGCTGGATGGGTTTTCGAAACCGCGATTAGCGTGATGTCGTCGGCACGTCGTCCCACGCGCTGCGCAGCAGCCGCAATGCGTTCTCGAATAGCGCTCACGCGCGCTCTTAGGGTGTCTTCACTCATAAGCGAACCAAAATCGTATCACGTGCCGCTTTGCGGCTCGTCACCGCTCCGGTTAGACTTACGCTCAGCCTACAATCACCAATGACTTCTCATCATTCACCACCGGGAAAATTTATCGACGTCGAAGGCATCGACGGTAGCGGAAAACAGACGCAAGTTTCCCTGCTGGCACGCGCGCTCGAGGACCGGGGCCACACGGTTCTGTCGACCGGCTTCCCACAGTACAAGTCGTGGTTTGGCGGAATGGTCGGGCAGTTTCTGAATGGCGATCTCGGGCCGCTGGACTCGGTGGATCCGCATTTCGCCGCATTGCTTTATGCCGGCGACCGCTTTGAGTGCAAGCAACCGATGGTCGATGCTCTGGCGAAGGGCGGAATCGTTTTGACCGACCGATACGTTGCCTCTTCGCTGGCACACCAGACGGCGCGGACTGCGCCGGAGAAACGCGCTGAATTCCGAGCATGGATCGAGCACCTGGAGTACGGAATCTACGGCCTGCCAAAAGAAGACCTGGTGATCTACTTGCGCGTGCCGCCGCACGTTTCACAAACGCTGGTCGCCAAGAAATCGGCAAGGGCGTACACCGACTCGGCGCATGACATCCTCGAAGCCGACATTAGCCACCTACAAGACGCTGCAGACATGTACGACCAACTGGCGCGCGGTTCGCGTTGGAAGACAATCGAGTGCTATGACAACTTGAAGCAGTCGATCCGCACGCCCGAAGCAATTTCCGCTGAAGTATTGGCTGCAGTTCTCCCGTGTTTGCCGCCGGTAAAGGAGAAGCGCTAACGATGGCCTTTTCCGAGTTTCGTGGCAATCCACAAATCGTGACCGCGTTGCGCGGTGCAATGCGCGCGAATCGCGTGCCACATGCGCTGCTCTTTACCGGGCCGCGCGGCGTCGGCAAGTACACCTTGGCGAGGCTGTTTGCGCAAGCCGCCAATTGCGAACGGCTCCCCGACGACGCCTGCGGCGAATGCTACACCTGCCAGCGCATTGCGCTGCTTGCCGATCCGCAACGCCTGATCGAACAGGGCCTGGCAGAACGCGGCGAAAGCGCCGATGCTGCCACGGTGGAACGAACGCCGTTGATCCTGCAAACTCATCCGGACGTCTGGGTGCTGCCGCCGGATCCGGTCCGCCTGAAGGCTCCGGTAGCACACCCGACGCTTCGTATCGGCCAGCTTCGCGCGGTGCAACGGGCAGCCTATTTTCAACCAATGGGCCGCCGGCGGGTGTTTATTTTGGACGAAGCCGACACCATGAAGTGGAACGTTGCCAGCGTTTTCCTGAAAATTTTGGAGGAGCCGCCCGGCTCAGCAACACTGATACTCACTGCGCCCTCGCCGTATTCGCTGCTGCCGACCATCGTTTCGCGCTGCCTGCAATTTCACTTCGCGCCACTGCCGACCGCCGAGGTCGAAGCCATTCTGAAGGAAAAATCTGATTTGGCACCGGCGGAGATCAAGCTCGCTGCCCAGCTTTCTGAAGGTAGCCCGGGCCGGGCCCTGGAAATGGACGCCGAAAAAGAGAGCCAGCGCCGCCGCGCCGCCCTGGCCATTCTGGAGCGCGCGGCACGCGGCGAGGAGTTCGCGCAAATTTTTGCGCAGACTTCGGCCATCGCCAAGGACCGCGAAGTCTCATTCGACGAGCAGCTCGCCGTTTTTTATAGTTTGTTAACCGACTTGCTGGAGCTCTCGTCCGGCATTCGGTCGCCGCAGATTCGCAATGCGCCGCTGCAGAAAGAGCTGGCAGCGCTGGCAAGAAGAGTTACCTCCCTTTGGGTGATGGAGGCATTGCGCGGATTCGATCAACTGGCAATCGGAGCGCGGCGAAACCTGAACCGCCAACTGGGCTTGGAGGCCCTAGCCGCTCACAACGCTGGCCCTGCCCCCAGCAAGAAACCGGCTCCGCCGGAAATGACTCACGCTGAAAATTTTTATTGGATCAAGCAAATGCAGTCCCGCACGCCGATGGCGATCGTGCTGCAAGACGGCGAAACCCTGCATGGAATCGTGGAATGGTACGACCGCGACTGCATTAAGCTAACCCGCCAGGGCAGCCCCAATTTGATGATCTTCAAGCGCAACATCAAGTACGTCCATAAGGACGGCGACGAAAACGGAGAGGAGTAGCGCTATTTAGCGGACTTCTTCTGGCCTTTTTTCAGCTGCCCCTTCTTCAGCTGGATTGGTGCGCGAGCCGGCGACATCGGCTGGTGCTTGCCATCGCCCGCGAGGTGGCGGCCGCCGGTCGCGCCGAAGGTCATCAGCGCCTTGGCCGCCAGTGCGCCTTTCTCGTTCCGAACATCGCACTCCACCACGATGAAGTTTCTTCCGGCCCGCAGCACTTTTCCTTTGGCGTGCACCCTGCCTGCGGGGATCGGCAATAAATAATTGATCTTCAGCTCTATGGTGGCCAGCTCGGTGCCCTTCGGGACAACCGTGTACGCGGCAAACGCTCCCGCAGTGTCGGCCAACGCGGCGGTCACGCCTCCGTGCACCACTTCATGGATCTGGCGATGGTGCTCCTGCACCGTCATGCCCAGCACCGCGCCACCCTCGGAAAGCTGCACCACCTCAAAACCCACTAGCATGTTGAATCGGCTCAACTTCATGCGGCTTTGGGCATATTCCACTACTTCTTTGCCCCAGATTGCTCCCCCCTTCTTGCCCAAGCTGGCCTCCTTACGCGATATCTAGTTCGCAGTCGAACCCCACTTAGGCCCGATGTCACGGTTTTCGAGCGACCCGCGTCTAATCGAGAGTCGGTTTACTCAACGTCAGTTTTACGGGCGGCCGCCGTGCGCCGCCATTCTAGCAGCAAGCCGTCCGGCGGGTGTGTTAGCCTGCCAGCAGCCTCGCAGAAACGCAAAATTATGCGCATTGGCATCACCTGCTATCCCACTTACGGCGGCTCCGGCGTCGTGGCCACCGAGCTTGGCCAGGAACTGGCTGCCCGCGGGCATGATGTCCACTTCATCAGCTACGCCCCGCCGATCCGGATGAATCTGGGCGACCCGCACATCTTTTTCCACGAAGTTGAAGTCGCGTCGTACCCGCTGTTCGATCACCCGCCGTACGCCCTGGCGCTGGCAACCAAGATGCTGGAAGTTTTTGAAGCGCAGTCGCTGGACCTGCTGCATGTGCACTACGCGATTCCTCATTCAGTCAGTGCGATGCTGGCGCGCTCGATGGCCGCTCCCCGGAGGCTGCCGTTTATCACCACACTGCACGGGACGGACATTACGTTGGTTGGCAGCAACCGGTCGTATCTGCCGATTACCAAGTTTTCCATCGAGCAAAGCGATGGGGTCACCGCGATTTCGCAATACTTACAAAAGCAAACCGTAAAGGATTTTGAGATCAAGCGGCCGATCGAAGTGATTCCCAACTTTGTGAATTGCGACCTATATACTCGCCAGCCCAATCTTGCACAACGGGCAAAGTGGGCGCCCGCCGGCGAGCCAATCCTGATGCACTTATCGAATTTTCGCCCGGTGAAACGCATTACCGACGCCGTGGAAATTTTCGCGCAAGTCCGCGCCAAAATGCCCGCCAAGTTGGTACTGATTGGCGATGGCCCGGAACGCGGCGCCGCGGAATATCTGGTTCGCAAAAAGAAATTGCAGAAGGATGTGCACTTCCTGGGCAAGCAGGATCAGGTCTATCGACTGCTGTCCGACGCAGATTTATTCCTCTTGCCTTCTCAGCTGGAATCGTTTGGATTGGCGGCGCTCGAAGCTATGGCCTGCGAGGTGCCGGTCATCGCTACTAATGTTGGCGGCCTTCCGGAAGTCGTGGAAAACGGAGTGGACGGGTATCTGGTGGAACCACAAGACGTGGCTAGCGCTGCGAAATACGCGATTGATCTGTTGTCGCGAGCCGACCGCGGCCGCGAAATGGGCAAACTGGCCCGGCTCAACGCCAAGAAAAAGTTCTGCGCCAACGATGTGATCCCTGCCTACGAACGCTACTATCAACGCGTACTCTCGGAATCCCGCGCCGCATCGGCATAGAAGTACTCAGGAAGCTAACTTGAGCGTGCTCAAAACGCGGTTTATGTCCTGTTGAGTGATCCGAACTCCCGAATCTTTCTTTACCGCCAAAATGACCTGAAGATATCGGTTTTGCGGCCCATACAACTCGAGCCTCACATGCTGTGGATTCTGGGCAGGGTCGTCAAACTGAAATCCGTTCCAGTTCTGCGTGGCTATCCTGAAGACTCCCGTTCTGCCATCGTACACTATCGAACCTTTCATCCCCAGAAGAGTAGAAATTTGACCGGCTCGTTTCCGCGAAATCCAGGGCTTCAGACTATCAGGAGTTACTTCAAGCATCGCCTCAGTCAACGCGAAATCCGACTGAATCGCCTTCGCCCCAAGCACCGGCTCGAGTCGCGTGGTCAGAGCGGCCTGTCTTCCTTCAAGTTCTGAAATCAGACCCGCCGGCTTTCCGGTCAGAACCGAAATCCCTACGCCGTGAGCGAAAACAAAGACTGAAGCGGATAGCGTTTCTCCCTTCGTCTCGTTCTTGCGGTCAAGATCAGTCCACGGAACTTCAAATTCCAAGTTGCCCTGCGTAAGCTTCATTCCCGCAGCCGGATTCGCGGGCGTGACGTGCACCGTCTGGGGCGTAATCCAAAGAATCGGTGACTCTTTGGCCTTCGATCGGAATTGGCAGTATTGGACCGTCTGGTAGCCCCAAGAATAACTGGCAATGACCAGAATGGTGGCGAAGCCAATAAAGAAGCCTTTGCGAGAGATTTTTCCTTTTTGCATTACGAGCAGCCCTCAAACGTCGATGAACGTAGCAAAAGTTCTCCCGCCACGTATTTGCCGCAGCGCGGTTGACCGCCTATATTACCTCATTAACATCTGTCCTTCGACCCCAGACCGGATATGTCCCAGGACCCGCATATGGATGCGATGGATGACGTAGTCCGACCACCAATGCCAATAGGTTTCCGGCCACATCGAATGCGAGTACCAGGTTGTGCCTTCAACGCGCGTGCGGCCACCGGGAAGCGCTGTCAATAAGAATTGCCCTTGATGCGATTCGAAATAGCCGTGCAAGTGGCGCGGTTCGATGTGCCCGTAAGGAGTCATTTCGTTCATCGGCGCTGGATTCGCGGTGACACTGAAACGCAGCAGCCGCGGTTCGTCCCACACGGTAATCGGTTCGACGAACGGCCCGGTGGAAAAAACGCAGTGGCGAACCGCGCCTGGCCCGTGTCCGGCAATTTCCGCGCGAATCGGATAGGCAAGCGCCGCGCGAAACAGCATCTCCTGCGGCGGGGGAATTTCTGAAAACGCCACGACTTTTTGCCAAACTTTTTCAGGCGGTGCGTTGATCTCGAGGGAGCTCTTTACCTCAAAAACGCCGGGTTGCGGCCGCGTGAAATGCTCAATTCCGTAGAAGCCTGGTGTCAGCAGCACGGCCATCGACAGTATCGCGGGAGCATTTCTGCGTCCCCAGTGTGCCGCCTGGATCACGTAGCCCAGGCTTCCGCCCAACAGCGCCAAGATCAACGCCAGCGGCGCAGCCATCATAATGCAGATGATTCCTTCAATCGCCACCAGCAGCAGAATCGCTCCCAGCATCAACACCGGCAGGACCGCCATGGTCACGCATTCTCCGTAGCCTCTCGGTTGGTTATAACTGTGCATGAGCACCGCAAACAATCCCAAGCAAAATGGCAGCCCAACAAAAAGTCCCCAGCCATAAGCCGCTACAACTTGCGTGCCCAATAAGGTAAAGCCCAGACCGATCGCGGCAGTCACTGCGATACTGACTAAGGCGCTTCCCGCACGCGTTTTGGGAATCCAGGTATCCAGGAATTTCGGCCCGGGCCAAGGCGCGCCTTCCTCGCGCGGCGGTTCCGTCGCCGACGGCTTCAAACTCAACACCAGGAAGAACAACAGGTTCGCGATTGGAGCAAAAAATAAAGCCGAAACCCAAGTCGGCTCACCCGCATCGCGCAAGCGCTTCACCGTCATGGCCAGACCCAGCCAGATAAATGGCACCGCCATCAGCAGCATGGTACCGGCGAACAGCCGGTCTTCGAGGCGTAGACCGTGAATGCCGGAAATTGCTCCGAATGGCCGCCAGTAATTCAGCAGGCTCCACGGCCGTCTGAAAAGGCGAGTCACCACCAGCCAATCCAGAAAAAACTTTAGCGCAAACGCCGAGACGCCGACTGCGGCGTAGGTCGCGCGATCGACGCGACCTTCCCACTGCCAAATATTTTCCGCGCGCATGCGTCACCTCCTCCTGACCGAAAGGGCTGACCGAAAGGAACCAAATTTTGAAAGCGAACACCGCTTCAGTTGGCCGCCGGTAAATTGCTTCTTACGTTTTGCTTGTCGCTTCGCAGCTCTCGGCGACACATCCGCGTCTGCTGGCTACCGACTTGTAGCTGGCGTCGAGAACCCGCATCATTCCAGGCAGCGCGGCAATCCACAGCAGCGGCCGCCCCCACCAGATCTCGCGAGCCA
>WNFR01037429.1_pt1 | contig 10034 bp, 7 predicted proteins | sample 5400221 | NCBI WGS metagenome assembly WNFR01 (sample SAMN13153357, study PRJNA577476) | soil metagenome | isolation source: 40 cm soil under Madrone tree | place: USA:California | collected 2016-06-14 | reverse complement strand
CGATCTGATAATCCTTGTCGGCTTGCGATTGGCCTTCTACATGGAAGCCCCTTGCCTGAATATTCTCCAGCGGCAATCCACTGGCGAGAGCAGCGGACTTTACGCCGGGAAGTGACTTCAATTTTTCCAGCAGCTGATCGTTAAATGCCGTGACTTGTTGTGGCGTCTTGTATTTTTCGGGTGTCAACCGCACGATTGCGGTAAGCAGGTGGTCGGCGACAAAGCCGGGGTTGACCTTACGGAGCTCATTCATGCTGCGCACCATCAGTCCGGCGCCAATCAGCAAGACCAGCGCCAACGCAACTTCCGAAACCACCAGCAGAGAACGTAGTTTCCCGGAACGGCCTATCACAGATTTTGAAGTCCTGATTAGCGACTGATTGATATCCTGACGCACCGCGTGCACAGCCGGCACACTACCGAACACGACAGCGGCGAAAATTACCGCGAGTGACGTAAAGCCGAATACCGGAACGTCAAAACTAAGAGTGTGCAGACCCAGAAAATCCGTGGGCGCGAAGCGGTTAATCGCTGTCATACCCCACTCCGCCAGCAGCAGTCCGGCAAGACCTCCTAAAAGGCTAAGCACCAGGCTTTCCGCCAATACCTGGCGGACAATGCGTCCTCGTCCTGCTCCAAGGGCCATGCGGACCGCGATTTCTTTCTCGCGTCCTGCGGCGCGGGCCAGCAGCAGGTTCGCGATGTTCGCACAAGCAATCAGTAGGACAAATCCCACCGCGGATTGAAGGACCAGCAACCATAATTGAAACTCGGAACCCACATCTTCCTCGCGCAAATTGAAAATGTTTACGCCGAAGCCTTCATTCAAACCGGGGTCCTTCTGCTCCAGACGTTTTCCGATTACGTCCATCTCCGCCCGTGCCTGTTCCAGGGAGACACCGGGCTTTAAGCGGCCGAGAACGTAGTTGCTCCTCGATTGCAACACGGGCACCGGCTGACTGGTACTCTCATCCAGAGGGACCCACAGGTCCGGTTTCTTTTGATCGAACCCTCCATAGGTAGCCATTAGACGAAACGGACGCGGCAGCACGCCTACAATCTTGTAAGTCACTCCGTTCAGGAGCAGTGATTTGGTCAGCACGTCAGGATCTTTCCCAAAATGTTTCTCATAGAAGGGATAGCTCAGCACCGCGACATGGTCGCGTCCGGGTGTGCCTTCACCAGCGGCAAAGGTGCGCCCCATATCGGCCCTAACGCCGATGACCTCAAAGAAGTTGGCTGATGCCTTCTCCGCTGTCACCTGCTCAGGCTTGTCATTCCCGGTGAGCGTGAAGTTGACATCCGTGTACGCGGCAAGCTGCTCGAATGATTTGGATTCGGATTGCCAGTCAGAATAGTTCTTGAGACAAGTCGGCAGACGCTCGGCAATGATTCCTTCGAGCTTGGGGTTCTTCTCCCACACCACCACCAGCCGGTCCGCTTCCCTGAATGGAAACGGACGAAACAAAAAAGCACTGAGGGCGCCGAACATCGCCGTGTTGATGCCAATCCCCAGAGCCAGCGTCAAGACCGCGATAGTGGTAAAGCCTGCATTTTTGCGTAGCATCCGCAGACTGAAGCGAACGTCCTGGAACAGGGTTTCCATCCTTAGCTCCTAAGCTCCTAAAATCTCGCAGTCGCTAGTATTCTGCAATATGCATAACTGCTCTATCTCGCGCCCGGAAAATAGTTCGCCGTCCGGAAACAAATAGCGGGACACGATGTTTTCTTACGAGCAAACTATTGAGCCGCGCAACTTGAGTGTAGAGGGAAAAGCACTTTTAATACCGAATCTTGGATTCAGCCTAAGCAGCTGAAAACAATGGGGCCTCGCGTGACATGATCGGGGAAATGTTCGGGATCACTGTCCGTTACCGGATTGCAAGTGTTCGGAAGTGGACAGCTGGCGCGGTTTCTTTATCTTTTTTTCACAATTCATTGAACAATCTAACAACTTCAGGTATTTTGGGTCGGCAGATTGCAGATTGAGGCTGGTAACTACAGGAGACTCTGTACATGAAAGCCGCAACCGACCTTCCCTCTTTATTGAACGCGGCTCCGGGCCAGTCTATAGCTGTTGTTATTCCCGAGACCGGCACTACCGTCACATACACTGCCCTGCGCCAGCAGGTCATGAGGATGGCTGAGACTCTGGCTGGCTTGGGAATCCGTTCCGGTGATCGGGTGGCAAGCGTGCTTCCGAACGGGCTGCCCACGATTGTAAGTTTTCTTGCGGCGTCGATCGCAGGAACAGCAGCGCCGTTGAACCCTGGCTATCGCTACGATGAATTCTGTTTCTATCTCGAAGACACCAGCGCGCGCTTGCTGCTCTGTCCCACCGAAGGCGCCGACGACGCGCGACGCGCCGCCGAGAAGATGAACGTCCCGGTCTATGCCGTTGAGATGGACAATCAAGGATCCGTGAGCATCGTTGGCGCATCTGCTCGGGTCTCAGTTGCTGGGCCCGCGCCTGACGATATCGCACTCGTCCTGCATACCAGCGGCAGTACTGGACGGCCCAAACGCGTTCCGCTCAAACACATCAACCTTGCGATTTCGTGCGCCAACGTCGCGGATACCTACGCGCTCACGTCGGACGATGTCTCGCTCTGTGTGATGCCACTCTTCCACGTCCACGGTCTGGTCGCGTCCACGCTGGCAACGTTCCTGACTGGAGGAACGTTGGTTGTTCCCGGCAAATTCAATCCGCTCTCCTTCTGGCGGACAGTAAAAGATCATCGCGTCTCCTGGTATTCCGCTGTGCCGACGATTCATCAGCTCGTGTTGGCAAGGACCAGCGAGCGCCCCGAAGGCACCGAGCGGCTCAGGTTTGTCCGCTCGTGCAGCGCCGCATTGTCACCGCAGGTGATGGAGAAGATGGAGACCGTCTTCAAAGTTCCCGTGCTTGAAGCGTACGGCATGACGGAAGCCGCGCACCAGATGTGCTCCAACCCTCTGCCTCCTCATGGCCGCATCCCGGGTTCAGTAGGGCCCGGCACAGGTGTGCAGATCAGCATCATGGACGAAAGCGGCAATCATCTTCCCCAAGGTCAGGTTGGCGAAGTGGTGATTAGCGGACCGAATGTGATCCGCGGGTATGAGAACAATCCAGAAGCCAATGCCAGCTCATTCGTAAATGAATGGTTCCGCACCGGAGATCAGGGTGTGCTGGACGCGAACGGCTACCTGACTCTCACCAGCAGGCTCAAAGAACTGATCAATCGCGGCGGTGAAAAAATTGCGCCGCGTGAAATTGATGAAGTCCTGCTCTCTCATCCCTGCGTCGCGGAGGCGGTCGCGTTCGGCATGCCACACCCTACCTGGGGAGAAGAAGGTAGGCGCCTACATTGGCGGGCTGATGTCCCGCGCCGGCCATGATGTGACGCTTCACGCCAGAGGCCCGCACTTGCAAGCCATGCAGCAGCACGGCGTACGCATCATCACCGCAACCGAGGATTTCTATACCAATCCCAAAGCAATCGGCGATCTTCAGACTGCAGGAAAGTTCGATGTCGTCTTCCTCTGCGTGAAAGCGCATGGCCTGCCGGCTCTGGCGCCACAGCTACCTGCGGTAATCGGACCGGAGACCACAGTTGTGAGCACGCAGAATGGAATTCCCTGGTGGTACTTTCAGTGTGAAAACAGTCCACTTGCTGGTACGCACCTGGAGCGAGTTGATCCCAACGGCGTGATCTCAGCAGCGATTTCCTCTCGGCAAATTGTGGGTTCGCTCATCTATTTTGCCACAGAGATCATCGAGCCGGGGGTGATCAAGCATGACGAAGGAAACCGCGTCACTCTGGGCGAGCCAGACGGATCGCGCTCGGAGCGGTGTCGGGCGATCGCTGAGGCGCTGATATCTTCCGGTTTGCGCAGTCCAGTCACTACCAGCATTCGCACTGAAATCTGGGTCAAGCTGCTGGGCAATCTTGCCTTCAACCCTATCAGCGCACTTACCGGCGCAACTTTAGGCCAGATGATTCGTGACTCTGAGGTTTCCACTCTAGTGCGCAACATCATGCAGGAAGCAGAGACTCTGGCTAAACGACTGGGTATGGAGCTGCCTATATCCATCGAACAGCGGATTGCCGGAGCGGCGAAGATTGGCGAGCACAAGACCTCAATGCTGCAAGATCTCGAAGCTGGGCGGCCTCTGGAACTGGAGGCCATTGCCGGAGCAGTTGTAGAACTGGCAGAACGTTTGAACGTGCCGATGCCGAACACGCGCGCGGTTTACGCATGCGCCCGGCTTATGGCACAGCAGCGCTCACAAGCGGCTGCAGGAAAGACCTAAAACTATCAGGAGGAAACTATGGGCAAGCGTTGGATACAATTCGCAGCCGCTGTAGTCGCGATGATCATGATCGCCAATCTGCAGTATTCCTGGACACTATTCGTCAAGCCTCTGGCCAAGGCGCTCAACCAGAAAGACATTGTGGCCGTGCAATGGGCAGGGACTCTTTTTCTGATATTTGAAACCTGGGTAACGCCGGTGGAAGGCTGGCTGATTGACCGGCTCGGCCCGCGCATATTTCTTTCGATAGGCGGCGTGCTCGTGGGCATTGGCTGGACTTCCATGGGCTTTGTCCACAGCATTGCGCAGCTCTATGTTATGTACGCGATCGCTGGCATCGGCGCCGCATTCATCTATAGCGGCTCGGTGGCCACTGCTCTGAAGTGGTTCCCCGACAAGCGTGGCACGGTATCGGGCTTTATTACCGCCGGCTTTGGCGCAGGCGCTGCGCTGTTCATTCCCATCATCGCGGTTGTGCTCAATCGTGGGGGCTACCGTGAGGCGTTCCTGTACAGCGGAATCGCACAGGCCGTGCTCATTCTGATCGCCGCGCAATTCCTGCACAATCCAGGACCGGATTTCAACGTGTCCAAAGCGGCGCGAGCGCCGGTGTCGCCAAAGATCCGCCGCAACACTACGCAGTTCAACAGCCTGCAAATGTTAATGACGCCGCACTTCTATTTGCTCTTCATCACCTTTGTGCTGATCAATGTTGGCGGCTCGATGGTAACCATCCAGAGCGCTCCCGTAGCCGATTACTTCAAGATCAGCGCCGCAGCTCTGACCGCCGCGCTGGCAACTGGACGCCTCGCCAACGGCGCGGGCCGCATCTTCTGGGGATGGCTCTCCGACCGCATTGGCCGCGAGATGGCCATGTTCATCCCGTATGTTCTTCAGGCGTTCAGTCTGATCGCTGTCCTCACGATTGGCCGCCGCTCCGGTACGGCATTTACCATCACTCTGGTGATTGTCTACTTCATCTGGGGCAGCATGTTCTCGCTCTTCCCGGCCATCATCGGCGACTACTTTGGCTGGCGTTTTCTCGCTACCGCCCGTTCGCGGTGCCTTCCTTCCCTTCGAAACATCCGCGCAATTACACTGAACATCGCAAGAGTGTATGACCGTCGACAACCTCCAAGGCCGGATTGCGCTGCTTGTACTCTACGACGTCTCTGACGAGATCAGGCTTGAGGAATTGCAGCACCTCATTGGCGGCAAGCCGCTTGCGCCCACTTTCAAGCATCCCGCGCCTGAGTACGTACGCTTTGAGCGCCCGCCCGTAATCGAGCCGCTGGATCCAATCTCCCTGCCTACCGGAGAACATTTCACCGCCTCAGTGCAGTATTACGACTACGGCGTAGTCAGCGTGCTCTTGCATTACCAGTTTTCCGGAAACTGGCGGCAGCTCGAGGCGCTCGCCGGCAACTGGATTTCCGGCAACGTCTTTGATGATCTCTCACGGAAGATCGTAGAGCGAAAAGTTGAAGCTATTGCTCCAGCCATGGACAAACGTTACGACCACTTATTGAGCGAGGACTATTGCATCGTCCATCTGCACACAATTCCAGACGTGACAGATGCTGCGGCACTCTTGCAAAAACATGGCGCCGACATCAGCCAGATCGTTCGCGGAGAGACGTCGCCGCTTTCAGAATCTGAACGCAATGAAATCTTGCAAGCGCATATGTCGTACTACCCCAACGACCTGGTGGTCATCGGCTGGAACGCCGCTTTTCTCTATGACACGGAAGCAGGCGCGGAAACAACCGTGCGTCTTCTCGAGTACGCCAACTCACAGCTTCTTCAGTTCCGGCACTATGACGACCTACTCACGCGCGAACTGCGCGATGTCTATCGCTTTCTCGAGCGCAAGCGCGGATTGATTGCCGGATGGCGTATGCGTCCCGCCGCTACTCGTCTGCACACAGTCATGCTCGACGTGACCGAACTGACCGAGCACACGAACAATGCGCTGAAATTCGTGGGAGACATGTTCTCCGCCAGGCTGTACAAGCTGGGCGCCGCCCGTATCGGCGTGAATGACTATCAGGTACTCGTACAGGAAAAGCTCCACACCGCAGACGATCTCTACGACTTCATGATCGAGCAATTTCACCAGGCTCGTGGATTCGTGCTGGAATTCATCGTAGTGCTGATCTTGATCATCGAACTTTTCTTCTTGTTCCAGGGACAGAAGCCGTAAGACAGCAATCAGCACTCAGCATTCAGCCCCGCGGCCTTTTGGGCATTACGGATAAGGCAGAAGAATGGTTTCGGGTGTCGCCTCATTGACCAATCCTGCTGGGATACGAGATCGTTACGGGCTGAAGCTGAGTGCTGAGTGCTACGCGGGCAACCGCTTCAGCAAACTGGCAGCCCGGCGAAACCACGGACGCTCCATGCGCCGCAGATATCCGGGCATAGTGGCTTGTTTGGCAAGTATGCGTTGGGCCCACTGGCGGGCTTCAGCCGGATTCCCATTTGAGGCGAGAAAACTGGCGTAATTGTATTGCGTCTCCGACAACGTGGAAGTCTGGGTAACTTCGCTAAACAAACTGGCTGCGCGGTCGTTCTGTCCTGTGCGCGCCCATGCATAGGCCAGCAATCCGGCTGCTCTTCCATAGTCATAGCCGCTGGCCTTGGTCACGACCCGCTCCAGGTCAGCCGCTGCACTGGGATAGTCATTTAACTCGAGTTCGCACAAAGCGCGGCGATAAAATGGATCGGGCGAATCTGTCCGCACGGATATGGCGTGGTCATAACACTCTTTTGCCTGCGCATACTTCTTCGATTCCAGATAGAGGTCGGCCAACTCTTCATAATTCCCGGCGGATGGATTGTCTAAAACCATCATCTCCAATTGCTTCACCCGCTTGCGATGACCCAGGACCTGCAAATAGGGCCGCAATAGACCCAGGTCTGGAACAACCTCAACCAATATGTAAACCAGCGCTCCCAAACCGCCACCCATGAGGATGATCCACAGCCAAAAGGTATTCGGACGGCGCCGCACGAAATGGTACACCGCGATCGCCATCAGAATGAGGCCGTAGCTATAGTTGCCGAAAAGGTGCATGAATGCGTGAGGCGAAAATATAACACAGCTACTTGGCGCGAGGATGGGTCCGATCGTAAACCTCAAGCACCTGGCTCACCGAAAGCTGCGTGTACTTCTGTGTGGTGGAAAGCCGCTCGTGGCCCAGCAGCTCCTGGATGGCGCGCAGGTCTGCTCCTTCGCTCAGCATGTGGGTCCCAAACGCGTGGCGCAACGTGTGCGGATGGACGTCCGGCGGCAGCCCCTTGGCGATGGCGATCTGCTTCACGATCCGTCCGACGCTCCGAGTCGTCAACGGGCCGCCGCGCTGGTTGATGAACAGCCGCTGCGTGGTCTTCTCTGACTGCCGCAGCAACTGCTGCCGTACCTCGCGATACGCCCGCAACACTTCCTGCACCGCTCCCTCGATCGGCACATAGCGTTGTTTGCGGCCCTTCCCGCGGACCAACAGTACGCCATTCGCGTCCTGAATGTCGGCCATCTCAATCCCAACCAGTTCAGAATTACGCAGGCCGCAGCCATACAGTAATTCAAAGATCGCACGGTCGCGCTCAGGGAAAGACGCTGTCTCCGGCATCGCGCTGTTCAGCAAGCCGTTGATTTCCTCGAGCGTTGGCACGCGCGGCAGTTTCTTGGGAAGCTTCGGCGTTGACACCAGCTTGGCGGGATTCTGCTGGACCAGCCCCTCGCGAGCCAGCCACTTGAACAGCGAACGCAATGCGGCCAAAGCTCGCGCAACCGAGACCTTACTCAAGTTCGCGGCATGAAGTTGGGAAAGAAATCCGCGAATGAAGACGTGGTCAATGTCTTTCCATTTGATTTCCGGACCAACATACTCGGCAAAGCGCCGCAGTTCTTTGCGATAAGCCCGCAGAGTGTGCGGCGAGGCGTTGCGCTCCGCTCGCATTGATTCCAGAAATTTACTGATTCCACCATGAATCTGGGCGTTGGCCGGGACACTGCCTGCTTTCACGAACTCTGCTCCATTCTATTCTTGACCGCGCGCGGATGATGTTTGCGATAGACGCTCTTCAGATGATCGAGGGCAACGTGGGTATAGATTTGGCTGGTCGAGATGTCCGCATGTCCCAGAATCGTCTGCACCGTCCGCAGGTCTGCGCCCTTTTCCACCATGTGTGTGGCACAGCTGTGCCGGAACATGTGAGGACTCGCGTGGCGAGTCGGCGATGATGCCGCGTTCACCATCTGCCACACCCGTTGCCGGGTGAGCCTGCCTCCCAGACGCCGCACAAACAATATGGGCGAGACGCGACCGCAGAGCAAGACTTGTCGCCCGCCCGCCATGTATTTCTGAATTGCCTCCTGCGCCGCGCGCCCCAAAGGCACGATCCTCTCCTTGTCGCCTTTGCCGCGCACCAGAACGTGGCCGAGTTCCAGCTTTAAGTCTTCCAAGCGGACTCCAATCAACTCAGAAACTCTCATGCCGCTTGCGTAGAGCACTTCGACGATTCCAAAGTCGCGCTGCGCCAGCGCGCGCAGCATTTGGGTATCTTGTTTTGGCTGGATGGATTTCTGTATAGCGGTAATCTCGCTGCCTGCCAGCGATTTGGGCAGGACCTTCCACTGCTTGGGCGAATCAATGTCAAGCGTGGGATCACTTTGGATGCGGCGGTCGAGCAGCAGGTATTTGTAAAAATGCCGGAGCGCCGAAAGTTTGCGCCCCACCGACCTGCCGCTGACTCCATTCGAAAACAGTTCGCCTAGGAAAGCACGGACATCTTCCCTGCGGGCTTGCAGCGGCTCGCGCTTTTTCTTTTCCAAGAATTCAGAGAATTGCTTGAGGTCTGACTCGTATGCGCTCAGCGTCAATGCGGCCAGGCCCTTCTCGATTTTTAGATAATCGAGAAAGTCCGAAAGCGCACGCTGGCCGATGGCTGTCACAAACCCAGTATGCTCCCCAGTTTTGCATGAGTAAATAACAGGAAAGGTTCAGGCGGGCTTACTTGCCCTTCTTCACTGGCATGACAAACGGCTTTTCCTCAATTCCGTTTCGCCGCGCCACCACCACGGCATTCAGTGCGCTCTCCGGGTTTTCCTCATGCTTGAAGAAGGCGAAAACTTCCTTATCGCGGCCTTGTTCCTTAAGTTCGTCGGCAATCTTTTCCAATTCGGAAGTCGAGTACTCGGGTACTCGGAAGCGGTAGTAGACAAAATCGGCGGTAACGATACGCGGCGCGGCAATCTTTTCGCTCTCCGCCCAGCACAAAGCGGCATTCCTCGACTTGAGGATGTCGTACACAGCGTCAGTGAACCAACTCTGGTGGCGAAATTCAAACGCAAACCGGTACGCGTGCGGAAGGAACTGAGCGAAATCCTTTAACACGGCCAGGTCGGCCTGGAGATTAGGAGGGGTCTGCACCAGGATTGGCCCCATCTTTCCCGACTCACGCAGCGGCTCCATGCTTTGCAGGAACGCGCGGAGCACGTCGCCCGCATCTTTCAGACGTTTGAAATGGGTGATGGCCTGATGCGCTTTGGCCGCGAAACGAAAGTCTGGAGTGGTGTTTGCAACCCAGCCCGCAATGGCGCTCGCGGTGCCCATTCTACGGAAGGTTGCGTTCAGCTCCACCGCGTTAAGTCGCGTGGAATAAAACTCAAGAAAGCGTTTCTGCGGCAGTTTTTCCGGGAAGAATGCCGGTTTCCACGTGGGATAAGACCAGCCTG
>WNFR01009092.1_pt1 | contig 10035 bp, 9 predicted proteins | sample 5400221 | NCBI WGS metagenome assembly WNFR01 (sample SAMN13153357, study PRJNA577476) | soil metagenome | isolation source: 40 cm soil under Madrone tree | place: USA:California | collected 2016-06-14 | reverse complement strand
GAGTACCGCACTTCGTTGCGTGAATATGTGGCCGGGGGAGGCGAACCCGCACTGGGCCGGGCGTATGAACTCGGCCGCCGGGCGCTTACCGAGCAAAAGAGCCTCGTGGAGATGGCTTCGCTGCATCATCGAGCTGTACTTTCTTTGGTTCTCGGTACGGAAAGTGAAAAACGCCGGGAGGAATTGCTCCGATCAAGCGGCGAATTCTTCGCGGAGTGCCTGTCTCCTTATGAGATGGCACACCGCGGATTTCAGGATGCGGTGAAGGCTCTGCGTCAATTGAATGAAACGCTCGAGGAGGAAATCAAGCGCATCGCCTACGCGGTGCACGACGAGGCTGGACAACTCCTCGTCGCCGTGCACCTTGCGCTCGCCGAAGTGGCTCTGGAATTGCCCGAGCCTCAGCAAGCGCAGTTCGCCCGGATTAAAGAAATGTTGAACCAAGTTGAGAAACATTTACGACGGTATTCCCATGAACTTCGGCCGACGATCCTAGATGATCTTGGCTGGATTCCCGCGATCCGTTTTCTAGCGGAAGGAATTTCGAAACGAGCCAATCTGCCGATTCACATCGAGGCGGCCGTTCCCGGACGCCCACCTGCCACAGTTGAGACGACACTTTATCGCATCGTTCAAGAAGCACTAACCAATGCCGTCAAGCATGCGAAGGCGAGCAATGTCTGGATTCGCGCTGGCAGAGAAAATGCTCTTCTGTGCTGCTCTATCCGGGACGACGGCGCGGGATTCGATATTCGCCAGGTTCAAAAGACGCCGCAACGGAAAGGACTAGGACTCATCGCGATGCAGGAGCGCGTGACCGCCATCGGGGGAACCCTGCAAATTGATTCTGGACCGGGCCAAGGAACAATACTTTCCATCCGAATACCATTGGAGGTTGATGATGCCAATTCGAATCGTACTCGCGGATGACCACGTGCTGGTACGTCAGGGGCTTAAGTCATTGCTGGAACGGGAGAAATTTCAGATCCTGGCCGAGGCATCGGACGGCCAGGATGCCGTCCGCTTGACGGAAACGCACTATCCGGATATCGCCATCTTTGATATCAGCATGCCCACTCTCAATGGAATTGATGCTGCCCGTCAACTGGGCCGTTCCTGCCCGAAAACTAAAACAATCCTTCTCACCCAGCATGAAGAGGAGCAGTACATCCATGAAGCTCTAGAGGCCGGAGTCAAGGGTTACGTCTTGAAGAATCAGGTTGCCAGTGACCTCATCCATGCCATTCAACAAGTCTCCCGCGGTGAGTTCTATCTTAGCCCGGGAATTTCTCGCGCGGTGATGGAGGCCTACCGGAGCAAAGCCGATAGGCCAGCAGATCCCTTGACGGTCCGCGAGCGTCAGGTGCTGCAGTTGATTGCCGAAGGAAAATCCACGAAGGATACTGCCTGCGTTCTGGGTATCAGTGTCAAAACGGCTGAATCTCATCGGATGCGGCTCATGCAAAAATTGGATATCCACGAGACAGCAAGTCTTGTCCGCTACGCAGTCCGCCGTGGACTCGTGCAGCCCTGAATGGAAATGAGGGTGGTTGCCTGCTCGCAGCCCGTTACTGCACTGCAAGTGGAACCATTTCAGTAGGATAGCACACGCTGTCAGCTCATCTTGTGCATCTGTCTCGGCGCTGCTCCTGCTCGGGTCTTTACCTCAGAAAAATGGAGGAAACTACCCGATTGCCAGGGATTCGAGGAATTCTCTAAGCTTCCCCCTATACCATGTCCGTTCGCCTCTTGCTCGCCGATGATCATGACCTGGTCCGCCAGGGACTCAAGGCTTTGCTGGAAAGGCAAGGGTTTCAAGTAGTTGGCGAGGCCTCGAATGGACAAGAAGCGCTGCGCCTGGCTGCCAAGGACAAGCCGGATGTGGCCATCATTGACATCAGCATGCCGGTCATGAATGGCGTTGACGCCGCACGGGAAATGACGAAGTCATCGCCGAAAACAAAGGTCATACTTCTTACGCAGCATGACGAAGATCAGTACGTCACCGAGGCTCTTCGTGCCGGAGTAAGAGGATACGTGCTCAAGAACCAGGCCGCGGACGATTTCGTGCACGCTATCCGGGAAGTCTGCCGGGGATCCGTTTATCTTAGTCCGAGCATCTCACGGACGGTTGTTGACGTTTATTTATCCAAAACGTATGACTCGGCCGATCCCCTTTCAGGGCGCGAGCGCCAGGTTCTTCAACTAGTTGGTGAAGGAAAGTCCACGAAAGACGTCGCTGTGCAATTGGGGATCAGCGTAAAAACTGCTGAATCGCACCGAGCAAGACTCATGAAGAAGCTCGATATCCACGAAACGGCGAGTTTGGTGCGCTACGCCATCCGCCGCGGTTTGATCCAGGCCTGACCGCGCCCCTGGAAGGGTTCAACCCCAGACCGTTTTCGGTCATTTTACCCAGTCGAAATGGGTGATTCACCGGATTGAAATCATTTGGCAACCGGCTATGTTGCTAGGAGAGGAGCGGCCGCCTCCGTGATCAGGGCCCCCACCTCGAACACCCCAACTACCGAACTGCGCTGACACGGAGGCAGGCCGAACTCATGTTGGTGGAGGCTCCTTGTATATGAACAAGCAAGTCCCGAAATACGTTACGCAGGCAAGAGCCTGCTTCCTTCTCGGCATATCGGAAGCGGACTTCCGACGCATTTCGAAGCAATCGGGATTGGGCCGCGTGGAACGAGCCGGCAACGAGGAAGAGACCTACTTCACCTACGAGGAATTGCGGCAGATTTGCATGCTCGCGGCGCAACAGATGCAGGCTGTCCACTGAAATGCTGTCCGGAGCGCTTTGGCTCGCAGGGCAAGGAAAACGAATGATGTTTCGTGACGCGCGTAAAGAAGAACAGTTCGGATGGCGGAAGGTGATCGCGGCGGAGGACTATCCGCGGATGAAGGATGCCCAGATATGCCAATGAACTCAAACAAGTTCACTAGCTGCTCGCGGAAACGACAGGCAGACTTCAAATCCGTGAACAATCCGTCTGATGTGGCGATCCTGAGCATGGCGGTTGATTCCCAACCATTATTTCGCCGAGGTGTCCGGGGTTCGCTACGTCGCAGAGAAAATGAGTGTATTGATGACGTTTTCCAAGCTCTCCTTTCGGAAGCAAATCGAGAACTCGCAAGTTTGTTGCGAGACGTACGCTCGGAGTCGCAAGGCACGTTGGCCGGTGACACTCGGAGTCAGCCGGTCAGTGAGCTGCTGATGCGCGCGGTCCGCTGTGCTGCGAAACAGTACATGTTGCAAGCAGAACTAGGAAATCTCGCGCTTACCGACGAGCTCACTGGCTTGTATAACCGCCGTGGCTTAATGGCCGTAGCAGAACGCCAAATGAGACTCGGACGGCGCACCGGCCGGGGAATGTTACTTTTTATGATGGATGTGAACGGCCTGAAAAGTATCAACGATTCCTTCGGCCATCTTGAAGGCGACTGTGCGTTGAAGCGCACGTCCGCCGTTCTGGAAGAAACATTTCGCGATTCAGATGTTATGGCTCGTCTGGGAGGAGATGAATTCGCCGTTCTTGCCATCGAGGCAGCTGGGCACAGCGAACCCACGATCAAGGCTCGGTTATTCGAGCGATTGAAATCAATTAGTGCTGAACAGTCTCGCTATGAAATTTCTCTCAGCGTAGGAGTTGCGCGTTTCGATCCGCGCAAGGTCACCTCGATTGGAGAACTGATGGTGAAGGCCGACCAAGCCATGTACGAGGAGAAGCGGCGCCGACCGAGGCCAATTCTCGAGACGGAGATCAGTTCTCAACCTCAATAGGCAATATGGACCTTAGAGAATCATGGTCGCTGAATTTCTTGTTGGTTCCTGCAAGTTTTCGACACCGCCCAGCCCGGTGCAAGCTATCTGAACCTAGCTTTGGAAGGCCATTTCACAAATGCCTGTGCGGTATGGACGACTTGAAAAACGGATTCGGCTGGTTGCTCCGGTAGAGATATCCAGCCTTCTGAACCCCGCTGCGACTGAGCGGACGACTATGGAAAACTTCTGCTCACTGGGAATACGCATTTTGACCCAACGGGCTAGGGAGCTGAATGAAAGACTGTGGGTCAGGTTGATGGACGGGGATCTGCGAGCCCTCGCATGCGTTGTTTACTGTCAGCGGCTTCCAGACGGGCGCTTTGGTGTCGGATTGCAATTCCAAGGGCAGGCCGTCAATTGGTCAAGAAACTCGTTGACTGGTGCCGGCGGTTGAATGGCCGGCGCGACCAATCTTCGACGATCAATATCCGCTGACGCCCGGCAAAACTCCAGCCGGACTTGACTCGTTTACTGAGGACAGAATTCATTATCGCCACAGAGCTCTTGAGCTAGGTGCTCGGCGCACGGTCTGAAGAAAACTTTCGTCTTGTCAACGATCTTCAGCAGCTTCTTAGGATCTGGACTGTCTCTTGGAGCTTCTGGCTGAGCAGAAAAAGACCTTCTGACACGCGGAGCGCGCACGAATGTAACAGGGGAGCGCTGATTTACAAAATGGTAATCTACGGAAGGGGAGGCCTGCAGACTCCCACCGTCAGGTTGCTGCTCAGATTATTATAGTTATTTCCGGAACCAAGGTCGTTGGTACCGTTGGCGCTGATCGCCGAGGCTAGGCCCGAATTGGCTGCAAACGTGTTGTTATTCACACAGGCATTATTTGCCGCTCTCGGCGACGCGTCTAGATAGATTCCTTGTGATCCTGGGCCGCCGATCGTCGCGCCGCTGATGAATGTGCCGTCACCCTGAATGCCCATCACTACTACGGAACTGCTCGATCCCGTGAAAGTTCCGCCGCTGACCGTATTATGGCTGTCCTGGGCCAGGCCGAGGGCGTCAAAGCCGCTGATGTAGAATTGGAGGTTTCCGTTTCCAGAAACAGTGCAGTGATTGAAGGCGTTGTACTGGTTGAAGTTGCCGAATGTGATGATGCCGGCATTGCCGTTGTTAATTCCGCTTCCGTTGTTGGTGACGACGCAGTAGCAGAAAGTGTTGTGCGAGGAATAATATTCAAGGCTGATGCCGTTGTCGTAGGGCGAAGCGCTGTTCTTAACTGTTAGAGAGTTGAAGGTGTTCCACCGGGCGGCTGCGGTCTTGAAGGGCCGTCCAGTTGCTAAGGCCGCATCGACGGTAAGGTTGGAAATTGTTCCGTTGGCCGATCCAACAAGCTCAAATCCGAAGGCGCCGCCGCCGAGGCATCCGGTGCCGGGTGCTCCCTGATTTTCGTTGGAAATCGACATTCCTTCCACCCACAAATTCCCCTGACTGTCAAACCACACGGCAGATCCGCACTGCTCGCTGCCAGCTCCAGTGACGGTTATGTTGCTCCAGCCGACGTTAAAATTTCCGTGACTTAAGATTGCCGCGCCCCGCACGTTCCTCGCGGTGACTCCGCTGACCGTGGATTCGGCGACTCCGGCCAGCTCCAATCCGTAGGTGTTGGTCCCGTTTCCGTCGAAAGTGATGTTTTGCACCGTAACCCCGGTAACTGGGTTCAATATCTTTTGAGCCATCGCGCCATTCACCGCTGGGTCATAGGTATCATGCACGGCCGTCGTTACCGTGATGGTATTTCCGGAAACCGAGGCAACCTTCACGACCTCCCCGCGACAACCGACCAGATCACAGCCCATGTCGTGGCCAGGAGCGGTATCGGTGGAATAATCCTTGCCTCCTTGCTGCAGGCGTACGTATTCTCCCACTGTAACACCGAGAAGCGAAGCAGTCGTAAAACTCGCAGCCAGTTCGTTTGCCGGCGCGTAAAATGGGACTGCTGGACCGTAGTTGGGATTACCGTTGCCGGACCCACCAATCACCATGATAATTGATCCGATTCCGGAGGCGGTGTCACGAATGATGGCGCAACTCGAACCGTCCACGGTCACATTCGAGAGGGGCGCTCCGTCCGAGGTGTTGTTAATTGTCAATTGGGCCAGAATCAAGTAAGTGCTGTTAGCTGTGCATGGAAACAGCAGCGTATCACCCGGTTGCAAAGCCGAGATGGCGGTTTGGATGGCTGCGGTGTCGTTCGTGGTTCCGTCGCCCTTCGCCCCGTAGGTCTGGACGTTCCTAATGGTAGCGTTGGCGGAGGGCACCATGGAGATCAAGCACAATGTCAAACACCCAAGGAACGCAGCGAGGTAAGCCGGGTTCAAGTGTACCGAAGTGCTAGCAACGTGCCCGCCGCGCTTTCCTCGGATGTGGTCTTTGCCCCGGGATGGAACTACCCGCATTTCACAGGAGTAGAGCGAACGAACAAGATTCTGGACGGTGTCAATCATGGGGACCTCCAGTTTCCTTTGGTTCCATGAGCTCTTTCGGATACAAGACAGCAAGCTGCTTGAGCATGAGCCACGGAACACGGGGCTGGATCGCCGTAGATCCGGCGAGGGGTCACCTCCCTACCGGCAACTGGGCGTAAACGCGTTTCGCTGGTGCATGATGGCAACACCCTCTGGTGCTACCGCCACCCCACCCACTGTGTCCACCACGGTGTTCGTCGCAGTGTTGATTACGGACACTGTGCTCGAGTATTCGTTCCCCACATAGGCAAACGCCCCGTCCGGCGTAATTGCCACGCCGTGGGGGGTACTTCCCACGGGGATGGTGGCCACCACAGAGTGGGTCGCCGTGTTAATTACCGATACTGTACTTGCAGCGGCGTTGGCCACGTAGGCGAACGCCCCGTTCGGCGTGATAGCCACGGCGTAGGGGCCGCTGTTGAACGACCCGCTCACCACTGGTACGGTGGCGACCACAGTGTTAGTGGCGGTACTGATCACCGAGACGTTGTCCGAGGACTCATTCGTTACGTATGCGGAGGCACCGTTTGGCGTAATCGCTACTGCCACGGGACCATTGCCGACTGGCACCGTAGCCACGACGGTGTTTGTGGCGGTGTTGATAACGGAGACGTTGTTGGAGTTCAAGTTCGTGACGTAAGCGCGGGCCCCATTCGGAGTGATCGCCAGGCCCCACGGACCAGTTCCGACCGCAACCGTGGCTGTGACAGTATTGGTGACTGTGCTGATCACCGAAACGCTGTTGGAGTTGAAATTTGCAACATAGGCGAAGGCCCCGTTTGGAGTGATAGCCACGCCGACGGGGAAACTCCCGACCCCGATCGTGGCCACGACTGTGTTGCTGGCAGTATCGATCACGGAGACGGAGTTGGAACCAAATATCCACCCAGAGTTGCTTACATAGGCGAAGGCCCCGTTGGGAGTAATTGCTACAGCAAGGGGCTGAACCTGGACGGGAACCATCGCGATCACGCGATCCAGCATCGTGTCAATCACCGCAACGCTATTTGACTTGTGTGTTGGCACATAGGCGGTGCACTGGGCCGCCACCGGAACAGATACCAGCGCCCCCAGAAAGGGCAAAGCCAAACACCGAAGCAGCCAGCAGCGAATCAAGCTGTTGTGTCGATTTCGGATCCTTGAGGTCCAAAACCGTCCTCTATAGTTGGGCATCAACATCTCCTTCTCCTTCGCGGACGGCGCCCAGATGAGCATTCGTGCTTTCCCGCAACCCCCGGGAACTCCGCCCTACAGGCCTTAATAGCATTGCCAGAACACCCTCACAATCCGGTGAACATCGTAGCCAAAGGGGGAGGGATTACTTAACACCGCGTAGGGGAATAAAGGGCTACTCTCCCCTCTATCTACATCTTTGCGTGAGCGCATCAGGCCGCAGCTTAATGGCGATACCCAAAGGCTGTGTTCCTGCCGCCTGTACCGTGTCCACCACCGTGTTCGTCACGGTGCTAATTACCGATAAGTTGTTTGTCAAGATATTACTGGTATAAGCAAATAACCCGTCCGGACTAATCGCTATGTTTTGAGGCTGGCCTCCCACGGCCACGGTGGCCACGATGGTGTTGTTGGCCATGTTGATCACCGAGACTGTGCTGTCACAGCTGTTCGTCACATAGGCAAAAGCTCCGTCCGGTGTAATGGCCACGGACGTGGGGCCGCAGCCCACTGGCACCGTTGCGACCACCTTGTTGGTGGCTGAATCTATGACCGAGACGTTGTTTGACCCTGGGATCGTCACATAGGCAAATGCACCGTTCGGCGTGATCGCCACGCCCCAGGCGGGGCTTCCCCTTAAGCCATCGCCAACTAGAATTGAAGCCACCACCGTATTCGTAGCCGTGTTGATCACCGAGACGTTACGTGAGGTGTAATTCGTAACATAGGCAAAGGCTCCGTTCGGTGTGATAGCTATATCCCAGGGACCAGTTCCCACGGTGACGGTGGCCGTGACGGTGTTGGTGACTGTGCTGATCACCGAAACGCTGTTGGAGTTAAAATTTGCTACATAGACAAAGGCTCCATTCGGTGTGACCGCAACACCGGCGGGGTACTGCCCCACCGGGACCGTGCCGACCACACTGTAAGTGGTGGTGTCGATGACCGAAACGGAGGAAGGCTGGTTGATGGGGCAGAGGTCGCAGACCGCTCCCGTATTGGTAACATAGGCGAACTGCCCGTTCGGCGAGATAGCTACGCCAAAGGGCGAAAACTGCACCGGAATCACAGCGACCAGCGCGTCAGTCATAGTGTTAATCACCCAAGTAGAATTTGACGCGTTTTGTGCCACGTAGGCGTCGCACTGGGCCGCCGCCGGACTACACACCAACGCCGCTAGCAAAGGCAGCGCCAGACATCGAAACAGCCAACACCGAATCAAACTGTTGTCTCGATTTCGGATTCTGAAGCCCTGAAACAGCTTTCTATCGTTGTACATCAGTACCTCCTTCGACGGCGCCCAAATGAGCACTCGCACTTCCCTGCAACTCCGGGAAACCCGCCCCTGCCCCCTTAATAGCATTGCGATAACGCCCTCACAATCCGGCAAACATTGCAACCAAACGGGGAGGAATTACTGAATGCGGCGTTGGGAAATACCTTAGCCAGGCTGGCAGAAGGCCAAGGATGCACCTTCGAAACGCTTGGGGATCTTAGGAGCACGCTTCCGCCCGAGCCTTTGGCACGCCTATTTCGCTCTCCCTCGTAGGAAGACTGACTACCCGTTGGGGCAGCCAGCGTAGTACCCCGCTCCTGGCCCGTGTGTGGCAAAGACCATGCCCCATTTTTGACCTTCAGGTCAGTTGTTATTTCGCGATAGCCGACTCACACTCCAACTGTCTTAGTACCTACAGAACCTCTAGTACTTTGGTTGCTGCTCTCGGGCCCGCTTCTTCCCTCCCGCTCGAACACGCCAGGCGCCTGGGGCAAGAAAACAGAAGTCAGGAGGGGATCGTGCATCACCGGTCAGGGATTTTTCTATTCGCTTTGCTAATTGCTAGTTTCGGTTTTGCTGGGTGTGCAGGCCTCGCTGCCGGGAACGATGGGAATCCGCCCCTGCCGTCGACGCTGGCCATTACGAACGTACAAGCGGCCTCGATCACAACCGCCAGCTCTCAGGTTGTTTGGAGTACAAACATCCCTGCCAACTCCTCGGTCGATTACGGAACCACGACTGCCTACGGAACTAGTACGCCGGTGGATCCGGGGATGGTCACGAGCCACCAGGTGACGCTTTCCGGTCTGGCCTCCGGCACGACTTACTATTACCAAGTTAATTCGACCGACTCCAAGGGTAACCACGGGCACAGTGGCAACGGGTTCAAGACAGCTGGTTTCAGCCTTTCCGGCACGATCAATCCGACAGGGGCCGGCAGCGGAGCGGCAGTTGCGCTGAGCGGAGCGGCGAGCGCCTCTGCCACAGCGGACAGCTCCGGCAATTACACATTTGTCGGATTGGCGAATGGGTCTTACATGGTTACACCGAAGCATACGGGCTATGCTTTCACGCCCGGAAATCAAAGCGCGACTGTGAACGGAGCGAGCATCACAGGAGTAAACTTCACAGCGATTGCCGCTCCTGTGTCGCCGACGATCACGACACAACCGGCGAACCAGACAGTGACAGCGGGGCAGACGGCAACCTTCACGGCAGTGGCAGCAGGGACGGCACCGCTGGGCTACCAGTGGCAGAAGAACGCGGCCAACATC